>SDBV01012735.1_pt1 | contig 10752 bp, 11 predicted proteins | sample 2277081 | NCBI WGS metagenome assembly SDBV01 (sample SAMN10402039, study PRJNA504765) | marine sediment metagenome | isolation source: marine sediment core GS10_PC15, 223 cmbsf | place: Arctic Ocean: Southern Knipovich Ridge | collected 2010
AGCAGGAGTTCGGCTGGAAATGGGCCGCCGCATCTATGGGGATCACGTTAATTGTTCCGTGGACAGTTTCGGTTTTGGTGTTTCAGGTTGGGAGTTTATTGGGGTTGGGATAATCTAGATAAGGAGCTTTAACCCTTTGATTTTGCCGTCTCACTCCCATCAAACCAATAAATGCGCGGTGCATTATCCGGCTCATCCAACCAATCCTGGAGCGGACGAACAATCGACCTCATTACTCGATCTAATGCATCGGCATAAGACACAAACTCAGCCGCCCGGACCGGGCCACCCTGGACCTCATTCTCTAGACTGACTTCACCTTCCCAGGATTTGACCTCGAACATGAAAAAAAGCAGCCCAGTTGCATCTTCCCCAGAGTAGACTTGTGAGACAGCGGCCAAACGCCCAATTTCGAGTATTTTCACCCCGGTCTCCTCATACACTTCCCTTACCAACGCTGACCGCAGGTCTTCCCCTTGTTCAACCGCGCCACCGGGGAAATTCCAGGTTAATGGTCGTCCTTTGGAGTATTCATTCCCAACCACAAGGATCTCCGAGTCATTTCGGGTGATGATCCCTGCCACGGCAGGCATATAACGCCCATCCGAAAGCGCCTCACGCCGGACAATATTCCACAACCACTGGTTCAAATACCCTGCAGGATCTTCAGCACGATGTTTTTCACACAGGGCTAAGAACGCGTTCCAGAGGTTTTCGTCGACCTCTATCTTGGGCATAGTGGCTCCTCCATAATCATAAAAATCGTCATTTTTGGGTGTATTTTAACGGAAGAGTATCTTGAAAACAAAAAGCCGGGCAAAACCCGGCTTCGGAATTTCTAAACTTAATTTCCTCATTCCCCATTTTCCGCAATCATCTTACCATAATACCCCAAATTCTTATCTTTCCCATTGTCCTCCGACTTCGTCCAATACTTCAATTGCCCATTCAAGAATGTTAAATCTTCTGGAAGGTCCACGTCGTGCGCTAACGACTCCAACTCCATGATCTTCACTTTTGCTCCTCTGGCTTCAGCCTGAGCGATGTGCCGGGAGAAAGATTGAGGGCCAAAATCATAGTGGATCAACCCAGCCGGATTTACCAGCATCGCATTCGTACCCTCGCCGCGATGGTCTGGGGCAATAACAACAATCGGAGGGAACTGGGCTGCCTCGATCATCGCACAGACATCTTCCGCGCTGATCTGGGGCAGGTCAGCCGGCAGGACCAAGATTCCCCGAGCAGCATATGTGGTGGCTACAACGGTTGCCCGGGTTAGGGCAATATTCAATTGGGGAGCCCCATCCTCCAACACAGTTCTCGCCCCCCTGTGCCGCGCCAATGCAAGCGCTTCCGGATCGCGGCTGATCACCAAAACCTGTTCGAGTTCTGGGATGTCGACCAGGGTATCAATTGTATGTGCAAGGAGTTTACGGTTCAGGGAAGTCCGTTCTTCTTCGTTCAACACGCCTGATAATCTAGATTTTCCCCGACGCAGGGGTTTTACTGGGACAACAGCCCACAATGTCATTTAAGGCAAATCCTTTCAAAATTTATTTTTTGTCAGACCTTTGGCGTTTTTATTGCGGTTTGACAAGATTACTTATTATGAGATTTGCTGATCACCACAAGTCTCTGGCAAAGGACATTACCTCTTCTCCAAGGCGGACACGATCTTCCACCTGCATCATAATTGTATCAGTAACCAAGGTCTTTAAACTTAATAATTTTGTTAGATTCATATCAATATCATCAAGCACAAAACCACTCAATAAATCACCGTAATGTTCTGCTACCGCTTGAGCTGAAGGGAATATCCCCAACTCACCATACATTTTCGCTGCTGGGCCTTTTACCGCTTTACCCCCAATGATCGGGGATACTGCTACGACCACTTTGTCTTCCAACGCTGAACGGATACCCGGTACATTCAGGATGGGGTCGACGCTCACCCACGGGTTAGAAGGGCAGATAATGACCGCATCTGCGGCTTGAATTGCTTCGACTGCCCCCGGCGCAGGCCGGGCTTGGTCGATCCCCTCAAACCGGAATCCTGTCACCCGCGGTTCACACCGTCTAGCAACGAAATATTCCTGGAAAGGCAGTTCCCCTTCTTCCGTCAACACAATTGTAGGAACTGGTTGGTCGCTCATCGGCAGCACGGTTGGCCCGATACCCCAGGACGCGCAAAAGTGCGCTGTAACTTCGCTCAATGTTTGTCCCGTTTGCAGGCGGCGGGTGCGCTCCAGATGAGTTGCCATGTCGCGATTCCCCAGCCGGAACCAAGTCGGTCCACCCAATCGCTCCAGGTTCTCCATCAGATCCCAGGTCTCCCCCTCCCGCCCCCATCCCGTTTCAGGATTTGCCAAATCCGCCAGAGTGTAGCAAACCGTATCCAGGTCAGGGCAGATGGTTAAACCCATATGCTCAAAATCATCCCCGGTATTAACGATGATCGTCAAATCTTCAGGCGGTAAAAATCGCGCCAACCCGTCAGCTAATTTCGCCCCGCCAACCCCTCCCGCCAACCCTACAACCTTCATAAGATGTTCCTCAAATATATTGTCTCACAGTTTCCCAACGTCCCAACTCTTTCAGATTCCCAACGACCAATTTCTCCCAAGTGTTCTCATCAGCGTCATCCGGGAGCGGGTTTGGGCAGTATTCCATCAAGAAAGGAAATAACAGACTGGTTTGAGTCACCAGTTCATCGAACATCATCCAAGAGATCGGTCTCGCGGCAGAAAGGAAATCGGAGTCAATGATGGTCTTGATCGCATCTCGATGGTCATAGAGGAGTTCTTTATGGGTCAAATTCCACCTCCCATTCATGTGTTCCAATATTGCGTATTGAACCCGGTCTCCTTTTCCTTGCAAAGGAAGTCCCCCGCTCCCCACCAGCGCTAGGGTCTTATCTTCCCACTCCCCTCGCCACTGCTTGTGATAATGGGCCGCGATGATCAACTTGGCCGATACCTTCATCAAATCTTCAGCCATTTCCTCACCCACCTCATCTGAAATGCTCCGTTGGGTATTGAAGGGGGATGCGTGGCACACGAGGACATCCTCCCCATTTGGTCCCTCGATCTCTATATTCAAGGGCAAGGCTGCCATCTCAGACAGGTCTGTCGGGGAAAACATTTTTGCGGTATTACGCACAGGCTTGAACCGTACCGCTGAACTTACCAAGGCGCTTATGTTTGGCGGTAAACAAGACAAGACATAATTCTCTTGGTTCCCCCGAATCATGGGGATATTCAATTCTTTCAAGGTCTCCCATACTTTGAGGGAATCAGGGTAAGGGCAGATCATATCCCCGGCGCAGATCACTTGATCCGGTTTCTCAGATTCGATATCTGACAATATGGCCTCCAGGCCTTGATAATTTCCGTGGAAGTCTGCGATTATGGCTAGTTTCATTGGTCAGTTGTAAGTAGGTGGTAGAGATTCGAATTAGTCCACCCTTACCTAAACAAATCTTACCACTTCTCGCAATGGTTTCCTTCCCTTCTTCTCAGGTTCTTCAGCTTTGTAGCCAATCAAGACCATCCCCTGGGGAATCCAAGTTTGAGGGAGATCGCAGGCTTCACGAACTCTTTCTGGGGCAAACAGCGGGGCACACATCCACACACCACCCAGCCCTTCTGCATGGGCAGCCAAGAGCAAATACCCACCCCCTACCCCAGCACTTTGCACACCCATAAGATATTCGCCATTATCTCTGTTGGGATCCGCATACATGTCCAGGTCAGAAGTATCGACGCACACCACGATGACTACCGGGGCGCCACAAATGCACGCCTTTCGAGTGTCTGCCTTGGCTTGGACTTCTTCATCGGTCAATCCACTCGACTTTAAGGCCGCACGGTAATCCACCCCCATTCCTTCCGCCAATTTAAGAATATCCTCTAGCTTAGACAACACCACGAACCGCCAGGATTGGCGGTTGTGGGCGTTCGGGGCTAGGGTCGCTGCTTGAAGCAGACGTTCAATGGTTTCTCTAGAAATTGGTTTGTCGGTGAACTTCCGAATCGAACGGCGGGTGCGGATGATTTCCCAAAACATGGGTTGATCTTGATTCATTCTTACTCCATCCTACTGATCTTTTGCGGCAGAATTTTGTATTTCTTCCGTATCTGACCATCAGGGATCATGTAATTTTCCCCGAAATACTTCCGGGAAAGAGCGTGGATATGTTCATCACCCCCCTCGGATGTGATCTCAACCACTTTGCCGCGAATCTGAAGATAGCGGTATGGTTCTTTCAAATCCATGATAGTCAAGGCTACTTGAGGTCGGGCGCTCATATTCCGGTCTTTGACCCGCCCCTCTGCAGAATTGATCAGGATGTGGTCTCCATCCGTGTTGAACCATACGGGCGTTACCTGGGGAGAACCGTCAGACATAATTGTCGCCAGGAATGCCAGGGCTTTGGTCTCGTCAGCCAACAGATCTTGATGTGAGTCTGGTACGTTTTTCATAATCATGTTCCTATTATTTTCCAGTTAATTGATATTTCGTTGTGATCTCACTAACACCTTCCGGGGATTGGCAGCCGATAGCATAATGGTCTATTGTGATCTCCCAATTAATGTCACGGGGTACTAGGAAATTGACCATATTTATCAAAGTGTCCGGGTCAACATCCTTGGAGGCCAAAGTGATATGTGGGATCCAATTTTCGGGGGCATAGTGATTGCTAACTCCTTTCCCGAACGGGAAAGTTTCTTCCCATATTTTTTTGTGTAGTTCAAGCAGGGAGCGGTCTTTTACTATTGGGATGAAAACGACTGGTGATTCCCCCGTAAATATTCCAATACCCGCCGTCCTGATAGTAAAAGGGGGTAGATGGCTGGTAAGCTCTGCCAGTTTCTTTCCTAACCCATCAAAATCATATTCTTCTGCGATCTGCCAGGAGAAATGAGGGAAAGACTGCACGGATAAGCCGCAGGTTTCATCTAGGTAATCCCATATATCTTGAACAAGGGTTGTATGCTCTTCATCCAACAATGACAAGACGCCATTCATCGTTTTGCTCATCTGAACATATCCCGTTCTTCTGATCGAATCAATTCATCTAGACCTGATTCACGCAAAGGATAAGGAAAACCGCGGGAATGCACCACTGGAGTCCCTTCCGCGACTTGCCCCATCATTAGAGATGCCGCCGCGGCAAGCTCGTCCCCCGCCCCAACCTCGGTCACTTGAAGCTCATACCCGAACAGGTCTATCTTTCCTCGCAGATCTACCAACCCCGGCAAACCGGAGATACCGATCGTCACCCCAACTGTCCCCATCCGCCAGGCCCGTCCATGTGAATCGATGATCATCACACCCAGCCGCGCCCCGCTCGATTTCTCAAATACCTGCCGTAACTTCTTTGCGGACAAATCCGGGTTCTCCGGCAGGAGCAGGACCGAATCATGGGACCCAGTCACATTAGAGTGATCGATCCCGGCATTAGCACAGATGAAACCCAGGTTATGCTCCACTATGATCAAGCCAGGACGTTTTCGTAAAACCTGTTTGCTTTCTCCCAAGATCAGCTCAACCAAGCGTGGGTCTTTTTCAGTCTCAGCACCCAGCACTTCTGCCTCCTCAGAAGGAGTCACCTCAGCGAGGTTCACCCCCCGCCCCTCTGCCTTCGAGACGATCTTTTGAGCAAATACCAGAATATCCCCATTATACAATTCGATTTGCGTTTTATCCAAAGATTGCAATACGATTGTCGCGAGGTCATCCCCCTCTTGGATGAAGGGAATTTCTTGAAGAGGAGTCAGTATCAGAGGCATTATTTCCTTAGCCCTGTCACCTTGATCGTGGCGTGTCCGCCGTAATGTTTGTTCATATTAATCAGTAAAGCGGTCAACCCCTCCACAACCACAGCATTATCCAGATCTCCTGCGTAGAGAGCTTGCATCCCCCCGGCTTTTGAAAGCGCGATCACTTCTTCTGCGGCTTCAATGTTATCACTACACACCAACACTGCGGTATCGATCGGTTTATCAAGTTCCTTTCGTAATGTTGTAGAAGCGATGTTTTGGAAAGCAGCGACTACCGTCGCTCCTTCTCCCAAAATATCTTGGGCAGTTCTGGCGGCAGAAGGCTGCTTGGGAGGTTTAAGCTCAGGGAATGTAACTCTAGCCGTCGCGTCAACGAGTATTCTCCCCTGCAATGCCTCCTTCAATCCCTCCAAAGCGGTCTGATGGGCAGATTGCACCACGGTGAGGACGCAGATATCCGCAATCCGAGCCGCATCTGAGTTCTCCATCCCTTCGATCGTGTCGATCCCCAATTTTTCGTTCAATTCATCGGCAGTCGCCTGGGCTTTCTCTGTTTGGCGAGAACCGATAATTATTTTGTAACCAGCATTTGCCCAGCGAATCGCCAAGCCAGGACCTTGATTGCCAGTGCCGCCGAGGATCGCGAGGGTAGGTTTATCTGACATGAATGCTCCTTTTATTATGTGCTTCCCCAAATTATACTGTTTGAATAACAATTTGGGTTATTAATTTGACCTGAATAATATATAATAAAAATAATTCCAGAAGGATATTTAAACCATATGATCGGTACACAACTCAAACACTACAAAATCACAGGAATTATTGGCGAAGGGGGTATGGGAACTATCTACCAAAGCATCGATACGCGCACCCAAGAAGCTGTTGCGATCAAGGCTTTAAAAGATGAGCTTGTGCAATCGCCGAAAATAATAAAACGTTTCATCCATGAAGGAGAAGCCCTACGCCAGCTCAACCATCCTAACATCATCACCTTACGGGAAACCTTTGAGCATGAGGGAAGTTACTACTTGGTAATGGAATACATTGAGGGCGGCGACCTCAGAAAGGTGATGGATAAAGAAAATCAGCTCTCTCTCAAATACACCCTCCAGATCGCCCTCGACCTGGCAGATGCCCTCACTCGTACTCACCGCCTAGATATCATCCACCGCGACCTTAAACCCGAAAATGTCCTCCTGGCAAATGACGGAATCCCCCGTCTGACTGATTTTGGTATCGCCCATGTCAACAAAGCTGATAACCTCACTGAGAATGGGATCATTTTGGGTACACTCTCATACCTCAGCCCTGAAGCTTGCTTGGATGATACCGTAGATGAGCGCAGCGATATCTGGTCATTTGGCGTACTGCTGTTCGAGATGTTGGCAGGAGAAAAACCCTTTCCTGGCAAAAGCTTTCCTACCATATTGCATGCTGTGATGCAAAACGAACCGCTCGACTTGCAAGAACTTCGTCCAAGCTTGCCAAATGAACTTGTCGATCTGATCTACCGGATGCTGGTCAAAGACCCAGAAGGGCGGATCCCCTCTATCCGGTTGGTAGGAGCAGAACTAGAAGCGATCCTCAAGGGCTATGACCTTACCCCTATCCCAAGTCCAAACGCTTTCCAGCCAACTGAACGCCAGCCTTCTACATTCCACAGCCCAACCCCAGATTCCTTTCCAATTAATCACAACCTGAAAATCCCGGCCACCCCTTTCATCGGACGCCAAGAAGAACTAGCATTCCTCAACAGTCTGATCAAAGACCCGGATGTGCGATTAATAACCATTTTGGGTCCCGGCGGTATGGGCAAGTCACGGCTTGCCATCCAAACGGGATTGACTCAAATTGATCAATTCTCAAATGGGGTTTTTATCGTAGAACTCGCTCCACTCAATGACCCAGTGAACATCCCCTCTATAATCGCCCAAACCGTCAACTTTCCCTTCCAGGAAGGCATCGACCAGAAAGAGCAAATCATCAAGTATTTCTCGAACAAAGAAATGCTCATCATCATGGACAATTTCGAGCATCTTATCGTTGGAGCAGGGCTTATTTCAGAGATATTATCCACCGCGCCTGGCGTAAAAGTATTGGCAACCTCTCGCGAGAAATTAAACCTTAGTACAGAGAATATCCTCACTGTAAAGGGCATGGAATCCCCGGATTATGACTCCCTGGAAGATATCATAAGTTACGACTCGGTCAAACTTTTCATTCAATGTGCCACCCGAAACAAGGTCGATTTTAAAGTCGAAGACGACAACCTGATTCATATCTCCCAGATTTGTCGCATGGCAGATGGCATTCCTCTGGGTATTCTCCTGGCAACCGCCTGGGTCGATGTCTTAAGCCTCCAGGAAATTGTCGAAGAAATGAACAGCAGTGTTGATTTCCTCGCAACCAAATCTGCCGATACGCCTGACCGCCACCACTCCATGCGGAGCGTCTTCAATTATTCCTGGAAACTACTGACCGATGAAGAAAAGCATGCCTATATACGCATGTCTGTCTTTCATGGCGGCTGTACCCGCCAGGTAGCCCAGACAGTCAGCAACGCTTCCATCCGCATCTTGACAAAACTGGTCAACAAATCTGTCCTCCAGCGCGATGTGAAAAGCGGCCGATTTTCCTCCCACGAACTACTGCGCCAGTTTGCCCAGGAGAAACTGGAGGAATCTGGCGAAGAAGAAGATGTGCGAAATATGCACAGCAAGTATTATCTGGATTTTATCGCCAAACGAGAACAAGGTCTCAAAGGCAAACGCCAGCTTGAAGCCCTCAATGAATTGGATTCAGACTTTGAAAATATTCGCGCCGCCTGGCTTCAGGCGGTAGAAACTGGCGATGAAGAACACATTAATAACAGCCTCGAAGGTCTATACCTTATGACCCGTTACCGGAGTAAATTTGCCGATGGGTACAACCTATTTAGTAAAGCCAGAGAGAAATGGCCTGCTGGGAAAAATTCCTCCAATCTTTCAGGGCGACTGCTGGTGCGTTTCTATCCTCTCAATGAAACACCTGAAGAGATTTTCAAACAGGCTTTGGAGATCGCCCAACAGCACGAAAGCCAACCAGATATTATTTACGCCCAAAACCAACTTGGACGGATCGCGGCCCATAGTTTTACTGATGAAGGATTAAAAAAGGGACTCCATATCCTGGAAGAATGCCTGGCAGCATACCAGAAGCTGGGGGATGATTTTTCAGCATCGAGGGTTATGGATGATATTTCATTTTCGTATACATTTTTGGATCAGGAAAAAAAGATCAGATATGGCAAGCAAAGCGCAGAGCTGCGAAGAAAGATCAACGATCAGATCGGGTTATCCAATGCGCTCCTGAATCTTTCTACTGGGTACATGACGTTCGGGGATATTGAAAAAACCATGACCTGCAACCGGGAAGGGCTGGAAATCTCCCGCCTGATGGGCAATCGCCTTAATATTGCCTGGCACGCAATCTTCTTGTCAGAAATGGAAAGGCTCATCGGCATCCAGGAAAACGATGATAAGTTATCTAAAGAACTGGCTGCCATTGTCGATGAGATCAATGCGGATGACCTGACGATAGAATACAAACTTAGTCAAGCAGTCCAATTGGCAGTTTTTGATGAGCGATATGAAGAGGCTGAACAACTTCTGACTCAAGCCCAGGCCTTGCCTTCAGAGACTAATATGCATATCGGAAGTTTTACAACCACTGGAAGCATTATCACGGTTGGCTTAGGAAAGGAAAACGTGTTTTTCAATGAATATATTCCGACCCTCTATCAAACCCTACAACAAGCTGGCGAGTCGTTTTATATTTATGTTCGGGTGATCCCACCAATTTCAGCAATGCTGATTAAGCAGGAAGAATTACAATTGGCCGCAGCCTGTATAGGTAAGTTAGGAAAGGTTACCAAGAATTTAGGGTTGTTGAAATTTGAGAACTGTTTTCCGATGTTGAAAAAGATCATCAATCAGTTAAAGGATAATCTTGGGGAGCGGGACTATCAAGCAGGACTTGAATTGTGCGATTCGGTTTCCTTATTAGAGTTAGTCGAAAAATTGATGGTGGAGTAAGAATGATTTTTAACGTTCTTTCGCCTTAATTAATTTCAAAGGCACCTTATTCCTATCTCCTAATTATCTGATACCTGCTTACCTGTTTCCTTGTCTACATGTTTACATATTTCTCATACCGCGCCCAAACCTCCGGGGCTAAAATCCGTGACAGTTCCCCGATTTCAGCTTCAACCAGAGTAAGTAGTTTCCGATCCCGCATCAGGAATTTGCCCTTGACCATTGTGGCCGTCACCATCTTTTCCTGGAAGCCGAACAAGATATGCCAGGGGAGATTGCCTGCTGTGAGGATCGTGTTGGGATGATAATCCACAAAGATAAGATCGGCATACGCGCCAGGAGACAGGACACCTAAAGGAGCATCAGGGAAGAAAACTCCAGCCAGGGCGGCGTTGTTGTAGACAGCCATCTGGACCACATCCATCCCGTTCATCCGCCGCGGGTCTCGGTGGACCAGCTTATGGATCAGGTAGGAAGTCTTCCACTCCGACCACATATCCTGAGGGAAGCCATCATTGCCTAAACAAACCTTTATGCCCTTTTCCATCATCTTTTCAACTTGCGAAACTCCTACCCCGTTGTTCATGTTTGAGCGGGGTTGGTGGGTCAGCCAGGTCTTGGTTTCAGCGAGTAGTTCCATCTCTCCTTCATCTACATGAACCCCATGAACAACAATAGTGCGAGGACCTAGAAGTCCATGTTTATCCAGGCGGTTGACCACCCGTAAACCAGATTTCTCCAGACTGTCCTCTTCGTCCACCTCATGTTCCGCGACATGGATGTGAAAGCCTGCCCCCTCTTCAACAGGCTTGATCGGGAACCGGTTTCAGCCTACGATTTATTAGGCCCCCAAAACCCGTGGAACACCATCATGCAACGCGACGACGATCATC
>SDBV01012736.1_pt1 | contig 10751 bp, 7 predicted proteins | sample 2277081 | NCBI WGS metagenome assembly SDBV01 (sample SAMN10402039, study PRJNA504765) | marine sediment metagenome | isolation source: marine sediment core GS10_PC15, 223 cmbsf | place: Arctic Ocean: Southern Knipovich Ridge | collected 2010
CCCATATTGAATACCTGGTACATTTCCTTCCAGTCTGTGCCGCTCTGATCATGGATTAACTTAAACAGTGGTGGAAGATCAAACATGTTGTCCTTGACAATCCGCACATTATCAACGAAGTTCATAACCTTGGTCTGTCCGCCGCCGCTGCAGTGGATCATGCCATTGATGCTACCTCGAAACTCATCCAGTACTTTTTTGATTACAGGGGCATAGGTCCGAGTTGGAGAAAGGACCAGTTTTCCTGCAGCTACCGGAGCGCCGGTTGCCGGATCGATGGGAGTTCCTTTCACAGGATCAGTCAGGAGGCAGGAACCTGAATAAACCAGTTCGGGGGAAATCTTGTCATCGTAGGATTCAGGGTATTTTTCGGCATACGTATTTGAAAACACATCATGGCGTGCTGAGGTGAGTCCATTGCTTCCCATTCCTCCGTTATAAGTCTTCTCATAGCTTGACTGGCCATGGGATGCGAGTCCCACAATAACATTCCCCGGAAGGATGCTATTCTCAATGACATCCGCACGCTTCATCCGGCAGGTAACGGTTGAATCCACTATAATCGTCCGGACAAGGTCTCCCACATCAGCAGTTTCGCCACCGGTCGAATGTATTTTGATGCCATGATCTCTCAGGAGCTCCAGGAACTCTTCCGTTCCGTTAATGATCTCGCCGATGACTTCACCCGGAATCCTCATTTTATTTCGTCCGATGGTTGAGGAGAGCAGGATATCATCAATTGCGCCGACGCATAGCAGATCGTCGATGTTCATCACGATTGCATCCTGGGCAATCCCCCGCCAGACTGACAGATCACCTGTTTCCTTCCAGTAAAGGTAGGCCAGGGAGGACTTGGTACCTGCCCCGTCAGCATGCATGATGACACAATGATCATCCTCATTTCCGAGGATATCCGGAACAATCTTGCAAAAAGCATTAGGAAATAACCCTTTGTCAAGGTTTTTTATGGCACTGTGAACTTCGGTTTTGGAGTGCGAGACTCCCCTCTGATCATATTTTGATTTGTCTGCCAATTATCTTGCCTGGAATTACCCGGCCGGTTTGTAATTGGTCCTGAGTACCCTGAATTCAGTACGGCGATTCAGCTGATGAGCCTCTTCCTGTTGTGTCTGCGGCAGTCCATCTACGAAGTCATCATCAAGCAGTGTTCCTTCAGGAAGAAAAGTGTAATTTTCACTGATACGCTTACTAACGGTCTTGGGCATGGTTTCGCCATAACCCTTTGCAGTTACACGTAAGTCATCTATGCCTCTCTCGATAAGGTAATCCACCACACTCTGGGCACGTTTCTGTGAAAGGTCAAGGTTGAATTCCGGGGAATCCCTCGAGTCGGTATGGGCCATCAGTTCAATTGTGATCGTTGGGTTGTCAATGAGTGTTTCGATCAGCTTATCCAGGGAAACCATAGCTTCCGGTCTGAGGTCCCACTTGGCAAAGTCATAAAATACATTGCTATTTGAAAGTTCAATGGTCTCTCTGATATTAGAGAGGTAAATTGTGGCCCTGAAATCTGTACTCTTTTCCTGACCTTTTGTTGTTTCCCTTTCTTTTCCATTAAGGTATCCTTCCCGGGTTGCTACGAATACATAATCGGTACTGGGCTTGAGCATGAACCTGAATTCACCATCCTCCCCGGTTGTGGTCTCAACCGTTATCCCGTCGCTTCCGATTGATTTAACAGTCGCATTTATAAGAAGCTCATCGGTTTTATCGTCCCTGACCTCCCCTATTACATTGAATTTCATTGGTGGAAGGACGAACATATAGATTTCATCATTTCCCCGACCTTTCCGTGTTGAACTGAAGTAACCGCGTTCCATGTCCTTTTCAAATACGATTCCGAAGTCATCTGCGGATGAATTGATGGGGACTTTCATATTTTCAATGGTCCATGTTCCGTCTTCCTGTTCGTCGGCTTTGAAGATATCCAGTCCACCCATACCTATCCTCCCGTTGGAAGAAAAATAAATGGATCCGTCAGGGTGAATAAAAGGAAACATGTCATCATCGACAGTGTTTATAGCTTCCATGTTTACGGGACTGCTCCATTCTCCACCTGTAGACTCACGGTTTACGACCCATATATCTTTCCCCCCGTTTCCTCCGGGCATGTCTGAGACGAAGTATAGCGTCAGCTCATCGTAAGAGATAGCGGGATGAGCCACTACAATACTGTCATCTTCCAGCATAATGGGTTCGGCCTTAGTCCATTCGTCACCGGATCTGTTGGAGGTATAAATTTGACAACCGTAGCTGGTATTTTTATTTACCTGGCAGCGTGTTAGATACATAACCGTATAGTCCGAATTCAGTACAGGAGTTCCGTCCTCAAACTCTGAGTTTATGTTTTCACCGAGGGCCACCGGGACGCTCCATTTTCCTTTGCGGTCCATGCGGGACTGAAAAATATCGGTGAAGTTCTCTCCAGTGCCTCCATGTATATCATTCCCGGTAGATCCTTCCCTGGAGGAAGTGAAATAAACTACTTTGTAATCATCCGTTGCGAAATAGGGACTGAAATCGCTTTGCCTGGAGTTGAAGTATTTCATATTCTCAATCTCATAATTGGTTGGATTATTCATCCATTCCAATGAAAGCTCACAGGAGGTGATCCCTTCTGTTCCCCTGGGGTCATCCGGAACCAGTTCCTTATACCGGCGGTACTGCTCCATAGCGTCTTCATAAGCCTCATCCATCCGAAGTGCATCCGCATAGCGCAGGTAGATTATGGGATTGGGATATTCTTTCTGAATTGCCTGTTTATACCTGAGTTCGGACTTATCCGGCTGGTTGGTGAGGCGATAACACTCTGCAATTAAAAATATTAATTCACTCTTTACTTCCTTATCGCTAACCTTATTGTAGGCATCCTTAAAAAGGTCGATAGCTACTACATACTCACCTGCAGCATACGCTTCCCTTGCTTTTGCAGTCTGATCCTTTTTTCTCTGTGCATGACTTTCAATAGGAATTAGCAGAATCCCACACGCTATTAATAAATATATCAGGTGTTTCATGTTATCGGGTCATTAACCGTTATAAAATTAGTTGATTTTTACAATATACCCATCAGGTAAAATATGTAACGGAAAAAAGACTGAAATAATATATGTTTTTTAGATTACCTTACAAACAACAACTCCCGGTATTTTGGAAGTGGCCAGGTTTCATTGTCGACTATTAATTCAAGCTTGTCAATATGTTCACGGATATCAGCCAGGTATGGATAGACTTTAATACTATATGTACCGGCTCTTTTGCGTGTATCTTCTATCCGGTTCGCTTTTTTTCGCTCTTCTATCATTTCCCCGACTTTTGCCATAATCCCTGAAATATGACCTGTGATCTCCTTGATCCTGTCAAGCCTGGCTGCAGAAAGCTCCCTGTACTCATCTTCATCAAAAATCTCCTTGAGACCCCTTACATTCTCGATCAGCTCACTCTGATACTTTATTGCTGTAGGCAGGATATGGTTGATAGCAATATCACCCAGTACCCTGGCTTCAATCTGAATCCTCTTGGTATACATTTCAAGCCTGACCTTTGTCCTTCCTTCCAGCTCACGTTTGTCTAGAACTCCCTGCCTGCTGTACATATCGATGGTCTTTTGTGATAGAAATGCATCCATAGATTCAGGTACATCCTTTATGTTTGACAGTTTTCTTTTTGCTGCTTCCCTGATCCACTCTTTACCGTAATTATTACCCTCGAAGCGGATGGGTTTGGATTCGATGATGTATTTACGAAGGACCTGGAAAATGGCCTCGTCTTTTTTTACCTTCTTTTTCATCAGAACCTGAACCTCACTATTGAATTTCACGAGTTGGTCGGCAACTGCGCTGTTGAGTGCAATAATTGGAGATGCTACATTGGTAGATGCGCCCACGGCCCTGAATTCGAACCGGTTACCAGTGAATGCGAATGGGGAGGTCCTGTTGCGGTCGGTATTGTCAAGTAAAATCTGGGGAATCTTCCCGATGTTAAGTTTAAGTTCTGTCTTTTCATCCGGGGTCATTTTCCGCTCAGTCACTTCCTGCTCAATCAGGTCAAGCATTTTGGAAACCCTGTCCCCCAGAAATACAGACATGATTGCCGGTGGGGCCTCGTTGCCTCCAAGACGATGAGCATTGCCTGCGGATGAAATAGTTGCCCTTAGCAAATCTGCATGTTCATGCACGGCTTTCACAGTATTTACCAGGAAGGTCAGGAACAGCAGGTTTGTGCGCGGGGTTTTTCCGGGCGCCAGCAGGTTAATGCCATTGTCTGTGACAAGTGACCAGTTGCAGTGTTTTCCTGATCCGTTAACGTCAGCGAATGGTTTTTCATGAAAAAGTATCTTGAAACTATGCCTGCGTGATATGGTTTTCATAAGGTCCATTAGCAGCAGGTTATGATCTGTGGCCAGGTTGGCCTCCTCAAAAATTGGAGCACATTCGAACTGGTTTGGTGCAACTTCATTGTGCCTTGTTTTAACTGGTATCCCGAGCTTGTAGGCCTCAATTTCAAAATCCTTCATAAAGGCAGAAACGCGTTCGGGAATGGAACTGAAATAATGATCTTCAAGCTGTTGGTCCTTTGCCGAAGCATGTCCCATAAGGGTACGGTCGGTAAGTACCAGGTCCGGGCGGGCATGAAAAAGGGCATCATCAATGAGAAAGTATTCCTGCTCTGAACCCAGGGTAGGATAAACCTTGGTCACACTGCGGTCAAAATACAGGCAGACTTCAGTGGCAGCTTTATCAATTGCAGCCATTGATCTCAGCAGGGGTGTTTTATGATCCAGGGCTTCACCTGTATATGAAACGAAAATGGTAGGGATACTCAGGGTATTGTCGACTATAAATGCCGGAGATGAAGGATCCCAGGCTGTATAACCTCTTGCTTCAAAGGTATTACGAATTCCCCCGCTTGGAAAACTGGATGCATCTGGTTCCTGCTGAACAAGCGCAGAACCCGAAAAATTCTCAATAACAACATCAGTATCGGATAATTCGATAAACGCATCGTGCTTTTCTGCCGTTGCATCCGTCAGTGGATGAAACCAGTGTGTATAATGTGTTGCCCCCTTTTCTGTTGCCCAGGCTTTCATACCGGCAGCGACCCCATCTGCAATTTTCCGGTCTATCCGGATTCCTTTGTCAATTGATTTCTGTACACTGCGATACGCTTCTATGGAAAGGTATTTCTGCATCTTCTGCTTATCAAATACATTGATTCCATAATAATCGGAGATCTTTTTTGAGGGATATTTTACCTCAATGGGTTGCCGTCTGAGTACTTCCTGAAGGGCCTGAAATCGTAAATGAGCCATTGTCTGAATTATTAGAGGTTAAATAGAATCAAACAAAGTTAGCCTAATTTACGAATCCGCTACCCGTTCATCTCTGCATAAAACTTGAAAAACCAGGGTATGGTTTCAATTCCATTAAAGAAATTCTCAAGAGGATAATTCTCATTGGGACTATGAATGGCATCTGACTCGAGGCCAAATCCCAGAAGAATAGACTTTATCCCCAGCACCTCTTCGAAATCGGAGATGATAGGGATGCTGCCTCCACTGCGGGTGGGTATCGGCTTTTTGCCGAAGGTTTGTTCTATGGCTTTGCTGGCAGCCTTGTAAGCCACCGTATCGATTGGGGATACATAGCCCTGTCCCCCATGAAGACTCCTGACTTCCACTTTAACTCCCGGAGGGGCGATGGATTTAAAATGTTCCTCGAAAAGTTTATCGATATTATGGGATACCTGATTTGGAACCAGACGCATCGATATCTTGGCATACGCTTTTGAAGGAAGTATGGTCTTGGCACCTTCCGCGATATAACCACCCCAGATACCGTTCACATCAAGACTTGGACGGATGCCTGTACGCTCAAGGGAAGAGTAACCTTTTTCACCATCTACCTCATCTATGTTTAATTCAGCCTTGTATTCCTCGAGGTCAAACGGGGCCTTTGCCATCTCATCCCTTTCTTCCCGGCTGAGTACCATTACATCATCGTAAAATCCCTTTATGGTAATCTCATTGTTCTCATTTGTAAGGGAAGCTATCATTTTGCAGAGGGCATTTACCGGGTTGACTACGGCTCCCCCAAAGAGTCCGGAGTGAAGATCCCTGTTCGGACCTGTCAGCTCAACCTCCATGTAACTGAGTCCCCTGAGTCCCACAGTAACCGATGGTATGTCACTGGCAATCATGGTTGTATCAGAAACAAGGATTACATCGGCTTTCAGTAGCTCTGTATTCTCCCGACAGAATTTTTTCAGACTTGGTGATCCTACCTCTTCTTCTCCTTCGATCATGAATTTTATATTGCAGGGAAGCTGTGCGGTCTTAACCATGAATTCAAAAGCCTTGACATGCATGAAAAGTTGTCCCTTATCGTCATCCGCCCCGCGTGCCCAGATCCTGCCATCACGAACTTCCGGTTCGAAGGGTGGAGAATCCCAAAGATCCAGTGGTTCGGCCGGCTGTACATCATAATGCCCGTATACCAATACTGTCGGAAGTGCCGGGTCGACAATTTTGGATCCGAATACAAGGGGTTGTCCGGAGGTTTTCATTACTTCCGCTTTATCCGCTCCTGCCGCAAGAAGGCTGTCCTTCAGAGCTCTGGCCATGCTAAGCATGTCAGGATTGTTCTCAGGCTTGGCTGAGACGGAGGGGATTCTGATTAGTTCAAAAAGTTCATCAAGGAAGCGTTGCCTGTTCTCCTTTATGTATTGATTTACCTGGTTCATAATACTGGTTTTAGTTGAGTATTAACCTGCGGCAAAGCCGGGGTATTTGTTTAATTCTGTTATAGTTTAACATCCGGATCGGCTTCCTGTCCTGCATTACGTGAAACAATCTCAAGTTTCTTATAAAAATCCTCCCCGTATTTTCGAATGATAGATTCACGAAGGAATCGGTAAACGGGAACATTATTTTTCTCACCGTATGCCCTTGCCGGATCACAAATTTTCCAGCGGTCGTAATTCAGAGTTGTAAGGCTATGATACTTCTTTACACGAATGGGGTAGATATGGCATGATATGGGTTTTCTGAAAGTCGTGGCTCCGGCCTCAAATGCTTTTTCAATTCCACATCTGGCAATTCCTTCTTCAAAAATAGCATACGCACATTCCTTGCCATCTATCAGGGGAGTAACTGTCTCTTTGTCAACGTCTATCACCCAGGTACCCTGCTTCTCTATTGCCTTGTTCCCTTCATCCCTGAGATAGGGTGCGATGTCCGGGTATTCCTTATCGAGGATCTTAACCTCCTCCGACTCAAGGGGCGCTCCTGACTCACCATCCACACAGCAAACTCCTTTGCATTTGTCCAGATCGCACACAAATTTTTCTGTGACCAGATCAAGTGTTATGACCTTATCCCCTATCTCCATCATGCTTGGAATGTCCTTCTTCATATTGCTTAGAATCCGATCCACAAATCTATCAATTTTCTTAAAGATATTTATGGGTCCTTTTTTGTAAATTGGCAGCTTCATGAAGAAACTCCCAGTAAAATCAGCAGTATTTCTATGCCTGCTCTTTCTGCCGCTAATGTCATGGTCAAATAAACTAATCCATGATACCACAGCCATGCATCATATCCGGCAGGGGATGGACCATATCTATAATTTTGAATTCTCAGAGGCTGAGGAAGTAATTGTAATGCTGGAGGATAAGTATCCGGATCATCCGATTACGTCTTTCTACAAGGGACTCATTTATTACTGGAAGTATTATCCCGTAATGCCCGAAAAGCCGGGATCGGAAGAATTTGAATGGGAAATGGAGCTGTCCTGGGAAAGGGCAGACAGCCTTAAACAAAAGGATTGTATCATAGAAGGTGTATTTTTTGAACTCATGGCCAGAAGCTTTATCGTTATGTATTATGCAGATAACGGGAAGTCATCCCGTGCCATAAAACATTTTAAAACCATCTACAGGGATATCCTTCAGGGATTTGAGCTCCAGGAGGATTTTCAGGAGTTTTTATTCATTACCGGGCTTTATAATTATTACAGGGAAGCCTTCCCTGAAGCCTACCCCATATACAAGCCCGCTTTGATCTTTTTCAGGAAAGGGGATAGGGAAAAAGGGTTAAAAATGCTAAGGGATGCTGCATTTGAAACGGACTTTATGAAAGTAGAGGCTGCTATGTTTCTTTCCATGATTCATATAAACTTTGAAAATAATCCCGACTCTGCATTGTGGTATGCTGAATACCTTCACACGGAATACCCGGGAAATACATATTTCCACTCGAAATATACAGAGATGTTATTGATCAACAGGCAGTACGACCGGGCTTTGATACAAATTGACAGCATGATGCTACTCGATTCGTATAACCGTATGAAAAGTACTGTGTTCAGGGGGATTCATGAAGAAAAAGGCATGAGTGACCCCGAAAAGGCCAGGGATCTGTATGAGAAGGGACTTATCCTTGCTGAGCCTTACGGGGAAAGAGCCAACTACACCAAGGCATACGCATACATCGGACTGAGTCGTTATTATACAAACAAAGAAAATAAAAGGAAAGCCAGAGATTACTACAGAAAGGCAAAGCATGCAAGCGGTTATTCCTATGTATTCGAATAATAAATAATACTGCCATGAGACAGAACATATTTAAAACCAACATACTGACAGGTCCGGTAATTTGCATGCTGATTTGCATGGGAGCCGTCCTCCCTGCCTGCAAATCACAGAAGCCTTCTGCAGACTCTTCAAGGCAGGGAAACGGATTCAGTGCATCAAACCTCGCGGAATCAAACAACCACTTTTCGATCGATCTGTTCAAACAGATCGAGTCTAAATCAGAAAACATTGTTTATTCCCCCTACAGCATCAGTAATGTTCTGGCTATGACTTACTCAGGTGCAGCCGGAAAAACTGCTGATCAGATGAGTGAAGTTTTGTATTTCCCTCCCCCGGGAAAAGTGGAGAAGGCATCATGGGACCTGAAAAAACAAATCCTGTCAAACGATACCCTCCCTGGCACAGAGATCAGTCTGGCGAATGCGATCTGGGCCCAGAAAAATTTTGATTTCCTGCCCCAATACATAGACAAAATTGAAAAGTGGTATGATGCTCCTCTAACAATAATGGACTTTACCCGTGATGATAGCAGGGAGAAAAGCCGTGTTGAGATTAATAACTGGGTGGAAGAGAACACCCGTGAGAAGATAAAAGACCTGATAGGTCCCGGGGTACTGGCAGCAAATACAAGGATGGTCCTGACGAATGCAATATATTTTAACGGGAAGTGGATGTGGCCATTTGATAAGAACCTGACTGCCCCCTCAATTTTTCATGTCAGTTCACAGAAATCTGTCCGGACGGAATTTATGCATCTCAATAAAACCCTTCCCTATTATGAGGATGAGGAAATCCAGGCGGTCCGGTTTCCATACAGGGGAGAAAGGCTGTCCATGACAATTCTGCTGCCGAAGTCCATCGAAGCCTGGAAAATGATAAGCCGGGTATTGGATAACGATCGGCTTAACAGGTTAGAATCACAATTTACAGATACCGAAGTGTCTGTCTCCCTTCCAAAATTTACCCTGGAATTAAAATTAAACCTGAAGAATGAGCTCTCATCCATGGGAATGAACCTTGCATTTGAAAGAGGTGCAGATTTTTCAGGAATGACCGGTGAGAGGAATCTCTACATAGATGAGGTGATTCATATGGCCTTTATTGAGGTTAGTGAAAACGGCACAGAGGCAGCTGCTGCAACCGCTGCCATTATTAGTTTAAAGTCCGCTCTAAGAGAAGATCCGCTCGTATTCAATGCAGATCATCCTTTTCTATATCTGATCAGGGATCATCAGTCAGGCAGTATTATTTTTATGGGCAGGCTTGTTAAGCCATCTTAAAATGGTTACTTTGTAAAATGCGCCTTTCGGTCGATAATATCCGTTCAGATCCCCGCTTTAAGCTGCTTGACAAACTCCATTATGACCAGATTGTTGAGTTCGCAACAGAATATATCCGAAAGCGCACACGGAGTATGGCTTTCTATACAATCCTTATTATAGGTTTTTTCCTCTTGCAATGGTCTGCTTTTGCATATGGAATTGCGGTCAATAATATGAACTGGGTCTCCCTTTTGAAACAATTTCTTTACGGGCTGATCATTTCCCTGACAATCGTAATCCCACTGCATGAACTGATCCATGCCATCGGGTATTTTATCCTGGGGGCCAGGAAGATACGTTTTGGAGCAGTTTTGAGACATTTCGCATTTTATGCTGTGGCTGATGATTTTGTAGCCAACCGGAAAGGCTTTATCTTTCTCGCCTTGTCTCCCTTTGTTGTGGTAAGCCTGCTTAACCTTTACGGATTTATATGGGTTACAGGATATGCTTCCTATACCTATGTATCCGTTATGTTTTTCCATGCAACAATGTGCGCCGGTGATTTTGCCCTTCTGAGTTATTTTGAATTCCACCGCGACAAGGAGGTATATACCTTCGATGATGTAAAAAATAAGACTTCCTATTTTTACTACAAAATGAAGGCATAAGCTGCCCCGTATACAGCCGGGGAACGTACACTGTTTAAACATGGGACTGTTGGAAAATTGAATAGTCTCATTAAAAAAAAATAGCTAATATTGAGGCGATTTTCAGATTTCTGTATCCGATTATGTTCTTGAAAAAAACCCAATTCCCACGGACATTCTGGGCCGCTAATACACTTGAAGTATTTGAAAGGTGGGCGTATTACGGCGT
>SDBV01012737.1_pt1 | contig 10750 bp, 7 predicted proteins | sample 2277081 | NCBI WGS metagenome assembly SDBV01 (sample SAMN10402039, study PRJNA504765) | marine sediment metagenome | isolation source: marine sediment core GS10_PC15, 223 cmbsf | place: Arctic Ocean: Southern Knipovich Ridge | collected 2010
TCTCAACATTGCCGTCCTGCACGTAACACACGATCCGCTTGAAGCGATCGCTCTTGGCGATGTTATCATTGTAATGCTCGATAGCAAAATAAAACAGATCGCAACACCCAAAGAGCTTTTCCGGACACCCTCGGATTCTCAGGTTGCGGACTTTCTCGGAATGGACAATGTTTTCAAAGCGGATTTTGCCGGAGACGGTTTGGTTAAAGTAAGGGCAATTGATGTCTATGCCAGCGCCGCAGGCGAATCGACTTGTAATATATGGATAAAACCGGAAGAGATATTGCTTTCGTCACAGCCGTTTGACAGCAGCGCCAGAAACCAGTTTCAGACCTGCGTTGTTTCTGTCGAACATAAGGATCCGCTGATCGCTGTTAAACTAAAAACCGACAACATTGAACTGACAGCGTTTGTGACATACGCTTCTTTCGAGCATTTAAATATTGAAAAGGGCGCAACCTTTTATGCCACTTTCAAAAGCTCGGCTGTTCACTGTTTTTAATAGCTTTGTACGAGAATACCTTCTATCTGGTCAAGTTCATCGGCGCTGAATTCGAGATTATCCAGTGCCGCAACGTTTTGCTCGATCTGTTCTGCAGTACTGGCTCCTATAAGTGCCGACGTAACACGCTTATCGCGAAGGACCCACGCCAGGGCCATCTGTGCCAGGCTTTGCCCGCGTTCCTTTGCCATTTTGTTAAGGAAAGCCGTCTTACGCAAAACTTCTTCGGTTATACTTTCCTTTTCTAAACAGCCGTGTTCTTTTGCCGCTCGTGAACCTTCCGGGATACCCTTTAGATATTTGTCCGTCAGCATTCCCTGTTGGAGGGGACAAAAAACGATCGAGCCGACGCCTTCGGCGTCAAGGACACTCAGCAAGCCGTCCTGGCCGTCCTCGACCCACCTGTCAAGCATCGAATAGTTCGGCTGATGTATCAGGCACCTGCTTCCAAACTCTTTTAGTACGGCGATAGCATCTTTGGTTTGTTCGGCTCTATAACTTGATATGCCGACATACAACGCTTTGCCTTGTCTCAATATGTGGTCGAGTGCGCCCATCGTTTCTTCGATAGGCGTTTGGGGGTCAGGCCGATGCGAATAAAAGATGTCTACATAATCCAGCTTCATCCGTTCGAGACTTTGATCGAGGCTTGCGATCAGATGTTTTCTCGATCCCCAGTCGCCGTACGGTCCGTCCCACATTCCGTGCCCGGCTTTGGTGGAGATGACCAGTTCGTCGCGGTAGGGGCCGAGATCGTCTTTGAGAATTTTGGCGAAATTTCTTTCGGCACTGCCCGACGGCGGGCCATAGTTATTTGCAAGATCGAAATGAGTTATGCCAAGGTCGAAGGCTCTGCGGGCCATTTTTTTGTAATTTGACATATCGTCAACATCGCCGAAGTTATGCCACAATCCAAGCGATATCGCCGGAAGCTTGAGCCCGCTTTTGCCGCAGCGGTTATATTTCATTTTTTCATACCTGTCTTCCGATGCTTTGTAACTCATCTTGTGTCTTTCTCAAAAAATATTGGCTTTAGGCAACCATTTGCATCCAAATACTGTCGTTAGCTCCTATTTTAATCATTTTTTCAGCTTTGCAAAGCAAAAACACCCATAGTATGGATTTTTAGAGCGTAGCTTAATTTTACCAAGGTTTTTAATTAAATGGCTTGATTTTTGTTTCTTAAATCAATAGTATGTTTCGTTCCAGAAGGGCGGTTAGCTCAGTTGGCTAGAGCGCCTGCTCGACACGCAGGAGGCCGTAGGTTCAAGTCCTATACCGCCCATTAAAAAAGGCCGCTCAAAAGCGGCCTTTTTTAATGGGGCAAGGCCGTTTTCCTTATTTGCGTCTGAGATAGCAAATTGGGCTGCCTAATAGGCAGATAATCCGCTGACTCATCAGTTTGTTTTGTACATTTCTGCAATAAATTTGTGACCCATTTCATGCTCGTAATTGGGTTTGTTTTATTTTCACAAAACCTTGCTTTTCCCATATAACCTTACTAGCAATGCATTTACGTTAATTTTGGCGTCTGGCAAATTGGGTTTGTTTTGCATACTTTTGCATTTTGGCTTTGAGCCTTAACACCTATGATTTAATCAATTTCTTACCGCAGAGAACGCGAAGGACGCAGAGCTGCCTAATAGGCAGATAATCAATCTCTTACTTTAGCTGTCTGAGCAATGCAAGTTCCAAGACTCCGTAAGTTTTCAAGGCGGAAAGAAAGCAGAGAAAGCGGTATTTAGATTTTAAAGAACTGCCTGCTGGCGAGATATGATCTCCTTGGTCTGCTGACCTGTCTTGACCGTGCTTGGTCGGATTGTATTATACCATAAAATTTCCGGGATTCAAGGAAAAAGTTGGATGTTTATTTAACTTTTCTTAAAAACACAGCAAAAAGCTGATAGCCGAGTTCTTAAATTGCCTATTGTAACGAAACTGCACCTGGTGCATTAAATTGCGCTTGTTGTTAATGCGTCCTTGAAGTGTTTTTCCAATTCTGCGCCTATTCCTTTAAAGCCCCATTGTTTCACCAACAAGCACGCCTCTTTTTCTTTTGGTGCGGCTTCTTCTAATTCCACGCCTCGCTCTTCATGTTTGTGTCCTAACCATGCATGTGCGATTTCATGGGCAATGACACTTGTGTATTCATTGTTTATTCTTTGATGACATAAGATAATTAGCCAATGCCGTTTCTGTAGGAATTCAGATTTTGCATAAATTGTTTTTCCTCCAAACATAGCAATTGATATAAATTCACAATTTTTGTATACAAACTCTTTCACTTTGTTTGGAAGTTTCTGCACGGTTAGACCAATACAGACTGCCATGTCATCTGGAACAGTCAATCTACCCAACTTAGGAGATATCTCCTCTTTGATATCAAGAGCTTCTTGGTGTTCTAGGGTCAATATATTGCTTACATCTCTCTTTTTTTTCTGCTTTGCCATATTTCTATCCTCACATCCAGCCTTCAGGGATTTGAACTTCAAGATGGTGTCCGCATTTGCAGTGAATTATGTCTGTGATGGTATTTTCCATGCCCTGTAGCTTAACCCCAAAAAGACTTTTTGGCAATGATTTTCCTTGCCTGTCATGCTTTTAAACGAATAATGAATATATCAGTGGGGGCAAATTATAGGAGATTGGATTATGCATTGGAAAAAAGGATTTAGAAGACTCGTTCTTGTATTAAATATCGTACTATCCATTTTTGTAGCAGTTTTGGTTTATATGTGCGTGGAGAATCCAGAAGAGATTATAAAATGGTCTGAAGTACAAAATAGTGAAAAGTTTGAGGCCCTTAGCCAGCAACAGCAAGCTGCCGTAAAACAACTGTATTGGGATGATGTGATTTCGAGAGACTATGGATTTCAGGCTTTGAATCACACTGAACAAGAAGTAACAATGTGTAGATTCTTCGGGGTAGATCAGTTGTTGGCAGAGCAACCACAAGCCAATGCTTCTAAACCATTTCAAATTGGAGGTGAAGTGGAAACAGCCACGCTACCTGCTGGTTTTGTGCTTGACAAACAACCTGCACAGCCAGCTTTAACACCGGAAGAACAAGCCGAGTTGGATAGCCTGAACCAAAGGCGCTTGACATTTCTACAAAATATGTCAACTGAAGAGTTATTGGCTTATCGGCAGCGATTGCGCTTAGAAAAAATAAAACTATCTTACGCTGAGTTGCATAAACTAGGGGCAATTGCCGCTCCCAATTATAACTTTACTGTAAAAAAGCATAGCCTTGTTTTTATAGTTCTTCGTTGCATTATTAGTGGAGGACTGTTTTTGGGGATAATACGAATCATCTATTTTATTATCGAATGGATTGCACTCGGTTTTTTATGATAAGCGTTATTCCTTCCGGCTCTCATAAGGCAGCCTACAGAGTCAAAAAAAAGCTTGAGAGTTGCTTCATAAAAGAGCATTGTTGTCCATAATTAAAAGTAGTGCTGTATTCAGAGGGTCATATCATACTCACAAAGCCAAACGTATATAGGGACTTCGCTTTATATAGCTTTCTGATATACCGAACCTTGTTTTTTTTGTCGATTAAGTCTGGCTTATCCGGCGTTCCTGTCTGCAATGTCCTGTCTGCGTTCTTCTGGTGTCTGCTCTGGAGGCATTATAAGGATTTGCACTGCATCAGACTGATTGATATTGTCCGTGAACATAGCCAGCCAGCGCCCCTGCAATTCAGTACAGGACTTACTAACAGCGTATTGCCGAGCTTTCCTTGCTAATAGCTTGTCATGCTCTAGATCAGCAAGGACTTTATCCACTGTAATCATATTGCGCTGCATGTTTTCTGTCTGTAGCTCCATTATCCGCTTTCTTATAGCTTCCTGCTTCAACAGCTTTGTTGCTGTGACGTGTGCGCTTGTCTCAGAGTATTCGGCAGCCAGCGCCGCCTTTGTACCGTTGGAGTAGGTGTCACTGCCGATAGTCGTGTAGTGAACACAAAAGCTTTCTTGTCGGGGTTTGAGGTTTTTATCCATTTACTTAATCTCCGTAACATGAGTTTGTGCCAATGCTTTGATTGCTTGTTTTTGGGCTATTTCAGGAAGTGGTGTACATGTACACGTACATGCCAGTAGAATTGCAATTCGTAAAGCGTTGAATATTAAGCAGTTAAGCACCTCTAAGCGCCTGCTCGACACGCAGGAGGCCGTAGGTTCAAGTCCTATACCGCCCATTTGTTTAAGCCTTTGCAAACACTAAAGTTGCAAAGGCTTATTTTTTTGCACATTCGTAAGGCTTGACGCTTGCGCCAATACTACCTAAGCAATCGAAAAAAGCATAAATATAGCAAATGCTGCCTTATTTTCGGTTTTATTATGCCGATACAGTAATGCTGATTATAGCGATTGTACGGGCGTGGGAGAAAAGGGTTGAAGATATTGAAATTTCGGTTAGAATCGGCCTTACGGGGTTGTGTGTCGGCTCTGGAGGCGGAAATGGAAGTGTAGCTTTTATATTGAGGGATCGAATTGAGGTACCGCTTTAGTCCTATAACGGTTTGTTTGGCTGTTACAGCCATTTTCTGCGGGTTGGTGTGCGCCGAAGTTGGCGGTATCGTTACCGGGCTTGTTTCGCCTGGTGCGGAAGATATCGACGCACTCGAGCTTAGGATATACAAGGACACACTACTGCACGGGGCCAGCGAGCAGATCCAGGCAGAGACGGCGATAGCTTTGCTTTTGCGGGGTGATCGCCAGAGCAAGGAAATCCTGATCAAGGCAATTCTTTCTAAGGATAATGTCAGTGCCCGTCGGGCCGTGTGCCGCGGTCTTAGCCAGAGCGTTGCTTTGGGAGATACTATCGGGAGCCGAAAGGAATTTCTAGAGCCTTTGATCGGTTTGCTTATTGGGACCGATGAAGTCGATGCTCGGCTGTCTGCTGAGGCATTGCTGGTATATAAATATCGTGATCTTCGCAAAAAGCTTACACGCCTTGTCAAGTCCAGCGAGCTTGACCGGCGCATCCGCCTTAATGTGGTTTATGCCTTGCAGCTTCGTACGGACCCTGATGCGTTCTCTGATATTATCAACCTTATCGACGATCCTGATGGCGAAATATCACAGGCCGCGGAAAAGGTATTGCAGGAGGCGTTCGGTATTCCGATCGGAACAGATAAGCAGGTTTGGCGACAGATATTAAAGGACCTCCAGCGAAAGAGCCCTAATGAGATCCGACGTGATCGTCTTTTGAAGCAGGAGCGAAGGGTGCGGTCCTTGCAGGCCCAGCTAGATAAATGGAGGAGCCTTTACATGGGTTCTCTCGATAATGAATATGAAAGTTCCGATGAAAGTTCCAGGGGGAAATTTTTGACGGATAAAATTTCGAGCGAGGAGGTGGAGGTTAAGCTTTGGGCACTTGATAAGATATCTCATACTTCGGGTGGTACGGTGCTTCCGGAAGATTTCAGGCCTAAGCTGCTTGGCTTGATATCGGACGTCGACAGGAGTGTTCGCCTTGAAACGGTCAAGGTGCTTTCAAAGATGAGCGAACTTAATCCTGCCGAACAACTTCTGGCCCAGTTTAAGGTCGAAGAACCCGGCGAGGTTCGTCTTGTGATGCTGGAGACGCTTGGTGAGGCATGTTATTATGCGTTCTCGCAGGGGTCCAATATTACGCTTGACGTTAAGGTTAAGGATGAGACGCTCGAACTTGCGAAATTCTATATGGGAAGCGACGATTCTCAAGAGGCGCGAGTAGGGGCCGAGGTCTTACGTAAGTTGTTGGAATTAAACGGTCTTGAAAAGATTCGGGTTGAGAAATACCTTAAGCTGATCCTTAAGCGTTATGAAAAAGCCCAGCTGGCAAACTCCGATCTGCGGTACGATCTGCTGAGCGTTATGGCAAGGCTCTGCAGCCAGGCGGGCTCTTTCGAGAAAAGGGCGGAGATGATATTTAAGAAGTCGTTTGTGGAAGGGCTTGGCGATGTTGACAGTGCCCATGTGCGTGAAGCGTCGGCGATAGGCCTAAGCAATATTAACAAAGCAGAAGCCTTTCGGATGCTGAAGGAAAAAGGGCTTGACACAGATGAAAGCGAAACGGTTCGGATGTATGTGATAGAGCTTGCAGCCAAGGCGGGCAAGGCAGGGGATATTGAATGGCTTTTCGAAAAGCTTGGGTTTAACGGTGAGGGAGAGGCGGCTTATAAATCGATCGTGGAGATTCTTCGCCGTCAAAATGCAGGTGTTGTCGAGAACTGGGCGAGGAAGTTTGCTGCCGGCGGCAGGAGCGCCGAGCAGGTGACAGAGCTTTATGAGATAGCGTTGAGAAAGGCCAAAGGGCCGAAAGATGTGACGATCCGGTCGAATGCACGGCGGTATCTGCTGGACATTTATCTGAAGGATAATCCGGATAAGGCAGTGCAGATCATAGCAGATGCTTTGAAGGAGAGCGATGCCGCGGCGCAGGAGCCGCTGCTGGTTGCTTTAAAGGCGCATCTTGATTCTAAGAATGTCGAACAGGCAGCCAAGTTGACTCTGCTTGAGAGCTTGAGCAATATCGAGGCAACGGATAGGCCCGGCTGGGCGGCGATGATTGAGGGATGGAAAAAGCAGTATGCACCAGAGCCAGAGCCTGTTGCTGAACCCACGCCCGAGCCGGTCAAGAACGTGGATTAACGGACAGCGTTTGGCGTATAGCGTTTAGGATGGCCAAAGCCATCTCCAGCCTCCGGCTGGCCAGGGGGTGGTAAACCATTATTCTTGGTTCGTGTCTTTTTTTATCGCAGAGAACGCCAAGGCCGCAGAGAAAAAGATTAATCCATCTTCGCTGCCGCTACACCGCGACAGGAAAGCAAAACTGCAAATCAAAATAAAAAACAGCATATCAATTATCAATATAGGGGTCTGTTCCCTTCAATTTTCTTGCCCGTTACACATTTTCTTTGTCACACGTGATTCCTGCACTTAAGGCATCTACGACTTTCGCAGGAATGACAAAGCAATCAATCGGGATGACGAGATATCAGTTTTTGGGTGAAATATGCTTTTAGGGGTGTTTTAAGTTGACTTTTGGAGTCGTTTTTTGGATTTTTTTAAAAAAAAGTAAAAAATTTTTTAAAAATTCGCTTTTTTTGCTTTGCAGTTTGATTTCAGCGATATATACTCTGTCACTTACCGTAAAGGGCGTTATAGGGAATCCCTACGTTCTTTTTACGGTATTGGCTTTATCAGTGCATGGAAGTGCGTTTTGTTCTTTTTTGGGCGATTGAGACATTTGAGCAGTTGCTGCTGTAGCTCAGTGGTAGAGCACGTCCTTGGTAAGGACGGGGTCATGGGTTCAAATCCCATCAGCAGCTAAATGACATAAAGTGGGCCTGTAACTGCAAGTAAGGCTTGTAAAATCGAGTTGGCTTGTAAGTGCGTTTTTCAGTATTGCAGGCCGGGTTTAGTGATAATAGTGTTGAAAATCTTAGGCGACTAGGATTGAACGTATAAGGTAAGATGATAATTATGGCTAACAAGCCAGGAGGTTATTGACAGATGGCTAAGGCGGTATTCGAGCGTACAAAACCACACGTTAATATTGGTACCATTGGTCACATCGACCATGGTAAAACAACCCTTACAGCTGCTATAACAATGCGTTTGTCAGTTAAGGCAGGTAAAGGTAATGTCAAAAAGTTTGACGAGATCGACAATGCACCGGAAGAAAAGGAACGTGGTATTACCATTAATACCGCTCATGTAGAGTATGAGACTGAGGCTCGTCACTATGCACATGTTGACTGTCCTGGCCATGCTGACTATGTTAAGAACATGATTACCGGTGCGGCACAGATGGACGGAGCTATTCTCGTGGTAGCTGCAAGTGACGGTCCTATGCCTCAGACGCGTGAACATATTCTTCTTGCTCGTCAGGTAAACGTCCCGAAGATGGTTGTTTTCATGAACAAAGTCGACCAGGTTGACGATCCAGAGCTAATCGAGCTTGTAGAGATGGAAATTCGCGAGCTTCTCGATAAGTACGATTTCCCAGGCGACGAGATCCCGATCATTAAGGGTTCTGCTCTTGCAGCAATGAATAGTGAAGGTAAAGATGATGCGGCTTGTGCATGTGTCGACGAGTTGATGGTGGTAGTCGATGAGTACATCCCTGTTCCAGAGCGTGCAGTAGACCTGAACTTCCTGATGCCGGTTGAAGACGTATTCAGCATCAAGGGCCGTGGTACAGTAGGTACCGGCAGAATTGAGCGTGGTAAGATTTCAGTTGGTGATCCAGTTGAGGTCGTTGGTCTATCTGAGGAAGTTCTCAAGACGACTTGTACAGGCGTTGAGATGTTTAATAAGACACTGAACGACGGCCAGGCCGGTGATAACGTTGGTCTGCTGCTTCGCGGTGTTGAAAAATCAACTCTTGAGCGAGGTCAGGTTGTTGCCAAGCCAGGAAGCATTACACCTCATACCAAATTCGTATCTGAGGTATACGTGCTGACGAAGGAAGAGGGTGGTCGTCACTCGCCGTTTTTCGCAGGTTATCGTCCCCAGTTCTTCTTCCGTACAACCGACGTAACCGGTGCAGTTAACAAGATTCAGAGCCGTGAAGGTAAGGAAGTTGAAATGTGTATGCCGGGCGACAACATCGAGATGGAAGTTGAGATCATCTCTAAGATCGCTATGGAAGACGGGTTGCGTTTTGCAATTCGTGAAGGCGGCAGAACAGTTGGTGCCGGCGTTGTAACGAAGATCATCGAGTAAATTTCATTGAAACAAAAAGTGCCAGAGCCTAGGGGTTCCGGCACTTTTTTAAACCCATCCGGGAAGGTTGGTCCGGTTGGGGTGTCTTGATTTGGAAATTAAAAGATCAAATATTAGAAATCAAAATTGCGGAATCGACCTTCGGCCAAAGCTGTTTTTATTCAAGCTTTTTAAAAAACAGTTGGTTTTCGGCCAGTTTGGTTTAGTTAATATAAAATATAACAGAAGCGGTAGTTGGCCTTCCTGGACGTGTAAGTGCGGGCAGGCGGTTGTGCGTTCGATAAGAAAGAATAATAATAATGGCCAAGTCAAAAAAACGTGAGAATGTTTGGTTAGAGTGCAAAGACTGTGGTGATCGTAACTACAGGACCGAAGTCAACGTTCAGGGCGGAACGCCTAAGCTTGAATTGAATAAATATTGCAAGCGTGAGCGTAAGCGTACGCCTCATAAGATAAGGCGTAAATAACACCAACGGTGTTTTTTTTGCTCGCGTGGCAGCGGCGGTTAGTTATTGTAAATATCAGACCGCGTATTTAGATGGAGTTTTATTGAATTGATATTATGTTTTAGGCCACTAGCTCAATTGGCAGAGTGACGGTCTCCAAAACCGTAGGTTGTGGGTTCGACTCCCTCGTGGCCTGTTTTTGGTCGGCTTAGATGACTGGTCGGTTGGCACTAAGGCAGTGTTTTTTTGTTAGATGAAATTAAATCCAGGCCGAAATGGTCCGGTTGTTGTCGTTAAGAGATAGAATTAAATCAGGGCTGGAAATGGAATTTAAGATCTATAAGAGAAGTCAGGGTTATTACACGAGGCTTTATGCAGCATTGATAAGCTTTTCTATCATTGTTGTCGGGTGCTATGCTCTGTACGGTAAGATGCAGGTTATCGATAACATCTGGGTTAACACCCTGGTTCCTGCGGGAGTTTGTGCGTTGTTGGGTCTTTTGATATTCTGGCTGGTCAATAAGCCCGTCGTTGCCGATTTTATGATCGCCGCTGAGGGTGAGATCAAAAAGGTGAGCTGGTCCAGCAGAAAAGAGATAATCGCATCTACGATGATCGTTGTTTTCGTAGTTATCGCAATGGCGGCGATGCTGTGGATGACAGACATGATTTTCCAGCTTTTGTTTAGAAATGTAATTAAGATATATTAGTGTAAAATGCAATATCAGGGATACACTATGCAATGGTACGTGCTAAAAGTTGCATCAAATAAAGAAGAGCAGGTTAGAGAGACCTTAACCCGTAAAATGGCTGCTGAGAGTGTTGGCAGTGTTGGCAGGATCATGGTTCCCGTAGAACAGGTTAAACGTATTCGTGCAGGTAAGCAGCGTGTTCATAAGCGCAAGCTTTATCCGGGATATGTTTTTATGGAACTGGAGGCCAAAGAGGACGGTCACATCCAGGACGATGCGTGGTTTATTATAAAAGAGACCATGGGTGCGGGCGATTTTATCGCCACCGGCGGTGTTCCTACGGCGATGCGTGACACTGATGTTGCCAAGATGCTCAAAGAGGTCGAGAGG
>SDBV01012738.1_pt1 | contig 10749 bp, 3 predicted proteins | sample 2277081 | NCBI WGS metagenome assembly SDBV01 (sample SAMN10402039, study PRJNA504765) | marine sediment metagenome | isolation source: marine sediment core GS10_PC15, 223 cmbsf | place: Arctic Ocean: Southern Knipovich Ridge | collected 2010
TGATTAGTCTTCTATTATTTAGTTTTCTCTTGGTTTATCAGCATTTATTATTGAGTATTGTTCCCTCTTTAACCTCATTATGTACAAAGGAGGTTAATATAACTATTTCTGTTGAAGAGTTTATAGATGATCCCGCATACACGGAAAAATTAGGTCCTGGGGATATTCGTGTGTTATTAGCCAAACAGTGGCTACGTGATAGACCCGATCTACTGAGAGGTCTTTTAAGCAGGCATACTCTTCCTACTTCTAAAGAAAATAGATACGGAAGGTATTTCTCTGCTTTAGGACATAAAATAGATTATTTAGAAATGAGTGAACGACAGGATGAGTTCAAAAAATATATCTTAAGGGTCTATGGTGAGTGGGACGGTTCTCTGTGTTATGAGCACAGGTGTTGGGATAAGACAAATAAGCTAGTTTTGACAGATGAGGACACAGAAAGTCTTCATGAAGCTGAAATTAATTCGGTTCGTTTTGACCATTCCTTAAAAAGAGTACTTACTGCTTCAAAAGATAAGATGGTTAAAGTATTGGATCGAGAGGATGGCCATGCTACTCTACATTGTTTTGAGCATCCAAGTGAGGTTGAAAATGCTTGCTTTACCGCTAATGAGGAAGCAGTTGTTTCTTTTACAGATACGACAATGAGGATTTGGGATCTAGCATTAAATGTCTGTATCTTTGAGCGGACTTTTGATAAGGTGATTTACGCGGGTACTTTTGATAGTGAAGATAACCGTTTGGCCGTGTTGTTCGTCGATATGCACCTATTGCGAAACCCTCTATGTGTTTTCATTGAGTTAAAAAGCGTATTTGATGTACAACAGCTTCTTTGTAACAATCTTACGATAGAACAGGTAATGCTTTTACAGATAGTGCTCAAGGAAAAGCCAGAAACATTGAGGAGGTACAAAGAGCATATTAGGAGCCTTTACTCTAATCTACCACCCATAGTAAAAAAACTTTTCAATCTACCTGAGCCATCAGGGTGGGACGTCATGCTGAATAACATAGAGCTACTCATAGGGTACTTGAAGAAAGTCAGGCAAAGAGTTGAACAGTGCCTGTAGCTGTTCAGGGAGGTCTTTTTTGGTGATAGTACGAGCGCCCCATCCAAAGATGAGCCCCTTTTCTTCGCCTTGTAGATCAGTAAGATAGGCAAGTAGTTGCATCTGTTCTAGGGTAAGAGGTTCAAGTACTGTCACCCATGAGACGTAGCCTTGTGCATCACCAACGATGAGATGATCTCCATCAGGGTACCATAGTAACTGAGTTATGCTACTTTCTGAGAATGGCTGTGTATACAGAGGTTCTTTTTGTGTGCGATCCCAAAAAATAAGGGATCCTAGAGTGGTACCAGCTACAATAAAGCTGCCATTTGGGCTCCAACTTAGAGCAGTTATCGGTTGGTTGTTGCCCATTAACTTCATTATAACTTTTTGCGTAGATGCTTCAATAATGTTTATGGTACCATCATAAAGTCCTGCTGCCACTAAGGTACTATCAGGACTCCACGCAATGCTGAGTATCGATTTAGAGCCAAGATTTGGACACGTAGCAAAGGAGGCGTTTGTTGGTATATGGTAGATACAAAGTTGTGTTTGTGCCTCACCCTGAAATACATTTATACCATATCTATCATATACAAGAGGCCGATACTCTTTTGTTCCCAGAGCTAGGTAGGTGCCTGTTGGGCTTATGGCCCAAGAGTTTAGGACATTTTGCTGAGAAAATCTAAAAATCTTTGTACTCTTTTGTTCTTTTAAGCTTGTTACATAGATGTCTTCGTAATTTCTCAATGTACTTTCTACAGTACTAAATGAATAAATATTTTTGTCGGGAGTTGGGAGGAAGCTAAAGAGTGAGTAAGGATTTTGAACAAGTCGTAATGTTGGGGGAACTTCTTTCCCTTCAGAAACGCTCCATTGGCGCAGAGTATTATCATCACAAAGAAGAACCAGTGTATTCCCTCTTGCGCTGAGATGTATGTCTTTAACAGCGCATGGAATGATTTGTTGCGTGACTGTCTTAGAGCGTATATCTATCATGGTAAGCGTATTATCATCAAAAATGATAGCTAATGATCTACCATTGCCACTTAGTTTCATAAGGTTGACTGGCTTATCATGGCTGGTTAACTCTTCAGTTTCTAGCTTCTCACCTGTAGCTAAAACGTTCGTCAGGGTTGTTCTGAAAACCTTTGACCAGGCTGGGTGAAAAATAAAATAATGCGAAAGTCCGTAACTTTGTGCTGCTCGAGGTGCGATTGGAATGTCTCGTCGTTCATTTGGAAAGGCATTAAGGCTATATTCTTTGGTGAAGATTCGCCTACGAACGTGTTGAGCTATCTGACGCAAATAACGTTCCATATTGAGATAATTTGCAGCATTAAACAGCTCCTTTAATTGCTGATCAGGCGCTTCCTTAAGAGCTGCTATTAAGTCCTGCTTGAGAAGAATATCAAGCGTATCACCGGGAATATTGTTCAAGTTAATAGGTGTTTCTGGGGTATCTACGTCTTCTAGCATTAGTTTTATCGTTTCACTGCGAGAGGCAATAAACCTCTTATCTACGGGAAACCTTTGATTGTCAGATGAGATAAGAATAGCAGTATCAAGTTCTTGGTCATGGGTGATCCTTGATATTTGGCTTCTTAAATTTTCAAGTGCTTCTTCCAGTTGTTCGAGTATAGTACCATTTACGTCTTCAGTTTCAGTGACAGCTTCTTTTTTCTCACGAAATGCCCTGCTGATCTCTTCAGTAGATGCATCTCGTTCAACGTCCAGCACCTTATAGAAGTTTACTTTTGGTTGTGGCTGCGCCGCCGGTATCATACTAAACACCGATTTAAGGGATAGGGTAAGAATGGTGAACAATATCCATTGAGAGGTGGCTTTCATGACGTCCCTTTTTATCATTATTTCATAGCCTTCTACTACCAGTATAGCAGATGCCACTACGCACCATCAATAGTTTGGGGGAAATGCTGAAAAAAATTCATAGCCAGTGCCTATAAGAGAGATAGGTAGTCTAGGACTAATTACTACGTGTTTGAGGCACCAGAATAGTAGCTGCTGGGTGCGATTAAAAGTGCATTATTAAGCCCTTACAAAATTACTATCCTCAAGATGACGTGAGTTATTTTGAACCCTTTTTTTCCATATACTCATTTAATTCATCTATTAAGGGAGACTCATGCCGAGTGTGATCGCCTTTCTGCTTTCTAGATAGGCAAGTCGGTATACTATTTTCAACTGTTTCGCTTAGCATTGAACTCTTTCCCTTAAGATGATTTCGGGTCGGACGACGACGGCCACTGAACGCAGCTGGTTTGGAAAAACGGGGCAACTTGCCGGTATCTGATTTAGATTTATTGGTTATTTTTTCTTCCTCAAGTTGTTCGTCAATGGCAGATAAGTCTTCTTCAAAGTCAGCATTGTTACTTCTGTATTGTGGAAAGCTATACTCACTTTCTTCTTCTTTTCCTTTACCTTCTAGGACGGTACTTGAGGGCTCACCGTTGGATATACCTCCTGCCTCTTCATAACCTCGACGAATATACGCTCCGGCAAACCTAAGTGGTTTGTCTGAGTCCTTACGTAACGCAGAAAGTTCGGGTACCTTAGGAAAATGATCATCAACCACCTTCTGCTGCTGAACTAGCCTAGGTACCTTACCTTCCGTTCGTGGAATGCCTCTTAGGTAGTATTTATCTAACATAGATTCGATTTTCCTGCGAGAACATCTATTTGTACACTCATTTAGTGCTTTGACTAGAGTTCGACCCGAGAAAGATTCTTTTGATATATCAGCTCCATATATCAGTAATTGTCTAACTATTTCTACATGGCCATCTCTAGTTGCTAAATATAATGGCCATAACACCCCTTCATTTCCATCTGGAGGAGCACCATGCTCTAATAATAAGCGAACTAGTTCAGCATTCCCTCTAAGCACAGCAAACTCAACTGGCATTGCTCCTGACTCACACTCATTTACTGGTACATCATACTCAAGAAGAGCTCTAACAAGGTCCATGTTATTCTCAGAAACTCCCTTAAACATAAGCGAGCATCCCTCTTTTTTTGCACCACACTCAAGTAATGCTCTAACCACAGATACTTGTTGATTTTTTGCGGCTTCAGAGAGTGCTGTATACCCATTAAAACGTAGCTCATTAATATCAGCACCTTGCTGCACCAGAAAGCTAATCATATCAAGTTGCTTATTTTTTGCAGCATAATGCAATGCAGTCAAAAACAAACATTTTTCATCGATGTTCTGCCCCTTTCTTAATAACTGTTCAACAGTTTCTCGATCTCCTGACGCTGCAGCATATTGAAACGCACCCCAATCATCAGCCAATGGCTTCTCGCTAACAACTGGTTTAGCACCATGTTTAATCAAATGCCGTAAAATTCGTATATGGCCCTTGTTGTATGCTAACTCAACAGGGATACGGTGTTTACGATCTTGACAGTAAACCGCTTTCGTAAGATCAGCACCATGCCCAACTAAGTACTGAACTCTCAAGAAGTTTCCTTTATCAATTTCTTGATGAAGAGCCGTCCAACCTCTATTGTCTTCAGCGTTAATTGGATACCCTTTCTCAAGTAAACGATCACAGGGTAAATTTGTGGCATCACACGCGGCTAAATGCAATGCTGTACGACCATCCTCAGCGCGCCACTCATGATTAATCTCGGCTCCACCCATAATAAGCAGATTTACACATTCACTATGCCCATAATGTATAGCAATCTGCAATGGGGTCCATTCCTCACAAGAAATATGAACGTTTGCACCCCTGCTAAGCAACAAGGAAACAACTTCTTCACACCCATGCCGAGAAGCTAACAATAATGGCGTATTTTCATCGTTATTAGTAGACTCCATAAGGTGTGGATATGCTTGTAGAAGAAGCTTGGCTATATCTTGGCCACCAGTATATGAAACAATATGAAGAGCATTATTTCCATCATAATCTTGCTGTTCAGCACATGCTCCAACAGAAAGTAGGAGCTTTACGCAAGGAAAGTGACCACCCTGAACGGCTAACTGTAGGGGAGTCCATCCATGATTATCGGAAGAATCAAGAAATGTTCCATACTTTAGCAAGATTCTTACTTCATCCTCATACCCATTAAGTGCAGCATAATGTAAAGCAGTTCGCCCTTCATGATCAGCTATAGTATAGTCAATACCGTGTTCTAATAGCAATCTCATTATGATAGGATAATATTCTATTACCGCATAATGCAATGCAGTTTTCCCCTCATTATCTCGCGCATGTGGAGAAACATCCTTAGAAAGCAATCGCTTAACAAGAGCATCATGCCCAGCGCAAACCGCTCGGTGTAAAAGCTTCATTCCCCGCTCATCTTTTTGATCAGATGAAGTTCCAGCTAAATGAAGAGCTTCTTGTACTTCACCATCTAAAGAATCAATTATGCTGCGAATATGATCTTTCTCAAAGTCAAAACGAATTTTACCTCTACGTTCGTTTGCTAAACACAAAAGCAAAAAAGCTTGATTTATATCTAACTGATCATTAAGATACAATGCTAACCGTTCATCAGTATATTTCCAAAGCCGAATACCATACATACTACTTATAATAAGTGAAGATCCATCAGGACTAAAAGAAAGAATAGTATTAGGCATTACCATAGGATATGTAGCATGCAAATTGCCTGTTTCTGCATTCCATAGACACACGCTATGGTCATCATGCAACGTTGCTACAATCTCTTCCTTAGGATGATATACTGCCTTAAGTATGGCAGATGCACAATCGAGTGGCAATTCATGACTCCTTTCATTCTCTAACGTTATAAGTGCACCACCTGCACGATAAGCACTCACTAACCTATTGCCATTTCCCGTACAACAAAGTACAGGAGGAAGCTGCCAATTCCCAAGGAGTGTTCCTCTGCTATCCCACTTGTATAAGCAATCATTAGCATAGGTTAGCAACTCATTAGTATCTAAAGCCTTAAAAAACACTACAGGACCATGATGTATATCAACAACAACAGTTCGACATTTTCCAGAATTATAGTCCCAAAATCTCATAAGACCGTTTGAGCGAACTTCAAAAATACTTGTCCCATCAGCACTAAAAGTAAGACGATCTCCAGAAGCCAACTCGCTCAGAGTTGTCGTTGTTAATTTCTTTGGCGGGTGCAAAGAATTCCCAAGATCCCATAATGTAAGAGCATTTGATCTTCCAATAGCAAGTGTTTTTTTATTGGGGCTCAGTGCCATCCCCCATATCATTTCACCTTTTGGCGCTGCGAAGGTTCTCATCGCCGGAGAATATGGACGAGAAAGGTCATAAAGAGAAACTGTTGAATCTGTTCGCGTTGCTAATGGACCTGCACAAAATAAACTTTCGTGTATTGTTTCATCAGATTCAATATCATAAATTTTTTCATAGCGTGGATGCCATACCTCACAAAATGATTGTTCACCACGAAGCCCAGACACTGCTATCTGTAAATCTGTATCTTTACAGGAAACCTGTTGCGGTGTTCCATTATTTTTAAAATCGTGAAATAAAGAAGCGAGAATATACTCTTTATCTAAAGTGCCTAGTATTTTATTGCCAATATCTTGTAGTATCTGAGAGTGAGAAAATAATCGATAAATCCAATCTTTACGCTCAATAAACTCTGGTAACATCCTCATTATTCGCCTAGCAAATACTTTGATTCCGTAAGAATAAAGGATGTGAGCCTCAAGAAAATGACTTATTTTAATCACATCAGCAAGCTCTTCTAATGATAGATTATGCAACGCCACCTGCTCAAGATCTTCATAGTTGCCTTTAACAATCAAACCAATAAGCCTTTTAAGCAACTCAAGTTCCCGCCATTGCACCGGAACTGGTAATTTTTTCTGGGGTGTTCCTTGAGTGGTGTCAAGCTCTTGTTGAGAACCTATCCAGCTAATATACTCAATGTAAGAACCCGGAAACTTAAGAGATAGCCCATCTTCGGAAATAACATAAACTGCCTGCTCATCTTTAATTCGCACCACATTCATTGCAGCAAGAGGCATTATAAACAACATTGCTAAAGGCAAATAAAAATACTGTCTCTTCATCAGGTCAACCTCATCACGTCATTTTTGTTCAAGCGATATCAATAAACTTTTTTGGAAACACAAGAAAATTTGACTTCCCTCTGGTCTCACTTACTCTTCAGTATTTTAACTCTATCGGAAAATTTTTTTTCCTAGCTATAGATATCGGCGTTCTTCCATTAATGAAACTGAGTAAAAGCCATTTCGTTTATCAATACTATCAACAAAACCTCCAGCATCTAATAGCAGGTTCAAAATTTCTATATGCCCTCCTTTTGCTGCATAGTGTAAAGCGGCAAGACCCTGTTCATCCTTTTCATGTACACTCGTCCCTTTAGCAAGCAAGCCTTAACGTGATCTAGCTGACCTCTAAAAGCAGCTTTGGTAAATGATGACATCCTATTGAGCACTTCGATCATCTTGATCAACAGCATTATTTTCATTATCACGTACATGAACTGCAGGATCCATAGGAGCAGGTACTGCTATCGCATCCTCAATATCTGAATCATCTGGATTTTCCATAGCTTGTTTAATAAGCAATTTTATGGGCATACGCATAACTTTATCTGGACAACTTTTTGCACATTGCAATACATTCCTTCCAGCACTATCAATTTTGTTAACATTCGCTCCATACTCAATAAGAAGAGCAACAATATCTCTGTACCCTTTTTCTGCAGTTAGATGTAAAGGAATACCTCCTCCTGCATTACCATCTGGATGTGCCCCTTTTTCAAGTAAGAAGCGTACCACTTCAGTATGACCATTAGTAGCAGCTATGGCTAACGGAGAAATATCTCTGTCACTATCATTAACAGGAAGGCCCTTAGAATGAAGCATTTCTACCATTGGCATATCTCCATTATACGCAGCTAAATACATTAACGACCTATGAGGAGGATTGTCCCTCTTTGCCCCCAATTCAAGAAAATACTCAGCAATAGTTCTGTGAGCATTAGCAACTGCATATTCAAGTGCCGTACGACCATCTGCTGGTAGGACATCGATCTGAGCTACCTGGGAAATAGGCCTATCTTGGGATGGGCGCATCTCATTAACGTCAGCTCCATGTTCAACAAGAAGCTTAACAACTTCAAGCTGCTGATTTTGAGCAGCTAGGTGTAATGGCGTCCAACCTACTAACTTTTCATCAACATCAGCACCTTGCTCAATATATTGGGCTACTATGTCTACATTTTCATGACTTGCAGCAATATGAAATGCTCCCCAGTCTTGTGGCAGTACTTCACCAAAAAATAACGTTTCATTATTTACCCCAAAGTCACGAACAATAGCCAAATGACCGTGCATCCAGGCAAGATTTAGGGGAGTAAACTCCCCATTAGCCATAAGCTCACAATCTATTTCTTCATTCACAAAAAGCTCAACAACTTCTCTTTTTCCCAGATTAGCAGCAATATGCAGTGCTGTCCTTCCGCTTAGTTCTTTACTAGCAGCTGAAGCCCCATGTTCTAGTAATAAAGAGCATACTTCTTGGGAACCACTTTCCGCAGCACAATGTAATGGCTTCACTTTTAATGTGTCATGGGTTCCAGCTCGATTCACCGCTGCCCCGTTTTCAATTAGCAATAGGGCAAGTGCATAATTTCCTTTTTTGCACGCTAGATGAAGCGGGGTACTAGGCCCAAACTTCTTAGTAAGGTTTTCACTATTTGGATCAAATCCCATAGACAGTAAAAACCGAACCAGTGCTTCCATTTCCCTCTCTACAACTATATGTAAAGCTGACCATCCTGAAGCATCACGTACTTCTAGATCTGCATTGTATGCAAGTAATAGAGGAAGAACATTAAGATGACCGCCACTTACAGCACAAAGTAGCGCGGTATTTCCTGCGGCATTACGCTCATGAATGTTAGCACCTCTTGCTAACATTCTTTCAAGCTTATAGCTATCCCCTAAAGCGGCAGCGTTATGTAAGGGTGATATTCCCTGGCTCTCAAGGCACCGCTTTACTATATCCTGCAATCTTAATGCATCAACCAATTCTTCATCTAGTGAGATACACACTTGACGCAAATACTCACTACGTTCCAATATAGCTCTCACATCGCTATTATTATCTTGAACATGATCACTACGAACATTGACTAAAATTTTTAGCAGTAATGCTTGCTCTAAAGTAAGCTTACTTTTTAGATAACTTGCCAACCGCTCATTGGCATAATGCCAAAGACGTACTACACCATTTCTTTCATCAGTTACCAGGGAATCACCATCTGGGGTAAATTTCAAAATGCGACAAGGATTGGTAACCTCAAGTCGTGTAAGCTGATCTCCTCGGTGCGAATCCCATAAATATATACTATCATCAGCAGCTAACGTAGCGACAATAACATCATTAGGATGATAACAAGCACGAAGCAATTTGCAAGGAGATTCAAGTGAAACAAGCGGTTCAACACTTTCATGCGTCAGCTTAAGAATCTCTCCACCCTTTTCATCCTTTGCAGCAACAATTCGTGTACCTTTTGTATTCGCGCACAACGATCCATGCTGTTCCCACTTGCGTAGCAAGCTGCCTTTAGAGGTATCCTCTAATTTCCATATACAAGCAATATTATTACTATCACTATACGTTACCAAATACTTATTTGAAAGAAAGTGATATAAAGTAATTGGAGCTTTATGCTCATCAGTAACAGCAACACAACTTTCACTTTCTCTATCCCAAAACCGCATGACTCCATTAGATCTCATTTCCACAATACTTGTATTGTCAGGAGTAAAAACTAAATTTGCTCCTTCAGCTAAGGGAACTTCAGGCGCCTGAGACGTTCTTAGAATTCTACTGGAGGACCTTCTATTGCGCAAATCCTTCAGAACGAGAAAATTATCTAATCCGGCAACTAATATTTTTTGGAAAGGACAGAGTGCCATTCCCCATATCTTCGGGGGACCATAATCGACGTCTTGAGCTGAAAAAGCAGGATCTGAAGACATAATAAGTGGACTACTAGTACCATACTTTCTGAATAAATCATGAAGGTATATGCCAGAATCATCACGTACTGCTAGGGGACCACTACAAAAGAGAGCTTCGTGAATGGAGGTGTCTTCACTCGTTAATTCTATCAACATTCTCCCCAGTCGTGGGTGCCACACATTACAAAATCCCATGCCGCTCGGCTTAGTTCCAGAAGCTGCTATGAGCCCATCATTGCGATTTACTACCAGGCGCTGTGGAGAATAATCACTTACTAAATCTGTATACATTGACGAGAGCAATACCCGGTGATCATTATCACTCAAAACCTGTCGAGCTATATCGTTGCTTTCCTTTTCACTAAAACCAAACTGTTGCAACCAATCTTTTTCACGGGAAAAAGCATCTAAATACTGTTTTATTCTTCGAGCGAATACTCTTGTTGCATATTTGTACAACACTTCAATCTGCAGTAAGTTACTCACACGCACTATATCAGCAAGCTGGTCAAGAGTTACATTCTCAAGCTGGACATGCTCTAACTCTCCATAGTCTTCTTCAACAATAACACCAACTAACAACTTAATTAATGAAAGCTTTTCAATTGTAAGTGGCACTGCTAATTTATTATTCGATGCTCCTACAGTCTCATCCTGTTCACACCGGGAAAGGATCCAACCTATATGCTCAACGTAGCTACCTTCCAACTT
>SDBV01012739.1_pt1 | contig 10749 bp, 15 predicted proteins | sample 2277081 | NCBI WGS metagenome assembly SDBV01 (sample SAMN10402039, study PRJNA504765) | marine sediment metagenome | isolation source: marine sediment core GS10_PC15, 223 cmbsf | place: Arctic Ocean: Southern Knipovich Ridge | collected 2010
TAAATCTAGCAAATGTTAAACTAAGAATTAAGAATTTTCAGGATTAAACAATTCGTATAAAATGTAAATTTTTCTTAGTAGTCCTGATCCTCCATTGCCATTAGCGTTAGCGTTGATCTTATCCTGTCTATTTTTCGAATTTTCCACGTTATTGTTTCTTTTAGAGTAGTGATTTGATCCGATTCAACTTTGGCTACAATATCATAGACACCAAAAGTTCCATGAATTTCTTTTACATCTGAAATATGTTTCAGCTCTTCAATGGTTTGTTCCTCATAACCCAAATCACAACTAATTAACACATACGCTATTGCCATAGTATAATTACACAAGTATCATATTTCAAGCCTTTTTAATGAAAACTCAGATTTGTAAATTCTTTGCTTTTTCGTTTAACAGTTCGTATCAAATGTGAACGGTCCATAGAGACCCGTTACTTGTTTGGTTTTATTTTAGACTCATTATTGAAGTCATCAACATTGTTTGTTCAGCCACTTTATAACGCAAATTTCTATCATGCACGACTAATTTTTCTTGTTTAATAGATAATAAATGCAATGTTGTGAAGGCCATTTACTTAAGCATTTCTTTAGTTTCTTTAAATGTAAATCTCTAGACACATAACAGCACTACACGAGTAAGTGAATGGTACAAAAGGTTCGACGCCCCAATAGACTGTCCGGTAAATTCCTGTTTATGTATGTTATTTCGAGCTTTGTGTTTTTAATACAATAAACAAAGTTTCAGTCTCGGGATTAGAGGGACCAGGTAGTTTGGTCTTATTTTGGACCCATTTCCTAATTCGTATAATTCAGGTTAGACTAAAAATTTCTTATGCTTCATTTTGGAAGACTGAATGAAATTTTCATGCCATCAGTATCAGGAGTAGACCACAATTTGCCTCCATGAGCTTCAATAATTTGTTTACAAAGGGCTAGTGCCAACCCAATCCCCCCATTTGATCGAATGTTTGAGGTATCTACTTGGTAGAATTTGGAAAATATTTTGTTTATGTCAAATTCTGATATTGTTTTCCCATTGTGCTTAATGCTAATTTCAACTTCTTCTTTTTCATTTTCCTGCACCTGAACAATCACTTCCCCAGATTTCTTAGGAATGGAGTAAAGAGCAATTTGTAATAAATTTGTAATAACTTGATGCATACGTTTTGCATCGCATATAATCCAAAGTGGTTTGTTAAAAGTTGATTCAGTTTTCATTCCACGAGAGTTAAATTCTGTTGAAAAAAACAAATGTGCCTTACGAATGATTTCTTTAATATCATTTCGTTCTTTGTGCAATTTAATTATGCCAAGAGAAAATTTTCTATAATCAATAATATTTGAGGTCAAATTAATTAATTCCTTGGTGTTGTCATCAATAGCTTTTAGTTTTTGTTTTTGAATTTCACTGACTTCTCCAAAGCTGCCCTCTAGTAACATTTCGGTATACGCCTTTATTGGAACAAGAGGTGTTTTTAGCTCATGCGAAATCATATTTAGAAAATGACCTATTTCTAAGTCTGCTTTATCTTCAAGAGCTTTGTTTAATTCTGTTAGAATTAATTTTTCTTGTTCTGATTCCTTTTTGTCATGCAGGTCTTTCTTTTGTAAATTTTCAAATTCCGATTGTTTCGTATTTTTCTTATCACTCATAATTGAGATGTACTCACCCATAATCTCAACCTCTTGTTCTAGTTCTCTAACTCTGTGCTTTGGGATTTCAAAAATGTCTTCTTTAGGATTTTCTTCCGTCATGTTTATGGCCTCACCTTAATTTTTTCTTGTTTTATTGGAATGCTAAAATAAAAGGAAGCACCTTTACCTTCCTCACTTTCTACCCATATTTTCCCACCTAATGCTTCAACCAATCCTTTACAGATTACTAGCCCTAGGCCAGTTCCTCCATGCTTTCTTTCATGTGAGGTATCTACCTGATAGAATTTCTTGAAAAGATTCCGTTGTATTTCTTTTGGTATGCCGATTCCATTATCCTTTACAAAAAATGTCACTTTGCTATCTTTAAACTGGGTTCCTATTTCGATCATTCCGCCTTTGTGAGGCACAAAGTCTACAGCATTTTTTACTAGATTATCTATTACCTGTCGTAGTCTAGTTACGTTACTTGAAATATCTATACTGTCAGAGTTTGTGTATACAAACTCTATTTCCTTGTCTGCCATTAGAGAAGAAAGATCATTCTTTGCCTTTTCCATAAATTCTGAAAGATTGAATTCTTCTATGTTTATCACCGTTCTTTTCATGTCTAGTTTTTGAGCATCAAGTATGTCTGAAATAAGTTGTTCAAGCATAATGGCATTGCGTTCTATTTCTTTGACAGAGTTTTGTTGTTCTGAGTTTAATTCACCAATAAGACCTATCTCTGCTAACATTTCACAGTGACCCTTTATTGGAGTAAGAGGCGTCTTTAGTTCGTGAGATATCATTGTTGAAAATTCCTCTTTTAACTGATCTGATTTTTTAAGTTTTTTTACTGCATTTGCCAATTTTTCTTCAATACTTTTTTGATTAGTGATGTCAGTACGTATAGCGATATACTGATCTGGCTTTCCATCAGTGCCAAGGAAAGGAACAATTGTTGTTCTGACCCAATAGCATGAACCATCCTTTGCCTTGTTTTTGATATCTCCCTTCCAAACATGTCCTTGAGTAATTACATTCCATATACTAGTGTAAAAGGCGTCAGGATGGAATCCTGATTTGAGTAAGCGATGGTTTTGTCCGATTAGCTCCTCTCTAGGATATTTTGAAATCTTACAAAACTTATCATTTGCATAAGTAATGGTTCCCTCTTCGTCCGTAATTGCTACAATTACGGACTCATCTAATGCCTTTTTAAAATCATTAAGTTCACTTTTTTTGTAATTATCTAAATTATTAAGTTGTTTACTCATTTTCTATTCTCCTAAACTTTCACACACAGAACCTTACTTTGTTTTGAGCCGTCATACAACTTTGATATTGCATTTGTGTCACATGTTGAAATGTATGGGAATTCTGTTTTTATGGTAGCATACATCAGAGCGTCAGGATCATTAGAGTGGGCAATACCAAGTGCATGACCCATTTCATGTCTTGCAACAGTTTGAAGTGTGTTATCAGAAATGTTCTCAACATCATAAATTGTAATTTTTGATTTCAGAATCTGATGTTGTGGCTCATCAGCTATACTTTCAGTAAGTCCAGAAATGTCATCACCGTGGCTTTTATCCTCAAGCCAGATTGTTATGTCGCCAGCACCGTTTGTTACTGTTAGGATCTCAATGTTTTTTGGAATGTAGAATTCTGTAGGAAATCGAGAAGCATGCTCTAATGCTCCAATCCAGCCCAGATAGTAAGTTGAAGTTCCTTCTGACTCTGGATTAATGAGTTTATTATCAACTTTAATTTTTTCGTTTGATAAAATCGTCTCTTTTACCAGCTCTGCCTTTTCTGGATATTCTTCAGCATTTACAATATTTACATAAAGTACGTCTCCATCAGTAATACGCCATGAAAGCCAGGTATCGATAGTAACTCCTTTGAGATTTTGTACAAGGTAACCCGACCTTATCTCTCCTAGATCTTCAACCTGATATTCCTGTCCTATCATGCTGGCAAAAAATAAAGAATACGACATTATAGCTACTGCAAAAACAACTCCTGTCATACCTACTGTCATATAGTATTTTTTGCTGATTGATTGTGTTTTAGCTGATTCGTTCTCTACTATTTCGTTAAACATAACCTTCTCCTGTTCTAATTCGTTAGAATTTTTTGAATGTTGAGAAACTTTGTTTTCTAATTCTATATTGGATTTTTTTAATTTTGATAACGTCTCTTCCATTGACTGGTTTAATGATTCTAAAATCTCCTTATCTTGTCTTAATTCGTTGATAGTATAGCGATTCTCTGATAGTTTTTTTTCATGTTTTTGTTTTATCTTTTCAAATTCACTCTTGTTTTCTGATAAGATTTTATTTAATTCATCCAAAATTTCCTTTTCTTGTAACAACTCTCTTGTTGATTGGGAATATCTAGAAATACTTGATTCCATTTTTTTTACACCATTCTCCATAGCTGTTATTTTGTCAACAAGTCCATCATTAACTGTATCAATAATGTTTTTTTCTAGCTCTAGTTCTTTTATGCGATATTCTTTGGAATCACTAGTGTTAGAACGTCCTACCATGATGATCTTTACATTTTATCTTTTATGTAGAAATTGCTTGCACAAGTTCTCCAAGTTTGACAGGTTTTTTGAGGCAAGTCTGTACTCCTACTTTCGTTAATAGTTCAACTACCGTTTCATTTGAAACAGATGATGCAGTAAACAAAACAATCTTTTTGTCTTTTAACTGATCATCTTTTTCCAAGGTAGAAATAACATCTATACCACTGAATTCTGGCATTGATATATCCAGTAGTATGGTGTCAAGTTCGTTTCTTTGAATCAAACTCAAGCCGTTTCTTCCACTATTAGCTATAGTTACCTCAAAGCCTTTAATTGTCAAGTACTTTGACAGCATGTCGGTAATGGACTGATTGTCATCGACTATCAGGATTTTCATTGTAACTCTATAATTTCTAAAAACTCTATTTCAGGAATAGTATGTCAGATAAAAAAAATACACTTACAATGTAATTTTTTTTAATTTAATTTTTACAAATTACTTTTACAACTCACTTTTCCAACATTTTGTATACTTTTGTTAGTGATTGTATACATCAGAATACAAAAACGGGTAAGCATAAATTCTTGTAATAAAAATTGTTTTTGATAATACCTTGGAAGATTCTAAAATAAAAAAAGATCAGATAATTACTACTAGAGTATCAAAGGAGCTTAAAGAATTTCTAGAAAGTGATTCGAAAAAAAATGATATCACCACAAGTAATTATGTTGAAAAGATTCTACTTGAAAGACAGCGATGGGGAAAAACTTCACAGGACATGAAATTAATTGAAATTTTTAGAGAGATTTTCATCGATCTTCTTCAAAGAGTTAGTAGTGAAGATAGTGAAAAAATTGGAAGTGATCTTGTTGCTAATTTAATTAGAAATGCCATTATTTTTGAAAAAGGTGAGCTAACTCTTTCTAACATCTTTAGCTTATTTGAAAGATGGATACGCCACAACGGCATGATCTCAAAACATTTGACGAAAGGAAATACTGAAACATTTATTTTCAATCATAATTTAGGGAAGAATTTTTCAATCATTAACTATAAAGCGTGGGAAACTATGATCAGTCAACTAAAACTAAAAGTGCGGTCTAAAGAAATCAGTGATAACATTATGATAGTTGAAATAACCAGATAAGCAAGAATTTTGGGAATTTTCAATTCTTGGGTTAGGAAAAAACTATTTTCTAAATTGAGTTAATTAGGTTTGACGATCGCAAAATCTAGGGTTTGCTCAGAAAAATTGTCTCTTTTGGTCCCATATCCTACTTCTGATAAAAGGGCACTAATGGCTGTAAATAGATAAAGCGAGTATTTTTTCCCCAAATCGTGCTGAATTACATACTTTGATGTGTCAAATCTTCTAAAAGGAATGTGAGAGTTTTCAAGCCAGATATCTATTGTTTCTAGTATGGATGGAAAATCGATTTTTCCTTTTTGAAACATGGTAGCATCCTTTAATGTACCTCTACAATATGTCGAAGCAAGGAGTTGGAGATCCCTATCTTCAATCTTTGAAAGAAGATTTCTAAAAACGGGCTTGCTTAAGAAAACAAGACCAATTTCTTCAGCAAATCTTTCCCATTTGACATGTTTTTTTACAATTTTATTCAATAATTGATTTAAAGTAATTTGTTTAATGTAACTCTCAGATTCTAACAAATTCTTCAATTCTTTGTCAATTCGAAAAGAAACAATGCTTGTTTTTTCATCCATTTTATTATTGATGAAGTCATTCCTTTTTTAAATATTCGTAGTTGTAATGCGGCATCCACATTTTTCATGTTTTTTACCGTCTCGAGAAACATATTCGATAAATTGGCATTCTAATACCTCTACTACGCCAATTATGTTTTGATGAAGATGTATTGAATGTCCACATTTGGGACATTTTTTTAACTCCCTCATAAAAAGATAGTTTGATGTTAATACAAAAACGTAGTGAAAGTTAGTAAACATTTTTCAACATTTGTATACTATTTCATTGCAGTGCAATGCAATGCATTGCAATTGGAAATATGATTAAATATAATTCAACATCATAATTTTTTCCATGTTATCATTTGTAACCAAATTTACTTCACAAACAAAGGAAGGAAAATAGATTATGTCGTCAGCGACACACGATTGGAAAGTCGCATACCTAAATTACTTAGAGGAGAACATCTCTACCTTGGGAGCTTTGATGATAATCGATAATAATGGTGAAATATTAGCTCATAAAATTTCTCCAAAATTTGAGAAAGAGTATGACCTTTCTTGGCTAAGAGATGTTGCAAAGAAGGTTTCTCGTCGATTTAAAATAGCAGACTTTCACAAAGAAATGGAAGGCCTTCAATTAACGATCAACATATTCAAGAAGTATGAAATGCTGGTGAGGTCATTGAATTATACTTTCATTTTAATTATGATAATACCTGCGTCTGAAGAAGGTATAACATATTGGATGAGAAGAAATGCGCCATGGTTATCCGACGAATTTAGGTACAAAAATGATTTTGTGAAGGGATTGGAATTTCGTGTTTGAAGAATCATTCAAAATAGGAGTTTCATAGATTCTTGTTATCATTTATGATATTCGTCAAACCTTCTTTATCCGCCCAATCGTTAATTTTGTTAAGATAAAATGGAGGTGATAATTTGGCAGTAAAACTGATAGAACTTATGGGAACATCATCGGAAAGTTGGCCGGCTGCTGTAGAAGAAGCGGTTAGCAAAGCTGGAGAGAGTCTTAGAAATATTCATGCCGTAGATGTACTTAGCTTAAAAGCAAAAGTAGAAAATGGAAAGATCTCCGAATACCGTGCAAGCGTAAAGATTGCCTTCGTTATTGAATAACTGACTTCCTTTTTTTATTAAGCATTAGATAAGAACAAGACATGCTCTCTGCTCCTTGTAACGGTGATATAATATCCAATATTCTGTCTCCTTAATTCAACTTAGTCAAACTTAGAAGTTAGCTTTACCACCGTAGTGGTGTGCGTCATTTGGGTTTCTGTCTTGATTTTTGCAACTTCCCAAAAGATTTTCGTAACCAATTCACTTACTATCAAAGAAACGTTTTTGCCTAGATTGTGGCGTATAACATAAGAGCGAAGCCCATCAGAAATCGTATCTTCTATAGTAATGTTAACCATTCTACAATAATCCTCAAGAACTTGTAAAGTTGAATGAATGTCGAATTTTTTCTTTGATACTAGTGCCCAATCTCTTATGCTGTTGAAAATAATATCTACCACTTCACATCTCGTTACATCATCGAGATGTTCTAAAATGTGCTGTAGGCATTCAGCTGGTAGTGGATACATCTTCATTCTTTCTTCATACCTATCCCATTGAACATATTGCAACAGAATCTTATTGATCAAGGAATTTGTTGAACCAAGTTTGGTTGTTGCCTCTTTTTCTAGTTCAATGAGAGTGCTTTCTGGAACACGGAAAGAAACAGTACGAGTTCTTTCTTTTTCAATAAGCATATCATCTAACTCCTCTTTCTTTTTTTGGAACAAACCGTTTAGCATTTTTGATACTTTCAAAAAGACATTTATCTGAACAATGAGTTAGGTTCTGGCTTTCAAGTTCCTTACCGCAATTTTCACATTTTTTACCCATTTCTAGATTTCCCATTCATTTTTGTTAATCCCAGATCAGACGATTCATCCCCAATTCCTTTGCTTGTTTGTAACAGTCTCTAGCTTCTTCGAACCTTCCCAGTTTTTCAAGTGCTTTTGATTTTCCTGCATAGGTTGATGGACTCTTTGGCTCTAGTTCTATTACTTTATCATAACACGAAATAGCTTTATCATATCTCCCAAGAAAGTAAAGTGCGTACGCTTTGTATTTTAGAGCCTTTAGATTTAGAGGATCTTTTGCTAGTATGGTTGAACAATTATCTAAGATCTCATTATATCTTCCAGATGTTAACAAGTTATGCATCTTCCAGACCTCTCAAGTAGGTATTTTTCCTTACCTTTTCTGCTACGAGGCAGACATCTTAATTGTTGACCACAACAAGGACAAGATATTCCATCACAAATCAAAAAAATTTCACAATTCTTGCATCGTTTTTGACCTGCAGCATATCTACCAATATGAGGAGGTTTTCGGGCTTTGTATTTGATGCAAGTTCTTATACAATATCCTATCATCAAATTCACTCTCACAGAATACTATGCCACTTTTGAAAAATAAACACGTGCAATGTATTCCTTCATATCTTATTATAATCAAGGTTGATTCTCAGGTTTGAAAGAGGTAAAAGCGTGTTGCTACTGCCTTGTTGGGACATGGGAGTATGAGACAGACACGCTTTGATTATACTACCACTCTAAATGACTAAAACCAGAGTATGTGATCATTTTTCTCAGACAAAATAAATGAAGCCGGCTTTGACATACGGGAGCCAAACCCTAGAACTTTGGTAATTAGTAACCGGCTTCAACCTTTCTTATTCATATAATAATCTAAAAAGGGACTAGGCCATTCTCAGATTTGATAGTAATCTACGAAAGAGGTAATTGGAAGCCCAACCAATGAGGGGGGTCACTGAACGAAACCCCACGGACTTCCAATCATTTCCATTATAGACATTATTTATCATAAAAGGTCAGTACGATTATCAGGTTTGAAAATCTGGTTGGTTAACAGTTCGTATCAAATGTTAGACTGCGTAATCTTAGATAGTATTACGAGAAATAATTTTCTAGGCAGTTTTCCTTCTTCAAACTTATCAATACTTACTATCTCATATCCCCTTGCCAAATGTTGAACTTTTTCTTGATCAAAATAATGGACGACGAATCCCTGAGATTCATACATATCTTCTCCTCTGTGAATTCCCTGTTTATAATGAGCATCATCTGTATTCCTAACAGTGTAGATGTTAAGACCTCCAGGTTTTAACACTCTCCTTATTTCATCTGAAAGAAATTCTAATTCTTTGGTGGTAAGGGCCATACAATACAACATGTGAGAATAACATCCATCAAAAGATTCATCCTCAAATGGAAGTGAATGTCGAACATCATGTTGCTTTATGGTAATAGAGTGTGTCAATCCAAGCTTCTCTGCCTTTTGTGCAATTAATGCGAGACCAGTTTTAGAATAATCTAAGATATAAACACGAAATCCATTTTGGGCAAAATATATGGCGTCTCTACCCTGTCCTCCCCCCAGTTCTAGAATCGTGGTGACACCCTTTTTCCTAAACGACTCTGCCGCTTTTCTGGCCGAGAGACTTGCTTCTTGGCCCAACATGTCAATTTTCCTTGAAAAGGTATTTTCCCAGTGAGAATGTTGTGCATCTAATACTTTTTTATCCATGTCAGAACTTCCCGTTTTTAATAACTCAACTAACGGAACATCTATTTCTAATCTGTTTCTATGCAGTGATCATCTAGTGTGGTAAATCCGTTTAGACCTGCGCCGTTTTTGGTCTTATTTTAGACCCATTAACAGTTCGTATCAAATGTAAATAAAAAAGAAAAGGAATGGTTAATTTCCAAATGGTACACTTTGGAATTTTGGATGGTCTTCCCAGGTTTGGGTATTATCTAGATCAGATATTGATGGGATGTCAACTTGATATCCGTTAGTTTTCATTAGATCATACAGTGGGTTGTTTGGTTCATAGCCATCGCAACTAAATTCAAACTCATCAACTGTCGCAAATCCCTTGCTTGTTGTCCAGCCTTCCTCTTTGTCAAAGAATGTGTCAACCTTGTATTCGGTTATCTCGCAGTCTGCATACTTGAAGTGTCGGATGGTAACACCATCTTGATGAAGGTAAATATCAACGTCAAAATCACTAAACTTGTGTTGTGAAAATGGGGACATACCTCTTTTGTAAAACATGTCAGCTGCTTCATAGAGCATTGCCTTGTCAGAGTTTACGACTCCTTCAAGCTTAAACTCTGGATCAGAATCTCTTTCAAACCCAGACATTTGTTTGTAGACTTGGAAACCATCTGTTTCTTCTATTCCGTCACGAAATTCAAAAACAGCGTAAATTTCAATGTTATTTGCCTTTGTATACTTTTTTTCTTCTGATTCTTCTGCAAGAATTTGATTGTCGTGTGTTGTACCAATAAAAAGCGCTATAGATGCTGTTAGAATTGTAGTAAGAATTACTTTTTTCTGCATCGGACTAATCATTGTTTCAACTAATCTAACATGGACGATTTAATACACTTGTTCGCCATAGTCTCTATAGAACATATAGTTGTAATTATTTTTGGAATTAAAAACTGATTATAACAATTTAGAACATCTTCATTAACAGTTTGTATCAAATATCAAGCTAAGTTATTAGTTTACGTGGTTTAGACAATAGAAAAGATATGTATTCTATTAAAAGTAAATTTTTCGCCGAGCTAATCGGTACTTTTGGCTTAGTCGTAGCCGCAACAGGATCAATTGTCTACGATGGAAGAATGGATGGTTCCCTTGGTCCTGTATTCATTGCTGTTGCGCACTTTGTCGGAATTGGAATAGTGGTTTATGCATTTACCAAAGTTTCCATGGCACATTTTAATCCCGTTATTACCATTTGTCTTTTAATTTCAAGA
>SDBV01012740.1_pt1 | contig 10749 bp, 14 predicted proteins | sample 2277081 | NCBI WGS metagenome assembly SDBV01 (sample SAMN10402039, study PRJNA504765) | marine sediment metagenome | isolation source: marine sediment core GS10_PC15, 223 cmbsf | place: Arctic Ocean: Southern Knipovich Ridge | collected 2010
GTCCCCGACCTCCCTGAGCAAACGTTGCCGGTCTCCCAAGGGGAGTGCAAGGATCTGCTTTTTGATTTCTTTTATATCCATGTAACAAATATACAAATAATAGCTATTCTAAACTAGAGCCAAAATATTGAGTACATTTATATTGCAGAGTAACTTAGATGATCAAGTTATACTTAAATATTACATTAATCTGCACTATAAATCCTTTTTCCAATGAATCAAAAAACCGAAACAAATAGATTGTATTACTATTGCAATCTTTCAACCGCAATAGAACACATTTTACCCAACCGACAATTACTTATTAATCGTGTTGGTAACACTAATGATCCAAGAGAAAATAAGAGTTTTGTTTTTGCAAGGGCGCATATGGATGATGATGATTTATTAAAGCACAGTAATGATGATATAAGTGAAGAAATTCGAACGGATTGTAGAATGCTTTGTTTTTCCACAGATAACATACATTTTTTTGGGTATGAATATTCAAGAATGTGGGCATTATACGGTGGTAATCATACAGGTTTGTGTATTGAAATTAATAAAGAGAAGTTCATAACTGAAAATCAAACAAAAATAGTTACTCATTTATTTAAACAGATCGGTTATGATGAATTTGACATTAAGAAACAATTGGATCATAAAATCATAGACTATGATAGAATTAGAGAAATGGGGATGGAGGAATATTTAAGAGACGAGTTACGCCATCATCACATTGATTATTTCTTTTTTACCAAAAACAAAGAATGGGAATCAGAACATGAATACAGATTAATATATTTTTCTAACTCAACTGAAAACGAATATGCTACGATAAACAATTGCATTGAAAATGTCTTTTTAGGAATTGACTTTGATGAAAACTATTTACCAGTGGTTCTTGATAAAATATCAGATATCAATGCCTATATATTAGGCTATACAGGTGTTAGGTTAGTTCCATCTAAACAATGCAATTGAAACTTTGTATCGTATAATGATAACACTCACTGCAACAATGATAAACAACTCGAGTATGATTAAAAACATCACTTATAAGTCGTTGGAAAAAGTCAGAGAAGTTTTCGATACTGAGCATGATAAGAAATTCATCTTCAGAGGGCAATCAAATGGATATGGATTCAATCAAGAGAACTGGAATCTATCATCTTCATTTAAAAGGTACTTTACAAATAACGAAATCTCATTTAATTCATTTATAGTTAATAACTTAAATCGAGGTTTATTCAATTTGTATTTCAGTGATTATTCCTATCCCAACAGTGATAAAATTGCAAATGCCCCGTTCATTGAAAAAATATATTTCCTACAACACTATGGGATTCCAACATGTCTTATTGATTTTACCAAGAACCCGATCAAAGCCTTGTATTTCGCATTATCCGGTCTGAAAATTCCGAGCACCAGACAATTCAGTGACAATGGATATAGTTCGTTTGATGATGATAGATATGTTACTGTTTATCAGGTGGACACTCAGAGACTCAAAGAAGTATTTGGAATACATGAGATTGTGGATCGAGATTTCTGTTGGGATTATGAACAGTTTTTGCTTCCTTCTAAATTCAATACACAGAATCAAATAAGAATTGCCGTTGATTTAAACCCTTTGGATAAATTGGAATCAACTGATAATTATAATCTTAAACAGCAAGAAGGATGCTTTATCCTGTATGATAACACTGAATCAGCGAATGACATTTCCCTCGAAGAAACTTTGGAGCACATAAATCAGGATCATTTGAAGCTGGATTCACCTGAACCTATTATCATTAAGCACAACCTTTACCTTGCACATCTTAGGGGGAAAACGGAAAATGAAAGTATTTTCTCTTTTGTCCGGAGTGAGAAAAAGGTAACGGGTAAAACCTTATTCAACGATATTCAGGGTTTGAAATTTGACTTGTTACAGATGCATGATAACTATTAATTGCTCTAATGCCATCAATTATTTGGGAATAATGTTGATATGATCACCATTGCAAATAATTAATCTATAGCGTCATACAGAATTTTAGAGAAAATGAATTTCGAAGACAAACTGATAGTTTATCTTGAAAGATACATCAACCGAACCATGGTTAATGATGAATTTGGTGTTTATTTTATCAAGGAGTTAGCTGGTAGGGTTCGAAATATGAAGATTGAAATCTACAGCAATGATCATAATCCACCACATTTCCATGTAAAATCAAATGACCGATCAATTGATGCAACTTTCCGATTGGATGATTGTGCGTTACTCAATGGTGAAATAGGTAGTAAAGACAAAAAACGAATCGAAGCATTTTTTAATAATCAGGAAGCACAAACATTAATGAGGGAAATGTGGAATAAATCAAAACCCAACGACAGTAGAACTGTATAATATCAACAGGAGTTGTTTTAATTAACCGGGAATGAATAATAATTTCAATCACTTTCCATTGCGTCCACTATGTTGGATTACCCGAATCATTCTTGCCAATAGTTGGTAGTATTGTAACCAAAGAAGCATAAGAAAATGGAAAAACCGCAAAGATTATATCATTACACCAAAATGGATACAATCATTAGCTGGATTCTGCCAACTCAAAAGCTGAGACTCAATTGTATCAAGAATATGAATGATCCATCTGAGAGTCTAACTTATATAACTGATTTTTATGATAAGATAGTCAATTCAAGACATAATTCTACATATTCTCTTGATGATCAATTTATTGCAAGTCGATTTCAAAATGAAACAAAAATATTATCCTTTTCTGTAGATAGAGAAGTTGAACAAGAACAGATCAAAAGGGTAGTGAAGGGTTTCCAACTGCAAAGAATGTGGGCACAATATGCAGATAATAGTGCTGGAGTTTGCATCGTTCTTGACTACGACAGATTCATTGAAGAAAACAGGGACATACTCCATTCTAATAAAGTATGTGATGATAAAGTCACTTACAAGCTGTTTCATAATCAGATAATACCAGCACAAATACATGGAATTGCAGTAGGTTCGCCAGTAAAATCAACCTGTACTTGTTCTCACGTTCAGCAGTTGCAAGTAAATAAATCATTTGTTAGTCGAAGATTTTTTGAAAAGAATATCGATTGGGAAGGAGAATCAGAATACAGATTCCTAACGTTCGTACCGGGAAAAGAGGAAATTACTCTCAGTATTGAGAGTTCAATTGAAAAAATAATCTTAGGCATCAATTTCTCAAAACATCATTTACCATCCATCGAGGGATTTATCGACAGGAAAAATATTTCGGTCATAGAAATTGACACAAATTCAGGAGAATATTTATCAAGAGGGATTGATGATTAGAAATGAATCATTGATTTACCACCCCAATTGTTATATCTTTATATAAAGAGTCGCAGACATTATTAATTCCAAATTGCAGCACTGATGACTAAATATTTTCCATCAGCAAGAAGCTGGGTACTTGGTGGTATTATCTGGGGAATATTATCTGGAGTATTCGGTTTCTCATTATATACAGTTATTGCACATTATTCCCTCACTAATTTAATTCTCATCCTTTCTATTTTTATCATAATATTTCTCTTTTTTGGTGTGGTTTGGTTCAGGACCGGGTATTTCATCTCCGAGGATTATTTAATCATAAAAATTGGTCCATTTACTCATTCAAGGGTACGAATATCCAGTATCTCGAAGATATTAAGATCAAATAGCGTGCTTTCCTCTCCTGCGAATTCTTTAAACAGATTATCTATTAAGTATGGTCGAAAGGGATTGGTATTGATTTCACCGGAAGATGAAGCTGGATTTCTAACTGCGATAAAAGAAGAGAATTCTAAAGTAGTTGTAGATATTTAATCTACGTGACAATTTAACCTGAACCTTGGGATACATGGAAAAAGATGTGCATCAGGATAATGGCAGAAAAAAATGATAACAAAAAACCGTGATGCCAAGAACAGAAAATTCAAGGGTGTCTCCTTTGATCTATTAGCTGTTGGACAGAAATCAATGATAACGAGAATGAATTATAAAGTTGGCGATAGTGTGCCTTTTCATTCTCATCCCAACGAGCAAAGCGGATATGTGATTTCTGGAAAGCATAGAATAACATTTCAAGATATTAGCGAAATTCTTGCTCCCGGAGATAGCTATTCGATACCTGAAAATATTGAGCACTCGTGGGAAGTGATTGAGGGTGGAGAAGTAATTGATGTTTTTACTCCACCGAGACATGAGTATTTATAAGCTGGAATAAATGTGCTTTAAAATCCCTTACAGAGAATACCCTATGGCGACAAGTAGAAGCAACCAACATACAATGAAATTCATCTTACTGATATGAGAAGAATTCATCTGGTCTTGATAATGTTGATATTCACTTGTTTGTCTTGTGAGATAGACAAATTTAAACTCGGTGATTGTAATGGCGATGATTGTATCAGGGCAAGTGGATACTTATATGACAGATTAACAGATGAACCCCTCACTGGAGCAAGTATTAAGATAACTTACAAGGAGAATTGTGGTTTTTGTGGTACGGGATGTCCTTTTAGAGAGTTTGAAATTGGTACGGTGATGACTAATGGGAATGGATATTTTCAGACTAACTTCTCTTCAAAAGAGTTTGCTGATATTACAGGTTCGTATGTTTTTGATTTGGGTTACAATGAGTACATTGAGGAAAACGTTTGGATTTCCAATGATGGTCAAAAAGAACTATTTGTAGAATCATCCTTGAACCCTCCAGCATACTTGAATCTCTCCATTAGTTTGATAGAAACTGAAAATGTCGAGTATTTTGGACTAAGTATATCTCCCGATTCTTTATCGGCTCGACCAGTTGGTGGATATAATAGCAATAGGAGTGGGTTGTTCTCCGACACGTCAATGATGTTTAGAGTTCCTGCTGAAAGGAAAATATATTTTGGCTATCTAATAAGGACTGATGTTGGTGACAAACGTTCACAGGATTCAACATTTATCAAGCGATTTGAAACAGAAGAATATCATATCAGTGAATAATTGTCTACATCCGATAATTTGGCGGATACAATACAGATCATTATCTATCCGGACTTTTCTGTCATTGATCTTTACATTATTCTGGTTAAGCCTGATAGTAAACAACCTGCGGATTGAAAAACCGAGAAGCCGACATTTGGACGCTTTTCAGATTAAGGTTTAACGCTTGATAAATATTAACCTGTAGATAAAAGACATGAAAAAAATCTTACTTCTAACACTAACCATATTCATAGCATATTCATGTTTTGAGAGATATAGATATGACACAGGACATTTCAAGGAAGAAGTCACAAATTTTGGCGAGATAAATTCAGAGTACGATGACTATAATTCAACCGCCCCCTTCATATATTATCGATATTTATTTCATTTTTCATCCAATAGAAAAAGCGCAGGACAAGATTTTGATATCATTGGTGAAAAGATGTTTATTGATTGGAGTAAGACTACAGGGACACTTCAAATTGGAACTGATTTAGCAGAGGATGAGTTTGATTATTTAATGCCAATGTTTGATTCGATTAATACACCATGCAATGAATTAGGTCCATTTTCACTTGGATTTCGACAGGACATCAGTTATTCAGAAGTTCTTTGGACTGATTTAATTATGTATGCCAATGATTGTGAAGGTGATTATGACATCAAATTTATTTATAGCGAATTACATAACACGAGCGATACGATGTTCGCTGATATCAAGCCATCACAAAAAGTTAACTTTTTAAATACAGATGCAAATGAACTATATCCAACATTTTATGGCAACGACTTTTACTATTTTGATGAATGGGGATTAGATGCAAGTAAAATTGAAAAGATATTGTATTGTTCGGATAAAGAAGGAGATTTTAACATTTACGAAGTAGATATACCTTCTGATTCTACAGTGATTAAAACACTTCAGTCGAATATTTCATTTGAATCAAAGAAGTCAATTATTAATTCATCATATGATGACAAATGCCCATTTGTAAATGGGAAATTACTTGTTTTTTCATCGAATCGCTCAGGTGGATATGGGGGATTTGACATGTATTTTTCAAAATTCGAAAATGGTGAGTGGAGTGAACCAATAAATTTTGGCGGAAAAATAAACAGTGAACACGATGAGTACAGACCAATCACCTTACACTATCCTAATTTTTCCAACAACCTTCTGATTTTTTCTTCCAATAGACCTGAAGGAAAAGGTGGATTTGATTTATACTATACAGGAATTAAACAGATGATCAAATAAAACTGGTTACAACAATTTTCCGGAATCAGATTTGGAAGAAGTCCTCGTACCGGGTCAGGGTTTAAATATCAGTAATATTCTTCCCGGCTGTTTATGACTACCTGTCCCTGAAATATTAGCATTATACCTGTTATATACTGCTTGGGAGTACGATATTAGTCTCAGATTCCGGAATGCTAACATTTGGATGCTTTACAACTGAAGTTCCGAATCCCGTGATATTTCTTTAACTTCATAGACAATAACGTTTTATCACTATTGGCGAAAAACTATAAGATTCACTATATGTACCGTAAAACATTTTTACTAATAATTAGTGGCTTCCTAACCTTGTTTTCCCTTGGTGCACAGGATACGATTTCTTATGAATTTATTAACTCCATTTACAAAAACCATATTAGGGCAGATTTAGATTATTATTTCCTAAACCACAAACCCAGTGGAACTTATTTCAGCGATGAATTGAAAGACACATTATCAAACTACCTATCTGCTGAAGATATTCTATTCATCCAAAAACAACTTGAATCTCCAGATACTTCCTTTAGCTGGGATCAGGATCGTTTAATCAACTGTAGAGTGATTAATGATTATAGGAGAGAAGAAATATTATCCAAAATTAGAATCTCATCTGCTCAAATGATTGACCTCCGAACTGGATTACCAGTGAAGATGAAAGAGAAAGAACCAGTTCCAGATGAAGAACAGCAAATCTACTATTTTGCCACCCCTGTTTGGAATAGTGACAGAACATTGATAGTTTTCCACACAATAATGGAAGAAGGAAATCACGGAGCACCAAGAACATATATTTACAAAAGAATAGAGGGTAATTGGGTCATAGTGACAAATTTACGGAAGTTAGATTGGAATAGTCAATAATTGAATCCATCAATATTGGTATTTAAAGTGCAGTTGAGCCAAAATATGGGATCTCTCCGCCCCTTTTATATGTGAATAACTGATAATATCCGGAATTTCAACCTTTCCGGATAACTACACCGAGATATTGCAGTGTCTTGAAATTTACCGGAAATCCAGATTTCGGTCCAGAATAGCGATCAAGCACTGGAGATGTTACCACCGGACAGAAATGATACCACTCGATTCCCCCAGATAAAAATTGTTCAACTTCGTTTTAGAACGAAATAAATATTAATATCTTCAATTGTTATGATACCCCACGACTACGAGACCAAATATATCTTTCTTGGATGACAAAAAACAGTAGAGATAATCACTGTACTACTACCATTTGAAGAAATGATTTGCATTTTATAGTTTTAACAAAAGATTAAGTATGAAATATGACAATAAGATAGAAGAGCAATTAAATTCACTGATTTGTCATATAGATACCAAACCAAATATTGTAACACATCCTCTGGAAGACTCATCCTATCTTGATGTTAAACTTTTAACTTCAGAGGATGGATTTCACGTCCAAGTTCAGGCTTTATATGACCAGTTTACAGATTATATAGGTCAGTTTATCCAGCAAAATTCTGCTGATCCAAAGTTACATATCCACATTGCATCAACATTAAGTCGGCTGTTGGCATATTATCAACAAGCACAATCCAGCATCAAAGAATCCCCACTAAGAATTGAGTGGAAAACATTATCTGAGCATCATATTATACCAAATCCTACTGATAATTTTAACATTAAGCAAAAGGAGAAGTATTATCGTCAGGCATATACTTTCTTCTATAAAATGTCTTCAGTGCAATTATGGTTTCTTGATCTGATTATTCAGTATCTTGATCAACAACTTGCACCTTATCAGGGAGTAAAAGAAAATGCGCATGTTGAAGAAACAACCTTACCAAAACCTGATTTTAAAAAGCCTAAGAAACCCCAACTAAATCCCATTTATTATTTCACCATTACAGAAGAACATTATGAACATTATGAGATAAAACTCAACAAACTACATGATAATCTAAGCAAAGAGGGATTCATAGATTGCACTCTTCCACAGTTTAAGAAACTGTTTTACACAAAAGATGGTAGTCAACCCAAAAAGACTCCAAAACCTATAATATGGCTTACAGGGTATTATACCCATCTTTGTTTTTTTATTCAATGCTTGGTTAAAAATAAATTCATTCCAAATTCCAAACAACCTTTTTCTTTCAATGACATTGCTCTTAACCTTTTTTATGATTCAAAAGAGGGCGCATACTTTAAGCCAAAAAGTAAAAAATGTGACGTTAAGATTAAAACCCATAAGCATGATTTAATTGAAAAGATTGTTTCAAAATCTATTTTGCTGAATAAACAACCGACTTTATAAATTCCTTATATTCTGAATAAGAATTTCTTCCAACTTTTTTTTGGTAAAGGGTTACTTGCCTACAGAACTTTTTAACCTACCATTTAACCGACTATTCTGTAAAGTCGGTTGATGCTCCTTTGTCACTTCTATATTTTTGTGCCATAACATTTTAATTATTAAACATTTAAAATAATATGTCATGGGAAATGAATTAGAAGTATTAGAAAGAATTGATAGAAAATTTAAAGAAGGATGGAAACAAAGTGAAGAACTATGGAAACAAGTTGAAAAATTGGAGATTATATATAAAGTCTTGATAGAAGTCCTTGTTGCACCCGAAGATGAATACATACTGAGGTTTACTACTCCATTAAAATCGATGGATGGTTCTGTTTTTAACAACATTTTAATCTCTGTTGCCAGTGAACTTACAAAGGATGGGTTATTAGAAATAGGTGTTGATGTAGAAGATAAAAATGGTAGAGTGAAATGTCAATATTATTCGGAAGACGGTATTGAAATATACAACATTATAAAAGAAGACATGTCCCTTAGTTGAGGTCATGACGGCATTATCACAACACATAAAAACGTAATAACATAGAATAAATAAAATGAAACTAAGAGGTAAAAAAGTATTTCACAATCCAGTGATTAACAACTTCACAAAAGTTCCTAATGAATTATTTGGAATCAAAATGAACCACATTGACAAACTTGTATTAATGCGTTTGTATTACTACCCCAAAGATTATGTTTTGGCTTACACCAGAATGGCACAGGAACTATCAATTGGAGAAACAACAATTAAAGAATCTTGGAAACGGTTGAAAAAAAATGGGTATGTCATTGAGGATGATGATTACTATAAAATTAATCTTAATGGTACGGGAAATGACCCTAAAGATATTGGTACGGCATCTGGACGTAAGAAAAACCAAGGTACGGGAGATGTCTCTGAGAAGGTACAGGAAATGGACACTACAGGATCGGCATCTGGACGTACGATGGTACAGGAAACAACCCTTAATGGTACGGGAGATGTATCTAATGAAGAAGAAAAGACTAAAGAAGAAAAAGAATTGAATAAGACTAACGAAGAACCATTGGTTGTTGGGGTTGGTGGTGTGGTTTCAGATTCCGCAACAACCCCTGACGGGGTTGCTTCATCTTCACCACCACAACCCCAACTGAATGATGAAAAAAAGAAAACTGTTTCAAAGTACACATCTGATGAAAACGAAAGACTGATTTTGCTTGGTGGTTTTAACGATTACTTAGACAATAATCCCAAGTCGGAATTAACCTTTTGTAATTATGAAGACATTTTGATGCTTGTGGTGTATGGTTATGAAGCATACGCCAATAAATGGGAAATTACCAAATGGCAAGAAATTATAAGTCTGTTGAAAATCCAAGGTAATATTCAAGTCTATAACTCCCAAATTAATAATTATGGAAAAGGACTAAAGGCTAATGTTGAAAATACCCAACAAGTGCTAAAGGAATTTAAGCAGCAATTTATTGCTTCAAACAAATAACAGAAATATAAACCCCAATTAATATGAAAGAATTCAGACAGACTTTAGAACAATTATTACCCAAATTGAATTACCAAGAACAATGGCAAGGTGAAACCTGTTTTGAAATGCATTTTATTTCTAAAATGATTAAAATAATGATATCTCAAGATATGGACATAACTGATGAAGATTTAGATGATTATGTCAGAATGCCAATTGATATGATGATTGAGAAAAGACCAGAACTTCTGAGTAATGTTTTAACAGCAATACATAAACTCAAGTGTGTATATGAGAAATCAAGAAACCCAGAATACAGAAAAGCAAAAGTGAAACAATGGATGCTTGAAAATACCTAACGGAGTTTAATTAGTTGTTACTGGTCTTGACAGCAATTCGTAAAGGTTTGATTTTCGTAAAGGAAAACAAAGCACCAATACCTACAACGGAAATTGTATAATGAACTTAAACTATTTACCTGCTACCCAAGATAAACAGGAGGAAGCAAAATATGTGGAACTACCGTTTTAAACATGAATATATATACAAAAATTACGGTGTCAATTAATTGTTAATTGACCTCAATAAATAACTTAGGAAGTGTTACTAATTAAATAGACTGTTATTGAGGTGCAATACTATAATTCCATTCCCCATGGAATGAATTGCCCACAATGCATATTTCCTCCATTTGTTTTTCTGTTATTTTAATACC
>SDBV01012741.1_pt1 | contig 10746 bp, 10 predicted proteins | sample 2277081 | NCBI WGS metagenome assembly SDBV01 (sample SAMN10402039, study PRJNA504765) | marine sediment metagenome | isolation source: marine sediment core GS10_PC15, 223 cmbsf | place: Arctic Ocean: Southern Knipovich Ridge | collected 2010
AAGATATGGCATTGCATTATATACGGGCAGCGCCACAGTTACTATCGCCATTTCCAGTTCCTGTCCTCCTCTTGCAAGCAATAAAGCTTATCAAATCATAATGTGATTTCCATTGATATAGTGGCACTATTTTCTTGCCATTACAGCCTGATAAATAGCATTTATTTCTACAGCTTTCTTGTCCCACGAGAATTCCTTAATACGCCTTAATGCCCCTCCCGCAAGACGCCTCCGCTCGTTTTCCCCATCAAACAGCTTTTTTATAGCTTGTGATAGATCGTATTCAAGTTGCTGCTGCGTTTTAATCGGCACTTTGATACCGCAGTCCGATGTAATCACGTCTGAAAATCCACAATGATCAGGACATACAACTGGTACGCCCTGGGAAAGCGCCTCAAGTGTAACGGTCGACGTTAAATCTTTAATGCTGGTAATAACAAAAATGTGAGAAGCATGCACAATAGCCATTGCCTTTTCTCGGGGTAACCAGCCATGCCAAGTGCACTTGCTGTCAATCTTCAGCTCACGTGCCAGCCACTTCCAGTTTTTCGTACACTCCCCTTCACCCAAAATGTCCAGTCTCCAATCGACTGTTTTCGGGAGCATTGCTACGGCGTTTAGCAATAATGGTAAAGCTTTACCAGGAAGATGCAATCCGCTCCACGACAGCCGAAGAAGCTCACCGGGCTCTCGAACCGAATAGTCAGAAACTATAGTAGCGGGTGGCCCGATTTCGCAGATAACTTTGCTGTCATATCCATACCACCGAATGATTTCTCTCTTAACTCCCTGGGTGGCAGAAATGATGCCGTCATCGGCTCTTCTGAAAGCTTTTTTGGGAAGGACAAAAAATCTTTTTTGTATAGAGTTAATGACATTTCTGAAAGCGTAATACAGACAGCCTTTGGGCCCAAGCATTGGAAGAAAACGCCAGGGTGTATTTTCCAATCCACCTATAGGTCCCCAGACAAATGGTATGTCCAGCTTCCAGAGGTACCCAGGAAGCCGAAAACCTACATAAGTAATTTGGTGAACCAGATCAAAGTCTATTTCCTCTTTGAGTTTAACGCCTAAATTGTATGTTTTCCTCTGCCAAAGTCTGTAAGACCACAAATATGCAGGCGGCCATATTCTTTCCAACTTAAGCCACCGGGTTCTTGGGATAAAGTAAAAACTGATATTCTTGTATTGATCAGGTCTTTTTGCGATCTCCTTTTCAATATCCGTTCTATGAAGTTCCCCTGTTATTATCCACAAATCATGATACTTAGCAATCGCATTAATCCAGCCCCAGCCTACTCCTGATTCTGAACCACGAAAAGGATTGCACGCGTATGCTGAAACAAGAACTTTTAAGCGTTTGGTCATAACCTAATGACCTTGTGAACTTTTTTCGTTTGGAAGAAAGACTGAACAATTCCCATATAGTTCCCAAGTGCTCGCTGGAGATCAGCCCTTTTTCTTGTCATAAGTGCCGATCCCAATGTCATAAAAAAACGAACTAGGAGCCCCAAGTAACATCTTGAAAGGGAAAGCCGATGCTTGCGTACTATGTAAAGTCGATTCCTTACCTCAATTTTTCCAAAGCAATATTGACTGACCCTCCCTGAGGGCGATGGATAGTGCCAATATTCCACATCAGCAATTATCGCAAGCCTGTAATGCCTGCTTACACTGAAACTGAAGTCAAGGTCTTCGAGATAGCTATATCCGTCGAAAAACTCGTCAAACGAAAATCTTTCAAAGATTTCTCTGCGCAATACAGCGGCAGTGCTGGGTAACCACTCGACAAAGGTTGTGCCCTTCACAGTACCCGCCAGAGTTTGCCAGCCCGAAGGCATAACTACACCTTTCTTGTCGCTATATAGTCCGAATTGCCGAGTTAATGCAGACTCCTTAAGTCTTGAATTGCTTCTTGGTGCAGGATTCATAAGGTTAAAGGCACAACCTCCAAGGTCATCCGGGGCAGTCCGCCAGAATATTAGCATTATTTTCAAAGCGTTTGGCGCTAATACGATGTCGTCATCAAGGAAGCCGATTAATTCTATATTTGTGTCAACAGACTGAATTCCGATGTTTCGCTGTGCCGAAGCCGAAGGCGGGGTATGATGAATGTATTTGATATTTAGTTCGGGGAATTCCTGAGTTACCACATCTGTAACAGCATAAGCGCTCGAATCAACGATTACGATTTGATCAGGGAGATGCGACTGTGTGGAAAGACTTTTTAGCAACTTCCGAAGATCATGCGGCCGGTCTTTAGTGGCAACAACAAAAGCGATCTTTTTCATATGATTTTGCATCAGGAGCTTTTTTGCATAGCCCTTGCACTTAAGAATTTCTCAACTGCAGCTCGCAAGCCAACCATAAATCTTTCCACTGAGAACTGCTCTCCCTGCCTTTTTAAATGCTCGCTCAGCTCGGCCTGTAGCTGAGGTTTCCGAAGAACAATGTCTATTTTTTCCACTGCGTCTTCGACGTTGTCATACATTAATGATTCATGGTTCACAATCTTTGCCTGGCCACCTTCAGTAGGTACGAACGTAATGCAGCCGGCCTTGACCATTTCGGCAACAGAAATACCGAAGGCTTCGCCCTGGCAGGCATGGATGCCGAACCTATGTTGAGCAAGAAGACTTGTTTTTTCTTCCCCAAATCGGCTTCCTTCCATCGTAACCCAATCTCTTTGAGCTTTACACAGATCTCCCACAGATTTTCCGTAAGTAGTTTCGCCTGTCCCGCCTATCACGTGGAGGTGGATATCATGGCCGTGCAAGCGAATATTTCTAAGAATTTCAACAATTCTTTCAATCCGCTTCTCAGGCGAAATGCGGCTAATACACACAAAACCCATTTCCTTGGAATCGAATGGAATCTTGGGAAACTCTACAAATACCGGAGGATAGAGAACATCAACATCTACATCATATTTCTCCCTGATAATCCCTGCTGACCAGAATGAGTTGGCCAAGATGAGATCTTCCCCTGAAAACAGATTGCGACCAGAAGGTCGCTCCACAAACCTTACAAGACCCAGATAGCATTTTCGCAGGAGATTGATGCGATGGAATAAACCTCGTGCTCCCAATGCAAGCGGATGAAATCTTTTGCGAATCTCATCATCCCAAGAAAAGTCGGCAATACAATGTATTGCCGACACACCGAAATCGCACAGGTTATATGCACTGATCAGAACATCGAATTCATATGCAATCTTGCGGAAATACCTCTGATAAAATGCGCCACGCAAAGCATCCCCGCTATTTGATCGAAGTAGAAATCCCGGAACAGGACCACGTAGCAGTGAAATCTCACTTTCTTGCACAGAGGTTCCGTAGAATCGATTCAGCCCTTCTAGATCAACATCCCCGGTTGTTATAAGCGATATATTGTGATCGCCCTTGAAAGCTTCGATAGCCCACATAGCCCTGGCTTCGGAACCACCACGCCCTAAACGGGGGTGAGCGATGCCTAGTTTGAGTCTGCCGTTATTCATTCTGCTGGTGTCTTTACAAAAGTGGAACCAAAAAGAAGTGATTATGAAGGTTGATCGCTCATTTTTCGCTATAGCCGAGTCAATTAGAGAAAAAGAGACATCGAAACAAGGGCGCCAATCGACTTTGGCCTTCGCACAAGTTCTTGTTCAATTGAAAATGTGGAAATGCCTTCGCAGTCTGATTTGCCATAACTTTGGCGCAACTCCACAGAGCCGGCTAACCCTTACTCATCAACGCAGCTAAATACGATCCTGGTCTTGGAGCTATTAGGAGTTCCAAAGTTCTCAACATCCTCCCCATCCAGTAGGGAAGGACATTACTAGTGGCACCCATTGGAGGATAGTATCTGCGCACCATTACAAGATTTAACTTGGCCTGTTTGGCCATTTGCGCAATTCGTTTATGATCAAAGGTGTGCAAGTGACCACTTGCAGGAAAGGTGTTAAGGCAGCAAGGACAAAGTACTGAAGGGATATTTTCTCGGTCTGGCACGGTAAATAATATATATCGGCGTGAAACCCTCGATAACTCGACTAACGCTTCAAGGAGTTCTTCGTGATGCTCAAGCACCTCTATGCTGGTTACGACATCGAATTCACCGTCATTATATGGTAAATGAAGCAACTCACCGCGAACGAATTGAACACTGGGATACCTTGACTTAGCCCTTATTAATCTTGGTTGTGAAATATCAACGCCTTCAATTCGCTTTACTTGCGCGCGTGTAGAAATCCAGTGACAAAAGAACCCGTCTCCACAACCACCGTCAAGCAGTGACGATATTCGCCCACGGGGAAAAACTGACCAAGCAGCAAGACAACGCTGAATTTCAGAAGGATCATTCGTCGAGCTGAAATCAGTTATCTCTGCTTCATTTTCATAATATGCTTTCCAGTTAATATGCATCTTTTGCTCTTTTTAATATTTTACAAGATCCGAGCCATAAGAGTAATAGTGGTTTGGTGCTCAGATTATAGCCAGCAATACAAAAACTATTAGCATCAAAGGCAGCAAACTTGCCAGTAAGAAAACTTATTCCTTGTCTTATTCTTACGTCTATTGCCCCGGTAGGTAGGATGTAATTACCGAAAACCCAACGTGGATTTTCATGAGGAACTCCTATAGTTTTGTCCGGCCATGAGATTGTAACCACTCTTCGGCCAAATCCTTTCGAGGTACATGGTGTCAGATTAGAGAAATGAACAAGTTCCAGAAATTCCATAAGCAACCACATTTTATCTCAAGTGTACTCGTTTATTAAACCGTTTTAAACAACCTAATGATATCTTTTAATATTGAGGACATTTGATAGTTAAAGAATTTATCCGATAAAAGGACCATAGAAAGATATGTTAAAATTCCGGTAAAGGCTAACGTTATAAGTTGCGCTATACCAATAGGCATCGTCTTTTTAAAAAATAAAATCGGTAGTACAGCCACTGTTCCACTCAAGAGAGGAAACGTTATTCTGATAGCAAACGCTTTTAACTCGCACTTCGTTATTTCCATGGCAAAAAAACTAAATCCTATGTTTGCAAAAAAAATGCTGAAAAATACCGCAAGTGACGAACCAAATATTCCCCATTTAAGGGTAAATGGATAGATTAAAACAGCCAGCACAAACAAACGGATTACTTGCAACTTCGTATCTATTTTTGGTTTTCCTACCGCATAAAATACGGGGCCTGCTATGGCTGCTATTGATCTCACTAAGCCAGCAAAAACCAGCATCTGCATTGCCGGGACCATCGGAATCCACTTTTCACCCAAAAAAATCCTCGTAAAATCAGATCCCAGGACGAAGATTAGCCCTGCTACTGGAAAAGACAAAAATGCCGTAACTTGTAAAATCTTCAAATAAACCTCTCTCAGTTTGGAAATGTCATGTTGAATCCTCGAATAAGCGGGAAACATTACCTGTGAGATTACATGGGTTATCTCAGTAGCAGGCATATTTGAAATCCTGTAGGCCATCTGGTAAAAACCAAGCATTGTTGCCCCCAAGAATTTTCCTACAAACGCATCATCGCCTTGTGTTATCAGAAACATCAATATGCTTGAGCCTAAAACCCATTTTCCAAAGCCAAAAAGCTCCGTTGCCTTTCCAAAATCAAGCTCTATATGAGGTCTATAGGGGTGTATGATATAGCTCATAATAAGTCTTACAAAATTCCCAGCAAGCAGGCCAAATACAAGAGCCCAGACACTTCTCAATATGAAAGCTGCACAAACGGCCACGATAAAATCTACTAATGTACCGCTTAACTGATAAATAAATTGCTTGTTGAATTGTAATTCCTTTTGAAAATAGACAACCCCAATATTGGTAAATGCCTGTAGCAAAATTGAGAAGCTAATCACTTGAATTATGGGCTTTGCCGGAGGTACGTTGAAAAAAGATGCTACATGAGGCGCGATGAAATATAAGATTGAAAAGAGAACAACTCCCCTCAAAATTCCTATTGTCCAAGCGGAATTCAAATATTTTTCTATATTTTCTTTCTTTTGAATTAAGGCAGCTTGAAAACCTGTTTGAGAAAAGTTCTCCAGCGTTAACATTGCTAACATTGCAATACCTAATAAACCAAAATCGTGGGGGGAGAGGATACGAGCTAAAATTATTAGTCTAGTTAGATAAAAAAAACGATCGGTTATTCTCAGAGCTAATACCCAAAAACCGCTTTTAACTACACGGTGGGATAGGCTTTCCTCAAACTTTTCAGTCATAGATATAGTGGGCATCCCTGAATTCTTTGACTTTCTGAACTAGAGACCTTCGAATTTCCCATAAAACAAGCAAAATGCTCTTGAAATGACAATTCTTAAAAAAAAATGCCGATCAATTTTCCGAAATATGTCTATCGAAATTAGATTTTCTAATGGTTATCACTCCGTTATGAACCCAAGATAGGCTTTTCTATCGATTTATTTACCCACCTTGAAACTTGGGCATACCTCTCCCTTGACTTTGAAAGGGCTATATCCGCAAAACTAATCGCCTTTCTTATCCTCTTATATCCCATGTCTTCCTCCTCTGTTCTTAGCCACAATCTGAGGAAGAATACAGCATGTTAAATCACTTTCTCTATTTTTCGAGCACGATTGGGTGAAACGCTTTACAATGAAATCTTCCATGTGATAGTGGACATCTTCCATCGAATGGAGATGATTACCTTCAACATCCTGGCTCATGACGGAACTCCACACCCAACATGGGCTCGATATAAAGGCTGCACCTATTTCTGTGATCAATGCTCCCATATAAAAGTTGCTGAATCAGCATGAGCCGCAAAGGAAATCCATATGATAATGCTTTTGCTGAAAGTTTTATGAAAACCTTAAAGTCGGAGGAAGTGCATCCTTGGGAATACCGAACGATTAAAAACGACCAACGACGAATTCCTTATTTTATCGAAGATGTTTATAACCATAAGCGGCCTCATTCTGCTATTGGCTACTGTCCTCCAAAAGAATTTGAATTTTTATTGGAATCAACCCCTAACCCCTCTCGGGACACTCTAATCTCACTGCTGAGATTTGTGTAGTTTTAGGGGGTCACTCCAATTTCAATCTTGAAAATTTATCGAAATTATCAGAGTCTCAGCCAATATCGTTTTGAAATCATTAAATATACTCTTAAGCATCTCGAATTATTTCAATGCTAAAAGCGCATGACGGACTTCTGAACTAGCTTATTAAAAAGAGTAACAAATTGTTTGGTAATAACTCTTGTGTCATAATGTTGACGAACAAAAGCTTGCCCCTTTTTTCCCATAGTCATTCGTTTCTTATCAGAGTTGAGGAGAATCTTCAGTACACGAAACCAATCATCAAGCTTTGAGACAAGAAATCCTGTAGTTCCATCCATCACCGCCTCAAAATTTGCCCCTACTGATGAAGCAACGCATGGGAGTCCCGCAGCCATGTATTGTAATATTTTAAATGCGCATTTCCCACGAGTCCAGGTATCATTGGTAAGAGGCATCAAACCTATATCAGATGAACTTAATGCCTCTACCTCAATATTTTCTGACCAATAAACCTTTTCCATAGGTATCTCCGGCCAATCAGGAAAACGTGAACAGATGATGCGCAGCCGAAGATTAGAATATTTTTTGGCAAGCTCAGCTAAGATTGGGCGAATAATCTCAAGATACATAAGGTTTTCTGGGTAACCAATCCATACTAATATTTTATCCCTGGTTATTTTCTGGTTGACCCCAGAATATCGTGACACGTCCACGGGTGTTGGCACAACTTCAATCCGGCTAGCAAATCGACGAGCCTCAACCGCAAGAAATCTATTACCAGCCACCACTAGATCAGCTAAACGACAAACACCTGCAAATTTTACCCGGTGAAAGAAAGATTCCTCAGGCTTTTCACCTATATTTTTAGGTTTACGGCAATATATTGCATCATCAAAATCCAAAACAATTTTGCTCGCAGAGTGTTCAATTAAAAATCTTTCGCTCATAAGAGGCTGAATTTTCGATATAACTAGTAGATCAAATTGTTTGATTCTGGAAAAGCGCTCAATAATTCGCCAGATGTACCTTCCCTTTGGCAACCACTCAACATCACAGTGCCAACCTTCCTTTTCTAATGCGCCCAAAGCTGGCAGTAATCGATGACGAAAGGATGCATCATGAATATCATAAGTTAAAAATAAGGCTTTTGGAAAAATAATTAGTCACCCCCGAACATTTTACTTTTCTGAACTTTGTTTCTCGGCACTTAACATTAAACTCGTTCTAAACGATCTGGGCATTTTTCGTGGCTGAACTCGAAAGATGAAATTATGAAATATTTTGTTAATGAAGTCTCCAACATTTCCTTTCAATGTTCTTCTATTCTTTTTTTCACAAATCTTCACATTACTGAAACCAGAAAAACAAAATAAACTCTCAAGAGTAAAATCAGTATATCCATACTCGTGTGTAAGGTCACAATATCTCAAATACCCAGCTAGAATATTAGACATATTTGGAGTACGAATAAGAATTATTCCACCCGGGATAAGGGCTTTCCGGGCTAAACTAAGGAATTCAAAGGCTTCAGAAAGGGTAAAATGTTCAATAACATCAAATGAAACTATCAAACCAAAATGAGAATTGTAACTCTTTAAGAGTTCCCGACCTTCGCAACAATATGCACCCGAAAGCTGTTTTCCTAAAGATTTTTTAACCGCTGCAAGCAGTTCTTGACTGAAATCATTTATCAAAATTTTAGAAAAACCTTTATCTATTAAATATTTTGTTAAATAACCGGTACCACACCCTATCTCTAAAACAGGTCTATCACGCCAAGTTGGTAGCCAGGGAAGAAGGTCAAAGTCATATAGCTTACAAACATCAGAGTAGTGTTTATGGGAAAAAGCTAAAGGAAAATTTAGATTATTGAGCGATGCATAATATTTGCGTAACAATTCTCGGACATGTGTGGTTGAATATCTTTGGGTCATTATTTTTCCTTAAAAAAGAACTTTGCATAACCCCATATTTATAAATGGGGTTATTAAAGCCGATTTACTGCCACCTGCACTTCGAATTAATCCACCCCATTCAAATTCCGGCATAGTTTCCTGGTCAATAATAGGGAACGTAGTTGACAACGTTGAATAATTATGAAATCAGCACAATGGTTCCAACCAGCCCAAAACGAATAGGCTCCGTATTCAACAGGGCGGATCGGACTAATCCTCCTGATATTATCAGCGTCTTGACATTCCAGCATTTTCTGATAGGTTGAACCTAATAATATTAGTTGGGGTAGACTCCGTGTATATAGTCACCATCCCCATTTTTTATGGCAAATCAATGAGATAGGTTGTTTTGTTCCTTCATATTAAATAAACTCATTGTAGGGAGAGTCAGGAATTGTCGTGTAAGCGTTCCGTATTCGTTCATTTGATGATCGGTGGTGAAAAGAACAAGGAGGATAAATGCGAAAAATAGATCGTTCCACTTTTCGCCTCAAGCCATTATTCTAAAAACTGCTCCTCGTTGTCATGTCAGTGGTAGTGCTTTTTGGAATTCTGGAGTTGAGTGCCCGGTTATTTCAGCCGAGCAGACGAGTTGATTCTTCTCTCTCACCCTTTATAAAAGACCCGGTCCTTGGTCACGTGGGCCGACCAAACTACTATGGGTGGTTCGAGAAACCTGAGATCGGACGTATCGAGGTCAAACACAATGCTCAGGGCCTCAGAGATCATAGGGATTATGGCAATAAGGCATCCAGCACGTTTCGGATCCTTGGGATCGGGGACTCATTTACGTGGGGTGATGCTGTACTATACGAAGACAGCTACCTGCGCGTAGCGGAAGAGAAACTGGAGCAGGTTTCATCGAGAAAGATAGAGATAGTCAAAGCTGGGTTTCCGGCCTACACACTGACTCAAGAGGTTCTTTTGGTCTGTTTCTTTGTGAACATGTTTTATCATTCTCAGGACAACTTCCTCTGTTACGGCTTGGATGCTTGCGGCAATGTCCATTTCCCTTTGTGTGATTTCTGTCTCAGACTTTCGTGGAGGTCCACCAAAGAGTTTGGCAAATCGCTTGTTGGTCATGCGAAGGCCACCTAAATAATCAAAGTAGGAAAGGTTTAGCCGAATAGACCCGTCTTCTTTCAAATCAACAAGTTCTGAGAGGATAATGTCTTTATACCGTGGAACGCCATAAGGTGCGAGACCCATGAGCTTATATTCACCCGAGTTGACTTTGAAACCTGTAAAATATGTAAAGGCGGAGTAAAGCAGACCCAAAGAATCGGGGAAATGCAGTTCTTTAAGAAGAGTAATGCCATTTCCTTTTCCAGACCCATAGCTTGCAGTAGCCCATTCACCCACACCGTCAATGGTTAAAATGGCGGCCTCGTTAAAAGATGATGGGTAAAAAGCAGAAGCCGCATGGGCCTCATGGTGCTCTGTATAGAGAACATCCCCTTCATACCCGGTTTCCCTCTGAATGACTTTCGGGATGTTCAGCTTTTGTCCGAGCCACAGGGGCATGGCTTCCAGCCAGGATCGAATACCTTTAGGGGCTACGATCAAATAGCTCAAAAGGAGACGTTCGAAGGTCAGGAAAGGTTTATCATAAAAGACAACGTAATCCAGGTTTTGGATTGAAAGGTCTGCTTCCTGTAGGCAGTATTTGATTGCATTTCCCGGAAATCTTGGATCGTGTTTTTTCCGTGAAAATCGCTCCTCCTGAGCGGCAGCAAGAATAATACCTTCCCTGACAATGCATGC
>SDBV01012742.1_pt1 | contig 10746 bp, 12 predicted proteins | sample 2277081 | NCBI WGS metagenome assembly SDBV01 (sample SAMN10402039, study PRJNA504765) | marine sediment metagenome | isolation source: marine sediment core GS10_PC15, 223 cmbsf | place: Arctic Ocean: Southern Knipovich Ridge | collected 2010
TACATTCTCAAAGGTGTTGAACAGAAGGGACGGGATAAATTCCCTTTCCTCCCTTAGTTCTTTTACCAGCCTCTCCGTAATCTGACCATCGGTGTAGTGATTAGCTTTGAGACTAGCGTAAAGTCGTTTTGTTTTATTTGGTATCCTGGGCGCGGGTGGTATTATCAAGACGGCCCACATATGGGGTAATGGAGGTAAGGGGGTTACTATCTCACCTCTACCTTCAACTAGAGCCGTACCTCCATAGAGAAAGAAGGCTGCATCCGAACCTAACTGTGAAGCTAGCTTGAGTAATTCTGCTAACGATAAGCCTAATCCCCAAAGCTTATTAAGCCCACGTAAGATAGTAGCGGCATCACTGCTATCTCCACCCAGCCCGGACATCAGGGGTATACGCTTGCTGACTTCTATTGTTGTCCCTTTGGAGCATCCTGTAGCCTCCTGAAGTAACCTGGCTGCCTTAGATACCAGACTCTTGGTTGGAATCCAATCTGGTGTATTGGATTTAAAGTTGATATTCTGGCTCGACTCAAAATGGAGGCTATCTTGTAGATTTATGGTCTGGATAACACTGCGAATCTCATGGAAGCCATCGGGGCGTTTAGCCAAAACCTCAAGGGTTAAATTTAGCTTAGCTGGCGCATTAAGAGTCAGCATGCTGTCTCCTTTGCTCGGGTAAATACTTGCCATAGCTGCGCCCACTCGTCAAGGGTCAAGGTCTCGGCTCGCCGTTGTGACACTATATTTGCCTCTTTCAATAAGGATAAGACCTCAGCCTTTGGCTTTTCCAGACCTTGGGAGAGGGAATTAACTATCTGCTTGCGGGAGGCACAAAAACCAGCCCGCACCAACTCAAAAAAGCTCTTTTCATCTGTTACCGCTACCAGTGGCTGAGGGTGGAGGTCAATCCGTAGTATCGCTGAGTCAACCTCTGGTGCTGGGAAAAAGCAGTGGGCGGGCACATAACTGATTATCCTTGGTTCTCCATAAAACTGCACACTAATACTAAGCACACTCCTCTGACCAGGTTTAGCTACAATAACCTCAGCTACTTCCCGTTGCACCATGACTACCATAATCTGAGGCTTAACCGAAGCTTCAAGAAAGTGGCGCAGGACGGGTGAAGTTATATAGTAGGGGAGGTTAGCTACTACCTTGTAGTTAAGAGGGCTACTTATTGCTGGCGGGAATTTCGCCTTTTGTTTCAGGAGCAGAGCGGCTGGTTCAATGCCAAGTATATTCTCGTTGATGATAGTAACATTATCAAAGGAAGCTAAGGTCTGTTTTAAGCTAGCAGCCAGTTTGTTATCAAGCTCAACAGTAATTACCCAACCGGCTTGGCTGGCGAGCTTCTTGGTCAGCACACCGAGGCCTGGTCCTATCTCCATAATAACATCGGCAGGGGTAAGCTCCGCTGCCGAAATAATGGATTGCAGAACTTCATCATCAATAAGGAAATGCTGCCCAAGTCTCCTTCTTATTTTAAGGTCAAAATGGCGCAGTAACCCTCTCGTTTGAGCCAATAGCGACTTTGTCTTCTTTGGCATATACTTCTTGCCTGACAGCTAGCGCAATCTCAGAAAGGCCAATCTGTCACCATCACTATTGTCAGGTTGGGACGGGCTCTTTGTCAAATTGAGTGGAAATAGGTAGGAGATGGCAGGAATGTTAGTTCCACGTTTCTCACTATATACTTGTCATTACTGAGTATTATAGGTATATTATTCTTGACATCTTCAAATAAATTGCGGGGGTAGAGACAAATGGCGGGGCTTCTTTTTGGAACTGGTGGCGCTCCTCATAGCGCTAGAATAAGGTCTACCATATCAGGGATTGAGCGTATTGCTGAGCTTGGGTTGGGGTGTATGGAGATAGAATTTGTCCAAGGTGTAAAAATGGGTGAGCAAACTGCTATTCAAGTTAGTGAAGCGGCAGCTAAGAGGGGCGTAAAACTATCGGCTCACGCCCCCTATTTTATGAACTTTAACGCTCGTGAGCCGGAGAAGATTAAGGCTAGTCAAAGTCGGCTGCTACAGACAGCCCATATTGCTTCATTATGCGGGGCAGAAAGCATTGTTTTCCACGCTGCTTATTATCTCGGTGACCCACCTGATAAAGTTTATAATAGGGTAAAAAATTATCTTAGGGAAACACTAAATCTGCTCAAAAGAGAGGATAAGCGGGTGTGGATTAGACCAGAAACTGCGGGTGCGATTAGTGAGTTTGGAACCCTGGATGAAGTACTTAATTTATGTAGCGAGCTAGAGGGGCTAGCTCCCTGTATAGACTTTTCCCACCGGCATGCTCGGACGGGGAGGTTCAATTCTTACCCAGAGTTTGCCTCTATCCTGCTGCAAATTAAAGACTGCTTGGGTAAAACTGCCCTGGATGATATGCATATCCATGTATCGGGTATTGATTATGGTGACAAAGGAGAAAGAAAACACCTGAACTTAAAAGAGTCAGACTTCCAGTATACTGAACTTCTCAGAGCATTAAAGGATTACGATGCCAAGGGTATTGTTATTTGCGAAAGCCCTAACCTGGAAGAGGATGCTCTGCTTCTGCAAGCAACTTATAATACCTTACCAAAAACTGTATAAACACGGCTAATTTTTCCTTTGGGTGCTTTTCTGGTATAATATAAACGTATGACGAATAGGGGAGATATTTAATTAGCAAACTGAAGAGGTGTAATAACAAAATAGGTGAGAGATGAAGTCGATTTGGACTCGTAATATTTTAATATATATAGTTATTCTAATTGCTGCCGTAGTTTTCTTCTCTTTCCTTTTCTCATCATCTGAAAAACCGACTGAAATCGGCTTAGATGATGCTATAGTTAGGTCGCAGGGTAATGAGATTGAGAAGATTGTAATAGATGGTGAGTCATTACTTCTTACGACAACTGGTGGTGTGGAGCTAAAGGCTACTATAGGTTTCCTTACTTTGGTTGAACTTCAGGAACTTGGGCTAAACCTTAGTGATATAGACTATGAGATAAAAGAAGCGTCAGGATTTAACTGGGGCGGCCTCTTTATTAATTTTCTTCCCCTCATACTCTTTGGTGCTCTATTATTCTTCCTATTCCGCAGGGCACAAGGGGCTAATACTCAGGCGATGAGTTTTGGTCGTAGTCGCGCCAGATTGTTCTCTACTGATAGACCTACAGTAACCTTTGATGATGTCGCCGGCGTGGAGGAAGCCAAGCAAGAATTGCACGAAGTAGTGGATTTTCTGAAGTCGCGTGAGAAGTTTCAGAGTTTAGGGGCACGCATTCCGAGAGGCCTATTGCTAATAGGGCCACCAGGTACAGGAAAGACGCTACTGGCTCGGGCAATAGCTGGTGAAGCCGGGGTGCCTTTCTTTTCCATCAGCGGTAGCGAATTTGTTGAGATGTTTGTTGGCGTAGGTGCTTCTAGAGTGCGCGACCTCTTTGACCAGGCTAAGCGCAATACTCCGTGCATTATCTTTATTGATGAGATTGATGCGGTAGGTCGTCATCGGGGTGCTGGCTTAGGTGGTGGTCATGATGAAAGGGAGCAAACACTTAATCAGATTCTGACTGAGATGGATGGCTTTGACACTAATACCAGTGTGATTGTTCTAGCTGCTACCAATCGGCCTGATATACTTGACCCGGCTTTACTTCGTCCTGGTCGTTTTGACCGGCGAGTAATCCTGGACCGGCCAGATATTACTGGTCGAATTGCCATTCTTAAAGTTCATTCTAATGGTAAGCCGCTGGATGAGTTAGTCAATTTGGAAGTGCTAGCTAAAGAGACAGCTGGTTTTAGTGGTGCTGACCTGGCCAACCTAATCAATGAGGCAGCCATTCTGGCTGCCAGACGGGAAAAGAAAGTTATTGGGATGGAGGAGCTTGAGGAGTCTATAGACCGGGTGATTGCCGGACCGGAGAGAAAAAGTAAGAAGATAACTCCTAAGGAAAGGGAAATCACTGCCTATCATGAGTCAGGGCACGCCCTCACTGCCAAAATATTGCCTAATGCTGACCCGCCACGCAAAGTTACCATAATACCTCGGGGTATGGCGGGTGGCTACACCAAGACACTACAAGAGGATCGGGCCTTCTGGACACGTTCCAAGTTCATTGATGAGATAGCCACGTTGCTCGCTGGTCATACTGCTGAGAAGCTAATCTTCAATGAAAGGACTACCGGAGCTGCCGATGATATTAAGCGGGCAACTGAGCTTGCCCGTAAGATGGTAACTGAGTTTGGCATGAGCGATAAACTGGGGCCACGAACCTTCGGGGATAAGCAAGAAATGGTCTTCCTCGGTCGTGAAATCTCTGAGCAAAGAGACTACGGTGATAAGATAGCCGATTTGATTGATGAAGAAGTCAACAAGATTATCCAAAGTGCTTCTGAGCTGGCCAGTAAGGTTTTGACTGAGAATAAACCGAAATTAATACGTATTGCCGAAAAACTTGTTGTTCAAGAGACTCTAGAAGGTGAAGCATTGGAGTTATTATTTAGTGAACCTGTACCATCACCTTCGTCAGAAGCCGTAGAAACACCGGCTCCCACACCAGCAACAGCTAAGACTAAAACCAAAACCAAAACTAAGCCTGTGGGCAAGAAAGCCCCAGTCATGCCTCAATTGCTCCCCAAACAAACTCCGGCTACACCCGATTAGATGGGGGCAGACTACTCAAACACTTGCTTTAAAGTCTCTCTCAAAACTTTTCATGCCGCTCTATTCCTTATACACCATGGCTCAGGCGGGCTACTAAGCGCATAGGTAACTTATGCTCCATCATCCTGGCTTGAGTAGCATCGATATCATAAGGAATGCGGTAGTGGGTGATAGACTGGGCTTCACTATCATAGATAGCATAGCTAGCTCGCGGGTCGCCATCCCTAGGTTGCCCTATACTACCAGGATTAATAATCAATCTGTTATTAGCTAGGGTAAGCACAGTATTAGCTGAGAGCTCGCTTAAAGAACAAGTGCCAGATTCACTATGCTCAAATACTAGAGGGACGTGGGAATGACCTACCAGACAAAACTGTGTCTGGAAGCAGTCGAAGCTTTGCTTAGCACTGCTGGTTGATAGCAGATACTCCCAGATAGGCTCTCTCGGGCTACCATGCACCAAAGTAAAATCTCCCTTCACAATAACTAGTGGCAGACTCTCAAGATATTCTATGTCCTCCGGGCTTAATTGCTGCCCTGCCCAGTGGCAGGCGGCAGCAGCCTCAGGATTAAAATCAGAGGTGTCTATCTTGCCTGTTGCTGCCCGGTCATGATTCCCAGCAACACAGGCATGGGTATATTGGCGCAGAAGCTCAATGCACTGGTGAGGCTCTGGCCCATAGCCAACTACATCTCCCAAGCACCATATCTCCTCTACCCCTCCCTTACGCTTGATGTCATCCAGCACAGCGGTAAAAGCAGCTAGATTAGCGTGAATATCAGCAATAATGGCGTAGCGCATCCTAAATAAAGAATATAGCAGGTTTCACATAATATGACTAGAAAGCTACTTAGTGAGGGTTGTAAAAGTTAAAAAAGCGGCAAAATATCGTTGACGGTATTAGAACATATGTGCTATCTTGGCATCATGGTGTCAGAGCAAACTAATAATATTGAGGCCGATTTACTACCAGAGTATTGCCGCTATCGAGATGATGGATGTGAGTTTGCTAAATCCTGTCTTGATTGCCCGTTTCCGAAGTGTATTTATGACCAGCCTGGAGGCAGGCAGCGCTGGCTGAAGAGGTTGCGAGATAGAGATATGGTAAGACTGTTCAGTACTGAGGATAAAGAGGTAAAGGAGCTGGCACTGCATTTTGGTGTCAGTCAACGTACAGTGCAGAGAGCACTAAAGAGAGTTAAAAATGAATGAAAATCCTATCCCTATGCAGTTAACCCGCCGTGATATGGACAGAATCAGGGGCTATAAGGAGCTTCTTGATTTCTACTGTGGTCAGCAGTGGAAAGGTAGAGAAAGGCCAGGGGAGAAACGCCTAACCTTTAATTATGCCAAGGTCTTCATAGATAAGGTTACTTCATATTTAATGTCTGGCATCAACAGCAAAGTTGATGCCATTGAGGATTCAGATGAAGCTAAGAAGAGGGCACAGAAGGCAGAGGCAGCTCTCTATCGGATATATGAGCAAAATAACCTGGAGCAGCTTGACCTTGAGACTGAAATTGATTGTGCCATCCTCGGTGATGCCTGTTATAAAGTTACCTGGGATTCTGAAGCCAGGCAGGTCAGAATAACCACCCCCGATGTTCAGGGACTCTATACCTGGTGGTTGGGGGATGATACCTCCCGAGTATGGAGAGTAGCCTCTAAGTATAGCCTATCAGCTGAGGAAGTCGAGTTCCTCTATCGGCTAAAGCCTAAGAGTAAGACGGCGACCATTATTGAGCTGTGGACAGACACGGAGTTTGAGCTTTACTTGGATAATGTCCCGATTGAGAAGAAGCCCAATCCCTATGGGTTTATCCCCTTCGTTATCTATCCTAACCTGAGGGAGCCCAAGAAGTTCTGGGGTATATCTGATTTACCTCAGATTATAGAGAGCCAGAGAGAGCTTAATCGGGCGATGTCACAGCTATCAAGGATATTGGAACTATCAGGCAACCCTATTGCCGTCTTGGAGAATGTTGAGGAATCCGAGGATATTGCTGTTAGACCGGGGGCAGTGTGGAATATACCTGAGGATGCTAAGGCCTATTTGCTGGATTTACTTCAAGGTGGTGGAGTTGGGTTACATATAGATTACATCAATTTGCTGTATAGGACACTGCACGATATATCGGAATCACCCAGGGCTGTCTTTGGCGGCACTGAGAGAGATTTATCTGGGGTAGCCTTAGAGCTTGAGCTTTACCCCCTACTGCAAAAGGTTAGGAGGAAGAGGCTCATCAGAACCTCGGCCTATAATCGGAGAAATGAGATGGTTCTTAAGCTTCTGGAGAAGTACCAGGGTGAACACTTTGGTAATAACCATTTAAGGGTAACGTGGGGTCCAGTATTACCAAAGGATATGGTGCGGTTAGTTTCTAATGAGCAGGTATTGGTTCAGACTGGTATTCACTCAAGGCGTAGGGCAATGGATGAGGTCGGTATTATGGACCCTGAGTATGAGTTTAATAGATGGCTTGAGGAGAGGGAGACCATCCTCAGGATGAATAAAGAGCTTAATGTCAAATCCACCAGGGGCGGAGCGAGAGAGAGAGCTGTAGAGTCCCAGGCAGAGGGCATTGAGTAATAGGCAAGGAGGTTATAAATGCCAAATGATGAACTAAACCAAGAACAGAATCCCGAGGGGGATGAGTTGGAGCAGACCGTGACTAGAGTTGCCGAGCTTGAAGGCTTGATAGCTCAAAAAGAGGAAGAGCTAACCAAAGCTAATACCCGTATCACCGAGATGGAGCAGGCGGTAAATCAGGCGGTAGCCGGCTATAGAGTGCTGGCAGTCCAGACTAACCCGGATGTCATTGAGGAGTTGATAACTGGAGATACTATTGATGACATTAATGCATCCCTGAAGAGGGCTAAAACCTTCGTTAGTAAGGTAAGAGAAGGGCTTGAGGCTGAAATGGCAGGGGCCAAGGTCCCGGCTGGGGCTCCACAGAGGACACCAATTGACCTTTCCGCTCTATCCCCAAGAGAGAAGATTCAATATGCTATAGGAGGTAAAAGATAAATGGCTTTAACTTTAGATGAGGCAGCTAAGCTGTCAAACGATATCCTACTTCAAGGTGCGGTGGAAACTATCGTCAAGGATTCACCTATCCTTCAGCAACTCCCCTTCATTGAGATTGTGGGTAATGGCTTAACCTATAACCAGGAGAAAACCTTGCCCACCATCGACTTCTACGATGTGGGGGATACCTGGGCTGAGTCCACCCCAACCTTTGAGCAGAAATTGGCAACCTTAAAGATTATGGGTGGTGATGCTGATGTTGATAACTTCTTGAAGGCTACCCGCTCCAATCTCCAGGATCTGGAGGTAGCTATTATTGAGCTCAAGGCTAAGGCAATCAAGCACAAGTTTGAAGAGACCTTTGTCTATGGCGATTCTGCGGTTAATTCTAAGCAGTTTGATGGGGTGAAGAAGCTCATCGATACTGCCACCGCCAGTGACCAGGTAATAGCCGCTGGGGCTACCGGGGCTACCCTGACCTTGTCTATGCTAGATGAGCTTATTGACGCCGTAAAGGGTGGTAAGCCCGATATGCTGATAATGAGCCGAAGGTCGAGGAGAAAGATTAACGCTCTGGTTAGGGCTGCCGGCTCAGGTATGATGGAGACTGATAGAGATAAGTGGGGTAACTTCATCCAGTTGTGGGATAGTGTCCCTATTGGTGTCAATGATTTTGTCCTTGATACCCATGTGCTTACTGGTGGCGTGGAGACAGCAACTACCGGTGGCACTTGCTCCACTATCTATGTCCTCCAAATGGGGGAAGGGGCTTTATGCGGTCTAACCAGTCCTGGGCACCTAACAGTCGAGTCTATCGGTTCACTGGAGACTAAGGATGCTTCCCGAACCAGGATTAAGTGGTATGTATCCCTAGCTCTATTTAGCTCCATCAAGGCGGCTGCTTTAATCGGAGTTCAGGATTAATATTGTTTCTCTACCCCACCCCCTTAATCCCACAAGGGAAGATAAGAAAAAGGGGGTGGGGAGGGTAGCAGAAAGGAGTTTTTGAAAATGAGAGAGATTTATACCACGGCACCTAAACTCCACAGGAGTGGTGTTACTGCGGTTGACGTCACCGATCCGTCTGATATCTCAGGAGCGGTTAACACCAAAGGCTATAAGGAGTGTCGATTTGACATTACCATAACTGGTACTATAACCAGCCTTGAGGTTCAGGTTTTATTCTGGAATCCGAGGCAAGAGAAATGGTGGGGCGGTGGCAAGAGAACCTTTACCTCTACCGGGCAGCATGCTCTGGAGGTCGATTGTAGAGGAGCTATTATATTTCTTAAGGTAACCGCTTTCTCAGGGACATCATTCTCCTTGGCAGCGGATTATGTCTTAAGCTAGGAGGAAGAATATGCTTAAACTGTCTGGAGAAACTAGTGTTGGGCTGGAAAGGATTGAGGCTATTGTCTATAACCCCGGAATTAAGGATAGTGGAGACCTTGAAGCCGCCACTAAGACTATTACCGCCACTTCAGAGGCTACAGGTCTAGGTAATGCTGATTACTCTAAAGCTCTCACCCTCCCTAAACCTGATGATGCCAGACTGGTAATAAAAAGAATAGCTGCTAGGTATTCAGTTACCAGGGATAGTGGCACTTCAAACAATACCTATATGAGAGTTTATGTAGATGCTCAGGATTCAGACCACAGGCTTTTTGATGTAGATATTCAGGCTAACCCTCTTGGCGCTGTAGATACCCACTCAGGAGCATTAGCAACTATCTTTGATTTGCTTAAAGATGGTTCAAGTCACACCTTCTATTTCTTCTTCTGGGTGGATTCAGGTGATGCTGTTATCAGTGCAGTTCGGCTCTGGGAAGCCTGGGGTTCTTGCTCAACAGGCAGAGTGGATATAGGGGAGATAATACATACCGGCTTTATGGCGGTAATGCTTAGTTCGGCTAGACTAGACTCAGGAACTAGATATGTTACCTTCAAGTATAGCAACTATAATACCCGGCTCTTTTTTACGTCGTCAATAAAAGACGCGGAAACTTATTTAGTAGAGGGAACGCTAGAAATTGAGTGCTATGGCACGGTAGCGACTGACATTAACTATATTCAAAACCTTAGACTTATTTTGAGGAGCGAGCAATGAACTTAGTGCAGTTATACTCAGGAACACCGGTAGAAGGGCACAATGACATCAAGGTCACTGGTGATAAAGTTTATGTCAGGGATGCCGATGGCGATAATACCGAGTATCTTATCCTTGAGGATGGTGAGCTTTGGCTCGTCCGCTCGGATAAGAAGTTGAAGTCGGATGTGGAAGCCATCAAGAAGAAACTGGCGGCATAATCACCTAGATGTCTAGAAGGGGCGAAGCCCCGTTAATAAAAACTTCCCCCTCTCTTTCGAAGGGAGGGGGAAGAGGGTGAGATAGATATGAACCTAACCGAGATGAGAACTATAGTCAGGATAGAGCTTAAGGATGAAGCCACTCCCTATCGGTGGAGCGATGATGAGCTTGACCGTCATATTGCCCATGCCGTTAAGGAGTTCTCAGAGGCTATTCCTGGCGAGCAGAAGGCAACTGTGGCTACTGCATCAGGCTCTAGGGAGCTTGATGTATCCACTATAACTGACCGCATTATGGTTGAGGCTGTGGAATATCCGGTGGACAAATTCCCTAAGAAATATCAGCGGTTTGCTCTATGGGGAGATACCCTGACCATCCTTAGTGACGAAGTGCCTGATGGTTCAAACACCTATATTTACTACGGCAAACTCCATACTCTTGATGCTACCAGTTCTACCATTCCAGCCAGGCATGAGGACCTGGTGGCTAGTGGTGCTTGTGGCCATGCTGCTGTTGAGTGGGCAGTCTATGCTATTAACAGGGTTAATGTCGGTGGCACTATGACTCCCAGCGAGTTTCTTGACTGGGGGAATGAGAAGCTCCGCTATTTTAAGCAGGAGCTAAAACGGCTGGGCAGGAGAAATAGGGTTAGAGTCCGCTCACTCTATAAACCCTACTATCCAGTCGTATCTAAATCAACCGACTACGGTCCCTAATTAACCGGGTGTCTAAGAGGGGCGAAGCCCCTCT
>SDBV01012743.1_pt1 | contig 10745 bp, 15 predicted proteins | sample 2277081 | NCBI WGS metagenome assembly SDBV01 (sample SAMN10402039, study PRJNA504765) | marine sediment metagenome | isolation source: marine sediment core GS10_PC15, 223 cmbsf | place: Arctic Ocean: Southern Knipovich Ridge | collected 2010
AAATAGGACTATAAAATGTAAAGAGTGTCGTACAAAAAAGAACTTAATAGAAACAAGATATTTAACACATTAAGGTTATATAATGACAGATAAAATTACAATTTATTTTGCACACTCACATAAGTGGGTGAACTCCAAAAGGAAAAATAAAATTCAGTTAATCTTAGAATCAAGGGGATATGAAGTAATCGATCCTTTTAAACATGAAGAAGAGATTATTAAGAAATACGGTTATAAATACCATGAGAACCGTACTGAAGCTCATGCTAATGATATAACAGAAAAAGACTATAACCTAGTCAAAAATGCTGAAGAGCTTTTTGCTTGGTTTCCGATAGGAAATACGACAATAGGAACTCCACTTGAGATAGGGTGGGCTTTAGGTATGGGTAAAAAGGTTACTGTATTATACGTTTACCCACATCCGTTTCTTTGGTCGAATAGAATAAAGTTATATAAACTTTATGTAGGCTATCAGAACTTTAAGATAGACAAACCTTTATTTGTGCGTGAATAATATGGCAAAATTAGCAGGGTTAATGAATCAAGTTGCTGGTTTAAAAGAGCAATTAACTATTTGTAATAGAGCTTATACAGATATACTTGATAAGTATAATAAGCTTTATCAGAAGTATTCATACCAAGAAACAATGGAACGAGTAAAAGAAATAAATGAACGAGGAAAAAATTGGAAGGATTTAGAATATGAGTGAAGATAGTAAAGGAAAAAAGTACGATAAAGGAAAGACTCAATGGCACAAAGCTCCATGGCTCCTATTTGAAAAGATAGTAGAGTCTGTAATGAAGCATCCAGAATATAGGTGGGATTTGCTACCAGTTGAACCGTTAGAAAATCTTGTAGAGATATTAACGTATGGGGCTAAGAAATATGAACCCAACAATTGGCAAGGAGTAGAACCCCTTAGATATTTTGATGCTTTAATACGTCACTTGATTGGTGACTGGATAAAAATGGAAGATAACGATCAAGAAAGTAAAAAACCACATACATCACATATGCATTGTAATGCTATGTTTTTGGATTGGATAAAAACACAGATAATGAAGGAAGATGAAAGAGCACATTGAAAAATATCTGAGAAGATATTTAATAGAATTAAAAGAAGCAGAACGTGATCATGTAGAATCTGTTGAAAGATATAGTAGATATGTAAAAGAATACAAAGAGTTTTTAAGAGAAAAACAAGAACTATTAATAAATACTAGAGGGAAATTGAACGATATATTTAACTTGTTAAGGGTGAATTAGTAATGGTTGATGAATATTTTATGGAATTAGATTTAAAAATTAAGACAGAAAAATTACGAGAAGTAGCAGAGGCTCTGTCTAATGATACAAGACTACAAATACTATTGGTCTTAAGAGATCATAGGGAAATTAGTCATAAAGAATTAGCAGGGTTTATAAATAAAAGTCCAGCGACAGTAAGTTCACATATGAAATATCTTAAAAGAGCTGGAATATTAGAAGACGTAAGTCTCAAGGGACTGAGAGGAAGGATTAAAAAAGTACCAAGATTTTTGGTAGATGAAATAGTTATAAAGTTATAATTTAATGATTAGAAAAGTATTAAAGTATTACTTATATCAATTTCCGCAAAATTTAATAGTAAAGACGTGAAAAATAAGAATGTTAGATAAAATTAAAAAAGTTTTGGAAAAAATAGCTGAAGATGAGAAGACTCCTCCATTAGAAGAAGTTTTCATTCATTTTGAAACTGCTGTATTACAAATTCAAGACGAAGATCCTGATTTAGACGAAGAAAAGGTACAACGAAGAGCAGTAAATGTTCTGAAACAGTACTACACTAAGCAAATATATGGTAGGGGTAACCCTTTTACATTCCTTTGTTTTGGTGTACTTTTTCCACCAAAGGATAAGAACAAAATATTAAGAGATAAAATTCTTAAAGATTGGGAAGATCCTGGTAAAAGAGCTGGAATGATAAGACAAGGAAAATTAATGTATATGACCATAGGTGAAGATAAAGTTCCAATTAAGAGTTTTGATTGGAAAGATACTCATACAGAAAAAGAAGGGGATATTACTGTACTTATAGTAGATAAGGGAGAGCCTTGTGATGTAGGAGCTGGAGATATACCTTTACCTAGAGATTATAGGGAAGAGATTAAATACGAAGGTAATGAAGAGGGATATGAAAATTTTCAATATACAAATCCTTTAGATCCTAATTGGCAAATGACACTTATAGGTGTAGGATTCTTTGACGGTGTTAAAATGGTTAAAGATAAAGATGGTGGTGAGCCATTAGAAGTAGAAAAAAATATTAGGGATTCTATTAAGACAAGAGTTCAAATTTATGGAGCTTTAGCAAATCCACATAGCGAACATTTTATAGGTAAAGAAGCAATATGGTTTATGCCACTTAAGTTTAATGCTTCAGAATCAGGTAGGAGTAATAAGTTGGTTCAACAGGTCGTAGGTAAAGGAACATTTGAGATGGGTTCAAAAGATATTAACATAGAAAAAATTGTTGGTTATCTTAATAATAAAACTTCTAAAATGTATGAAATCTTACTTAAAAAAGCTAATAATATGAAAGCTAAGTCTAAAGAAGAAAAAGACGATGGCTTATTAAAAGAAGCTAAGGAAATGCTTAAGACAGCTAAACTTTTCAAACCTTATATTAAAGATAAAAAATATATTCCTTTCATTGACTTAATTGAAATTGACGATTATCATTTAGATTATGCTGTTCAGTATAAAGAAGATGATGATGGTGAAATGATTGTTGATAAGAATAAAGATGGATGGGATAATACTAATTTTGATGCTTTTGGATTATGTAAATGCATGTACAGTGGATTCTTCAGTAAGAAAGGTAAGAAACCTAAAATGATGTTGACTGATTGGAGTATTCCAGACACTATGTTTACTGGGTTTGTTCCTATTTTAAATACTGAAATAGAAAGTGGTGAAGTTTATGTATGCTTAACCACAAGCAGAAGTGATAAGGTTTTTGATGAGAGTACTAAGAAATATGTTAGAGATCCAGATGGAGCATCAGCGTTCCCTAAGATAAAAGGAATAAAATTAGTTAAAAGTCTACAAGGTATCACAAAGAAATACGAAGAGAAATTAGAAGGCGATATGTAAATGCCAAAAGAAGAAGATTGGGATATGGAAGAAGATTGGGATGAGTTAGACGACAAATCCGAACCATCAACAAAAATTCCTACTAAAGTTGAAGATGTAGAATATGATGATGGAAAAGAAATAAGCCCAGCAAATCTAAACATAGCTTTAATTGGCTATGAACATAGTGGTAAGAGTATTTTATATACTCTCTCTGGCTATTGGAATCAAAGCTGGTGGACAACTTCACCTGCTAAGACGGGTATTTTGATTGAGAAATATCCTAAATGTAAAGAAATGATTAAGTCTGGTATTCTACCAGAAGTTGAACAGGTACAAGTCTTAGACTTAGACTGTTCATACGGAACGCTTAGTAAAGTAGGTGTATTTGGTAAATTAGCTCGACCACTTTACAAAAAGGGTATAATTAGAAGAACTAAAAATCTTAATATACCACAACGTCAAGCAGGACTTGTTAATAAAGTCTTTAAAGAAATAGCTATACAAGATTTCGATATATGTAAGACAAAGATCGATAATGAGATTAATAAAGCTGTAAAGGATAATCCAGAAACCACAGCTTTATGCGTTGATTCAATGACATCATTAGATGAGCTTTTGAATAACAAATTTAGAATTCTTTATGAAGTAGCTATCGCACCAACAAGAAAAGATAAGAAAGGTAAACTTAAAGGAGACTATTATGGTGTTTCTTTAGATGGAATTAAACAATCTTATTGGAAAATTAGAAATGGTTGGTGGCTTGGGACGTTAAGAACCAAACGACAATATAAAGGATGGCAATTTGATACTTATAAAGTTGAAACTAAACATCCTATATGGTTAGCGAGAGAGCTTAAAGAGGCTGAGGATGCTGGTAAGGACGTAAAGAAAGTTAAAGATTATAAGATTGAGTGGGCTCCTAAAACTAAATATGATTTAGATATAATCCTATGGTTAGAAAACAACGGATTAAAAGGAGAGAAGGAAGATTACTGGGCTAAGATTAAGAACAGATTTGAAGGCTCAACTTTAATGGACGATGAATTTCATAGAGAAACACACTATACACCAAGAAGAGTGTGTGCGTTCTATGATTTAATGGAACAATTAGCTCCATCAATCTTAGGTGAAGTCGAAAGAGAAGACGGAACATATGAAGATGATGATATATTCGGAGTATCAGTAATATTTAAATAAAGGTGAAAAATAATGGTAGACGAAAAACCAGATAAATATTTAGACATTGAATTAAGTTATAAGTTTAAAGAACAAACAGATATAGACAGAATTATAAAAGCTATAAACGCTTTTATGGAAACAAATAACGAAGGATTAATGAGAACGAGTTATAACGTTCTCGGTTATAGTTATAATTATTAGAGTGAAAAAGTATGACTAAATTTAAAATAACAAAGGAAAGATTTTTAAAGTTTTTAGAGATTACAGCATGTAATGGTGTTATAAAGTTTAGGGATAGTAAGAAAGTAGAACAACCTCTATTTTCATCTTTCTACCTTAATGCGACAGACGACAGACTTGAAGTCTTGACGATTGATACTATTAAAAAGAAGATTCAATTGAATAATATAATTAGTGGTGTCGAAGTAATTGAGGAAGGGAAGATAGCAATCTCAGATTATAATGCTATATTAGATGTTCTTAAAGGTAGGGGATTAGGAAAAGATCCTATCATTACAGTTTTCGATGAAGGAATTGTACTAAAAATTGAAACTGATAAAGACGGATATGAGATAAGACAGAAAGAGAATAAAGACTTAACTAAAGTTTCTCAAAAGGAAAAATATCTAAGATCTTGGAGAAAAGGACATAATATAAATGAGAATGGTATTCTTGTAGCATCAGCTAAAAACGTAAAAACTAAAGAAATAGTAGAAGCACCCTTTTCTATGAAGATAGTAGTATCTAAAGACGATTTACTTAAAGTTGTTGATGATACCATTAATTTAACGAAGGATAATAAAACAAGAATTACACATATAGACGGTGTATTAAAGCTCTTCAAAGGTGAAGCGAACGCTAGTACTAAAGGGAAACATATAGTACCTTATGAAGATTTAGGTGAAAATGTAATGGATTTTGATGAATTTTTCTATAATATCCAAACAATAGTACCTAATCTATTCAGTAAGATTACCTTAAATATAAGGAGAATTGAGGCTGATAACACGTTAGCTGTATGGGTTAATTCGATGGATGAAAAATCTAAAACAGAAATCAACATAAGCTTCACATCGATAAAGGCGTGATTTACTATGCCTAAAAAGGGGTAATAAAATGTCAGATAAAATAAATGTTGAAATGAGTAAAGAATATTTTAAAAATGTAATAGAGAAAGACGATAGTTTACTTGAAAGACTTACGTATGTAAAAGATCTTAAAGGAAATACTTTAAAAGTAATTCTAAAAGACCGTGATTAAAATGATAGATCCAGACGAAGTAAATGAAAAATTAAATTCTGTTATTGAGTGGTTATTAAACGATTTACCACTTCTTAACAAAGACACAAAGGATAAATTATTAGATAGACTTCCATTGATGTCTTACTATGAAGTAGAAAGTTTAGAAGATGATGATTTAGTTTTAAAAATAGAGATGCGTGATTAAAATGGTAGGAGAAAAGAAACCACCCGTTAAGAAAAAAAGCGAAGTAGAAAAAGCAAGAGAAGATACTGAAAAGGAAATAAGAGGTAATCTTAAACAGCCTCAACTTCCAGAATTTATAAACGCTACAAACTTTAGGTTTATAGATATTGCCTTTGAACTTTTTAGAGAGTATGTATATCCAAATGGAGCTAAGATAAGGATAGAATTTCCTTTGAAATTATCTATAGCAAATAATAGTGTTCATAGATTATTTGACTCACACGGATTATCCTATTACATTCCACCAGGATGGATAAGTATTGTATCAAAGTCAAAACCTGGAGCACCAAACTTTATAATGTAAGGTGATTAAAATAAGAGATATACTTAGTTTTTTAAAGATTGAAAATGCATTAGATCTATTTAGTCTTTTAGGAACTATCTCTATATTTATAGCTGCATTATTAATTTCCTCTAAGAAATCTGTTAAACCAAAGATAAGAATATACACTTTTATAGCTTATATAGGAGCTTGTATCTTTCTTGGGACTTGGGGATTATTAATGAATAGTACTGACGGTGACTGGTTAGTAATTCAACAAGTATTTTTATTTTTTATTAATTGCAGAGGAATATATAACGCTGTAAAGGAGATAAAGGACGAAAGACGTAAGAGAAGTTGTATCACTTGTAAATTTAGAGAAAACGGATATTTATGTGAAAATGATGAGGTAGTGTGTGGTGATAAAAATAAAGGATGGAAACCAAGAACAGACTCGAATAGACATTAAGATACTACATTATTCTTATACTAACAACGAGGATGGTCCAGTTCTTTTACTAAAAGGAAGAGATAAAGATTTAAAACCACATATAGTTTCCATATTTGATATGGAAAACTTAGCGCCTAGATTTGGAATCCTTGAAAAAGATCTGAACACAGTAGATGTATGTGTTGACTTTTTAAAAACACCGTTAAGGTTAGAAAAAGGTCCTCCTTCACTATACGGTGAAGAAACATACCGAGTATATACTAAATTTCCCTGGCAGGTCCCGAAGATAAGAGATAACTTCTCATGGACGTTTCAAGCTGATGTTAAGTGGGAAAAGATGGCTATGAGTGAGATTATAAGGATATGTGGATTAAAAAATCCTTACATAAGTATTCCGAGTGATTATCCTTATAGATATTTAAAGGTAGAAGATATTGAAAGTGTACCAGAAGAACGGATATTCAAAGTAATTGAACGTATTTGTTATTGGGATATAGAAGTGGACGGTAGACAAGCCACCCAGTTCGATGGATTCAAAGATGCTCATCTTTGCCCTATATTATCAATAACGTGTTATGATAATTATTCAAAAATTTATAATCAATTTATTTGGCACGGTACTCTCGGGGCATGTGTAGTGAGGCACCGTGTATCACACGAAATTGTTGAAAAAGATAAATCCGTAATCATTCCTAAAACTGTTATATATGAGTTTGATAATGAAACGGATATGATAAAACAATTTTTTACTCATTTTAGTTTACTTAAATATGACGATTTATTAAGTTATTATGGTGAAGGGGGGTATAAAAAAGTTGGCAAATCTAAGAAATGGAATAACGGATTTGACACACCGTTTTTATATGAACGGTCTAAGTTCTTAGGATTATTAAATGAAATGAAGAAAATGTCACCATTTAATTCCGTTTATTCGAGGGATCATGGAGGGAAGTACGAAGTTGTAATAGCTGGTTTGGGACAAATTGATTGGGTTTTCAGTAATGAAGTGTTGCAAGTCGAACAAAAATATTACGATTTCCGAGGAGGAAGGTTACTAGATTGGATGGCATTCTTTACGGATTTTTACAAATTAGATAAGAAAGGACATCAACCAGTACATTTCTGGTTAAAAAATGATTTAGAATTTTTATTAAATTATAACTTAATTGACGTTTGGGGTCTAGTTGAGCTAGATAAACGTTTTGATATGAGTGGTAAACAACGTGGTAGGTGTGATGTAGCTCTATCACCATTCGAAGATGGTATTATGGCTTCAAAGCTTCATGACCATGCTAAGTTGACAATCTATCAAGACCAATATGCTTTTGATACTAAATACTATGGTCCTGACCATAGACGAGAGCCTCTAAAAGGTAAGAAACAAATAGGAGAGAAATTCACATTAACTCTTAGAGATTTAGAAAAGGCAGGAATGGGTGAAGGTGAACATTATGGGAGTCTTTTAGATATACATAAAGTAGGTGGGTATGTAAAAGATATACAACCTGGTGTATACACAGATGTCGTTGTATTAGATTTCACTAAGTACTATCCTAATATGATTAAAAGCTGTAATGCAGGTATATTACCTTTAATAAATCTTCTTAGAGAAGATGAACTTACTATTACTGATAATGAAGGTAATGTGTATTACAAAAAAGATATAATAGAAACACCAGTAGCTTACTTTAGAAAAGATGTTAAGTCTTTAAATTCAATCATATTTGATATGTGGTTAGAGAGAAGAGTAAATGCTCAAGCTAAATTAAAAGAATATCTTAAGAAATTTAAAACAACTAAATCAGAAGAATATGAAAGACTTTGGGTTGAACAATTTAATTTAAAGAACTTTATGAATGCTTATTTTGGTATATTAGGATTACCAATTGATAGGGGATATAATAAGTTAGCTTTTAATGCTTGTACTATGAGCTGTCAAGATGTTATAAGAATGTGCCTTAATTTACTTATAGTTATGGGTTATGAAATAATTGGTGGAGATACTGATTCTTTATTTGTAAAATTACAATCAGAAGGTCAGATAAATCAAGAAATTGAGGGTAAATGGTTATCAAATGTTATCAATATAGCAGTAGAAGATTATATGGAAAGGGTTTATAATGTTAATTTTCTTGATAATACAATTAAAATGGGTGTAGAGACTATTTCTGATAAGGTATATGTCGATGTTCCTAAACACTACATTAAGAGAAATTGGTACGTTGATGGTCAAATCTTAGATAAACCAGAACTTGAAATAAAAGGAATGGATTTAAAGAAACGAGCAACTAGTCAAATAGCAGCAGACTTACAAAAGGAATTGGCTAATTGTTTATTCTATGAGAAAGATCCTTTAGAAGCTATAACAGACTATATAGTAGAATTAGACGATTCCTTAGAAGAAAAAGAATGGGACTATGTTTGTAAACGAGCCCCACTACAAAAGAGATTAGATAAGTATCCTGATTCTAATGAGTCTGCTACAGCAGCCAAGAATGCTGTTAAGTATTTAGGAACTGATTTTAAACCAGGAGACAATCCTTTCTTAGGAGTCTTCAAAGATTATCCGTCTAAAATAAATGGTCATTTTGTTGAAGCTAATGGTAATTTAAAAGTTAGTTTTTACAAAGAAGATATACCAAAATTAAAGGAATTAAAATTCAAATTGAATTATGATAATATTAGAAACACACAATTATTTGCTAAATCTGAACACCTTTTAGCCATGTTTGGCGAAGATTATTATTCTTTAGTAGAATCGGGTAGCATGGGAGATGTGATGAATTTTTGAGCTGTAAAGTGTATTATTGGAATGAAAATAAAAATGATTTGGAAAATATTATTAGTATTTATTTTGAATCATTATTAGTAAGACAATTATTTATTGTAAGGAGAAAAGAAAATGAATGAATTATGTAAATTAAAGGGTCATATGTGGTTTTTCAGTAAAAGAACTGATGTGAAAAAGAAAGATGGTATATATAGTCTGGCTACTGAAAAAGAGTGTACAAGATGTAGGGAAATTAAAAAATGTTAGAAAGAAATAAATTTTATTGTGGAGATGTAAGAGAGCTTTCCGATCAATTGGAGGAAAATACAATAAGTACGATTATTACTTCGCCCCCATACTGGGCATTGAGACACTATGGTATACCACCTTCGTGGTGGGGTGGAAAGAAAAATTGTGAGCATGAGCTTATTACATATGAACACAAGGTTGAAATGTATGAGAATGATAAGAGAGCCCACTGGCAAAATGAGGGTATCTCAAGACAAACCGCACCAGAAGTTTGGAAGAAAATGGACTTAGGCTACGGTTATTGTAAGAAATGTAATGCTTGGTTAGGAACACTTGGATTAGAACCAGACTTTAACTTATTTGTAACACATTTATGTGATGTTTTTGAAAAATTAAAACGACCATTAAGAGATGACGGTACACTATGGGTTAATTTAGGGGATACTTATTATACTAAAAGTGGGAGTGGTTTTCACTTTGATCAAGTAAGGGGACATCCAGAAGGAAAGAGTAATATACACATGGCTAATGCTATAAGGGGACAAGGGTTATTACCTTCTAAATGTTTGGTATTAGCACCGTTTAGATTTGCTGTTGAAATGTGTAATCGTGGTTGGGTTCTCAGGAATGTAATCATTTGGCATAAGAATAATGTTATACCTACGTCAGCTAAAGATAGGTTTACAGTTGATTTTGAATACTTATTCTTCTTTACACAGAATAGAAAATATTATTTTGAAAAACAAATAGAACCTTATCAAACAGAATTAAAACAACAATACAGACCAAATGCTTACCCAGATAAGACAATTAATAAAGGAAAAGAAAGTAAAGGTGGTCAGGGTATTCATGATGGTAAAAGAAAACGTGAAGATTTCTTCAAGAACAGTGGTAGGAATAAAAGAACTGTGTGGAATATTAATACTAAACCATGTAAAGAAGCACACTTCGCTGTATTCCCACCTGAATTAGTTAAGATACCAATTCAAGCAGGGTGTCCAGAATATATATGTACTAAGTGTGGTAAGCCAAGAGAAAAGATTATTAATAAGAATCCTATAAATGTAAGATCACATAAACTACATAAAGGTAAAGGTAGAGACGCAGCAGACGGTAAGAATCCAGACCTAATGGTGCCTGGTTTTGCGAGAACAGGAGTTCAATTCGAGTATGAATATGAACAAGTAGGATATACAGACTGTGGTTGCGGAGCTGAATTTAAACCTG
>SDBV01012744.1_pt1 | contig 10744 bp, 8 predicted proteins | sample 2277081 | NCBI WGS metagenome assembly SDBV01 (sample SAMN10402039, study PRJNA504765) | marine sediment metagenome | isolation source: marine sediment core GS10_PC15, 223 cmbsf | place: Arctic Ocean: Southern Knipovich Ridge | collected 2010
TGGTTATATTAAATTTGTTAAATCTCAAAAAGAGGTAGTGGTATGAGGTATAAGGAAATAATGGCTGAGTGTGTACCTCTATACCATTATACCCTATACCCTATACCCTATACCCTATACCCTATACCCTATACCCTTATACCTGAATAGTTACAAATAAAATTATATCAAGTAAAAATGAAAAAAACTTTTGTTGCTATATTATTGATTTTAATATTAATATTTTCTATTTCAGGTGTTTTTGCCCAGGGCTATAAAATAAAAGTTAAAATCAACGGCATTCAGGATACTACATTAATGTTAGGTCATCATTTTGGCGGTAAGAAATATGTAAAAGATACTGTTCAAATAGATAAAAACGGAATTGCTATTTTCAAAGGAGAGGAAAAATTGCCTGGCGGTATTTATATTGTAGTTCTTCCGGGTATGACTTATTTTGAGATACTTATTAATGGTGATCAGAATTTTTCAGTAGAGACAGATACAACGGATTTTGTAAATAATATGAAAATATCGGGTTCGGTTGAAAACCAGTTATTTAACGATTACCAGAGATATATGGTAAAACAGCAAAAAAAATTATCTGAGCTGCGAAAAGAATTAGAAAAAATTAATGATGATTCTGATTCTACTAAAATAATTAAGGAACAATTGAAAAAGGTTGATAAAGGTGTAAAAGACTACTGGAACAAAATTCTAACCGACTATCCTAATACTTTTCTTTCCAAAATTATCAAAGCAATGATTAACCCTGAAATACCTGAACCACCTGTTGATGAAGAGGGGAATATCACTGATTCTTTGTTTCAATATCGTTATTACAAGGAACATTTTTTTGATAATATTGATTTTTCAGACGACCGCTTATTGAGAACTCCGATTTTTGAAAATAAAATGAAACAATTTTTCACAAAAACTGTAATGAAAGTCCCGGATTCTATAATAGTTGAAGCTGATAGAATAATTGAAAAGTCAAAAGCGAATAAAGATGTTTTTAGATATGTTGTAGTTTATCTGCTGAATTATTACGAAACGACTAAAATAATGGGAATGGATAAAGTTTTTGTGAGTATTGCTGAAAAGTATTATTTAACAGGAGAAGCATACTGGGCTGATTCTACAATGCTCGCAAAATTTGAAGAACGGGTAAGAAAGCTTAAACCCACTCTTATCGGTGAAATTGCTCATGATATAAAAATGCAAACGAATACAGGCGAATATGTAACGCTGCACCAGGTAAATGCTAAATATACTATTCTCGTATTCTGGGAGCCGAATTGCGGACATTGTAAAAAAGTTGTTCCAAAGATTTATAAAATTTCTGAAAAATTTCAAGATAAAGGTGTTAAAGCATTTGCCGTCTATACTCAAGCAGATAAAGAAGAATGGTTAAAGTTTATTAATGAACATAGCTTAGATTGGCTCAATGTTTATGACCCATATCATTTATCAAATTATAGAAACTTTTATGATATTTACTCTACACCTGTAATATACCTTCTTAACGAGAAAAAAGAAATTGTTGCAAAGCGTCTTGCTGTTGAACAAATTGAAAAATTATTAAACAGGTTTTTGGAAAAAGAATAAAATATGATGAATAAAAAAAAATCCAGAAACAAACCATCAAAAAACAAAACCGATTCTTCACCAATTATTTCTGTTGATGGAAAACCTTTTGAAGTGCCTGTAGAAGGTTCATTAGGGCTGTTAGCACTTGGCGCTGTTGGATTAATGGCATGGAGAAAAAAACGTGAAGAGGTTGAAAAACATCGTAGAAAGACTGAAAAGTAAAAATCTAAAATCAGACACGAATTAACACGAATTTTTAAATCTTTTTTTACAAATATATTCTTTATTTTATATTTGAAAAAGTTTATTATATTTGCAAAATGAATGATAAAAATAATATTGATAGAAAATTAAAAATAAATTAGAAAAATTTTTCCTGTATAATCATAAACAACTAGAAACCTAATGAATAAAACATTAAAACTTAATACTACAAATCCTAAAATCGAGTTTAAATTATTTTACAGTTTTTCATACATCTCTATAAAAAAAATAATTGTCCATTTTTCAAAAAATTCAGATAAGTGGTTTGATTTATTACACAAAAGTTCACTTCAATTGTATATTCAATATAAAGACAGACAAAGCGTAAGTAAAAGTTTTCCATTATTATTAATAACTTTAATAAGTGCACAACATAAAAATCCAACTTTTGAACTTAGTGGTAATATTATTCCTTATGAAAATTATAAAAACATGACCTCTTTGGGCAATTATGTTACCGAATTATCAATAGAAATGAGATATGATAAAAACAATATTGATATTGACAATCAAATTGAAATTACGTTAATTTATAAAGAAACTCCAGGTGTTAATTAAAAGAATAAAAAATATATTTAAAAGATTTTTTTTAAGAAAATTTCTTATAACTATTTTAGTTTTATTTCTAATGTTTTTTTTGATACTATCTATTGTATCAGTTTTTTCAATCTTTTTTTACGCATCAACTAAAAATTTTGATTGTTCAGTTAATGGAATTAATAACTTCATAAATTTTGTTACAAATTATAAAGAAATATTTATAATTTCTTTTACTTTATTTGGTATTTATCTTGTAGTTGTTCAAATACAACAGATGTCATTAACAAATAAAATTAATTTAAGAAATGAATGGAAAGATAATTTATACGAAACTTTAAAAAACATTGATAAAGAAAATTTGTATTTATCTCAACATATAAAATTAAGAGCTGAAGACATTTTTGACTTTTTATTTGATATTGGTTTTAAATTTGAACAAAAATATTATCTAAAAAAATTCTTTAAAAGATTTTTTAAAAACTATATAATAGACTTTGAAAGGTCTGCTATAGAAAATAAATATACTAACTTTAAATATTATGATATTCAATTACCTTATTCATTAATTCATTTTAGAAAAATAATTGATAGTTTATTAAGACCATCATTTAAATATAAAAATTTTAATGATGATTTTGAAAAAATTTATATTGATGAATTCAATAGAATTAAACATACTATAGCTAGCAAAAGCTATGAGCAATAAGGGTATTTATGGTAAACGGAAAAGTGTGAAGTTCTAAAAAAGTTACGACAAGCAAAAATTATTATTTAATAAGTAATAAAAATAAAAGATATGACATAAAAAATGAATTATAAATATTGAAAAGCGTTAGCTTTTATTTTTGGTCAAGAAATCTGTAAAATTTCAAACTCTACAAAGAATAATAAGTATGACGCTCACGCCAAAGGCGTGGGCTAAACTTATTTGTAGAGTTGGGTATTACAGAACCTCTTGACCAAATAAGCTATAGTTTCCACGCTTTTTTATTTTTTATTAACTGCTTTTGGGACTGGGGCAAGCTAAATTTATTTATAATGAAAAATTTAAAACAAAAAGAATTAACAAAAAAAATTACAGCATATTCTGCTGTTGCAGGTGCAGTTATTGCAATAACTCCTGCTGCCGATGCCAATATTCAATACTTTGATATAGTTCCAGATGAAACATTTAATACAGATGGAAGTATTTACAATTTAGATTTGAATAATGATGGTGTGGTTGATTTTAAAATCTGTTTGATGAAAAGTTACGGCACTGGTTACACTACTTTTGGGGTATTTATACAACCGATGGGAAACAATTTTGTAAAAGCAAATCATATTGCTTATGGTTGGCTCAGTTCTGATAATGAAGCTCTTGCCCTTAATCCAAATGTTCCTATTCAAGATGGGCCAAATTGGATAGAAGGGGGTTATGGAATGATTTTAGGAGCATATTATAATTCCTACGGCTCTATTTATAATTCTGGTCCTTGGTTAGGTGTGTATGATAAATATCTTGGCTTATGTGTTAAAGTAAGTGGCGAAGCTTATTTTGGCTGGGCAAGATTAGATGTTGGTAACATTGCCCAATCATTTACTATTAAAGATTATGCTTATGAAGATGTGCCAAACGAACAAATACTTGCGGGACAAACCAGTGGTATTAATTCAATTGATATTAGCAAAAATGTTTCTGTTTATAGTTTTGGAAATAAAATATTTGTTAATACAAAAGATTTAAAAATTTCTAAAGGTACTATTAATGTAACAAATGCTTTGGGCAAGGTAATTAATACTACAGCTATTCATAATTATCAAACTGTTATATCACTTGATAAAATAAAAACCGGACTTTATTTCGTTCGTATTGAAATGAGTAAAGGCATTACAACTAAAAAAGTTTTTATTGAGAGAGAATAATATTGCTATATTGTTATATTGCTATACTCAAGTTTCGCATAATTCAGATAAGTATGTCCCGCACATAAATTATGTGCAGGATAGATTTAAGAAATATTTTGATATACTTTGTGCCTATGTGCCTTCTGCCTTTGTACCTTGAAGGAATATGTTCGCACTTGCTAAACTTCAATTACTAAAATTAGCAAGGCTTTTTTGTTTTGATTTTTTTACTATTTTTGTTTCTTTGTTTATATTATCTATTAAAAGATTGTATTACAAGAATTATAAATAATTTAATAAACTTTGCGTTCTTTGCGCCTTTGCGAGAAATCTATTAAAAAAAATGTCAAAGCAATTAGCTAAAAAAGTGTTATTAATAGGCTGGGATGCAGCAGATTGGAAAATAATCAATCCATTGCTTGATGCAGGACAAATGCCTGCATTGGAAAACATTGTAAATAATGGTGTTATTGGAAATTTAGCAACCCTTGAGCCGCCATTATCACCTATTTTATGGACATCAATAGCAACCGGCAAAAGAGCCGACAAGCATGGAATATTAGGATTTACCGAGCCCGACCCTGCTACAGGTGGCATACGACCTGTTACTTCTACATCGCGTAAAGTTAAAGCTATATGGAATATTTTAATGCAGCACGGTTTGAAATGCAATGTTATTAGCTGGTGGCCCAGTCATCCTGCTGAACCTATAGATGGTGCCGTAATTTCTAATTTTTACCAGAAAGTCAAAGATAAAATTGATAAGCCCTGGGCTATGGCACCCGGCACAGTTCATCCAAAAAATCTTGAAAAAATTATTGCCGCCTTGCGAATACACCCCCAGGAGCTTACGTCAGCACATATTTTCCCATTTGTTCCTGAACTTGCTAAAGTTGACCAGGAAAAAGATAAACGGGTAGCTGCTATTATAAAAATTCTTGCTGAAAATGCTACGGTTCATTCTGCAGCAACATGGTTAATGGAAAATCAGGAATGGGACTTCACAGCTATTTATTTTGATGGAATTGACCATTTCTGCCACGGTTTTATGAAATTCCATCCTCCTCAGATGAAAGGTGTTCCTGATGATTTGTATAATCTTTATAAGGATGTTGTGAGCAGTGCATACCGTTTTCACGATATGATGCTTGAAAGGTTAATGAAACTTGCCGGCGATGATACAACGGTAATTCTTATTTCAGACCATGGATTTCATTCTGATTATTTACGACCAAAGAAGTTACCAAAAGAACCTGCTGCACCAGCTTATGAACATAGTCCTTATGGTATAATTGCTATGAAAGGTGAGAACCTTCGTAAAGATGAACGAATTTATGGCGCTACTTTATTAGACATTGCTCCTACTATTTTATCGCTCTATGGACTGCCTGTAGCCGAAAATATGGATGGTTATCCATTAATACAAGCTTATGATAAAGAAATAAAACCTGATATTATTCCAAGCTGGGAAGAAATTGAAGGTAATTCCGGCATGCATCCCGAAGAAGCAAAAGAAGATACTTATGCTTCACAGGAAGCACTTGAGCAGTTAATTGAACTCGGTTATATTGAAGAACCTGATAAAAACAAGAAAAAAGCTTTAGAGCAAACAATAAATGAAGCTCAATATAATCTGGCAATGGTTTTTATGAATGCAAGAAATTATGAAACTGCCCTCCCCGTACTTGAAGAATTATATAATAAAGGATATACATTAAGATATGCTTTAAAGTTAGCTTTCTGTTATCAATCGCTTCACAGGATGGATAATTGTAAGAAAATAATTGATACCATTCGTGAAAAAGAAGATAAAATACTTCCGACATTAGATTTTATAGAGGGGAACTACTATTTAGGAATTCGTCGCCCGAAAAAGGCATTAGAATATTTTGAAAAGGCAGAAAAAGCTTCGCCCTCAATGCAAAATTTACATTTGCAATTGGGCAATGCTTATTTACAGATGTCCCTAATTGATCCATACAGGAAAAATTTGAAACTTTCAGAAAACGCTTTTCTTAAAGCTTTATCTTTTGATGAAAATAATGCCCGTGCTCATCATGGATTAGGACAAGCTTTTCTTCGTCAGAAAAAGTACAAGGAAGCTGTTGATGCCTGTTTGAATGCTGTCGGATTATTATATCACTTTCCGTTTGCACACTATCATTTAGGTGAAGCATTATATAATTCTGGTGAATATAAACATTCTGCTAATGCTTTTGAAGTATGCCTTACAATGGCACCAAATATTAAGAAAGCTCATAAATGGCTGGTAAAGCTGTATGAAGAACATTTAAAAGATCCGCAAAAGGCAAAAGAACATCAAAAATTTATTGACACAAAATTCTTAGGTGAAATTATTATTGTTTCAGGACTGCCCCGTTCAGGAACTTCTTTGATGATGCAGATGCTTGAAAAAGGAGGTATGGCTCTTTTAACTGATGGTGTTAGAAAGCCGGATGAAAGTAATCCGAAAGGATATTACGAATATGAACCTGTTAAACGACTACAGAACGATAGCAGCTGGCTGAAAAATGTTGAAAATAAAGCAGTAAAAATTATTTCACATTTACTGCCTTTTTTACCTGATAATTACAAATATAAGATTATCTTTATGCAACGCAATATGGATGAGATTATTCTTTCACAAAAGAAGCTGTTAGAAAGAGCAGGTAAAAAAACAAGAGAAAAAACTTATCCCTTTCGTCTTGCCGAAGCTTTTAAAAAGAATCTTGAAAGGGTTAATAAATGGCAGCAGGAAAAACAAAATGTCGAGCTTATTTATGTGTCTTATACTGATATAATTGATAATCCGGTTAATGAAGTCAGGAAAGTTAATACATTCTTTAATAATATATTAGATGCTGAAAATATGGTAAAAGTAGTGGATAAGAAGCTTTATCGGGTGAAGAAATGATAAACTATTCAAGCTAATGAATAAATTTCAATATTTATATTATACCTAAAATCCTAAAATACAAAATAAAAAAGATTATTGATAATAATGTTATTCTCATTATCTTATAAGATAATTGTTTCCTTTTTAAATGAAAATCCAAAAGTTTCCATTTCTTCCAAAATAGGCTCATACATTTCTTTTGTAGATGGCATACAGACTCCTTTTCCTTTTATTTTGCCTTCGAGAATAAGTCTTACAGCAATGGCGGGAGGTAATGAAACTGCTCTCGACATAGCAGAATCACCGTAAGGTATACCTTCTACAACCATGCTTGAAATTCGTTTTTCTTTTCTATCAGGAAACTCAACAAGCATTTCGTTGTGAGCGATTATCATATCTTTTTCATATGGTTCGTATTCCATTTTTTTCAGCATAAGGTCTACAAGTAGATTTGAACTTGTACCACTATCTAATGATATCTGAACATTATCAAATAATCCGAGCCAATCTAATTTCTTAACAAAATCATCTTTAACATCCATATTCATTGCATCAGCAAATTTACTTTTGATATCCTTGGTACTTGGAGAACCTATGAGATTAGCAATAAACTGGCTATATGTTGTGTTTTCAAAATTCTTTTCTTCGGTATTCTCAATCAGTCTGATTTTTAAGAGATTTACCATAGTGTTGCAATATCCGATATAGCGTAACAATCCCTTGTAGATGGAAAGATTTTCGTCTAACCCAAATTCTTTTAAATATCGTGTGCTATCGTTGCTCGGATAAGTTTCAAAAGTTCCAATTCCATGCACATCTACCAATCTATGATGTTCAAATTTTGCAGGTACTTCAATTATTTTTCCATCTACTTGATAAGTAGCAGGTGATACTGCCGAACGCATAAGTCCATTAGGATCCCATGAGAATTTATAACCCCAAGGATTTCGATTATGCTCATACGATGGTATACCCGACCCATATGAATCAATTCTAGTAATCTTCCCACCTTTAGTATGCACCTCGTCTATCATTTGTTTTAGACCCATGTTGTCGAGTCCTGGGTCCTCGCCAAGTTCAGTAAGAATAAGTGTTTCTTGTTTTTTTGCTTCTTCATCAAAACATGCAATTCCAGGATGCTTAAAGTCTGTAGTTATCATAGCAGTTTTGTGTTTCAGACATACCTCAGCAACTACGGCATGACATGATCGTGGTATCATTACAACAACAACTTCAACATCTTGGATTATCTTTTCCAAATCATCAACTTGATCAATTGTCCAACTAATTGGAGTACCAAGCGTTCTGCCTGCAATTACTTTCTCTGCTTTTGAAACAGTGCGTGTTGCAACAATCACTTCATATTTACAGATATCAATAAAATAATCAATCATTGGTTTTACTACATAACCTGCTCCTAAAACTGCAACTTTGTTCATTTTATATCCTTTGGTTTATTACTAAAACTTCTGTCATCAATGTTCTACAACGGTTAGTATATGAAAAGTAGGCGGTTTCGTAGCACTAAATTTTCGGTTAAGCACAAAGTTTGATACGAGCCAAAACTCTTGATTTTACTACTATTTCGCCTATTTTTTATATACATTGTGTGTGCCCTGAATGGCAAATATAGTAAAAGTTCTTTGAAAATAAAATATTTTAAAGAAAGTCCAGAGGGTGTAAGTCCCTTATGCACTGGGGTAACGCCTGGAAGCATTAGCAAGTCGCAAGGGTGGTAACTGTGAAGTTACATCTGAAGTAAGCGAGACTGCAAAGGTCGGTACTGACGAACAGAAACTGGATATGAGGCATGTCGAATCGGATAAGGTAGCACATCATACCAACGTCCAAACGTGAAAATGCGAAGTATTTGATATGTAGATTCAGCAGTGATTGACCGAAGGACATTTGTCTTACCGGGGGAGGTCTCCGTAATCACGAGTTGGTAAAGCGGAGAAGTCAGCAGAGGTCATAGTAGTTACAGGAAACGAGCCACAAATAGATATTGTGGATGGTCTCACAGAGTAGCGAAGGACTGAACATCAGACGTTAAAATGAATTTAATTCATACTCATAGCCAAATGCCGATAAAGTGGCAGAGCGAAAGAGTAACGATTAAAGGAGTGATAACAAAGAAAACTTAGAAATTATGGAACTGTTAAACAAAGTTTTAGATTATTCCAACATTGACAAAGCGTATAAACAAGTTGTTGCAAATAAAGGCAGCAAAGGAGTTGACGGCGTAACAACCGCTCAACTTCAAAATTATATGCAAGAGAAGTGGGATAGAATTAAACGAGAAATTACAATTGGACATTACCAACCGCAAGCAGTATTGGGAGTTGAAATTCCCAAGACAAGCGGAGGCAAACGCCTATTGGGTATTCCTGTCGTAATAGACCGCTTAATTCAGCAATCAATACATCAAGTATTAAGCCCGATTTTTGATGTTGAATTTTCCGAAAACAGTTATGGTTTTAGAAAAGAACGCAGTGCACATCAATCTGTTCTACAAGCACAAAGATACATTAATGAGGGCTATCAAGATATAATTGATTTAGACCTCAAGAGTTTCTTTGATATTGTAAACCAGGATTATCTGATGAGTTTGCTTTATCGAAAGATAAAAGATAAAATGCTGTTAATATTAATCAGACGTTATTTGCAATCTGATATAATACTTGGCGGATTATCACAACAACGAGAGAAAGGGACACCTCAAGGTAGCCCTTTAAGTCCATTACTTTCTAATATAATCTTAAATGAATTAGATGAAGAATTAGAAAAACGAGGCTTGCGTTTTGTGAGATATGCTGATGATTGCAGTATTTTTCTTAAAAGTAAACGTTCACCACGACGAGTTAAACGCAGTATCACAAAGTTTATTGAAACAAAACTACACCTGAAAGTAAACGAAAAGAAGACAAATATTTGTCGTCCTGTCAATTACTTTACATTGGGTTATGGCTTTGTTCCGACTTACAAAAAGGACGAAAAGGGTAAGTATAATTTACGAGTTTCACCGAAAAGTTTCAAGCGTATGAAACAGAAAGTGAAAGAAATTATACGTAAAACATTGCCTCTGTCCTTTAAAGAACGCATTGCAAAACTAAATGCTTTTACACGAGGATGGGTAAATTATTTTAAGTATGCCCATATTTCCACGAAATTAAAAGATTTAGACGGATGGGTTCGTAATCGTTTGCGATACTGTATTTGGAAGCATTGGAAGAAGCCGAATAAACGAATGAGAAGTTTTATAAGAATGGGCATTCCGAAAGGTCAAGCCTACTCTTGGTCTCGCTCACGTATGGGTGGTTGGGCAATTGCCCAAAGTCCAATGATGATAACAACCGTAACACTTGAAAGATTGAGAAAGCGAGGTTATCTTTCTTTTTCAGAACAATTTCAGAAATCTCACCGAACTGTGTCAAATGAGATACAGCTCAAAATTTCTTTTGTCTGATGAACCGCCAAGTACGAGACCCGTACGCTTGGTGGTGTGAGAGGCGCACTGGCGGTCATTTGACCGTCAGCCGCCCTTAGGTTTGTAAATTAAATTTTATTAAATAATTATGATGATGTAAA
>SDBV01012746.1_pt1 | contig 10741 bp, 21 predicted proteins | sample 2277081 | NCBI WGS metagenome assembly SDBV01 (sample SAMN10402039, study PRJNA504765) | marine sediment metagenome | isolation source: marine sediment core GS10_PC15, 223 cmbsf | place: Arctic Ocean: Southern Knipovich Ridge | collected 2010
TATTAGATCTTGGAGTACCAAGATCAAAAATAGAACTTCATCATCATTTAATAGATGGCTGTGAAGGATCAAATCTAATGGATGTGATCGTCACTAAAGATTATTGCCAAAAATTTGCTGATGCTTTCAAGATTCCAATCTACTTTTCATGGAAAGTGCATGGATTTGAAGGTGAGATGACTAAAGTAAATCGTAGGTCATATCCAGTAAAATGGCAAACTCCTGATGGAATAATCAAACAAGCAGGTGGCATACAATCAAAAATTACCACTCGTATGATGTTCCCTCAAGTAGAAGCCAATCTAATGAGAAGATGGTGTAGTGCTTATTTAAAAATCGATGTCTTATCTTACTTAATCAATAATTCTCCAAGGTTTATTGGAAAAAACACCTTGGTAATTACAGGCGAAAGAGCAGAAGAATCATCATCAAGAGCTAAATATACTACTTTCAAACCGCATAGAACTGATCTTAGAAATGGAAAGAGATACCAGAGATATGTTGATCATTGGATGCCAGTTCATAAATTAAAAACTGGCGAAATATGGGAATCAATTAAAAAACACAATGTAATCCCTCATCCCCAATATTATGCAGGATTCGGCAGGTTGTCTTGCCACTTCTGCATTTTTGGGAATGCAAACCAATTTCGATCAGCACAAAAAATTTCTCCAAAGAGATTTCAGAGATTAGTTGACTATGAACATGAGTTTGAAGTATTTCATGGTAGAAAGCAGACAATGAAACAAAAGATAGATTTAGAATCACTAGTAAAAAAAGGAACTGCCTATAAGGGCATAACACCTGAATTAATAGAGATTTTAGAATCAGAGGAATACAATCGCCCGATATTTTGTAAAGAAGGGGAATGGATTGAGCCTTCTGGTGCTTTTGCTGATTTATCTGGAGGCTCTCAATAATGATTCTATTTAGGGGGTTTTTAAAAATATTAAAACTAAAAACCATCAGACAGTACATACTGATCAAGTTAATCCAATGTAGATTTGTAAACTATAGAAAACAACTAATATTGTTATCTAAGTTGACTAAAGAAAACTTGGTGAAATTATACCATGAACATTCAAACAATGACATTAGAATGAAAATATTGGATATATTAAAAGGAGATCAGTATGAACCAGAATACGTTACTGCCATTATTACTGGCAATAATTCAGGATTGAGATTAAAAGGAGTACAGAAAACACAACATCTCATCACTTTAGATTCACAAGCATGGAATTGTGAGGACCAGTTAGTTCAGAATGCATCAATTCAGAGATTAATTGAGATCCGCGAAAAATATACTTGGTGATCTAATGGAGTTGTTTGAATCCTTGCTTGATTTTGAAGAATCTATTCGAGATTCATATTCTCAACTGACAAGATCTAGAATAATCAATACTTTATTTCCATATAAAGTTGGAAAGGTGGAAGATGTGGTACTCAGAGTCGTAGATGAAGTATCTGGACTCGATTTACCAAGACATAAAAAACTATTCAACTTATATGTCAAATATGAAGATCCAAAAGTTAGATCTAAGATTTGGGAAATAGAAAGTACGGTTTTATTGACACACAACAATGAAGTCGTAAAACTACGGGATGAAGAGTGGAGTTCTCAAACTTTCTCTTCTAGAGATCCAGTTGAATACATGAACTCAATAGAGTCGCAATGCATGTAATAAAGGTATTTAAAATGAAATTAATGAATGAGAAAGAAATTTCACAAACGAAAAAGGTAATACAAATAATTGTACTTGAAGAAATATTAAAACCAATATGGGGTATTATTTACTTATGGATCGCATTTTTACTAGTTTTAATAGTAATGGAGGAAAATGATCCATATTCTGCAGATCCGTATGTTGATTATTTATATTCCTTTTCACCAACTCTGATGATATTGGCTTTAGGATCAATCATTATTAGAATAAGAATTATTATTATTAACAAATCGATCGCTCGATCGCTCGATTAATGATAATGAAAATTGGTATTTAAGATGAAATTTCATTCCTCTTTCTTCAAGTCGTGGGATACGATTCCCGATCACTTTGAAAAGAGGGTTGAAAAAGTTTATTTAGGTATAATACATGATTTCACTGTGGTTTTATTAAGTTATAAGTTTAGAATGTATCCCACACCTAATCAAGAACGGATACTAGATACAAATTTAGAACTTTGTAGATCCACTTATAATCGTATTCTAACAACTATTAAAGATGAAAAGCAGAAAGGACACAAAATAAATAAGGCATTCACACAAAATCTTCTACCAAAATGGAAGAAGAGTGATCCAGATTTAAAATCAGTATATTCTAAAACACTTCAGATGGTAAATCATCAAGTGTGGAGTAACATTCTTGGGCTTTTCAAATTAAAGAAAAATGGTTATAGGATTGGTAGACTAAGATATAAGAGTTCAGGAAGTTATAAGACTTTGAATTATAATCAATCAGGTTTCGAAATTAATGAACAAGCCAATCGAATACATTTTTCAAAAATTGGGAATATTAGAACCATTATTCATAGACCTATGGATGGAATGGTAAAAGGTATAATTATCAAACGAACAGGAACCAATAAATGGTATGCTCTTGTTCAGATCGAAAAGGACGAACCACCATTACCGGAAACAAGAAGAAAAGTAGGATTGGATGTTGGAATTTCCAAATTTGTTACGGATTCTGATAAAAAAGAATTTGAATACCCTAAAAACATTGATAAGACTCTTGATAAATTAATAAAACAACAAAGGGAATTATCTAGGAAGAAAAAAGGATCTTATAACTATCGTAAAGCAAAATTAAATTTGGCAATTACTCATGAGATCTTAGAACATCAGAGAAGGGATTATCTACATAAAATCTCGACATATTATATTAGAAATTATGATCTCATTGCTCATGAGGATCTTGATATAAAAAATATGTTGAGAAACAGAAAATCAAAAACTCTGAACAGGCATATTTTGGATGCTTCTTGGGGAACTTTTTTCAAATTACTTGAAAATAAGGCTGAAAGAGCTGATCGTAGAGTAGAAAAAGTACCTCCAAAGAATACCACCCAAAAATGTAGTATTTGTAAAATAATTGTACCGAAGACACTCAAGGATAGAATACATAAATGTCCTTGTGGTCATGAAGTACCCAGAGATTACAATTCTGCACAAAATGTCTTATTTGATGCATATTCCCACAATGGGAATCTGGGACAGGGAATGTCCCCGACGCTTGCGGAGAAAAATCCACTGCTATCTACATTTTCTTATAAGGAAATAGTGGATGGTAAGATTTTTCGCTGAAACAAGAAGCTACGTCTTTAAGGAATCGACCAACCGGTCGAGGACGAGGTATTTCACGATGAAATTAAAAGAATTATTACTCGGAATCAATTTGAATGAAGAAATTCGAATTCCCAAAAAATTGAAAGTCAGTGGCTTACTCACATCGATTTATCCTTTGATAAAAAGAAATGGAAAAGCAACAACAAAGATTAAGAATAATATTGTTGAAATGCTGAATTACAAGAAAAGAGCAATAGATTCTGGTGGATTTCAAATATTGACACAGAATTTGGAGTATCCAGATATTCAGGATATTGTAAATATCATTAATCAATTTAATCCACGTTCAGAAGATATAATCATGCAGTTAGATATTCCTACATCTCCTTTCGATGATCCAAAAAAGCGGATTGATAAAATCGAGAGGACATCGGAATATTTCAAAACACAGAGAGAATTGCATGATTGTTGGGGAATCTGTCATGGAATGACAGCCAAAGAGATAGAGTACAATGCTAAAATTTCAGAATTAGATTCAGAAGATCAAGTTGCATTTGGATCTTTTCTAGTCACGACAACTAGAGGGATCAAAGTCAACGGTAAGGTAAAAAGAGCAAATGAGAAATCAATCTATGAACGGATTGGCTACTTGCTAAGACGTTTTAAAGATAAAACCAAATTTGTTCTTGGGGCTGGAACCCTAAATGCCTGTCATATTGCTTGGGCAAATGGCAGTAGCTTCGTTGATGGAGCAAGTTACCGAACTGAAGCAATGAATTATCGAATATTTATCCCAGAAACCCAATCATCAATATCGGTGGGGGCAAAACCCGAGAAGGGAAGGGCATTTAAAAAACATGATTACCAAGAATTATCAGAGTTTGTTAAAGATCCCGATTATCCCTTTGAAGGACTAAACCTAAATTCCCTACTTTCACTATTCAAAATGAATAACACATTGGGTTTTGAAAGTAGAATGTTACACAATGCATATTGTATGGTTGTGGAAGAACAAATCGCTAATTCATTCACTACAGATCCCGATGGTTATCATAAGTATTTGGAGAATAGGTTTTCCAATTACTCCAATAGAAGATGGCTAAATCGATACAATGCAACAAGAAATGTGGCTAACAGTAACTATGTTGAAACCCAACTGGATCTATATTTCAGATAATTGGAATATTTAAGAACTCTCATGACAGAAGAGATAAACAAATTACGAGAGGAATTAGAAAAATTATCCAGTCAATTGACGGATCTATCAAGAAAAAGAGAAGAGGCATATTCAAAATATAATGAGGCCATAAAACAAGAAGCTCTTGAAATTAGATATAAAGACGAATTCGAATACTGCAGACAGAATGGAGTAGAATTTATTCCTCATGGTTGGGGATCAAATCAAGAAGAATTTGATGTTTATATCAATAATCATCAAGCTAACATGGACTCTTTCTGGCTTCAAAAGAAAGATCTTAATGTTCAAGCAATTGGATATTCAATTATTAAATCGTGGTATGGTGATCCAGGAGATGGAACACTAGAAGGATTATATGGATTACTTCCATTTGATATAAGCAATGAACCTAGAAATACCACAATAGATGAAATTGAATATGGATTAAAAGCATTGGATATAGTTAGCAAAAATGCATGGTTCAAACAAAATGATATGAAAGGAATTAATGACACAAGAAAAGTCATTGCCAGATATATTATGGAAACCATCAATGAGTCTATACTAGAATATCCTAATGATCCACAGTTTGAATTAAAAGATTGATTAGATAATCTATTTAAGAGTTTCAAATGATTTACGAAACAATTTACAAGAAGCTAATGAAGGTACTTGGAAACAAAATCCCTGATGGATATGAACGCATTAGTGTATCCGGTTATATGGATCTGCACATACAATATCTTGAGACAAAAGATAATGGTGGAGTTATTATCTCTCTTGCACATAATTATGAGCAAAACGGAGATGTAATGGCAGAGCCCGATATGAAGATCCGTATCTATCCAGAAACGAAAATGGCAGAAGCTATGACCTATCAATATAGTTATTTCGGTCAATATCAACAAGTATACCCTATTATTGATGGAAAAGAGATGCTGGATTATGAGCTGAAAAAGAAATTGAATTCAGTCTTATTAAAATGGTTAACAACATTAAATCAACAGGGATTTACTAAACGAAAACAAGTAGCTACAAAAGCTGTAATATGAAATAATCATATTTAATGATGTAATAAAAACATCAGGAAATAACTATGTGGGTAAAAAATAGCCACGTATATGCTCGATCCTCGGACTTTGCTGGATATGAGATTTTAGAACAAATCTCTCCTTTTCAGTTGCGAGCCGAATATGTAACAAATCATGAGATGCTACTTTATCAAAATATAGTACGAGATAGAGTGGGAGACCCTTCTCTTGAGGATGAGAGATTAGCAATTGAGGTTTATAAATTCAAAACAGGTATACTTCATAATGCTCACCCAATTAATTTGGTTTCTCATGACAATGATTCATATCTACGCAAAATCAAAAAATTCCAAATAATCATAGAGTGATGATAATGAGTCAAAAATTAATTTTACGCAAATATTCTAAAGAGATAATTGATTATTTAATTGCTCAACGGGATAGAACTATTATTAAAAAAGACTTGAAGGAAGATCTGAAAATCAATGCAAAAGCACTAACTTCAGTACTTACAGATTTGCAACATAAGGAAATCTTAGCAGTAGGAAAAACATTTGCCGATACAAGGTTTCGTCAAGTTAAATTGCTAATGGGAATTCAAGAAATTCAAGAGCTATACGATTTTAACCAAACAATTACTGATAAATGGTAATTGAACTCATATTTAAGATGCCAGAAGAACAAATAATGTTTACGATCCGAACTCTGGATTGTGATATTTGTAAGAGGTATGACACAATAATATTAACCGAAGAAGAAGTAATAGCCAAGACCAATGCTACTGATTTAGGCATTGGTGCATTTTATTTAAATCACGATGATCATAAAAGAGTCGTGTATTTTGATAATACTGGCAAATACTTAGGTGATACTATTGTACTTACAAAGGAAGAATTGCCTGATAATATAATTGTTGAACAAGCAATAAAAAATTAATTCTTCTTATTTAGGATGTCTACAGAGACAGATGAATCGAAAGTGGAAGAACCCAGTTTCAATGAAATAAAAGAATCAATAGATAAATCTAAACCCGAAACCAATAAATTTCGAATCTACATCTATGTGTTAAAACAAAATGCAGATCTATTTACTAGTTGGCTTCTAGAGAACATACCAAGCAGTGATGGGAATTATTCTTATCAAAAGATAGCTAGTTTATTAGGCTACTATACAGAATATACAGAATTTACACCCGATCAATTAGAGGCGTTTTTGTGGTATGTTAGATGCCAAGGTTATGGACACAGCTTGAGATATGCAACAAAACATTCTCACAGTGGTGCACAAGGTCTACACATTCGGGTTGGAGAATAATTATTTATTGATTATGTATTTAGGATGTCTACAAAGACAAAAGAACAAGAATTGCACTTTGTTACAGGTGAAGGAAAATTTGCCATCAACGCTTTGTGTTGCTTTGAATCTTGGTTATTACAAACCACTGATAATAAAGCAGAAGTGGAATGTGACGATTGTTTAAAATTATTAAAAGAAATGGAGAATAAATAATTTGAGATTAATAATTGAAATCGAAGATGAAACGGAAAGTGAATATATCGTTGGTATTATCGACGACGCAGATCAAAACCTGGCAGCTAAACTAAGTTACCATATTGATAACGGCGAAGACTGCACTAATTGCAAAAATAATCGATCCGCGAAACCAGAACAGTAAAACTATTCTCCATAATATTCAAGGTGACAAAATGTTAGATGATCTTACAGAAGAACAATACCAATTTGTTAATAATATAGTTAGTGCAATGAACAGTCAATTTGATTGGAAGATGACTTTTAACGAGGGAATTCTATTACTACAGCTAAGGGCTGATATTATTGAAGAAATCGATAAAATGGACAATTTAATTCCTCAAAATTCGATCGATCGAAGTAAAGAAGAAATCGTAGAAATAATAAAATCTAACATCGTGAACTTAATTAAAATTCGCAAGGAAAGAAATGAAACACTATCTGACCGATTATTACATGATGAAGATTTCCTATCAAAATTTTTAGATATCATTTATCTAAAAGCCCGACAAATCGATTGATCAACTAACTAAATCAAATATTTAAGATGGGTGAACAAAATTACCTATATGTAAATTCGGTTGATATATTACAACCGGACAAACTAATCGGATTATCATTATTATTCGACCTCAAAAATGCCAATCAAATACAACAAAATGGCAATATCGATGGAATGTATTATGAATTCTCAAGATTCAGTTCAGGAGTTATGGTTGACTCGGAATTAGCTGAGTTCTGGAAGAAGAATCTAATAAGAAAGGAGATCAGGTGTTTCACCAGGTCCAAACCATTTGTATCCAAGAAGAGAAAATCTGCCAGATTAGCAAATATAGTCGATTAGATGATAATTTATTTAAGATATAATAGAAAGTATTTAAGGTACATCTTTGAAAGATGTAGCTAACGATTCCTAGTTTATAGGTTTTGAATTTACTATTCAAATTACCCAGTATCATTTATGTGATACAATTAAGCGATTCCTAATCTTAGGTTAAATTTAGTATTAATAATATTAAATAATATTAAAAGAGCGAAATAACAAATGAATAATGAAATTAAGAATTTATTGGAATTTGAAGTACTTGTAGTTACAAACCATAATTATAAGACTGGAGCGGAATTCATGGAAAAATTCAAAGTTGAAGAAGGAGATTTAGTTTTAAATAAAATGGAAAATTCTTTTGAAATCAGCATTGTAACTTATGATGATGGTCAGAAAATTTTTAGTGATTTTCCATTGTCACATGAATTCCAGTATGAAGAAGAAATGGACGTATTTGATTTAATTTCACTTTTAGAAGATGATTTGAAATTTAATAGTGAAATTGTAAAGATTATACGAATAGATGATGATATTGCCTTATTGGATCTATATGGTGAAATAATGGAAACTACATGTCAAGAAATTGATTGGACCGAAAATAGAAGTGAAAATCATGATGAATATGTTTTCCATGTATTAACTGGTCAAAGTAGGCATAATGGATTTAGATATTTATCAAATAGAGATAAACTGGATCTATTAGTATTACCAACATCAGTTTATGTAGAAACTTGGCAAAAAGCGTTAGAATCGATTATTAATTAATAATTGAAACCACTATTTAATATGTCTACAGAGACAGAGACACAAAATATTTCGAATAATAAAATTGAGACTTCAGATTTAATCTCATTACAAGAAATTTGGGATAAATTCCCATACTTGAAAGAAATCAGAAGGACTAGATTTTATTTCAACGAGATACACAAATGGTCTGGGCATAAAGTAATCTGTGTAAATAGTGCCGATAATTCAATAGCATATTTTCATTGTAAAACATGCAATATAATTTATTGCAATAATTGTGGCAATGAAGACACAGATAGAAAAAATCATATCGGTTGTGAAAATATTGGTCGTAAAACATATGATCTAGAATATGTGGATCAACCATGTGAATATTGTGAGACTACAGAAAAAGTGGTCCACCACCAAGAAATTATGAACAAACAGGTACTAGATTTGTTTGTTTGTCCAGATTGTAAGAAGAAACGATCTCTATAGATTGTTTATTTAATATGTCCATAAATGGATTTACAAAAGATGATATTATTAATTTCATAGTTAGGAAGACACCAAAATATAACTTAGAGCAAGTTATGGAGATGTTATCTAGAACTGTGGAAGTAATGGATGGAATGGTCAATGAAGATGGAGCAGCTTATGTTCTAATGAATAATCTGGGTATTGATATCCGCACCGACCCCTATTCTAAGCTGAGAAACTATGATAAGGAAGAAGTGAAAGGAATGGCAGAATGGCTAGATTATTTTGTAAAGAGAGGGATGTTATTTGACAAAGATCTACTCGATGCATGTACAAAAGCTTCAGAGATACTTATTCAAGTAGTAGAACTAATTGATCAATAAATGAAATATTTAAGATGTCGGAAACGACGGAATTAACAATGGAAACTCGTCTTAGCATATTTAAAACTGCTATGAACGAATTAATTGAAGGATGTTGGAGACCCAACAATTGTAATACAAAAAACGAGCACAGTGACTGTGATCAGACTAATTTCACACATTTCTATATGAAATACTGTAACTCATTGCCTAATCACATAATGAAAGGGTTGGCAAGATTGCATTTAATTCGACACACAGTAAATAACTGTGCAAAAGAAGTATATGATTTTGTAGCATATGATTTTCCTAAATTTATGGAATATTTCGGTCCAGAAATGGTAGAGATCATGGATGGAGCTGCAAGTGATTATACTCAAGAATTAATATATATGGGTCTACAACAGAATACATGCTCATTTCCTCTAGTTCAGAGAAATGAAGAATTTATAAAAGAATTCAATTAATCAAAATTGTATTTAATATGGGAATAGAAGTATATATTTCAACAACCCATTTGGATGAATGTGAATCCGATAGAAAAGAAAGTGATCATTATTGTGGCGATTTCGTAGGTCCATACTGGAACGCAAGAGTTATCTCTAATGGTTCCAGTAAGACCAAAGTTCTCTGCAATAATGGACTGGAAGAATTACTTCATCAAGAATTAGATGAACTACACCTAAGTGTCAGAAACATCTATTTCGAGAATTAAAATCAATAATATTTAGGGATGCCTTTAACTAACATAAATAAAGAAATTAAAAGGTATACGGATGAAGAAGGAAATACTGATCCTCCTTGGCTTGATCTGGAAGAATACAAGATCATTTTAGGCATACTCCAAGAAGTTCAAAATGGGAATATGGTTAGAAAAGAAGGTTAGTAAAATCTTATCAATCTTATTTAGGCATGAGTGAAATCTACACAAAAAACTATGATTACAACTCATATGGAGTCAAGCTACGAGATGAGAATGAAAACCTCTTAGCAGAACTAACCATAAATGACCGTACAGAAGAAGAAGGTAATAATTTTGATGCATTAACTAGGGCATTGATTGAATTGATAGATAAAAATACTGATGAGTTATTACAATTATATCGGAATGAATTAGAAGATATTAATCAATCGGTCGATAATTCGATCGTTAATTTCATCGAGGATTTCAGAAAAACACCTCAAATAGTAGAAATACGAATGCATGAAAAACAGGACGCTATTGAATACAATGAGGTTTTGAATCGTGAACCTACTACATTCTCCTTCTATTGCGGTAGAAACTTTGGATATTTATTAAAAATTTATACCTATAAAGGT
>SDBV01012747.1_pt1 | contig 10740 bp, 9 predicted proteins | sample 2277081 | NCBI WGS metagenome assembly SDBV01 (sample SAMN10402039, study PRJNA504765) | marine sediment metagenome | isolation source: marine sediment core GS10_PC15, 223 cmbsf | place: Arctic Ocean: Southern Knipovich Ridge | collected 2010
CTGGTAAGCTCGTCAACCATTCCCAGTGCAATGGAGACCTCATGCACTGTCTTCTTCCTCATCCATCAGTCTGAGGACCTCATCCAGGGCTTCCCATATTTCATCTGCCAGCGCTTTGTCCACTTTTTCTATTGCAAATCCCACATGGACTATTACATGGTCACCTATATTTAAATCAGTCTCAGGCAACAGCTGCAGGCCGATGTCTCTTTTAACGCCTTTGGCTTCAGCCACTCCTGAGGGATAATGTATCTCGACAATCTGCATGGGAACTCCGACGCACATGCCAAACCTCCGTTATGAACTTTCTATGATTTTCATATTCTAACCCAAACCGGGAAATTTTTTATATTAAGGAATTATGAACCCGAAATTCACACATTGGAACAGAGTTTATCATGAATGGAAATCATGGGCTAAGCAATTTTTGTCCGGACAGGAATTACTTAGGCTTCCGTCAGGAACAGAGATTAAAGCCGGGTTTTAATTTTTTTCAACGAAAAGTTTGCAGAATAAATCAGACATAAAAATGACGAAAAATAAACGGGTTATCGCCTTGAATCGTTATTTATCCTGAATTTTCAATATCTGTAGAATTCCCGGAATCTTGCGGTTGTCCTGTTATTCCTGCTAAAATTAAAGCGGCTCTTAATAAATCTCTTATATTTTTAGCAGCTCTTATCTAATAGTGGAGTGGTGTGTAATATCGAACCATGAGAAACCTGTTACCTAAATTCAATAGCAGAGAAGCTACCACTCCCGTACTTGATCATAATTTAGAAAAAAAAATCAGGACGGAACTGGAAGTTTTATCACTGAAGTACTCTGTTATTCTTGCACATTTTTCTATCAGTCTCTATCCGTTATGGGGGTTATTTACTTATTACTTTGTAAAAGAAGGTTTTGCTGTTATTTTTGGGATTCAGATTGCGCACAGTTTTATTACTATTGTACTAATTTACCTTACAAGAAAATTTAGATGGAAAGCATGGCCCATCAACTGCTCGCTGGCTGTTATACCCATTGAAATTGCATATATGTGCAACATTGTCAACCCGACTTCGCTGTTTTTCGCTTTTGTAGGTTTTTCCTGTGTATATATAATAGGCGCACTATTTGTTGTATGGAGACCTGTTTTTACATTTACCGTCTGGAGCCTCACCATAATAATGTACCTGGTATTTCATTACACTATAAGCTCGCATGTAATGCAGTATGTGATCGGCAACGGGGGCCTCTTCTTTTTTACTGTTTCAACGGCATTCATGTTTTTTGGCATAGTCCGGTATGACCATACAAAAGATGAAGTCATGGCCAGGGTCATGATATCCAAGGCCAATGAACGGTTAAAAGAACTTGACAAGGCAAAGACCAACTTCTTTACGAATATATCCCACGAATTCAGGACACCGCTTACATTAATACTCGGCCCCCTTGAAATCATGCTTGGGAAATTGTCTCAAAAAAACAGTATGCCGGTAAATAAAGATGATATCCGGACAATGCACAGGAATTCCATAAGGCTGTTAAAGCTTGTCAACAACCTGCTGGACTTTTCCAGGATCGAAGCAGGCAAGATGAAGCCGGAGTTCAGCAAGATTAATATCGCAGGCCAGCTAAAGAACCATATATCCACACTTGAATCAGCAATCAGGGCAAAAAACATCACACTTAATACCACAATTGAAGATGAGAAACTTTATTTATATCTGGACAGGGGGATGTTTGAGAAAATAATCATGAACCTGCTTTCCAATGCATATAAGTTTACTGACGAGTGTGGTGAGATTAATATCAGGGCCTGGGAAGAGAAGGAGAAAATATTTATCAGGATATCGGATACAGGGATCGGGATTCCAAAAGATAAAATTCCCACTATATTTGACCGTTTTTCCCAGGGTGACAGCAGTACAAAAAGGAGACATGAAGGCACCGGAATAGGGCTGTCTCTGGTTAAAGAACTCTTAAACATTCATAAAGGTGAGATATCGGTTAATTCAGATATTGGACAAGGCACTGTATTTACAGTCAGCTTGAAAAAGGGTTTTGAGCACCTTGAAAGAGAACTGGTAATGGAGAGTATTAAAGAGAATAGTAATGAAGAGATAGAAAACTATATATCGGAAATAATAACGGAACCGGATACATACCACTTAAAACAGGCAGGGAACGGACAATACGGAAACAAACAGAATACTAACTCAAAGGTATTAATTGTTGAGGACAGTAGTGATATGGTCCAGTTCATAGCCGCAGTCTTAAGAAATAAATATGAGGTACATACAGCTTTCAACGGCAGGGAAGGACTCAGGAAAGTAAAAGAGGTAAGCCCTGACCTTATTCTGTCAGATATTATGATGCCTGAAATGGATGGATATGAATTAGTGGAGCAGGTCAGAAAAGATAAAAAATTCAGCACTGTGCCGATAATATTACTCACCGCAAAAGCTGACATACCGGACAAGCTCAAGGGATTCAGAAAAGGTGCAAATGATTATATAGCAAAACCATTTAATACGGATGAGCTGTGTGCCAGGATCAACTCTCAACTGAAGCTGGCAAAGTTAAGGGACAAGGTAACCGGGAAGCACGAGAAATATAAAGAAAAAAAGAAAACCGTAACAGAAATAACAAAAATGAAAATCGACAATGTCAAAGAATACATATCAAAAAACTACAAAGATAACCTGACAAGAGAGGAGCTTGCGGAAATCGTGGATATAAGCCCCGATCATTTAAGTAGAACTTTTTTTCAGTATACCGGGGGAAAATTAAACAATATGATAAACCGGCTAAGGATAGAATACGCAGCTGAGCAGATGCTGGGCACAGATCAGAGGATCATTGATATAGCATTTGATGCCGGCTTTAATGACCTGTCAACATTTAACAGGATATTCCAGAAAATCAAATCAATCCCGCCTTCAGAGTATAGAAAATCAGAAAAAACTTTCTGAACTTCTATAGTCTGCCACTAAGCAATTTCTGTCCGGACAGAAATTGCCCGGAATTCATTTCCTTAAGTATTAAAGAGTTATCGGCGATTACCAAGTATTTATTGTCCGGACAAATATTGCAAAGACGAGCTTTAATTTTTCTTATATCATTATTTGTATAAAACAGATTTTTATTTTTCAGAGCAATAATTTTACTTGCAGTAGATTCTGTAATGACGGGCTCTGTGCCTTGGGGGGCATGGCTGAGTAAACCTCTTTTCTAATATCGAGTGTACTCATAGCGGTCACAAACGGGAGTCCTGTTTGAAACCGGTTTTATCGGTTTTTATACGCAAATTCAACAGGAAAGGAGGTACAGAAGCGTTCATTATAAGGAAGAACGCGCATAGTAAAAACGTTAAACGTACTTTGTAGGGACAAAGTTACGATGAATTAAAAAAAACAGGGAGGAAAGAAAAATGAGAAAAATATTGAGTTTGTGCCTCGCTATTACGGCGGCGCTTCTTTTTGTTAATACTTCTGCAATGGCGTTGATTGATTACGTGCCGATTCCTAGTATCTATGAAGGAACTTATCTAGAATCTGGTGTGTCCCAAACCGGTACTCAAGATGCTGGTGAATATTATCGTAGCTCAACTACTGGGGCTTATGACGGCGAATGGGATTTGTGGGGTTTCTATGCTGATGCAGGAGATATCGTTACTATTACAGGGGATAACCATCCCGATACCCGCTTATCCTTATTTAGTGGACTTGCTGATACTAGAGAAGGTTTTAGATATAACTCCGGTTCGGATGGCGTGTCATATATAACTCAAAACGATGACTACAGTGGCTTGAACCCGCAAGTACAATACACCGTTGCGACTGAAGGGTACTATACGGCTGCCATAACCGGGTATTCTTCAAGCAGCATTGGTAATACGTATGATATCCAGGTTACAGGCAATTCAGTTGGCCCTGCTGTCCCGGTTGCCCCTGAACCAGTTAGCTCTGTACTGTTTGTTGTTGGCGGAACAGTACTGGGATTCAGACGTTTTTCTAAGAAAAAAGAAGTGGTTGCAGTCTAAAATCATAAACACTTAGTTACGCAGCAGGGGCCCGGGTCATTCCGGGCCCCTTTATTAATTTGGTTGATTCATTTTGTGCCCCCTCCACCCCCCCGTGGGGGGCTAGGGGGATCTTATATAAATAAGATCCCCCTTAATAATTTTTATGGCCTTGTATGTATGCGCTGCCGAGAAATTGGATTACAAGTGCCCCTGAATAAAAAGGAGTTTTAGAATGAAAGCTATATCAGGTCCATTTTTTGTATCATTGAAAGATATATTCGGACAGACCGATTTATCACAATTCCCTGAAGCCTTCTATGCCGTACTTATAGCCTCCATTATATGCATTTTTATTATTGCCGGAATAATTGAGCTGCATTTATTGAAAATAAGGGCTGAATACATTCCTGATGATGTTCTTCAAATGAATAAACCCTTCCACATAAGCAAAGTCAAATGGAGTATCATCCAGGAGAAGGCCAGTATGCATAAAACAGATCAGGATGAATTCTGCAGCCGTATTAATTCTATGAAGAGTATTATTTCTTTCACAGACGGATCAATTGCCCGGAGTAAGAATTAACCAGGGTATCTGAGAATCTTATCCGGTGTTGCTTTTTAATAACATATGTCAATCCAGACTCTTCAATAGAGCAGGATAGAAAATAGCGTGTCTTATATGGAAAGAACTTTGGAGAGAATAAATACAAATTTAAATTCGAGACTCTTTCATGGCCATACATTCTATTGTGGGACTGTCCTGAATCTTTCAGAAAAAGGAGTATTTGTCTGGTCAAGGGGAAGTGTCCCTGTTAACAATATATTTGTCCTGCTTGTTCATATTAAGCATGAACTTATACTGGTCATACTCAGAGTCAGGTGGGTCATTAAAACAGAGGGTTTTTTTAATGGCATGGGCGCTGAGATATTGAACCCCAAAGAGGATTATTTGAGACTCCTGGAAGCCCTCAGACATCAACGCAGCAGTGATATGATCCTGAAAGAACCGAAAGTTAAAAAAAATACTGAAAACTCTGTTTTGAGACTTTTTTATTAAAGGTTTTAAAAAGAACATCCGATAGAACAGACATTGTTGGGCTGACAATTGAATTAAACAATCTGAAGAATTTGTTGAAAGGGGACACAACAAATGGGCTCAAAAGAAATATCAGACTTACAGTATTGTTCTTATCCTTCAAATCAGCGCAGTACAAAAGGCTCTAATTCTCGGCCGCAATTCCGTCAGGTCCTGTTAGCACTAAGCATTGCATCTGTTGTTGTGCTTATGCTTCTGGTGCCTGCGGCGGATGTCTTTTCTGAAATTGACAGGGTCAAGTCAGAAAGAAATTCAAAAAATACAAAGTTGAATTTATTAAAGGATGTTATCGGCGAAGAAGAATACGAGAAGGCGATGTCATCAAAAAAATATCGCTTCACCGGAAATAACAAGTGCCGGATGTGCCACAGGGCGTTTTTTCTTGGAAGGAAAAAAGATGCCCATGCACATAATTTCAGGAAGGTCATGAAATATCCTGAAGATAAGAATAACCCCGGATGCCTTGTTTGCCACACAACAGGCTATGGTGTGCCGGGTGGTTTTTCGAGCCTTTCGAAGACCCCGAAATTCAGAGAGGTCCAGTGCGAGGGGTGCCACGGGCCGGGCAGTCTTCATGCGGAGATGGACAGCAAGGGAGGATTGCTGATCGGCCAGGACAGGCCCGAAAGGATGAAAAAGGCATGTTCCTTTTGTCATACAAAACGGTGGAACAAATCATTTACAAATCTTGATAAGGCATTTAAAGCCTATAAGAATGCCGAATCATCAAGGGCACAGGGCTACATTGAATAGTAACTGAAATGATGCATAGGCAGGGCAGGAGAGCGTACCGCTAAACCTTTTACCCCGTCTCTTCTGCTCTGCTCTCAATAATTTAATATTTCTGCAAACATGTATTAAAGAAATGCACAGATTTCTGGAAAGGGGACAACAGCCATGAAAAGAAAATTTTCAAGAAGAGAGTTTCTTGAATTTCTTGGAATAACGGCAGGCGGCATTGCATTTACCCAGGTTTATAATCCTGCGGTTGCAAAGGCGATTGACGAGGTAGTGAAAGAAGCGCCTCCGGTATTATGGACAACAGGAGGCACCTGCGGGGGATGTGCCATATCCGCCTTAAACAGCATGAATCCCGGGATCGGGAAGATACTGCTGGAACTGGTCAGCGTTAAGTATCAGCCGAACCTCAGCGCCGCAGCCGGAGAGCTTGCCATGGGCAATCTCCTGGATTCAATTGAAAAATATCAGGGGCAGTATGTTTATGTTCAGGAGGGATCTATTGCAACGGCATATGACGGCAGGTTTTCAATTGTCGGCCATTATAAAGGGAAGGACTATACCATGCTGGAAGTATCGAAACTGCTTTCCGAAAATGCGGCTGCCTGCGTGGCGATAGGAACATGCGCCTCTTTTGGAGGAATTCCGTCATGTCCGCCTAATCCGACAGGGGCCAAGGGACTGCGGGACGTAATAGATAAGCCGGTGGTGAATATACCCGGCTGTCCTGTGCATCCGGATGACCTGTTCGGCACATTAATTTATTTCCTGACATCCGGTCTGCCGGAGCTTGACAAACATGGAAGGCCGCTGCTCTTCTTTGGAGAAAATGTCCACGAAAAGTGCCATCTCAAAGAGCAGTTTGACAATGAGATATTTGCTTCAAACTTCGGAGAAAAGGACAAATGCTTTGCCTCACTGGGGTGTCTCGGGCCAAAAACTTACTGCAGGTCAGCGACCAGGGGCTGGAACAATAATGTTAACTGGTGTGTCAAATCCGGATCACACTGCATCCGCTGTACTGAACCTGATTTCGGGAAAACGCCCGGAGGGTTCTATTTCGAATCCAAAGAAGAAATATAGTTTGGGAGGAACAAAATGGCTATAAAGACATTAAAAATTGATCCTGTAACAAGAATAGAAGGCCACCTGGGGATAGAAGTGAAAATAGATGAAGGCAAGGTTATCGAGGCCAAAGCCCAGGCAATGCTTTACCGTGGTTTTGAAAAGATCATGGTCGGCAGAAATCCAAAAGAGGCACAGGACATCCCGACAAGGATCTGCGGCGTCTGTCCGTGTGTCCACTCGGTCTGCGGCAACAAGAACCTGGAGATGGCGTTCGGGGTAACGTATAATGAAAATTGCAGGAAGATGCGTAACATCCTGCATGCAACCCATATGGTCGGGGACCATATGCTTCACTTCTACCACCTGGCAGGACTTGATTTTGTAAAGGGACCGGAGCTTGCTCCGTTTATACCAAGATATAAAGGGGATTACCGGCTGCCTAAGAAAGTGAACGATCTTGTAGTGCAGCATTATGTCCAGGCCCTGGATATCAGGAGAATAGCCCAGGAGGCGACAGCGATATGGGCCGGAAAGATCCCCCATGCGATCAGCCTGGTGCCCGGCGGGATATCCGAAACCCCGACAAAGGAAAAAATTGAGCTGTATAAAAAGTATGTAAAGGAAATGAAGAGATTTGTAGAGGAGATCTATCTCCCTGATGTAATGGCAGTGGCTGATTATTACCTGGACTGGTTTGAGATAGGGGGCAGGTTAAACAATTTTATGAGCTTCGGAGTATTTGAGATGGATAGTACTGACCGGAACCATTTTATTAAAAGGGGAGTGCTTCTTGATGATATTCCGGGTGACATGGACCAGAATCAGATCTCGGAAGATGTCAAGAACAGCTGGCAGGAAGGCATGGAGTGTCATCATCCGCTTGAAGAAGACACAAAGTCCGGGAACCCTGATAAAGAGGGGGGGTACAGCTTCATGACCGCTCCGCGTTATAAGGGGAAACCGATGGAAGTCGGGCCTTATGCCAGGATGCTTATAAATGGTGACCTCGATAAAAAACCGTCAGTAATGTCAAGGCATCTTGCCAGGGCGATAGAGACAAGAAAGCTTGTCAATACCCTTGAGGAATGGGTTGATGAACTTGAACTCGGCAAATCAGGCATGGTAGAGGTCGAAATGCCTGAAACCGCTTTCAGCTATGGACTTTCAGAGGCACCTCGCGGCGCCTGCGGCCACTGGATGAAGATTGAGGATTATAAGATATCCCATTGGCAGACAATACCGTCCACAAACTGGAACTGCTCTCCAAGAGACGAACACGACGTCCCCGGGCCGTGCGAACAGGCCCTGGTCGGAACACCAGTGGCTGACCCTGGAAACCCGATTGAAATCATGAGGGTGGTCAGGTCGTATGATCCGTGTATCGGCTGTGCGGTGCATGTAATTACTCCCGGAAGGGATTTCGGCGAGTTTAAAGTCGCGGGATTTTAAAAAATCTGAACAGGAATAGGGGACAATTAATACTGTGCTAAAGAAAGATGAGCATGCCGCGCCGTCAGGAACTATTGTGATGGGAATGGGCAATATCCTGAAATCAGATGACGGTGTGGGAATTCATGTGGCAAAGAAATTGACTGCCATCACTTTGCCGCCCTCTGTGATTGTGCTTGACGCCGGTACTGCAATTATGGACCAGCTCCCGCATCTCCTGAAAGCAGAGAGACTGATCTGTGTTGATGCCGTAGAAACCGGAGACGAGCCGGGATCAATATTCCGTTTTTCCCCTGACGATGTCAATTACAGGCCCGGATATCAAACTTCATCACACCAGCTCTCCCTGTTTGACGTATTAAAAATGACGTCATCTTTAACAGGGCGTGATCTGCCGGTGACAATAGTGGGGATTCAACCCAAAAGCCTGGACTTTGGTATAGGGTTAAGCAGGGAATGTGAACGTGTTATTGACAGGGCCGTATGTCTGGTCCTTTATGAATTAGGGGAGGAGTAAAATGAGGAAAATAAGAGACAGGGTTCTTATGTATATCATTCCCGTTCTGCTGCTGGGAATACTTATTCACGGTTATTTAGGCAATGCATCGTTAAAGAAAAGTCTGCTGGAGCAGATGGAAATGGATGCCAAAAGTCTGTTTCAATCTATAAAGATAAGTATCTCCAATATGGAGGAAATCGAAAAAGATATAGATATTTACAGGATGATAAAGAAAATATCCATGTCTGTTGAATTGTTTGAATTCAGATATCTGGATCCGTCAGGCCGCATCAAGTCCTCAATGTTCAAGGACCAGATAGGGAAGAAGGTAGTGACCCCCAATCTAAAGAAGATACTCACAGGATCGGAAGAAACAGAGATATACTCTACGGAAAGGGATGAGACGCCTGTTCTGGTCGTCCTTCAACCGGTTATTTTTGAGGACACATTAATCGGTGTAGTGGATATAGCCCTTGACGAGAGCAGCCTTACTGATGTGGGAGAACAGGAAAGGTTTACCTTCAGGAACCAGATGGAGGAAGCGGGAAAAAACCTGGCCATGGCCATCAGCACCAGTATTAATGATTATTATAAAATTCAGAATATTGTTGATACAGGCAAGCTCATTAATGAAATTGTAGCCGGTTCCGAAGGCATAAAAGAGATATCGGTTCTTGAGAAAAACGGGAAAGTTATTTTAAGTAATTTCAGACAGAAAATAGGCGACATAAACAATGATATTAAAAGCAGTGAAAATATTGATTATGGTCAGACAGTTAAATATTTCGCCGGTGAGGCCGGGGCAAGGGTCTATGTAGTAAATATACCGGTATCGAACGGGGAAATGAATTCTTCCGATAATATTCTCTCAATATCCCTGGATGCCGAGCCATATTTTGAGAAGGTCCATTATTCTTTTTTGATGAATATTGTCGTTACCATTATCATTATTGTTTTTACCATAATAACCGCTGTCATACTGCTTAACAGGATCATCAGACCGATTAAATATGTCTCGGCTATATTCGGAGAAATGGCGAACGGAGACCTCACACAGACGATAGATATGGAGCTGAAGGAAAAGGAGATATTCGATATGGCATCGGCCTTTAACTCTTCAGTAAATAATATCTGTAATATTATCAGGAAGGTGAGGGATTCGATAAATGTTCTTTTATCCCATGAGCAAAGACTCTCAAAATCATTTTCAGAAATGAACTCCGGAGCAACAGAGCAGAGCGACATGATCTCTATTGTAACTTCAGCGACAGAGGAAATATCCATGGCAACCGAAGAGATCGCAGCATTGTCTAATGACAGCGCTTCCTACTCCAAAGAGGTGGAGACTTATGCAAAGGACGTTAAAGATGTTATAGCCGGAACAATGGAGGGAATGAAATCGATTGACGATTCATTGAATGAATCATCCGGCGATATAAAGAACCTTGAAGAGACTGTGGGTGAAATAGCCAAGATTAATTTAATCATTGACGACATTGCAGATCGGACAAACATGCTTGCCCTCAATGCCGCTATTGAAGCTGCCAGGGCAGGGGAGCATGGGAGGGGTTTTGCTGTTGTGGCTGATGAGGTCAGGAGCCTCTCGGAGAAAACCGGAAAGGCCACAAAGGAGATCTCCGAGATGGTCGGCAAAATTTCAACGATTACCGGTCTGACAGTCGGGAAGATGAAGGAGAATATCATACAATCTTCCGACAAGATGCAACTGATAATGCAGGCCAATGAATCAACCGAGAAAATAATCGAAATGATCTCCATGATGGTCGAAAGGTCTGACAGCATAGCCAGCGGGATAGATGAAGAACGCACTGCTTCAAAGGAGATATCAAAAAACATGGAAAGCATCTACAGCATCACAAC
>SDBV01012748.1_pt1 | contig 10740 bp, 3 predicted proteins | sample 2277081 | NCBI WGS metagenome assembly SDBV01 (sample SAMN10402039, study PRJNA504765) | marine sediment metagenome | isolation source: marine sediment core GS10_PC15, 223 cmbsf | place: Arctic Ocean: Southern Knipovich Ridge | collected 2010
GAGCCGTCGGTACCGGAACATTTGTTATAACCAACGAGGGGAACAAAACGCTGGTTGTGCACAGTATTAACAGCGCCAACGATGTATTCACCGTTTCCCCCGCATCGGCAGCAATAGCCGCGGGTCAGAGCAAGACAGTAACGGTAACTTTCAATCCTGCGGAACCCGGCGGGCAGAGTACATTAATCAATATTGAGAGCGACGACAGCGATGAGGGTTCCCTCACTGTTAATATCACCGGAAAAGGTCTTGCCTCAGAGGTTGTATTATCGACATTTTTGGTAAACATAGGTGATGTAGATGTGGGAGCCGTCGGTACAGGGACATTCGAGATAACTAACGCAGGGAATAAAATTCTGACAGTACAAAGCATAAACAGCCCGAATACTGTTTTCACGGTATCTCCCCCATCGGCTTCAATAGCTGCAGGTCAGAGCCTGACAGTTACAGTAACCTTCAATCCGGTGGAACCCGGCGAGCAGAGTGCTGTGATATATGTTGAGTGCGATGATAGTGATGAGGTTTCCCTGACTGTCATCGTGAACGGAACTGGACTTGCCCCGGAGATTGGTTTGACGTCAACATCAATAGCTATTGGGGATGTGGATGTCGGCGGCAGCGGCTCAGGGACTTTTGATATCCTGAACGAAGGCAATAAAAACCTCACTGTAAGCAGCATATCCAGCGATAACGGGGATTTTACCGTTAATCCCCTGTCGGCTTCGATAGCACCCGGTGAGAGCCGGACAGTAACGGTAACTTTCAGCCCTGCGGGGAGAGTTTCACAAAGTGCGAACATAACGATAACAAGCGATGACAGCAATGAAGAGGCGCTTACTGTTAATGTGAGCGGATCTGGACTTGCCCCGGAGATTGATTTGACGTCAACATTAATATCTATCGGTGATGTGGATGTCGGCGGCAGCGGCTCAGGGACTTTTGATATCCTGAACGAAGGCAATAAAAACCTCACTGTAAGCAGCATATCCAGCGATAACGATTTATTTACACTGAATCCTTCTTCTGTTTCAATACCAGCGGGTGAGAGCCGGACAGTAACAGTAACATTCAGACCTGGGGAACTTGGAAAGCAGAGCGCAGTGATAACAGTGATAAGCAACGATATTGATGAAGGATCGCTCACTGTGAGTGTGAGCGGGACAGGCATCAAATCTGAAATACAGCTATCGACAAATAATCTGTCAATTGGCGATGTGGATGTAACCGACAGCGGTGTCTCCTCTTTCGATATAATGAACATTGGGAACAAAGAGCTTGTTATAAGCAGCATAAGTTCTGATAACGATGTATTTTCTGTCGAGCCTTCTTCACTGACAGTTCCTGCGGGGGAGAATCGTACAGTTTCGGTAAATTTCAGCCCGGTTGAAATGGGAGATCAAAATACGGTTTTAACTATCTCCGTGACGGAAAACGGTAATGTAATTGAGACAGTATCCGTAAACGTAAGCGGAAACGGTCTTGCGCCTGAAATTGACCTGTCGACCGATTCACTAACGCTTGAAGATGTTACTGCAGGCAGCAGTGTCTCGGGATCATTTATCATCAATAACCGGGGAAACACCGGCCTTGTTGTGACCGATATTAGCTCTGATTTGGGTGATTTCAGAGTTGAACCTCAGTCGGTAACTATACCTGCCGGTGGAAGTCAGAGTATTACCATTACATTTACACCATCCGTAAAAGGTTATCAAGAGGCAAATATTTCTGTTACAAGCAGCGATTCTGATGAGCAGCACCTCACGGTGATTGTCTCCGGCACAGGATTAGAAATCGGAGGAATCAGCCCTGTTGTTATAAGAAATGTCATTTTCGAACGCGAAGGACTCTATAACATGGAGACAGATGTTCTTGAAATTGTGCTTACGCTGGAAAATACAGGCAATGAAAACCTCTATGATGTCACTCTTGTCTGTCATATCGATGGTGTGGAAGTTCCCTCCTACAACGGCGAATGGGATGCCGATGAAGACGGCGACATAGATCAAATGGCGCCTGAGTCAACGATAGAAACTATTGCGGCACAATTTTACATGCCTTCTTCCGGGGATGCACATGTACTATCTATTCCGGAAATAATTGTCGCAGGGCGCTCCTATTCATCTGCATTTGAAAACTCTTTTACCTTCATATATGCTGGACGTATGTCTTCACTGGGAGACACTTACATTCCTTACAGTCCGGATATCGACGGTTATCATTTCACCAATCCTCCCGGCTGGTCATGGCATTCTTTCTCACGTGATATAAAAAAACTCGATGAGACAGTCGATAAGGCATCGGATATGCTGTTTCCTTTCTTCATCAAGTTTGCACAGTGGAGAGGAAGATCTCTGGGAATTGCCGCAACAAGCAATCTGTATTTCGAGGATCCGTCAACAAAACCAGTAAATAAAATGACCGCCGAAATGACACCGGATGATTCCGGCGTTTCAGAGAATATCATGCTTTTCAGTGCTAAAATGGTATGGGATAATATAAGTCAGGATGAAAGCATATACGAGGACATGGCACAGTTGGTCTCTGATGCCGGTAACTTGGTTTCAAACAACCATCCGTTTGTTCTCGTTATGAAAAAGCGCGGGGATTCCCCGGGGATAGACCATGCAGTTAGCGTATTCAAGGTTATTGAAAATCGCAGTGCTCAGGAGGCGCTTTTTGCAGTATATGACAGCAATTATCCGGATGGCAACCCAAGATTTGTCAGGATTTCGTTTAGCGACAACACTTTCGATTACGAAGATAAATATGATAAGGCGGGAATACTGCTCCAGGAAGCGTTACCTTTAACATTCACTGTTAAGCATGATATTTTAAGGCCCTTCAAGAGTGATTTCGTTTCATCTTTATGGAGAGCAAACGAAGTCTTATTCGGACACGCAAGCCCGGCCCGTATGCTAATCACAAATCCCTTGACTGATAAGCGTGTGGGCTTTGCCGATGGCGCTGAATTAATAAATGAGATTGATCAGGCAAGGATAGTAGAGATTCCCAATGAGGAGGAAGGTACCGGTTATGCCTTCTATGTTCCTCTGGGTCCGAACTATAATGTAAACCTGTTTGGCCTCGATACTGGAACGATGTATATGGATGTTATCGCTCCCGGTTCCGAGACTGAAGCAAAAGAGATCATTTATGAAGATATAGATATACAATCCGGGACATTAGCAGTTATGGAAGAGGTAAACCTTTTTGCAGAAGAGCCACCGATATTATTTATTGATAACGAAGAAGTAACACCAACTATGTTCATAGAGATTGACACAGTTGGTGAAAAACTCCCACCGATGATTTCTGTATCGCAAAATTTAGTTTCAATTGGTGATGTTATCATAAATAACAGCGCCGGAGGTACTTTTTCCATTTCAAATACCGGCGATGAGGATCTTGTCTTCAGCAGTATAGAAAGCGATAATCCTGCATTTTCATTTTCAGTTGATCCTTCTTTACCCATACTTGCTCCGGGTGAAAGCGTAAATATAACAATTACTTTCAGCCCTGTCATCACCGGCTTTGATAGTGCAAACCTCGCAATAGCGAGTAATGCAGTTAATGTCGAGTCGCTTACTATTACTCTCGAGGGCAATGCGGTGGAAGAAGCCGGACAAAGCATTTTGCAGATAACTTCCCCTGCCGGAGGAGAGAAGTGGAAAACAGGCTCGAAGAATTTCATCACATGGCATCAGGAAAACATATCGAGCATTAAGATAGAATACTCACCGGATAGTGGCGAAACATGGACCATAATAATCACAGAACAGGATGCATCTTTAGGCTCGTATGAATGGAACATACCTGATGAAGTTTCTTCAGAATGTAAAATAAGGATAAGTGATATAGCTCAACCGGAAATGTCTGCCGTAAACGATGGTATCTTTTCAATAATTTCGGAGAAATTTGTTACAGTACTTTCCCCTTCCGATGGCGATAGACTTTTTGAGGGTTCGGAGTATGAAATCGTATGGGAATACAGCGGCCTTTCCGAATTAAAGATAGAGTATTCAATAGACGGTGGAACTTCCTGGCAGGAGATTGTTTCCGGAACATCGGCTTCAACAGGATCATATACATGGACTGTTCCGCCCGATGTATTTTCTGCCGAAAGTAAAATACGAGTTTCGGATAATATCGATTCAAATATTTCAAGTATCAGTGATGGATTATTCGAGATTACAAAACCTTTAATACAAATTGATCATCAGCCTGTGACTGTTGCTCAGGAAAATTCCGCGATAATATTTACCTCTGCAATAACCGGTGATGCCGTTATTGATAATGTAGTATTGTATTATGATACTACCGGAAGAAGGGTGTTTGATAACAGCGTTGTTTTTGACACTGATAATGAAAAAGAGTTCACCGCTGTAATGCCTTCAGGTGTTTTTACCGCCAGTGGATCGGAGTATTATATCATTGCAGAAGATATAAATGGAAACCTGGCACGCAAACCGGAAGATCAGGGTTTTTATTCCATTTCCGCTCAGATAACCGATATTGCTTCGATAGAAATTGTGATCGGGGGCTCAGCCCAAAATGCATACAGAATGATATCGATACCTCTCACTCTTAATACTCAGGCAATCACCGACCAATTGGAAGGCAGAATGCCGAATGGCAACAGCGGTATCGACTGGCGTCTTTTCCGTTTTACCCCGGGAAGCGATACACCTGCCGAGTATCCGAATATAGAGGGTTTCAGCCCCGGTATATCATTCTGGGTTATTACAAAAGATGATTATAAATTGAGAACCAATGATGGCATTACTGTAACAACAAGCGAACCGTTCTCCCTGACTTTATCACAGGGCTGGAATGACATAGCAAATCCATGGATGTTCGATATTTCTTGGAATGACATTGAGAATCCTTCAAATGCAAACCTCGATGTACTTTATACTTATGAGGGTGATTGGTCTGATCCGATTAATCCTCCAACCATACTTGAACCCTGGAAGGGATATGCCGTAAGAAATTTGGAGAACCGAAATGTAGTCATTAAACTTCAACCGTCACCGGTCCCGTTAAGCGAAAAGCCAGCGGTGATTCAAACCGCCGAAAAATGGAAATTGACCATAAAAGCTATTGCAGGAGTGGCAATAGATAGCGCCAACCACCTCGGTATCCATGAAGACGCAAAAGCGGAATGGGATAAATATGACCATGTAGAGCCGCCGTTTATCGGTGAATATGTATCGGTTAGTTTCCCGCATTATGAGTGGGCGCAATACCCTTATGCCTATACTGTAGATTTCCGGCCTACCGATACAAACATGTCCTGGGATTTTGATGTAAAAACAAATATCCCGCAGGAAACAGTTGCAGTTCAAGTTCTTGGCATGGATGATCTGCCAGAGGGATATTCAGTAGTAATTTCCGACCTTGATATGGAATATATCTTTGATAACAGGTACAACTCGTTCAGCTTCGTTTCAGGCAAAGACATGACAGAACGGCATTTCAGAATAGTTGTAACCGATACCAATAAACACGAAACGGAACAAAGTTCAGAGATGCCCGAACAGTTTGTTACTGCAAAATGCTATCCGAATCCATTTAATTTTCAAACCACTATAAGATATGAGTTATCATCATCGGCGGATGTAAACATCAGAATATATAATATGGTAGGCCAGCAGGTACAATTCTCCAATGGGGGTAATAAAAACATGGGAATCTATGAATATGTCTTTGATGCTTCAAACCTTACAACCGGTGTATATTTCTATCATATAGATGCCGGGTATGCTTCTGTGACCGGTAAGATGCTGTATATGAAATAGGCAGATAAAAATGTTAAAATTAACACCGGCTTTTTTCGGAATTCTTTTGAATCCGCGTCATTATAATAACAAGCTGTATGTGCATTATCCATAAGGTGTCAGCTTTATTTGTAAGTATTGCCAAACCACAAAAAAGCGCCTGACCGGTAGCCTGGAAGTCACTGATAGTTGTCAAGGAACCTGAAGTTTGTTATCTTTTGAATGGTTATTTAGTTGAAGAAGACTATTACTAAAATGCTGTATAGCAATACACATTAAACCAATCGGTTTACACAAATAACTAACCCAAACGGTATAATCGGTTTTAAGCTTATAAATGTATTGATGGTTTGGCATCTGTAGAATAATTGCCAATTATTTTTTACGATTGCTGTCCTGACAGTTAAAACTTTTCTCATGTTGTATTACAAAAAAATCTTGACAGCACTGCTCATTTGTTAGTATTATTAATTATAAATCAGCAAATTAATTTCACCCGAAAAAGCAAAAGCTGCGGGAATTAGAGAATTATTAATTAAACCCATAAGTATGAGTGTCATGTCCAGGACTATCCCGAATGTGCTTGGGAAATTTAATACCTGATTTAATGAGAGATGATTATGATAAATATACTCATCATTGATGATGACAAAATGATGTGTGAAATGATGGCACGGATTGTGAAAGATATCGGGTATAATGTCACTTACAAGCATACTCTGGCCGATGGATTAAAGGAAGTATTTTCTAAAACATTTGATGTTGTCATGCTCGATGTAAGATTACCTGACGGAAACGGGCTGGATGTTATTTCGAAAATCAAGGAAGTATCTTACTCTCCGGAGGTTATCATTATCACCGGAGCGGGTGATCCCGATGGAGCTGAGCTTGCAATAAATTGCGGTGCATGGGACTATATAGAAAAACCTGCATCTATTAAACATATGACACTGCCACTAATTAGTGCGCTCGAGTTCCGGAAAGGCAAAAAAGCCAAACGTATACCCGTTTTATTGAAACGTGAGAATATCATAGGAAATTGCCCCAAGATGATGGAAGCACTCGAACAGCTTGCTCAGGCAGCATCGATTGATACCAATGTTCTAATCACCGGCGAGACCGGGGCCGGCAAAGAACTTTTCGCTCGGGCAATTCATGAGAACAGCAACCGTGCCGGCGGAAGGTTTGTTGTGGTCGATTGTGCAGCGCTTCCCGGATCCCTTGTCGAGAGTATTCTTTTCGGACATGAAAAGGGTGCTTTTACAGGAGCTGACAAAACTAAAGAGGGACTGATTAAGCAGGCTGCCGGCGGAACATTATTTCTCGATGAAATCGGAGAACTTCCCCTATCAACCCAGAAAGCATTTCTAAGATTCATTCAAGAACGTCAATTCCGTTCTATAGGCGGTAAGGAAGAAAAAAGAATTGACTTTCGGTTGATTTCAACCACCAACCGGAATCTCGATCAGATGGTTCAGGCGGACCTGTTTCGCAGTGATCTTCTTTTTCGCCTCAAATCTTTCATAATTAAAGTTCCCCCGCTGCGAGAGCGGGTGAAAGACATTAAAGATATTATCACCTACTACACAAACAAATTTTGCTCGATTTATGGTATTGAAACAAAAGGATTTTCTCCTGATTTTTTCGAAGCTATGGCAAAGTATAACTGGCCTGGCAATGTCCGTGAGCTGATAAATACACTGGAACATGTACTTGCAAAAACCCGCTATGAACCTACGCTTTTCTCCTTTCATCTTCCCACTCAAATCAGGGTAAAAATTGCAAAAACCTCCATTTCAGAATCAAAAGGCAGTAATAATGAAGCGGCACAGGGTAATTCCTCTGAAATCATCGATCTTAAAAATATTCCTAAATTTAAAAAATTCAGGGAAGATATGGATTACCAATATCTAAAAAAACTGATGTCGGACACCAAGGGTAGTAAAAAAGAGGCTATTCAACTTTCCGGACTCTCACGGCAGCGTTTATATGAGCTCCTTAAGAAGTATAATTTATAAAAAAACCAGCTTAATGACTTATGACTCATACTGTCAATCTCGGATTGAAACTGTCAAATGTACCGGGATTGAATTGTATTTATCCTTGAAAGGAAATGTTCTAATATAACTCTTTTATAGATTAATTTATTTCATAAAATAATTGACAGTAAACAAATACATTACTATAATCATAACCAGTATGTAAAATGAAATGATAGAATTTCTCATTATTTTATGAAGGTCATTACGTGAAGCGTTCACATAATATTTCGACCGTTTTACACCTCTTAGGTCCCTTAATAATCATTCAGGGCTTTCTTCTATTGATACCGTTAATACTCATATTTATCTTTAATGAGTATGCACAGTTAAATTCCTTTATTTCACCCTCTTTGTTGTGCTTTGCCGTCGGTTTTTTTTTATGGAAGTTTTTCAAACAGGGAACTGTGTATTATGTACAGAGCATACTGATCTGCGGTATAGCATGGATTGCATTATCTTTTTTAGGTTGTTTGCCATTTTATATCGGGACAGAGTCAACTTTTTTAGATTCCTATTTTGAGGCAGTAAGCGGATTTTCTACAACCGGGATAACTCTTTTCACAGATATCGAAATCCTGCCAAAAAGCATAATTTTTTGGAGAAGTTTCATTCAATGGCTTGGCGGGCTGGGAATATTAACTTTTTTTCTGGCTATTTCATTCCGTTCCAATCAATCCTATTTTCAGCTTTTCACCGCGGAATCACATAAAATCGAAATATCGCGCCCTACTCCCAGCATTTTCAAAACTGTAATCATATTATGGTTTCTCTATGTAATATTCACTTTTTGCGAAATAGTCGCTTTAAGATTCCTGGGTGTCAGTTTTTTCGATGCAGTATGCCATAGTTTAACCACACTTTCGACTGGAGGATTTTCACCATATAACGCAAGTGTCGACTATTTCCGCCGGGCAGGTTTCGTTCACTGGCAGACAATAGAGTATACAATTACCTTTTTCATGCTTCTCGGCGGTATAAATTTCCTTCTTCATTTCAAAATCCTGACTGGAAAAACGAGAGAAGTCTTCAGCAATACCGAACTGCGCATCTTCTTTATAATCATTTTATTATCAACTTTTTTTATTATGATAGACCATTACATTCATTTCTCAGACTTCTCATTTTCAACCCTGGAAAAATGTTTTAGACAATCTATTTTTACAGTAGTCTCGATTATTACAACCACAGGATATGGAACTACCGATATAAACGATATGTTCTTCCCCGCAATGTCGAAACAGATTTTTCTTGTTCTGATGTTTATCGGGGGATGTGTAGGATCTACCGGGGGTGGAATCAAGATTGCAAGAATCACAATAATGTTTAAAGCGTTTTCCGCTCAAATCAAGAAACTCAGAATACCGCGAAAGGCTTTTTTTGAGTTGGTAATCGATCACAAAATTATACCCGACTCTGAAATAAAAAGAGTCGCAGGTCTATTTTTCGGATGGTTGTTTCTGCTTTTAATTGGTGGATTCGTTACCGCAATGTTTACCAACCTTGAAAGCTGGGAGGCTTTTTCAGGCATGTTCTCGGCTATGGGAAATATTGGTCCATGCTATATAAGTGTTAAACAGATGTCCGAGCTTCCGGCTATTGTGAAGTTGACCTATATATTCGGAATGCTGGCAGGGCGTCTCGAGATCCTTCCGGTCCTCTTGATTTTTAACTATAAAGCATGGAAGTGAAAGCAGACGGTTTTCGATTAATATAATCACGAAGTTATATTTTTATAGCGTTCATTAAATGTAACCTGTTTAAGACCGGAGAATAAATAATGTATATATTAATCGGCGGTGGTGGTTTTATAGGTAAAGGAATAACAAGGGAATTAGTTGAACTGAAGCACGATGTTGTGGTAATAGACAAAGACTCCGAGGTATGTGAGGAAATATTTGCCAAATATGGAGCAGTTACGATACAGGGCGATGCTACCGATCTTGAGTCACTTGAAAGCGCAGGTATCGATCAATGTGATGTTGCTGTCGGATTAATGGGCAGCGACCCGGATAACCTTGCATTTGCCATACTTGCAAAACACTTTGATATACCGCAAGTTATTGTGAGAATGGAAGATCCGAAGTATGAGAATGTATTCAAAACTGTGGGCATTAATAATATTGCCAGGGTTACAAAGATTCTCATCGACCAGATTATGGTAAATATCATGAGCCCGGAATTAAGAAAGGTAATCAGTTTCGATGATATCAATATTTGCAACTTCGACATTTCTGAAAACGCACAGTGTATTGGAAAAACAATAACTGAAGTTGTTTCCAATGAAGGATTCCCCCGAAAATGTACGATAACCTGCATTTTCGATGAGTCATCGAATTCATTTTCTATACCGAGAGGTGATCATATATTTAAACCCTATGACCGTGTATTTTTATGTGGACTGATGATTGATATCAAAGAGGCTGTTCGATATCTTGAATGATACGGAAACACAGCATATCCGGTGTTTTTACAAATAAATTAAGGCTTCTTGCATAGGTATTGTTATTGCAAATGTTAATAAACTTATTTTTTGAAGTTTAAATATAAATATGCTTATCGAGTTAATTCCCCATTGTTAATAAAAGCAGTCGTTTTGAGCCCCTTCCTGTCTTTCGGACATCCTTCCCTCGAAGGGGCAGTATGATAAGTGACTGAAGTTCAGCTACTTCCATTTAAGCTGCCGCTCGATATTGTCATGAAGCTTATAATTGACTATATATGGTGAAATATCCGGGCCTATTACCTCGATATTACTGCGCTCGCCATTCCCTAATCCTGCGGCGGAACACCACTGCAGATAACCGATGTCGCTGTAGTTTATTCCCATGAGATCGACACCGATTCTATCTGCCGATACAACATCAAAGCTGGCGAGGGCAACTCCATGCTCGACAGGTGTGCCATCTCCGGGACCATTACCC
>SDBV01012749.1_pt1 | contig 10739 bp, 10 predicted proteins | sample 2277081 | NCBI WGS metagenome assembly SDBV01 (sample SAMN10402039, study PRJNA504765) | marine sediment metagenome | isolation source: marine sediment core GS10_PC15, 223 cmbsf | place: Arctic Ocean: Southern Knipovich Ridge | collected 2010
TCAAACAATTCATTCTCATGTTCGCAGGCAATAACCTCCCGCCGATCCAGGGCCAACTCGATCTCATTGACCGGGAAACGGAAATCCTGCCTGGCATTCAGGCCATTGCGGCACCAGGGCACACGCCGGGCCACATGGCGCTGGCTATCTCCTCGGGTAGCGAGCTGCTGATGCACATCGCAGATGCGGCGTTCTGTCCTATTCATCTAGAGCAGCCCGACTGGTACCCTTTCTTCGACCTCGTACCTGAACAAGCCATAGCCAGCAAGCGTCGGCTCATGGACAGGGCCGCAGCCGAGAAAGCTCTGGTGCTTGGCTTTCACCTCCCCTTGCCGGGTCTGGGTCACGTTGTCCGAAAGGGGGATGCATGGCAGTGGCAGCCGATTGAGACGACTGGCTAGCACGTGGTTGAAGCCGTTTAAAGGCTGGCGTGAGGGCGGCTGTGTCGCTACCATCCGGACCCAGATAGAGAGCCGCTCGGTGGTTTTGGCACAGCCTTTTTTGCTTTAGGGGCTTTTCTAATTCCGTCTTATATCATCGTCCCACTTGCACATGGTAACTTTGACCTGGTTATTTGATATTTTGACAATAAAAGCATAGAATCAGGGTGTCGGTTGATCTAGCGACGTGACACCCTGATTCTTTTCAGAATCCCCCGACGGGGACGGTCTATTTAGCTTTGTAGGCCGTACAGGTCTCGAACCTGTGACACCCTGATTAAAAGTAAGATGCACGATATACCACCCAGTCATCCCAAGCATCGTCCAGTTAAATAATATCTTGAGTTTCATGCCTGCTAGTACCATTATATATCACTTACTGCCAAATATTTCGTCGGCAAAAAGTCGGCATGATCCTTCCTTTTTACATTGACAGGCAGACGTTATGGCTTTAATATGAATCTATCCGTTAAAAAGAGAAATTCAAATGAAATGGGTATCAGGCATTCTGGGCGCTCCTCTTATTATCTTCATAATCTTTGTGGAAGTAGCGACGGGTGTAAACCCTAATACAAAATAACTGCATTAATAAGGAGGCTAAAATGGGTCCATTACTGGTTTTCGGTATCATTGTCCTTATCATAGGGGTCAGTTGGCGGACGAGAAAGGAAACTGAGGGCGAACCTAATCCCCGGCTTGTGAGTAATTTTGCCAGCATCATCGGGGTCGTTCTGATCGTTATCAGTATTATCGCCGGCTCGTTCACCACTATCCCTGCTGGCCATCGCGGGGTGGTTATTCGGTTCAGCGCCATTACCGGCAGGATTCTGAATGAGGGTCTCCAGACTAAACTGCCGTTCCTCGATTCCGTGGAGAAGATGTCAGTCCAGACCCAGAAATATGAAACTAATTCCTCAGCCATAACGAAAGACCTTCAGGATGTCAGTACCACCATTGCTCTCAACTGGAAACTGGACGCGGGTATGGCCGCCGAGGTCTACAGAACACTAGGGCTGGAGTTTATCGAAAGGATTGCCGCTCCGGCCATTCAGGAGACTATCAAGCAGGTCACGGCTCAATTCAACGCCGAAGACCTCATCCTGAAACGCGACCAGGTTAAGGCAGCCATCACCGATAGCCTGTCAAGCCGACTGAGCGAACGTGGCATCATCACGGAGATGGTATCGATAACCAACTTCCAGTTCAGCGACACCTTCACCGCCGCCATCGAAGCCAAAGTTGCCGCCGAACAGGCCGTACTTGAGGCAACCAACAAACTGGAGCGTGTCAAGGTCGAAGCCCTACAAAGAGAAGCCGAGGCTAAAGGAGAAGCCGACGCACGGATAGCCAAGGCGATAGGTGAAGCCGAGTACATACGTGTTGTCACTGATGCTCAGGTTGCTGCCAATAAGGCTATCGCCGAATCGTTAACACCTGAGGTCTTACAATACATCCTGCTTGACAGGATTGGAGATGACATTAAGGTTATGGTTATCCCATCGGGCCAGGGTCTCGACCTGGTACTCCCACCGATAAATCCATGAAAGCCGAACAATCATTCCTTTTTTACCCCACCATTCCACGCCTAGTCCTCAGGCGTGATATTCATCGGGCCTTTTTTTATTTATTATTCTAAGCTCCTGTTGACTTTCATCGAAGACGGTCATACACTTTGGGTATTATACCCGTAAAAGGGGTAAGAGATGACAAAATATACTCAATTCAAGCTTGCAGCAATTCAGGCTTCTCCGGTCTACTTTGACCGTGAAGCGTCGACTGAGAAGGCTTGCCAACTTATTCATGAAGCAGGTGTTAAGGGGGCCACACTGGCTGCATTTGGAGAGTCGTGGCTTCCTGGTTATCCATTCTTTGTATGGGATTCACCTACGTGGTCAATGGAAGCTGAATATCTAGCAAATGCCGTCGAAATCCCCAGCACCACTACGGAACAATTGTGTGAGGCGGCTTATCAAGCTGCCATTGATGTTGTCATAGGTGTGGCTGAACGGGACGCAGAGACACAAGGCACAGTGTACTGTACGCTATTATTCATCGGAAGCGACGGGACGATTTTAGGGAAGCACCGCAAACTCAAGCCAACGAGCAGGGAACGGACAGTCTGGGGTGAAGGCGATGGGAGCAGTCTTACGGTCTACGATCGTCCATATGCTAGAATCAGTGGCCTTAACTGCTGGGAACACAATATGGTGCTGCCTGGCTACGCGATTATGGCTCAAGGTACGCAAATACACGTTGCTGCTTGGCCTGGGATGGCGAACTCACGCCACAGCATATTATCCAGGGCCTTTGCTTCCCAATCAGCTGCCTACGTCATCGATGTAGGTGCCATTTTGTCCCCTGATCTCGTTCCTGAAGCATATAAGAAACTCGCTCGTAACTATCCGGGCGAAAGTAGTATTATCGATCCATTTGGAGAGGTCAAAGCGGGTCCAGCCGAAGGAGAGACTATCCTCATGAATGACTGTTCAACAGAAAAAATCTTTAGTGCCAAGTCGGTCTGCGATGTTGCCGGCCATTATTCTCGCCCGGATGTCGTTCAACTGCACGTCAACCGAACTCAACCTCAGCGTATTGCGGAAATGCAGAGGCAAGAGCATGCTGCAACTGAACCCGATGAACCGACTGAAAGCTAGTAGGGCCACGCCTCCATCTAAACAGCCAATTCCTCCAAGTTCGAAGCGGTCACCGTCATAGTATATAATCCCGATGAATAAAGGTCCGCCGATTATTACGCCTAAAGGTTAGGCGTGGAATTACAACACAAAAAAGGAACAATTCAAGCCTTTGTTTTCTTTTAAGCAAAAGAAGGGCTGGATATCCTATTAGCGGAAATATCTAGCCCCGTTGAATCTCGATATTTTTATCAGGGTGCCCTTCCTATCCTGAACATCTTTGTGCCACACACAGGGCATGTACCCTGTGTTGCAGGCTTACCATTCTTCATTATGATGCTCTTGGAATCCTTCATTTCTCTTTTGGTACGACACTTGACACAATATCCTTGCATTTGATCTACTTCCTTTAAGCTAAACTGGTGGCAGTATTCCACGGCTAGCTAAATCATCAGCCACATCCTTCAGTCCGAGGGGCTCCAGTTTTTGCCTGGTGGGTATTCCCGTTGCCAAGTCGCAACCACGCAGCCGGTAGTATTCATCAAGCACCTGATCGTAATCATCCAGGCTAAACTTAAGTGTTGAATAGTCAAAGCGGGGGTGCTCCTTACCATGCTTTAACTGATAATGGAAGGGATGGGGGTAGTCGTCAATTCTTCTTATCCCCTCCCTGGCATTAAAGGACCTTTCCAGTAAGAACTCTCGTTCTGCAGCCTCAATCAGGTCATCAATGCTAAAATCTACCCCGGTAGCTGCTGACAGAAGTTGCGCAAAATCTTTCAGATGGATGCCTTCAGTATAGAAGGTTGATTCTGAGGCAAACCTGCATGTTCCAGTCATATCACCGAGGGCAAATATATTCTCGATATCATATAACTCCAGCGCTTTGGTAGGATCGGGGGAAAACGGTCTGAAAAATACCTCAGGGTCATCATATCGCTCCTTGCCCAGTTTTCTCAAGTGGTCATCGGAATACTGCACACGAAAGCCGGGTTTAGTCTGAGACTGAGCGCCAGTAAGGTGATCTCCGCCACGAGTGGCAACCGCATTAGCTAGGATCTGGTATAGTGAACCCTGTAACTCGCCAACCCCGCCCCTGGCATTCCTTTTAATATGGGCAATATATTCATCAGAGCCTCGTCCCAACATTTCAGCTCCCCTGATGGGGTCATCCAGTATTTTACCAAAGCCCTCTTTGCGGGCTATTTTGTTCAAGAGTTCCAGGATTACCTCCTCGTTACCCCAGGTTAGCTCCAGCCCGTCGGTGTCTTCTTTGGTGATGACGCCGTCCTGATATAAGTTCATTGCCCAGGCCAACGCTACACAGGGCGTGACTATATGTAGACCCAACTGATTACACCGATTATTGTATTCACAGAGGAACGCCGGGTCAGTGATTCTAAGCCCATTGGTGATGAGTTGTAAATACCCTTCAAAGCCTTCCCCGGCGGTTGTACTCAATCTTAGTTGTTCCTTATTTAACGTATTGTTTTAAACTAGATGCCAGTTTTTTTGTGGCGTCTTCCACTTTTCTTGAAACATCGTCATTGGGATTAGAATATATTATATTCTCCGTCTTCTTTAACCCCTCTTGGTCTGTGCAGGGTATCCCTGTCTGAGCTTCCCTAAACCTTGTGTCGAAGAACACTATCACCGCAGAAACTATTTCTAAAAAGATTTCCCCATACGATTGGACCACTTCTTTAACAGACTGCGCCGAGCTTTCACTGAGCAATAATTCAGCTTCCCATTGAACCTGTATAATCTTATCAAGGCTTTCTCTCACTGAAATCAAACGTTTTTCTATTGCGTGCCTATCATTTAATACCTCGGACTCACGATATGTTTCCTTCTTTGAGGGTACTCTATCAGCCCATTCAATAGGCCTTGGCCTAAATAGCCTAATACCTGTTAGCCTTGCACTAAATTCTGACCCAAGCCGCCACATATGATTAGCAGTTTCAAATCTTGCCTTACCAGTCAACTCTTTTTTCCATGCTCGTAAACCTAACCAAGCTACTATTGCTACAACACTTGCTGATAAAGCTACGACCACATCTCTAATATACTCCATATCTTACCTCCGCATTCTTGAAATTGACGGCATTGGTGGTGTAATCCTTGGTAGTCGTCTAGTTATTTGAGGTTGTGTTCTTTGTGTTATTCTGACTGCTCTTTGCCTAGCTAGTTCTGGGGAAAGCACGGATATTCTAGCCGTTTTATGGTATGGTTGTTCAGTTATGTCCTTCCAGTTACGGAATGGGAATCTAATCCCTGCTACCTGAGCAGGGGTCATATCCTTTAATGACATATGTGGTCTAAAGAAGTTGTAATGGACTAACCAGCCATCCATAAATAGCCTTGCCGATTTCATCGTGTTTAGACCACGCATAACCTTAGTACGGCTTTTAATCGTGGAATGAAAACGCTCTATGTAATTACCCTTATGTTCAACACTAAACGGACTGCCTTGCCTGTGTTCCGTATCCGCTCCGAATGTTAGCTCTATGCCGTCTAGGTAAGCAGCCAGCTTGTCTGTATAGATAACTCTAGGAATTTTACCCGTTCGCTTATATGCCTGCTCCATTAACGTCTGAGCGTCTTTAGTAGTGCGTGAGTATGACATATGGGAAGCGATTAAGAACCTAGTCTTAGTATCAATTATGTCCCAGAACCAGACATTTTTGCCATCCAGGTCTATCATAGTTTCGTCTGCTACCCATATTGAGCCTACTTTGGGAGTGTGTTTACCAGCCTCTAAAATAGCGTGTTTTGAGAACCTGTTTACCCAATTATAAGCCGTTGCGTCTGATATATAGTCATTATGCTGTTGAATAAGGTTACGCCTTATCTCCATTAGAGACATACCTTCATAATACATATTGAGAACATCAGCTATTTTGTCTGTGGAGTATTGCATCTTGGGAATGGTATCAGGATTCGCAAACTTACGCTTACAATCATTACAGAAGTAATATTGAGTGTCTTTGTATTTGCCGTATTTGATTACATTTTCGGACTGACAGTATTTACAAACTAATTCACTCATTTCCATTCATTCTCTAAATCATTTAATATCGTATTAAGTACAATTTCAGTGCTGTTTTCTATGTTTTCAAGCACCATCCTCAACTCTGCTGGCGCAGTTCCCACCAATTCTGGAGTATCATTAATAGCTTTCCGTAAAAGAATATGGCTATTCATGCCGTATGAAAAGGCCTTTGTTCTTTCTATGTTGTTTTGGATTGTCTGTTTTTTCTTTTTGTTGCGTTTCAAGTTAACTCGCTTTTTTGCTAAGTCGGTTCTTGCTTCTCGGTATTCGGCATTATCCTCTAATCCCCGTTTTAACCCGTACTTGTTATTATCAAGAATGTTACCAACATTTCTACAGTAATTTATTAACCAATCTATATCACGATTCATTAAGATTCTAATCATATTGGTCATCATATTTTGAAGGTCAAACATATAATTATAATCGTTATAGATTTGTTTGGCGGTCTCCACTGGGCATAATTCTTTTGCTTTATTGTGTGCTTCTGCCCGTTCTAAAGTATTAAGTGTAATCAAGTCATTTTTTATATCTTCTAATGGATTGGGCTCATCAATCTTGTCTTCGTTCTTTTGCCCAGTTAAACCCCAAACAACTAAACCTATAGCTAAGAGGCCTCCTGTAATATATATACCTAACTCTAATTTAGGATAATTAAGGTTCAGCCTGCTTAATACTTCGGGTATTATTACGCTTAGCATAAAGACCCCCAAAGCAGACCAATTCTTCTTGTTGGCAAGTATTTGTTGCATATAAACATTATACTATACCAACTAAGATTGAGTAATAAGCTCCCGGCCGTTCCCTTGTATTTACCCGATTTGACGCTGTAATAATGACTGCAGTGATAAGCGCAGCCAAAACAAGCCAGGTTCTTGTCATAAAACGAGTCAAGATTGTTGTGGCGGAGAGGGTGTGGGGTAGTCAGGCCCTTCGCCATCTGCTGGGCATCGAGACCCGGATAAGAGACCCAGGCGGAGGTGCCGTAGCTGGTGTGAATGTCGTACATCGGGTCGCCTTTGGCTCGCTCAATTAACGCCTGGCATAGCTCCATAAATTCCTTTGGCCTGGCAATGCTCACTACTTTGTTTCCCCGTACCGCCACCGCCTTGAGGTTCTTGGAACCCCAGACCGCACCAACGCTCATTCTGCCAGCAGCACGACTTAGGTTAGCAATGACAGCTGACGAATAGCCCATATTCTCTCCGGATGGGCCTATCTTTAATGTCTGGATGTCAGGGTCGCCCAGTTCCTGCTGAATCATCCGCTGTGTCGTCCAGGTGTCCTTACCCCAGATATGGGAAGCATCCCTTATCTCGACATACTCATCATTAATCCAGAGATAGACAGGGTTTTCAGCTCTACCACGAACTATTATTAGGTCATAGCCGGCGAATTTCATCTCAGCGCCAAAGAAGCCGCCACCGTTGGTGCGGACGTAGATACCGGTGAGGGGGGACTTACTAATCAAGTCGTATCTACTGCCGGATGGGGCGGTGGTGCCGCTAAACGGTCCTTGGCCAATAATGATGATATTTTCCGGTGACAGAGGGTCGACCTCAGGGCCGACCTCGTCATAGAGTACCCTGGCGCCGAAGCCACTGCCGCCGATATATTTAGTAGCGAACTCTTTGGTCAGCGGTTCTTTGGAGGTCCTCATGTTGGTCAGGTCAACATTGAGGATACTGCCTGCCCAGCCGTACCAGTCGGTCATTTTAGCCACCTCCTTTGGGCCTGATTGAAGCGAACCTCTTTTCCGAGGCTGTTTTCCCCATACCTTGCTTTAACAACCGTTGCTTCCAGTGGTCTTTATCGCTCAAAGCGGCTGGCTTGGCGGCCTGGTAATGTATTATCTGGATGGGACAGACCTGGGCACATACCGGGTCTCCTTGGCATTGGTTGCACTCAAATATCTTGCCGGTAACCGGGTCCAGAGATAGCGTCCCATAGGAGCAAACCTCCAGGCAGAGTTTGCAGCCTTTAAGGCAGGTATCGGTATCGTGGCTGACTATCCCGGTCTTTTCGTCTCTACTTATCGCGTTGACCGGGCAGACCAAGACACATTCCGGCTCAAGGCAATGCTGACACATGTTGGGGACGAACATTCCCTGCTCTTCTTGTTTTATTAACTTAACTGCCGACCGGCTGCGGCTAAAGGTCTGTGTTCTTTGGAAAGAGCAATGCAGCACGCACAACTCGCACCCGTTACACTTATCATAATCCACAAAAAGTATCTTACGCACAGGTCCTCCCTTGTTCGATAACGACCGAATCAATACATCCTTCCTCCATACATAGAGGCCGGGTACTACTGATTCAGATAAAACCCATTAAACAGACTAAAGAAGTACCCGAGAAGCGGTTCTACGAGTCACCATTAGTTTCACATTAATATCCTATTGTCAGCAGAAAGAGCCAAAGCACGGTCCAAGTCCGATGGATAATTTATGTTAAAAAATGACAAAAGCTCGGGGTCTAATCTCTGGCACTCCTCACGCTCCACGTACCGAACACGCACCATGTCAAGAAGAGAGTATACTTCCAGATGGTTACGCTCCAACTATGCTTTCATAATACCCAGGCAACTCCGGGAATATACAGCATGGAGAGGCTCCCGCATTCCTTTCTCCAGGTTAGGAATAACCGCATCAAAGTCGGGGGACAGCTCAACCATATAGCGCAGCAGTTCGGTACTTAGAAAAGGCATGTCACAGGCGACAACAATACTGTGTGAAGACTGAGACGCCAGTAAGCCGGTATAGATACCCCCCAGAGGTCCCTTCTCCGGATAAAGGTCGGCTAAGGTTTCCGCTTGAGAAGTGCCCAGGAGGTCTAACTGTTCTCGAGAGGTCACTATCAGAATTCGGTCGGTTAGCGGTCTGAGCCGCTCGACAACGCACTCAATCAATTTTTTGCCACCGATAGTCTCCACAGACTTGTTCCTACCAAACCGCAGATTTTTACCGCCGGCCAGGAGAATTGCAGAAAGAAGAAGTTACATCTATGAATACACACTACACAGGCACTATGAACTTAAGTACTCAGGTATAGCTGATGGTATCTTTTCTCGAATAAGAGAGCGAGAGGGTTCCAATGTAGGCAAATGTGTTCCCGAATCCGTTCAAAAGCTATCTGCAATACATGATAATTTAAGAAGCTTGATGTACAGATAGATATATGATATTATTATCATATGAAAACTATATCGTATACACTTTTCTTCAAAGCGCTATCGAACGACACACGGCTGCGAATAATAGATCTCCTCAGGAAGGGCCCGAGAAATGTTACTGAGATTGGCGAGGACCTCGACATCGAGCAGAGTATGGTTTCTCATAATCTGACTTGCTTAATCAATTGCGGTTTTGTGCTCGTTGAACAGAATGGTAAGAACAAAATTTGTTCTATGAATGAAGAAACGGTGATACCACTATTGCAAATCATAGATAGGCATATCGAGCGATACGGAAAAAATCTGGAGGGGTGCAGAGTTCTCAAGGATGTTAGCACCATCAAATGAAGATGCTGCCGGGTAAAAAATAATCGCCTTGGCAGGGGAGTGAGCGCATTCAGTAAGGAGGATAAGCTATGGAACAATTTGACATCATTATTATTGGTGGTGGAGCAGGGGGTTTCTCGGCGGCCACCAAGGCTTCGGAGTTGGGGGCGACAGCGGCGCTGATAAACGGCGGGTTGCCGATTGGCGGTACCTGCGTCAATGTAGGCTGTGTCCCCAGCAAAGTCCTGCTGGAAATCGGGAATGAATATTACCTTCCCCAGCATCCTCGTTTTCAGGCAATAGGGGACAACCACTCCGCCTCTTTTGACTTTGGCGCTGCCATCCGTGAGAAGGACGAGATGGTAGCGGCTCTCAGGGAGAGCAACTATATCAAGGTAGCTGAGGGTCTGGCCGGCCTGACAGTTATTGAGGGCCGGGGTAAGTTCATCTCCGCCAATCAGGTGGCGGTTAACGGGCAGATTCTAGAGGCAGATAAATTTATTATCGCCACCGGCTCCAGGCCTCGCATTCTGCCCTTCAAAGGTGTAGATAAAGTATCCTATATCACCAATCGGGAAGCGCTGAGTCTATCCCGACTGCCTAAGTCCATGGTAATTATCGGCGCCGGGCCAATAGGTCTGGAGATAGCCCAGATGTACGCTCGTTTTGGTACCAAAGTGACAGTGCTTGAGAAGGAGAAGCAAATCCTTCCTCTGGCTGAGCCGGAGATAGCTGATGAACTCCAGCGCTGCCTTGAAGACGAGGGTATCGAGATTCATACCGGGGTGGATGTTGAGGAGTTGCGTGAGGAAAGAGGCTTGAAGATTGTGGAAGCCAGGGTAGGGACACTCAAAACTATTGCCGAAGGGGAAGAATTGCTCTTGGCCACCGGTGTTACCCCCAACAGCGATGATATGGGTCTTGAGGTGGCCGGGGTAGGGGTAAGCCCTCGGGGCTTTATCGAGGTGAACGATGAGTTGGCTACCTCGGCGTCTCATATTTGGGCGGCAGGAGATGTTGTCGGCAAGGCTTTCCTGGAGACGGTGGCGGCTAAGGAAGGCTTTTTCGCCGCCAGCAACGCCCTGGAAGGGACGAAGAAGACTATCGATTACGAT
>SDBV01012750.1_pt1 | contig 10739 bp, 5 predicted proteins | sample 2277081 | NCBI WGS metagenome assembly SDBV01 (sample SAMN10402039, study PRJNA504765) | marine sediment metagenome | isolation source: marine sediment core GS10_PC15, 223 cmbsf | place: Arctic Ocean: Southern Knipovich Ridge | collected 2010
AGTCCAGCCTCGGCAGCCTCCAGCAGATCCCTGAATCCGGGTCTGGCCTCGGGTCCCGGTTTGTTGATCTCGCCTTTCTGCTGAGCCGGGGATCGCTCCTGCCGGCTGGAACTCATTCTGATGCACCCGGCTGCACGGATCAGACGGGGTTTGGTAGAATTGGCGTTAGCCATGTGAACCTCTCCCAAGAAGGTTTGTGTGGTTAGATCAGCCGGTTGGGATGCCCTCCCCGCCGGCTGATCGCTGTTTTATCAGGTCCGGCGGGGCCGTCAAGCGGGTGTCAGCGTCGAATAAAACGCGACGCCTGGGTCGGAAACCGAACCCGGCCGTCGCGGACCGCCCCAGGGGATTGACAATCGCGGGCGTTCTGGTAAACTAGAATCTGTTTTCTCAACTCTACGGGCGGCAGGCCCAGAGGCAGCGCAAAGCACTCAAGCTACTTCGCCTCGCGTTCTTCGTGGGGATTCTCCGGGGTGCGTTCTTGATGTCGCCGGTTTCTCCGGCGGCGGTTCCTGTACTGAGTCTTCCTTGGAGGCCGACATGATTAAGCGGTTTCTTTTTGCCGTGGCGGCATGGGTGGTGGGCGCAGGGCAGGTTCACGCCGCCTATACCATCACCGACCTGGGCACGCTCGGGGGAGCCCGTTCGGGGGCTAGAAGCATCAACGATTCGGGGCAAGTGGTTGGGTTAACCGAACAGCAGGTCGATCAACACGTCGTCTTGTAGGCTGCCGAACACCGCCTCGGAATCGTCATCTGCGGCGCCGCTACGCGTGGTCTCGCCGAGGCCGGCCATCAGTTGGTCCAGCGCGTCCACACTTGCCGCGGCCGACGCGCCGGAGGGATGCTCAATGGTGTGGGTGGCCGCGGTGCCGATCGATGCGGCGAGTGCTCCCGTGCAATCTCCCACGGTCGATTCGACTCCGAATCCGTCCACCAGTACACTTGCGGAGCTGTCGGCGTTGGTGACCCGCACGTCAAACACGCGGCAGCGTTTCGGGCCCTTGGTGCCGACCGTGACCATGGCGGTGATCGTGCTGGCGTCCACCATGAGAATGCTCGATGCCGTCGGGGTGGACCCGGGCCCGGCCTCGAAGGTCACGACGGCCCCGGCCGCAAAGCCTGAGCCACTGATGGTGACACCGATGGAGGTACCCGCCGACATCGTATTGGGAACAATGCTCGTCACGGAAACGCCCGCCGGTGTCTCGTTGTCGAGATTGGTGACCGACACGTCGGCCGGGTCGAGGCCGTTGTAGGCGCCATCGGCGCTTACGGCCGCGGCGGTGACGATCGTGTAACCGACGTCGCCGTCCACATCGGTGTCATTGAGGCCGGTAACCGTGACCGACTGGGCGACGTTCCAATTGGCCGAGGTAAAGGTCAGGCTCGCCACGGAGACGGTTCCCTCGCTGGTGTCGCTGGAGGAGATGCCAATGGTGACATCGGCCGTGGGCGCCACGTCGAGAACCACGGTGAACGAGTCCGCACCGCCGCTCTCGCTGGTGACCAGCCCCGACATGGGGTCGACCGTAACGCCGGGCGGCGGCGGGGGAGGCTCGTTGTCGAGGATCGTGCCCACGCCGATCAGGTCGCCGGGGTTCGCGCCGCTCAGATTGAGGAGGTTGACGCTGAAGGTTTCGCTGAGCTCTGCTTCCGAGTCGTCGAGGGTCGGGATGAGGATCGAAAGACTGGTCTCACCCGGAGCAAAGGTGAGCGTTCTTGGCGAAGCGGCGGGAATGGCCGTGTAGTCGAGGCCCGCCGTGGCCGTGCCATCGGCGGTGAACACGTCCACGGTGACCGCCTGGCCGACGGCAGAGGAGAGGGATACCGTGAACACCGCTTGGGAGGCGGCGCCGTAGAGCAAGACTTCATCGCTGTTCGCACTAGCAACCAGCAAATTGCCTTGCGATGTAAAAAGCAGGTCTGTAGGGGAGTCCAATCCACCGCTTCCAGCGGCGACGTAGACCTCAATGAACGCGCCCGGTGAAGGGCCCAACGGTCCCTGGTAGCGCAGGATTCCGTCTGATGAGCTGCCGGGTACAAACAGATCGCCGCCGGTGAATCTGAGACTATGCACCGAATGCAACCCTCCGCTACCGGTCGGAACGAAGTCGTCGATGAAGGCACCAGGTGAAGCGCCGGTTGGTCCTTGGTAGCGCATCACTTGGTCCTCACCCATATCTGCAACGTACAGGTTTCCGTCCGGTCCGAAGGTGAGATGTCGTGGAAGGCCCAAGCCCCCACTTCCGGCGGTTACGAACACGTCGATGAAGTCGCCGGTCGTACCGTCGTAGCGGATGACTTCGGAGTTGTTCCAACTGCTCACATACAGATTCCCGTCCGCACCAAAGGCTAGTCCCTCTGGGGTCGCGAGCCCACCGCTTCCGGTCGAGACGAAGGTCGCGCGGTCCTTGCCCGGAGCCGGCAGAGGCGCCCCGGTATTGCCGTCGAAACGCAACACGTTGAGGCCCGGTCCACTACCGCCGCTGTAACCATTAGCCACATAGAGGTTCCCGTCAGGCCCGAACCGGAGGTCCCAGGAACTCCGCCGCAGCCCTCCGCTTCCATTCGGTATGAAAACCTCGCCACCGCCACCGGTTTGGGTGTCGTATCGAAGAATCCCACCGGAAGAACCCCAGCCAGCAACAAGAAGGTGATCGGGCACGCCATCGGAGTCCCCGTCGGGACCGAAATCCATGGCATACGGGTAATCCAAACCGGCACGACCCGCCGGAACGAAGTCATCCAGGAAGACAACGCGGTTGTCGTCCTCGGTCACGGTGGCGTCACTGATGGAAACGGTGGTGTCGTCGCTGAGGATGGTTCCGAGCCCTTCGGCATCGATGATCAATGCCGGCGTGGTGTCCCCTTGATTGTTGCTGAGGTTGGTGAGGTTCACGAAGAACGTCTCGTGCGCCTCCTCGACCGCGTCGCCGTTGACGGCGATCGTGATCGTCTGTTGGGTGACACCGGCGGAAAACGTCAACTGGCCGGATGCGGCCACAAAGTCGGCGCCCGCGGCGGCCGTCCCGTCGGAGGTCGTCCAGTCGACAGTCCACACGGTGGAATCGGCGGAGGTGTCGCCAACGCGGCTGACGGTGAAAACAAAGTTGCCGGTTCCGGCATCGCCTTCCAACCGGCTGACGTCATCGATCGAGACCGTGGTGGCGTTGCCCAACAGCGCCTCGGCAATAACCACCGTGGTGTGGGCATTCAGGCGTCCCCCCGTCTCGGTGCGACCGGACAACGCTGGCAACGGGTCGACGCCTGCAAAGATAGTATCCCGGACCACCCGGTAGTCGTCCAGTGCCGTCCCGTCCAGAAGATCCCATGCCAGGGCGGCCACGCCGGCCACGTGGGGTGAGGCCATCGAGGTTCCGCTCATCGTACCGTAGCGAGTGTTCTGCTTAAGCGTGCTCAATATGTCCACGCCGGGCGCGGCGAGATCGACTCCATCTCCACGACTGGAAAACGACGCCAAGGCGTCCGTGTCATCGGTCGCAGCCACGGAAATGATGTTGTCCAGGTCGTATGTCCCTGGGAAGGTCGGACTACTATTGTTGCCCGCGGACGTGACGAACAGCATATTTGCGTCGCCGCTGGCTTGGATGGCGTCCATAAGAGCCTGGGAGAACCCGCCGCCGCCGTAGCTATTGTTGGTGACCACGACGTTCGCCCCCGCCGACCCGCCGGTGGAGACATACAGATTGCGCATCATGGTGGCATAGTTGACGGCCTCGACGGCGTCGGCCCACGAGCCCGCGCCGCGGTTATTGAGGAACTTCAGCGCCATGATCTGGACGTTCCAGTTCACGCCGGTTACGCCGATGCCGTTGTTGCCGACCGCGCCGATGGTGCCGGCCACGTGCGAGCCGTGTTTGTAGTCATCTATGGGGTCGTTGTCATTGTTGACGAAGTCCCAGCCGTGAACGTCGTCGATGAAGCCGTTGCCGTCGTCGTCGAGGCCGTTGCCCGGGATCTCCCCGGGATTGGTCCAGATGTTGGCCGCGAGGTCTTCGTGCTTGTAGTTCACGCCGGTGTCGATGACGCCCACCACCATGTTTCCGCTGCCCGTGTTGATGTCCCAGGCCTGGGGCGCGTCGATGTCGGCGTCGGCGACCCCGCCGGTCTGGCCGGTGTTATCCATGCCCCAAAGCTGATCGAACTTCGGGTCGTCCGGTAGAGCGTCCGCGGACACCACATAATTCGGCTCGGCGTAGGCGATGCCGGGCAGACCCGAGAGTTGGGCGACCACCTCCAGCACATCGGCGCCGGCGGGCAACTGCCAGTGGGTGGCCAGGCGGGCAGCGTGGTCGGCGTTGGCCGGGACGTCCATCAAGACTCTCGGCGCGTGCAGACCGTCGGCGCCGACGAATCCTCCGGCCGCTTCCCACGCCGCCGCCGCTCCCCGGGCCGCATAGGCCGCGGGCACTTCCCCCTCGAAGCCAATCAGGATTTCTCCCGGGACAAACTCGCCTGCCCCCATCCCGGCACTCAGACTCAGCAGCGCTCGGTCCTCCAAGGGCTCGTGGCGGAGGCAGCGCCGCTGTGGTCGGTTGCGCGACGCCTTGCCGGCGGTCCGGCCGGCGCGGGTCGCGGCTTTGAGGAATTGCAGAGAAAACATGATTCCGTACTCCTTCGGGTTTGGGTTCCGCGGTAGAATCAAAACGGCAATCGTCCCGGGCGCGCAAACGAATCGCCCGGGGGATGCAGTGGCCGGTGAGTGATTGCTTGGCGGCAATCGGACTCACCGGCCACCTTTTTTCAGTAGGGCGGGCTTGGCCCACCCTACGGCTTCCGGTTAGTGGTTGCCCAAGGGCAGAAGTTCGACATTCCCGTCTAGAAACTGGGAGTTGAAATAACCGTCGTAGACACCACCGAAGAGTTCGATCCTCACCAAATCGCGCTGGCCCGTACTGGCGTTCGTACTCGCGTCGAAGGGGACCACGAGTACTTCGAATGTTCCACCCTCACCGAGCCACTTGGGTCGGGGTTCGTAGGTTCCTCCGGCGACCCCCACGCGGTCTGAAATGGGGCCTGATCCAAAGCGCACAAAGTAGAAGGTTTGTCCTCCGTCCTCGACGACGCCGTGGATGTTGACACCCATGCCTCGGTCGTGGTACTGGAGCTGCCCCTTGGCCGTGTCGGCGTGTCCATCGTCGTCCGTATCCTCGGCCTTGACGTTGAAGGCGAACGTTGCCCGGTCGGCCGGGTCCGTGGCCTCAGGATCGGCTGATGGAATCGAGCCGCCCCCGGCGTACTTCCCGGGTGCGCAACCGGTTGCCACCAGCGTCACCAATCCCAGGGTCACAATCATCAATTGCCTTGTCATTTTTGCATCTCCAATTCAGGATGGCGGCCTGCGGTATAATGAAAGAGGCACGCGTCCGGGCGCGCAGACCTTACCGCCCGGGCGAGGCTGGGCCGGTGAGTCTTCTCGTTGCAAGCGGAGCTCACCGGCCGCTTTTTTGTCAGGGGTCAGAGATCAGGGGCCCGGCAATCTGTCTTGGCTGCCGCCCCCGGCTACTGATCCTTCATCATTTCATTTGTCTGCGGCATCACCTCCTTTCCATCCGCCTGCGGCGGCTTAGAGACCCCCAGCCTGTGGGGCGGGCATCGCCCACCACAATCTGGCTCAAACGTAGGCCATCCCATGCACTCCTGGGAGTCGGTCTGCGGTACAATGAACGAGACATCGTCCCGGGCGCGCAGACCAGCCGTCCGGGCGAGGCTGGGCCGGTGAGGGTTCTCGTTGTCAGCGGGTCCTCACCGGCCGCTTTTTCGTTTGGCTCTCAGTCGTCAGTGACGTAGGTTATGCTTCAGCCTATCGTATTGCTACCCGTGCATTTGTTTTCCGATCTCGATATGCTAAAGCATAACCCACGTCACTGTTCGACACTGCTTGTTGCTTGGTTCGGTTCATTTTTTTGCCCAGTCCGAGCTGCTCTCAGCAAATCGTTTTGCTGAACGAGACGTCTGGCAACGTCATTGTCCTGGGAGGCGTTCCAGAGTTTCAGTCCGCCGGCTCCGATAGCGGCCAGCCATTTGCCGTCGGGACTCCATCTGACGAGTCGAACTTCGCCTGTGAATGCTTTCAGAGTGAGGATCTCTATTCCGGTGAGGGCGTCCCAGAGCTTGACATTTCCGTCAAATCCTGCGGAGGCGATTCTCCGCCCATCCGGGCTCCAGCAGAGCGAACGTACGGCTCCACTGTGTCCGATCATCGAGAGGACTTCGGTGCCCTTGGCGACGTCCCACACCCGAATGATCTGATCCCAGCCACCCGAAGCCAGCCGTGTGCCGTCCGGACTCCATGACAGACCTCCGGTCCACGCCGTCCGGTGCGGCCATTTGAAAACGCGAGGTTGATCGGGCGAAGCGACCGACCAGATTTTGACGTCACGATCAAAGCCCGAAAACGCCAGGTGCCGTCCGTCGGGGCTCCAGGCTTGCTTAAACACTCTCCTCTTACTGTCGGCAGAAATAGACGCCGTTTTCTTCGCCTCGGCTACCAACCAAATACTGAGTTCCCCTTTGTCGTCTGCGATTGCCAGATGATCGGTATTCGGAGACCACACCATGCCATTGTCAAAGGGCATGCTTCCAACCTCGAACGTGCTGATTTTGTTCCATGTCCTGGTGTTCCAGATGGTGACATTCTTGTCGTCGTGATAGACCGCCAAACGTTCTGCGTCCGGACTCCACGCACAGGACGTTCCCTCGAACGAACGTGGTTTTGACGCGTCGCCAAAGTTCCAGAGATCGACCCAACCGCTGCCGGCGGTTGCAAAGCGATCCCCAAGCGGACTCCAGGCGATTTGTTTTCCAGAAGTCTGTCCGAGCGTGAGGCTCTCCTGATCCAGTCTCACGTCCCAGACTTTTATCGTTCGATCTTCGCTTGCTGAGACCAGACGCCGGCCGTCCGGGCTCCAATCGACCGACAAAACCCATCCGGTATGCCCCTGGAAGGTCCTGACTTCTTCGCCTGAATCGGTATCCCAGACTCTGACCCGCTGGCTCCGTGTGGCTGTCGCCAGCCAGTGGCTGTTGGGATGCCACCGCACCTCTGAGACGCCTCCTTGATGGACAAGGGTGACGATCTCCCGCCAGGACTCCGTCTCCCACACTCGTGCGATTTGCTGATAGGTGCCGGCCGCCAGTCGCTTGCCATCGGGGCTCCATGCAACTGTAAACACATCGTGCACGAAGTCGTCAAGTGACAATGTGGTGATTTCATGCCCGGTGGTCGCATCGAATACCTTCACGGTGTGTCCAACGGATGCGCATGCAATTTGCTTCCCATCGGGTGACCAGGAAACTTCGTAGATATCACCACTCTCTAATTCCAGCACCAATTCGCCTGATGCCGCGTCCCACAGTATGACTTTGCCTTCAGTGGCTTCACCACTGGCAGCAATCTGTTTTCCGTCGGGACTCCAGACGACGGAGAACAAGCGACCTTTTTGTGTGGGTATCGATAAAATTTCCTCTAACGTAGTGCTATTCCATATCCGGACTGTCCCAGGTTTACCGGCGGATGCCAGCCGCTGACCATCGGGACTCCATGCGATCGATCTGATGCTCTTTTCACCAGTCTGTCGCGTCAGGAGCACGTCGCCGGTTTCGGCGTTCCAGACCTTCAACACTCCGACAGAGTCGCCCGATGCAATAAAACTCCCGTTGGGACTCCACTCGACTGTATTGACACCGTGTTGGCCGCGGAGGGTGAGCAAATCCCTGTGACAAAGCGAATCCAGGTAGTGCCATTCCCATCCTCTCAGGTCTGCCTGGCCCTCTTCCGGGACGTGCTTGGCAAGAGTTTCCTGCAGCCTGGTGAGCTGTCCCACCTTCCAATCCTGATGACCGAGCCGCATTTCGGCCAGGTACAGGTTGAAATTGGACGAATCCCGCTGACGCTTTGCTTCCGCCTCATTGAGCACTGCATCGGCCCGAGCCTCTTTGGCTGTTGTCAGTGCGACGAGAGTCTTTTTGTGTGCCTCTGTCACCTTCAACGCCTGCCAGATACTCACACCGGTTCCAACCAGCAACGACATGGCAACCAGAAACGTGGTTGCCAATCCGACCCGGTTTCTCCTGGCGAGTTTCTTCAGCCGGTACCACGACGACGGTGGGCAGGCCTCGACGGGCTCGTCGCTCAGATACCGCTGGATATCGGCCGCGAAGCCGTTGGCCGTTTCGTAACGCCGGGTGCGGTCCTTTTCCAGGGCCTTCATCACGATCCAGTCCAACTCGCCGTGGACCAGCGAGCTGAGCTTCTTGGGCTCCATCTGCCGGTTGGCGGCGATCGAGGCCAGTGACTCGCTGGTGGTCAGCCGCAGGCTGGGCTTGGGGGGCTCTTCTTCGCGGATGATCCGCAGCATTTCGTCGAACGCGGCGGAGCGGAGTCGCTGGCGGTCGAAGGGGGTTTCGCCCGTCAAGAGTTCGTAGAGCAGCACGCCGAGGGAGTAGATGTCGCTGCGGGTGTCGACGTCAAACTGATTCAGTTCCGCCTGCTCGGGGCTCATGTAATCGATGGTGCCCACGATCTGACCGAACTGGGTGAACAGGGTCTTTTCGGTAAGCTGCTGCTCGATCGCCTTGACGATGCCGAAGTCGATGATCTTGGGCACCGCCTGGTCGCCGTATTTCGCCACCAGGACGTTGCTGGGCTTGATGTCGCGGTGGATGATTCCCTTCTGATGGGCGTGCTGCAGCGCCTGGCAGACCGGCACGAACAGCTCCAGCCGCTGGCGGGGCGTGAGCTGCTTTTCATCACAAAACTGCGTAATCGGCACGCCCTTGACCAATTCCATCACGAAGTACGGCCGGCCGGAGTCGGTGGTGCCCGCGTCGAACACCTTGGAGATATTGGGATGGTCCATCATCGCCAGGGCCTGCCGCTCGGCCTCGAACCGGGCGATCACCTGCCGGGTATCCATGCCCGGCTTGATGATTTTCAAGGCCACCCGCCGCTTGACCGGCTCGCTCTGATCGGCCATGTAGACCACGCCAAAACCCCCCTCGCCGATCTGCTGGAGCAGCTTATAGGGCCCGATAACCGTGCCGGGCTTCTCGGTGATGGGCAGGTCGATGGTGGGTCCAAGTTCGCCCGTAGCCTGGTCCAGAAAGCTGCCCGGGTCGTCATGCGCTTGGAGGAGCGCCTCGACACGTTGCCTCAGTTCGGCGTCTGAACCGCATTCTCTGTCGAGAAGGGTGACGCGGTCTGGGGCGTCTTGTTCGGCGACCGCCAAGAATACGGCCTGGACACGTTTTTGGTCAGTCGGCACGAGAATGCCCTCCAAGCTGGTACACCATACAATGCGACGTTTTCCGGCCCGGCTGTCGAAAAAACTCGAAAGAATTATCTGCCGATGCCAAGAGCGTTGCGTAACCAGGCCCGGGCGTACGTCCATTTCTGACGAGCCTGATACACGGTAATGTGAAGCGTTGCGGCCACGTCTTCGTGCCCCAGACCGGCAAAATAGCGGAGTTCCGTGACTCTAGCGGCCAAGGAATCCTCCGCCGCCAGCAGAGCCAGGGCATCGTCCAGCGCGACCAGATCGTCGTCTGGCTTGGCGGCCACTTGCTCGGTCATGGGCAGTCGCTGTAACTCACCTCCGTGCTTGGCCCTTTGCTTACGCCGGGCCGTCTCGACCAGAATACGCCGCATCGCCTCGGCCGCGGCGGCAAAGAAATGGCCGCGCGAATCCCAGTTTTGGGCTTTTTCCGTATCAACCAACCGCACATACGCCTGGTGAACCAGCCCGGTCGCCTGAAACGTCTGGCCCGGGGCCTCCCGGGCCATCTTCTGGGCCGCTAGCTTCCTCAACTCGTCGTAGACAAGGGGCAAGAGTTGCTCGGCGGCCAAAGGGTCGCCCTGTTCGATCTGAGATAAGATTCGTGTGACGTTGGTCATGGGCGCAGCCTTCAGAGAATTGCCAGCGCCCACGATTATAGCGGATCAGTGATGCATTGCCCTTACCGCCGAGTCCAATGTGGGTAGGCGACCGAAATGCCGTCATGCGTCGTCCGAGAATGGTTCGTATTGCGGCACAATCGGGCCACCAGGTCATGTGTTGTTTCCCCGCGGGGGCTAGAGTCCGATAAGGTCATCGCGAGGTAAATGAGACACACGCCACCCCCATTATAGAGGGGTATGCTTCCCGTGTAACGAGTCCCCCACTTCTCTGTAGAGGATCTGCTCCAGGCACCTCGGCTTAGTCGGCCGCAACGACCGACTGTACCTTCCGGGGGCTACTTCACTGGGGGGTGCAAGTTTGGTAGTCTTACGCCATACTGACTTCCGGCGATTCGAGATCCCTGCTGGGGGGACGGTGACGCCACTGGTGGTTCCATCGCGAAACGATCGATCGTTGGCTTAGAAAAAAGGGTTCTTCAGGACATTTCGTGGCTCCTGCGGCGTCGCCCGAGTCTGCTACCCAGCAAGTACGGGTTCCTCTTCTCTGTTCCGGACGGGACAGAGAAGAGGAACCCGTACTGGTCGCATCGTTCAGCCACTAAGTTGCCGGAAGGGCCGAAAAAAGAAGGTGGACCACCAATCGACCGCGATCTTGGTACGCTGAAGAACATCAACACCTGGGAGGGAATAGGAATAAGATGGTCGAGGACTATCGCAAGCAGGATCGATGAGAAGAACCGACATGGAACCATCCTTCCAAGACCGATGCGTAGGTTCCCTTCTAGGAACTGCCTGCGGCGATATTCTGGGGGCAGCGG
>SDBV01012751.1_pt1 | contig 10738 bp, 10 predicted proteins | sample 2277081 | NCBI WGS metagenome assembly SDBV01 (sample SAMN10402039, study PRJNA504765) | marine sediment metagenome | isolation source: marine sediment core GS10_PC15, 223 cmbsf | place: Arctic Ocean: Southern Knipovich Ridge | collected 2010
GAGCTTCCGTACCCAAGAAGAAGGATAATGTCCGGCATGCGGCGTGTGGTGCCACGGATGCTCAGGTAATCGTATATGAACTGGGAGGCGGAGCCGATGTATTGTCCCGGATCATAGGCCCTTTCTATCTCCACGCCCAGATACGAGTCTTCTTTGTAAGGATGGTCGTGGGAGTTGAAGACGACCACATTGTGCCCCATCCGTACAAGGCCCACGGAGAGGTGTTCGGCAAACTGCTCAAACCCACCGTATGTGTTCGGGATCCCCCTGCTGCCTACAATTGCTATTTTCAAGTAGCGTTTCTCCTGGCTGGCTCATATGCACTGGTTATTGTTTGCGCCGATATTAAACGGCACCTATAGTCGTCTTGTAGAAATCCGCGGTCATTCTCCCAATGAGGCTCCAGTCGTTAGAAGACCTTATCCGTTCACGTGCGTTTTGCCCCAGTTTTGAAGCAAGCTCTGGTTTTTCCAGAAGCAGGAGCATGCTTTCGGCCATGGCGTTAAAGTCCTCTGGCATGAAAAGGAGTCCATTATCTCTGTTTACGATTATTTCTGCCATGCCTGGGAGGTCGCTTGCGATCACAGGCTTCCCATAGCTCATGGCCATCAAGAGGACACCGCTTTGATATATTTTCTTGTAAGGAAGGAGCACGGCATCGCATGCGTAGTAATAATGGTCCACAACATTCTGCGGAACATATCCTATGCGCAGGATCACGTTATCATGGAGACCGAGCTCCTCGATAAGCGCCTCATAATATGAGATGTCGTCCTTCCATAATTTACCGGCAACGACAAGCTTTGCTTCCGGTGCACTTCTTGCCACAACTGAAAGGGCGCGTATGGCTATGTCAAGACCCTTTACTTTTTTTATCTGGCCAAAGAAAAGGAAGATTGGGCAATTCTGTGGTATGTTGATGTGTTCCCGGGCCTCAAGCATTTCGAGCCTCTTGCCAACATAATCAAGGTAATGTCCATGGGGTATAACAGCTATGTTTTCTGTTTCCTGTTTCAGCATTCTTCTAACCTCATCCCTGCTGACCTCATTATGGACAATAATCCCGTCCAGGCTGGAAAGGATGCTTGAAGTGGAGGCATTGGTATTTTCTTTTTTGAATGATTCCACATCATGAAAAGTGGCTGTCACTGTGTGCCCCCATTTAATAGCGAGCCACACGGAGAGCTTTTCCCTGAGGCCAGTATCAAAAAAATGGAAGTGGACAATATCCGCCTTTTGTCGCCTTGCGTCGAGCAAGCTCTTGTTGAGGGCCCATACCCATTTAATTCCTTTTACTATTTTGGGGGCCTTGCCATATATACCTTTGAAGAACTCTTTCACTTCGATGCCTTCGAGGGCTAACGGACCGCCTTCCGAGGTGTAAAGGCTAATCTCATGTCCGGAATTAAGCAGCCCCCTGGAAAGTCCGAAATCATAATAATCCATGCCACCGTGTGCGCAGACAGGTTCAATAATGGTTATTTTCATAAATGCTCACTTTGAGGTCCAGGGTATGCTCTCCATGCATAATATTATCCACTATACAAGTTTTGCAAGAACCACCATTGTCCCGCCTTTTCTTGCAACCTGGGTGATGGCGGTCCAGGCAAGTGCGGGGATGAAGGCAACCGATGTCAAAAGTAGAGCAAGGGATAACATTGTCAGAGCCCTTGCCTTTCCTGCCTGTCTTATATAATTCATGTTTAATCGTAGTATGTTGAAAATGACGTTTTTGTCAGGAAGTATTTTATTTGTTGCGGTAATCAATTCTCCGATGAAATTTTGATAAAAAGAATTAAAGTGGGTTCGGTTTACTTTAAAAGAGTTCCTTCTCATTATCCTGTCCAGGCTGTTGGGGGTGAAATGATTCACATGTCTTGGCGGATCCAGATGAAACCAGTCCTCACGCCCATAACTTGCCTGAAAGCTGTCCATGTTTGGGACGGCAATCAGGAGTGTGCCGTCAGGCGCCAGGTGATCTTTTATTTTTCTTAATGTATCATCGGGGTCTGGAAGGTGTTCAAGCACATGCCACAGGACAATGATATCAAACTTGCGGTCCAGGGCATGCACCTCGCGAATCTGCTCAAAACTTATTGGGAATACCACGTCGCCGAGACGTTGCCTTGCGAATGAGCAGCTTCGCCTTGAGGGTTCCAGACCGTAAACCTCATAACCGGAATCCTTTGCTGCCTGAAGAAACCTGCCCTTGCCGCATCCGATTTCAAGGATGCTCTTGCCGACGCTTCCCTCTTGGGGAAGATAGCCAATCTTGTTACGCTCAAGCAACATCAGGAATGGACGCAGTAACCTGTGCAATAATTTCTCCCGGCTATCGTAGCTTCCGCCTTCGTAGAGTTGCTTGTGGTTGTCCAGGCTGCTTGGATCAACATGGCTTAAGCCATGGCCACAATCAACGCATTTGCCGATGTCATACTTCTTGGTTACGATATAATCGAGAGGCCCTGCTCGAAAGATATTTTTCATGTTGCCGTTACATATTGGGCAGTTTAATGTGCTGATTTTCAAGGAATCATCCCTTCTGTTTTAAAAGCGATGCAAGAGGCGTAAGTATTTTGTTTCTAACATTCAAGAGAATATTCTTTATGCGATACATATTGATTGTCAGTGCTAAAAATAATTGAAACGGCCAGGTTATGATGCTGTAGAGCATGCTGAAGATGTTTATATGGACTAGTTCAGCTTTGTATCCGTACAGGGCCATTAAGGCCGTGTTTATTTTCTGGCAGAAGAATATTTCCGTAGGGTTCAGCCCGCCCTTTTCCCATTGTCCGGCAACCGATGTATTAATACCTTTGGCACCATTTTTGTCTTGGATGTTCGAGGAGCCCACCTGCTGGACATCCAGCATGCCTTTGTTGAACTCTATGCCAATAAAGTCGCATATCTTCCGCATTATATGCTCAGGCTCATCAAGGATGTCCTCGAACCTTACGGTGATAATGCGCTTGTCGTCCTGATATTTATTTATTGTGTTTACAGACAAATTCCAGAGCATGCTTGTTGTTATAGGATGATAGCTTAACCATGCACGCACAGACTCTCTGGCCGGACTCTTGTCACCAAGGAAATGTCTTTTCCATCTGTTTTTCTGAGACAGCAGTATGTCTCGTGGGTCCCTGACCATGTTGATTATCCGGGCATCCGGAAATGTATTTAAAACATTATCAATATAAAAGAGGTTCCGGGGCGTCTGCTCGCATGGGATTGTCTTTCCATTTTTGCATGTCTCATGAAGCAGGAACGCTTCGTATACTTTGTGCGGAAATAATTCATCGGGGCTGACGGATGCTACAATGGTCTTCGCTTCATCGTCAAAGCGGCTGTAGTTTCCCTGAAGGAGGTATCCGTCCCTTTGAATGCTTAATAGCTTTGATGCCAGTTTTATTGCTTTTGGAGTGGTTAGGGCACAGTTGCCTGTGTCAGACGAATTAATTTGACCAAAGAAATGCAGTTCGTTAAATGAAAATACGAGGTCATGCCTGCCCAGGATGCGAGACATCATTGTTGTGCCGCTTCTTGAGTTCCCAACAATATAGATGGCGTTCATGATTGTATTATAATATGATTCAGGCTTTTGGATATTATAAGTTGAAAATGCCTGCAAATGTCAATGTGCAGGATTGTGGCAACCAGGCATTATGAAGCCCTGTTTTAGAGCCGGGGCCTGCGGTGCATTGTCTGGTTTAAGCCATGTCCAGACTATGGGATAAGTTTATTGTCCGCATCTATATTTTTGTCCTTAATGAAGCCCAGCACACCTTTGATTACAGATGGGATAATGCCCCATCCATTGTAGAGGATTAATTTTGAGCATTTGAGAGTCCAGAATACTGGAAAACATAACCAGAACTGATAAAAGCGTATCCCTTTGGCGTGTGTGTGGAAAGTCAGCAGTTTGTTTTTTGTCATATGGGAAAGAAAGAAATGAAGCTTTGGGTTTTGGGAGTCAAACATTTTTATGTGTCCCTCGCCCTTTTTACGGTGGCTGCCCTGTTCCATATGAAACACAAGGGTTTGGGGAACATAGCGTATGCGCCAGCCTGATTCGATTACTCGAAGACATAGCTCAACATCTTCCTCGTATAAAAAAAACCTGGGATCGAAGCCTCCAGTCTGCTCAAGCACGGTTCTTCTCAGCATCATTGCACAGCCACTTGCAAAGGACACGTCCTTTGCAGTCAGGGCTGCCATGGAATCAGACGGCCCCCTGAACCCATAAATAACAACCCCTCCCTTGTGCCATTTGATCCCGCCTCCTCCATACCAGAGAATGTCCGGGTTATCAGAGTAAACGATTCGTGGAGCTGCCATGCCGATATCCGGGTTGTTGTGCAGGACGGATTCCAGCATGCCTGCTGTCTCTGGTGTTGCGGTGGCGTCATTGTTTAGAAGGAAAATATATTCACAATCAGTATTTGAAAATGCCCAGCGGATGCCCAGATTATTGCCGCGCCCGAAGCCAAGATTTTCGTCACTTCTGATAAGTTTGATATCAGAGATCTCTTTGAGAGGATAATATTCCTTATCCGAAGAACCGTTATCAACTACGACAATGTGGCACTTGGATTCGGATCTCTTTAATGAATCAATGGCCCTTCTTGTAAGAGCGTGGTTGTTCCAGTTTACTATGATTGCCGCGGTTCTTCTGGTCATGGCTGCTCGGTTGTCATGTGCGTTGGCAAAGCGGGTGCGATGGATTTTCGGATAAAGGACAATATGGCGAAAAAGATGAAGATCAGTGGGAATATATAGTCAATGGAAAGCACTGTCATGAAAATAAAGATTCCAGTAAGGGATACCCCGACAATAGCTGATATGGTCTTTAAAAAGCCCTCTGTCTTGTTATATAAATCGAAGCTTAGCTTGATCTGATGGTAAAAGATATATATAAATAAAGCAAGAGCTACTAAGCCTGACTCCATGCTTAGCACTAAGTAATAGTTGTCAATGGACGTGTGTCTTACACCGTGAGTAAGCGCATACCCGGACCGTCCCTGACCATATCCCAATAAAGGACGTTTTAATACCAACGGGATTCCCTTCTGAAGCTGCGTAACCCGTCCGTAGGAACTGGTCTTCTCGGTGAAAGTTCTTCCCTTGGTTATGTTGATCATAAAAGGTATAAAAAGCAATGCAAATATCAATATGGAGATCAAGCTTGTGTAGACAATAAGGAATCTGGTAGAGCCGTATTTATTCTTGATCATCTCTCTTGATTTGAGTATGAATAAAATTATAACAATGATTAGTGCTATGAGCATTGCGCCACGTGATTTCGTAAGAATGATATTCGAGAAGGAAAGAATAAAGGCGAAAAGGTAAAAGCCTTTCAATGCTTTGGATCGGGAATAATTTAATAATAGTACAATTACTGGTATTATAAAAACCTGATACTCCGCAAGAACGAGAGGATTGCTGAACACGGATCTTATCCTGTGCGCCCTGGGACTTATTACAAGTTTTTGTGGGTCAAATACCAAGGGATCAAGAAGGTTATAACCCAGATAAGCTTCGTACAGACCGTATAAGGATATCAGGATGCTTGAAAGGATCATGACAAAGACTATTCTGTATAACAGTTGCGTGTTCTTAAGTATGGTAATTGCAGCTAGAAAAAGAAGAAACCAGCTGAACGCATCGTCAGTAAACGAGAAAAGCGAAGCTTTGAAATTGTCTGAGGCAAGCAAAGACATGAACTTGACAGCAAACAATGCAATAAGGCAGTGGAACAGAGTCCTGTCTGCTCTGTAGCTTTCCATGATAGGCCTTGCAACCTGCCTGAATCCGAGGAGGGAGGCGGCCCAGACGAACACTAATGTGAAAATGATCAAGCGAGTTGGGTATATATTCGGGATTCCTTCAATGAAGATGGTTGCATAGCGAGGCCAGACTGGGGCTATGAAAACCACAAGCAGTAGCAATACCTCAAGGGGCTCGATACCTTTATAACCCTCAAGAGGAATGTTCTTATGGTCTGCCTTTAAAGCGGTTTCCATGGCTTTATATCTTTCTAATCCAGTATGAGCCAGGTTCGCTTTCTGGCCGGCTTTTAAGAATCGGGCACTTTTGCGACAGCTCCTGGAAATGGTTATGTTTTAAGAAATTAATTGCTCCTATTACTTCAAATGAAGGGTTGCAACTTAAGAATGCTTCAAGAAGATATTGCTCATTGAAGAACCGAATCATTTTGAAAAGCCACTCTTCCGGATAGTCCTTTGGAGAGAAGATATCGTGAATATGTATTAAAACACCATTCTTAAGAATAGGGAGTATCTGGAGTATCTCGAAAAGAACGTCCCCTTGGGGCCTTATTACGTGGGAAGAGTCGATGAAGAGGATGTCATTGGCATCAAGCCTGGAAAAGAGTTCGGCATCAATGTCTTCCACCTTTTTCCTGACAACCGTAACATCGAGACCTTCGAGCCAATCGTTCATATATGGTTCAATGCATGTCATTTCGCAAACATGAGAAGCGTCCTCAGTGCTATTTTTCTCAATAGCCTTTACGCTCATGAGCGTTGAATTCCCACAACCTATCTCGATGATCTTCCTGGGCTTGAAATGCCTGATAACGTTATAGAGGTATTCGGCATCGCCGGGACCAAAGGACTTGTTATCGTAATAGAAAGAAAGGTTTTTTGGCTTCTTGGCCGGGATGTCCATAAGCTCTTCGTTATAGTCGAACTTATTAAGAAGATCAAGCTGCCCTTGAACGTTCATATCAATGCCTGGCAAAGGCCTTTTGGAGCCAATATCCGATGAAAGGTGTTTGGGGTCAAAGAGAGGCTCGTAGAAGTGGTCTCTAATGGGGAACACCCCCACCTTAAGAAAGATACTCTTGCTGAGAGGCATCCTGAAAACACCTGCTTTTCTTACAAAGAGAAGTGCCAGTGAACCCAGAAGAGTTATCGGGGAAATAATCAGGTCAATAAGCCATAGTTGACTTTGTATGAATTTCTTAATCATCTTGCTTGTTGCCTTTACCTGGAATAGTTCCCTTTTCCTTGAATGCATTTGCCCATCTGGCCATTCCGGGGGTCATAAATATAGAGGTTGTTTACTTGTTCATCCGGGTCGCACATCAAATATCCCTCCTTGCGTCAGAAAGTATTATTTCATCATATCCAAGGTGTTTCATGATTTTATTATGCCTTATCCCTTCGTAAAAGTTACAGAGTTGTTCATTTTCTGCAAAAGCATAGGCACGACGGGATTGAACCTTGCCAGCAATGTTTCGGATGTCATTCCTGGAGCAATCGAGCCCGCAAAATTCGGCCATTTCCCGCAGGTATCCGGCTGGCTCGCTCAGGATGTCCTCATAGCGGACAAGTTTTTTCGGGCCTTCATAGTTATTGTATGCATCGATGCCTTCCATGGTATATTCTTCCCAGAGCTTGAAGCTTTCAGTCAGGGAGGCGCATCGTGTTGAACTCACAGGATGGGATTCGAAGGGATGAAAAGCGCCCTTCATTTTATGTGGTAATGGTCTTAAGATAAGGGATCTGTGGCCATCCTTAATAAAATTACGCTCTCTTGTAAAAAGGCTGTTGGCAACATCTACACCGTTTCTTGTTAATAAAATGATCTTTGCATCAGGGAAAATAGACCGCCATATGTCAAACGTAAAGATCGTTCGCGGATCCTTCCAGCCCCAAGGCTGGTCAAGGCCGGTTCTTGTGTTGAATACCAGATCCTTTAGCGAGCCGGTAAAAGAGGCAAACTGCCTGCTTGAAATGGACCTGGCGAAGACCTCTGTGGCCATGTCCTTTAGCTTCTTGCTTTGGTAGAGGATTTTCATCGGCAGAGGGTAGTCCCATGAGCCACCGGCCCGTTGCATTAGCCATTGGTTTCTCCTTTGAAAGAATATTGATTCAAAGTTTCCATCAAGGTGTTTGCCTGCGAAGAACCCGAGTTCCTTCAGCAGTGAGACGACCATGGACGTGCCCGAGCGGTGCATGCCGAGGATTATGACCGGGGGGTGGACTCTCTTGTCATGCATGCGTTTTGCTCCCTATAAATGGTATGGTTATTATCCTCAACCGTGACCAAACAAAATAAGCACTGATCAGGTTCATTGACGCCAGACATGTAGCGTTAGCGATGGCGGCGCCAAGAGGGCCCGCCAGGGGTATTAATATGATATTTAACAGGATGTTCGCAAGCGCCACTGAAGTGATTATATTGCTCATTAGCCGCTCGTTCCCGCTCATCATCAAGAGAAACCCTACTGGGCCGGTGGCTACATTGATATACTGCCCGATGGCCAGAATGACAAGAAGGGACGAGCCACCTCTGAATTCCGGGCCGAATATCCCCATCACCCATGCGGGGGCCACTATGAAAAGCAGAAGCAGGGGGGATGCCAGTACTGCAATGAGTTTTGTTGCATTTCTGGCGGTTGAAGAAAGTGACGTGAAATTCTTTTCCCTGTAAAGTGTGGCAAACTTGGGGGCGGCAATACTGTTGACAGATATTAAGATAAAACTGGTAAGCATCGCGATCCGTGTGGCTACCCCAAAGATGCCTACATCTGCTTTGGTACCCCATATGCCGAGCATGAATATGGGAACCCAGTTCATGCTGAGGTTCATTACGGATATCCGAAACAGGGGAATGCTGCTGTCAAGCAGCTTTCCAGTGTTGAAACTCCCCTTTATGCCCTTTAGCTGTGGCGTGGCAAGGCGCCACAACATTAGGCCGATTAGGCATGAGACAAAGGCTGCGAAGGTGTAGGCCCACACCGCGCCATTTATGCCGTAGCTGCTCCCTACTACTAGAAGGCCCAGGATGGACAGGGCAGGTATTGTAACACCCTGTAGAAGCTGTGAGTCCCTGATGCGTTTGAGTCCCTTGAGGACTTCCGCATAAAGCATTACCAGCGCAATGGGGACTATGGCCAGCGACATCCATTGCATTGGAGCTTTAAGGTCTGGCTTTGAGAAGACAGATGAGGCGATCCATGGAGACAGGGTGTATATGAGAAGGGTCATGGCAGTAGAAGCGAAGAACGCAAAAGCAAAGCCTTTGCCATATACCCCTTTAACCAAAGGCCAGTCTCCGGCGGATTGCCCGATTGCAACGAAACGGAGAAGTGCGTTGTCAAGCCCAATACGGCCGAATACCGTACCAATTGAAGTCATTGTAAGGGCAAGGAAGTATACCCCAGAGCCTTCGGCACCGAAGACCCTCGCAAGCAGGACATTGAAACCAAAGCTGATGCCAGCACCCAGGACTTTAAGTGAAAAGGCTACCGATGTACCCTTTATCACTTCGACCATATGTTCATCAGCCGAACTGAAAAAGGGAATTCTTATGGCAAGGGCATTTATCTTAAATCTATCAGTAAGGGGCTTATGCCGCCCTTGGGGCTTTTTTGATCCGTCATGGACCACAGGAAAACCTCTGTGGTAAGTTCAATTCAACCTGCTCTGTTTCTGAAGAGGTTATTTTGCCTAAGAAGCAATTGGTTTCGGGCCTTACATTTACTAAGAAAAACATCTGTTATTTTAACATAATAAATGCTCATCAGAGTAAGCCGGATTTTGTTATTCCCACATGCATAGGACATGCAGGCATCTGAATTGTTGGCAAGAGTCTAGGGGAACCGATTAAACTGATACTGCAAGTGTAGAACACAACTGTGTTTGCGATGGTCCCTCATGATGCTGCAATCTTGTCGTTCTGGATTTTCCCGACTCCTTCTTTTCCATTACTGACAGCACTAATATGGCGTATTAAAAACTCATGGATGACGTTTAAATGAATTCTTGATATATGTTAGGGTATGTATTCCCATTTATTCAAATAGTTCAGGTATATGACCATTCCTGCTGCAGGAGAGTCTGCCTTGCCGGTGGCAGCGCAGAAAAATTGTGTTCCACCACCCTTTGTCCTGCAGTAATAAGTAAAATTAAGGTCACTCGGTTTCCCAGGCCTAAAGGAGGGGAAATAATCTTCAAGCCCACGGTCACTAGTGGAACCATATGAACCATTGTATGCAGAATACTTATCTTCGTCAAAAACATCTTTATTAACCCAGGGGGCATATCTGCCGTATTCAGCATAATATTGCTCATTGAGGGTAAAGAGCACGCTCAGGTTTGTTGTGGCCTCCGATCTTATGGCCTTTGTGCGCTGGCCCAGGAACATGGGGATGGAGATGCCAGCCAGTATGCCGATGATAGCGATGACTACCAAGAGTTCAATAAGAGTGAAACCCATATCATTATAGCGTTTGACCCCGAACATCCTTGCTATCCGTTCCATGTTTGAGCCTCCGTATTATTTATGATTAACTACATTTTATCATAACATTTGGTTTTTGTGGGATTAATACGTATTATAATGGCTTGTGCTTGGGCCGCTGGCTGTTTTATGATAATCACTGGATTTATGAGATGACCGTGATATGAAAATAATCGTTATAGGAACGGGATATGTGGGGCTGGTGCACGCTGCGGTGTGTTCGGAGTTCGGGCATGAGGTGTACGGCTATGACACCGACGCCGGGAAGATGGAGGCCTTTGCCACCGGGAGCGCCGAGCAGATAGAAAGGCACGTGAACGAGCCCGGGCTCTCGGGCATTATCCGCGAGACCGCCGGGAAATACCTGCATTTCTCCTCGCGCCTGGAATCCATTATCGAGGGCGTGGACGCCATATTCCTATGCTTGCCCACGCCGGCGAGGCTTGACGGCTCAACGAACCTGGACATC
>SDBV01012752.1_pt1 | contig 10738 bp, 10 predicted proteins | sample 2277081 | NCBI WGS metagenome assembly SDBV01 (sample SAMN10402039, study PRJNA504765) | marine sediment metagenome | isolation source: marine sediment core GS10_PC15, 223 cmbsf | place: Arctic Ocean: Southern Knipovich Ridge | collected 2010
CTTGGGCCAGTTTTCGGGGAGCAGGTCAGTCCGGCTCGCAGCCGACGAGGGCCAGCAGCATCAGGCAGGTCAGAATTCGTGTGGAGTTTTTCATTTGTGTCCCCTCTGGGATTATTGGTTCAGGTCCAGGGGTCGATTGCGACTTTGACCTGGCTGTCGCGGAAGTCGTTGAAGGCGGCGACCGACTCGGCAAGGCTATCGAGGCCGAGCGTGGCGGTGACTATTTTGCCGCTATCGATCCGGCCGGATTCGATCATCCGCGCCGAGCGGTCGAGCGTGTTGGGCGGCATCTTCGATGCGACGATCCTGGCCTGCTTGTCGTACAGTTCGAACGGGTCGAATTCCACTTTGCTGCCGGCAGGGCACACGCCGAAGATCATGAACGTTCCGCCCGTCGCCAGCAGCGGCAGGGCTTGGGCTATGGCGGCCGGGTCGCCGGTTGCGTCGATGATGAAATCCACTCCGCCGGGCAGCTCGGCCCGCACCTGGTCCGCCAGATCGGCGGCGTTGGGGTCGATCACCACGTCCGCGCCCAGCTCGGCCGCCTTGCGGCGACGGTAGGCTGCGATTTCCGTCTGGAGCAGCTTGTGGCAGGGGGAGCTTGCGAGCATCTGCGCCCACAGCAGGCCGACCGTGCCGGCTCCGAGGATCATAGCGCTGGCGCCCGCGCGAAAGCCCAGCCGATCGTAGCCGTTCAGCACGCAGGCGAGGGTTTCGCACAGCACGCCGCCGGCCTGGCCGACCGACTCGTCCATCGGCACGACCTTGGTCGCAGGGGCGAGCAGATATTGGGCGAATCCGCCGTCTAGCTTGTAGCCGATCACGGCCGGGTCGCCGCAAAGGTTGGGTTGTGCGGCACGACACTTGTCGCACACGCCGCAGCCGATCACCGGATCGACGGCGCAGAACGCGCCAATCGCAATGCCCTCGACTCCCGGGCCGATCGCTTCGACTCGCGCGGCGATCTCGTGGCCGAGCACTACCGGCGGGGCGACGCCTGCCGTCAGTTCGCCTTCTACGATGTGGTGGTCGGTCCCGCACACGCCGCAGGCCAGCACCTTCAGCAGCACCTCGCCAGCGGCGGGCGTGGGTACGGGCAGGTCGCGCAGCTCGATCGTTCGATTGCCAAGAAAAACCCCCGCCTTCATCGATTGCGCCGCCATTGGTCCGTCCTTCTAGATCGGTTGATCGTCCATGAGTATTTTTACTTCGTCTGCGATTGGCATGGCCGACTGGGCGCCGAGCTGCGTACAGGCCAGTGCGCCGGCGGCGTTGGCGAATTTGGTAGCATGGTGCAGGCCGTCACCGCGGGCGGTCGCCACGGCCAGGGCAGCCATGAAAGCGTCGCCGGCTGCGGTCGTGTCGACCACGTTAACCTTGTAGGCGGGCACGGTGTAGAAGTGCCCGTCGTTGGACACCGCCAGCGCACCTCGCGGCCCGAGCTTCAGCACCGCCACCTGCGCGCCCCGGCCGATCAGGTCAGAGGCTATTCGTTTGTCGACGCGTTCTTCGCCGGCGTGGCTGTTGCCGGTGATTCGCTCGGCCTCGACGACGTTGGGCGAGATAATATCCACCATGCACAGCTCGTCAGGGATGTGTCTCGGTGCGGGGGCCGGGTCGAGGATCACCTTGCAGCGGTGGCGGCGGGCCAGTTCGATAGTCGCCCGCACGGTTGGCATTGGCAGTTCGAGTTGCAGCAGGACAACGTCGGCCTCGTCGAACATCGCCTCGTTGGTGTACACGTGGTCGTCTGGCGTGACGAGGAAATTTGCCCCGCTCGCGACGACGATAGAGTTTTCGCCCTGCGAGTCGACCACGATCATAGCCGCACCGGTCGGAGCGTCGGCCGTGGTCCGCACCGCGTCGCAGTCGACGCCTTCGCTCTTCAGGTTCGCCATCAACTGCTCGCCGAACGCGTCTTGGCCAACCGCGCCGATCATTTTGCAGTTGCCGCCCAGGCGGGCCACCGCCACGGCCTGGTTGGCGCCCTTGCCGCCGGGGAAGGTCTTGAAGTCGTCGCCCAGGATCGTCTCGCCCGGGGCGGGCATGCGAGGGCTGCGGACCACCAGGTCCATGTTGATCGATCCGACAACCAGAATGACAGGTCCATCCGCCATGGTTTGCTCCCTAAGTGCTAGAATGCAACAAATGCGAAGTAACGTGAAATGCACAGAGGCATTCTATCCGCACCGCACGCCTGCGAGCAACCATATAGAACAGATAAAGTCCGCCTGTGTCGCTCGGCCGGCTGCGGCTTCGAATGGTTGCATATTCTCTTGACGCAACAGGATGTTGTGATACATTACACGTGAAGGCCTGATGCATCCCCGACGCCTCGTCAGCGTGTCATCGCGGCGTTGGATCACCGCCTGCCAGCCGACGTCCCGCCAGAAAACGTCATCGCACTCTTCCACGCCGGGCAAAAATGCCGCTATGAAACGTGAGCTTTGCGCGTAGTTCAGTAGGCCGGGTCTTGACCCGGCGGGTTAAGAGCGAAAATGGATTTGTCGGGTCAAGACCCGGCCTACTGCTCAGGATAAAGGATTCGTGGACAGAAAGTCGTGGGACACGCAACCTAAGCGGTCTCAGATGAGTTCTGCGCGGTGGGGCTCCTGTCCCACCGCGTTTGAAACCGACCAAAAGGTGGCGGGACGGGAGCCCTGCCACCCCAGACTCCACACAACTTATATGAGACCGCTTAGCTGCATACATGCGGAATAAACTGGGGCGATCTTTATCGCACCGGCGGCAACTGGTACAATGCTCCGTCGATTTTGACCCAATAATGAAAAAAAGGATACCCACATGGATGTAGAATTATCACAACGTCTTCAGAAGTTGCCCCCGTATCTGTTCGCCGACCTGCGCCGCAAGATGGCCGAGGCGAAGGGGCGCGGCATCAAGGTGCTTCGCATCGATATCGGCGACCCCGACTTTCCCACGCCCGAGCCGATCGTCGAAGAAATCTGCCGGGCCGTCACCGACACCAGCGATCCGGATCGGCACCGCTATGGCTGCGACCGCCCGGCGCCGGAATTCCCCCAGGCCGCTCGCGACTTCTACAAGCGACGCTACGGCGTGACGCTGGACGCGGACCAGATCGTCACCACGATGGGCTCGAAAGACGCCATCGCCAAGCTGCCCATGGCGATCATGAACCCGGGCGACGTTGGCATCGCACCCGTGCCTGGCTATCCTACATATAACATCGGGCACGTTTTCGCGGGCGGCTCGACGTATCAGGTTCCGCTTCGTCCGGAGAATGACTTCCTGGTCGACTTTGACGAGATCCCGGCCGAGATCCGCAAGCAGGCGAAGATACTCTGGCTGAACTATCCGAACAATCCCACCACGGCCACCGCGACGGTGGATTTCTTCGCCCAGGCCGTCGAGTTCGGCCGCCAGAACGATATCCTGATCGCGCACGACTCGGCCTACAGCGAGAACACCTACGACGGCTACGCCGCACCGAGCATTCTCCAGGTAGACGGCGCCGACGAAGTCGCCATCGAGTTCTTCTCGCTGTCGAAGGGTTTTAACATGACCGGCTGGCGGATGGGTTTTGTGGTGGGCAACGCGTCGGCCGTCGCGGCGCTGAACACGGTCAAGGAAAACGTGGACAACGGCTCGCCCCGAGCGCTGCAGCTCGCCGCAGCCAAGGCTTTGCAGAACGCCGAGCAAATCAACGCCGAGATCAATCGCGTTTACCAGCGTCGGCGGGACATGGTGGTCGACGCGTTGAACCAGGCCGGCTGGTCGCTCGAAAAGCCCAAGGCAACCATCTATATATGGGCGCCCGTGCCGGACAAATACAAAGGCGACAGCGGCGCGTTCGTGGCCGATCTGCTGGACAAAACCGGCGTGATGGTCACACCCGGCCGAGGCTACGGGCAGGCGGGCGAGGGCTTCTTCCGCATCTCGCTGACCTACGGCGACGACGTGCTGAAAGAAGCCATGGAACGAATCATCGAGATGTCAAAGTAAGGCGGCCGAGCATGGCGAGAGAAGTGCGAATGGAACATACCAATGGCCTGGGCAAAGAGGCCAAGGTCTGGGTGAGCGGGAACCTGCTGACCGTTTGCGACGGCGTGAGCCCCGACGAGGGGCGCTGCCCGCCCGGCGAAATGGAGAGCGTGAAATTCTCCTACATGAACGTGGCTGGCTTTTCCTGGGACGATGCCATTCGCGGCAATCCAAGCCGACGCAATCAACTCGAGCCCACCGGGCGATGGTCGTACGTCGGCTATGGAAAAGTGCTGTCGGTCATGCCCGTGCTGGTCGATTTCGGACTGCTGCAGATGGAAGACGCCAACTGGACCACCGACGAACAACTCGTGGGCAAGTACGTGCGGATTCCCATCGATCGGCTCGAGATTTCCAACGCGGTGGTGCCGGACTGGCCGGAAAATGCACGGTAGGCCTGCTCAACGAGAATGACAAAAATCACAGCGACATCCTGCACCGCATACATCGGGCTGGGAGGCAATCTGGGCGATCGTGAAGCCACGCTTCGCCGGGCGATTGCTCTGCTCGACCAGACCGAGAACGTCGAGATACGCGAAGTCTCGGATTTTATCGAAACCGAGCCGGTAGGCCCCGCCGATCAGCCAGAGTATCTCAATGCAGTGGTCGAGATCGCCACGTCACTATCGCCGGAAGAATTGTTGACCACGTTGCAGGCCATCGAAGCTGAACTAGGCCGCGACCGCAAACGCGAGCAGCGGTGGGGGCCGCGAACGTGCGACATGGATATTCTGCTGATGGGCGAATGCGTCATGAAAACCACCAGCCTTACGATTCCGCACCCGCGATTGAGCGAGCGAGGCTTCGTGCTTCGTCCGTTGGCGCAGATCGCGCCGCAGGCCGTCCATCCCATCGCGGACAAGACCATCGCGGAGTTGCTGGCTGCGTTGGAGGCAGGCCAATGAGCGCGAAACTCATCAGCATTATCGGCCCGCCTGCCAGCGGCAAGACGGTCCTGGCCGAGGCGCTGTCGGCCGAGCTTCCCGCGACGCTGGTGCGTGAGGATTATGCGGGCAACCCGTTCCTGGCTGAATCGTACGCGGGTGCGATCGAGACCCGCCTGCCCAGCCAGCTGTATTTCCTGCTGTCGCGGGTCAAGCAATTGCAGTCGGCCTCCTGGCCGGGCGACGGTCTGGTGGTGACCGACTACGGATTCTGCCAGGATGCGATGTTCGCGCGATTGCGGCTGGACCGTGTCGACCTCGAAACCTATCGGAAGGTTGCCGGGCCGCTGGCTGATATGGTTCATCAGCCGGACGTGCTGATTCGTTTGGATGCGTCGCTGGAGGCGCTGCTGACGCGAATCGACCGTCGCGGGCGCGGGTTCGAACAATCCATGACCACAGATTTTCTGGAATCGATGCGGGCTGAGTGCGACACTGCGGCCGGCGAAGCTGCCTGCCCGGTCATTTCCATCGACACCGAAGACATCGACGTGCGCGATGCCGAATCACGCCGGGATCTGATCGCCACATTGCGAGAGAAGCTATGAAGGTCGCAAAGACAATCGAGGAAATTCGCAGCCTGGTTGGCGAGGCTCGGTCGGCTGGCAAGACCGTCGGGCTCGCGGCGACGATGGGCGCACTGCACGAAGGGCACCTTTCACTTATCCGCACGGCTGCGGAGACATGCGATTTTGTCGTGGTGAGCGTCTTCGTCAACCCCACACAATTCAGCCCCGAAGAAGACCTGGCCGGCTACCCGCGATCGCCCGAGCAGGATCTGGCCGCATGCCGACAGGCCGGCGCCGACGCCGTGTTCACTCCTTCGGTTGAGGAAATGTACCCCAGCCAGTGCCTGGCCGAGGTGGCGGTGGGGCGGCTGGGCGACACGATGTGCGGCCGGCAGCGACCGGGACATTTCGCCGGAGTCTGTACGGTGGTTGCCAAATTGTTCAATATCGTCCAGGCCGACAAGGCTTTTTTCGGCGCTAAGGATTTTCAGCAGGTTACGATTATTCGGCGGATGGCGGCGGACCTGAACTTCGCCGTTGAGGTGGTCGCCTGCCCGACCCTACGCGAGGCCGACGGGTTGGCGATGTCCAGTCGCAATGCGTATCTAACGTCTGGGCAAAGAGATCAGGCGGCGGCCCTTCGTCGCAGTCTCGACCTGGCCGAGACGCTCATTCGTCGCGATCATCCGCCGGCGGGGCAGATTATCGAGGCGATGGAAGAACTGCTCGCAGCCGAAGCGCCAGATGGCGAAGTGGATTACATACAAATTGTCGACCCTCAGGAGCTTGGCGACGTACAAAGCACTGATCGGCCGGTGCTGGTTGCGTTGGCCGTTCGGTTCGGCAAAGCTAGGCTGATAGACAATACGGTGGTGGACTGACCTCGCCGGCTCGTCTAGAATGCCGCACTGCAACTGGCCGCAACGGCGGCCTTTGAATCGTACCTCGGAGATTCAATGCTTCTCAAGCTATTGCGAGCGAAAATTCACCGCGCCACGATTACCCAGGCCGAGGTGGACTACGTCGGTTCGATCACGATCGATTCTGATCTGCTGGACGCGACGGGAATATTGCCCGGCGAATGCGTTCTGGTGGCCGACCTGACCGACGGCGCACGTTTCGAGACGTACGTCTTAGCCGGCGAGCCCGGCAGCGGGATTATCTGCATCAACGGCGCCGCCGCTCGCCTGGTCGACGTGGGCGATAAGGTGATTATCATGGCCTTCGCATACGCGGGCGTCGACGAGGCCGGCGATGTGAAACCCAAAGTCGCCATCATGAACGAATCGAACCAAATCGAGAAACTGCTCTAACCCAAGGACCATCAACCGTTACACCCAACCCGGTCCACTTGCGGCCGGACCGAGCCGAGCATGCTAAAGACCCTCGTAGATTTCGGCATTGTGAACCTGGGCGTTTGGAAAGGACCCATTCGCCTGTGGGGATATGGCGCGATGCTGGTGCTGGGTTTTCTGGTCGGCATTGCGATGGCCCAGCGCCGTGCCCGCCGCGCCGGCGAGAACCCGGAAGTCATCACGCATCTCGGCATTATGTGTGTGGTCGGGGGCATTCTCGGCTCGCGCCTCGCATACGTCATTCAACATTGGGACACGCAGTATGCCCACTCGCCGAACATGCTGGCTGCGATATTCAATTTCTCCAGCGGCGGGTTGATCTACTATGGCGGTGTTGTCCTGGCGACGGCTTTGGTGCTGATCTATCTGTTGGTGCGTAAGCTTTCCGGGCGTCGCTTTCTGGATTATCTCGCGATCAGCATGATGGTGGGCCTAGCCTTCGGGCGAGCGGGGTGTCTGCTGAACGGCTGTTGCTACGGCAGCCGATGCAAAACCGACTGGGCATTGAGCACGAAATTCGCCATGTATCCCAAACCGCTGATAAAACTCGACGGCCGCGATAACCCGTACTCCCAGGGAGATGCGGGCCTGTCGCCCGTCTACGCGCATCAGATGGAGCAGGGGGAAATTTTTCCCGACCCCCGTTTGTTAGATGCGACGGGTAGGCTGATCCCGCCCGGCGACCTTTCGCCCGAGCAGGTCGCAATCGCCGAAGCGAGTCTTTCGCACCCGGTTCAGCCCGCGCAGATATTGGGCATTATCAACGCGCTGCTGCTGGCGGGGATACTGACGGTTTTCTATCGCCTTCGCACGCGAGAAGGCCAGGTGTTCGCCGTCATGCTGATTCTTTACCCGATCACGCGGTTTGCGTTGGAGAGCATTCGCGACAGTAACGCCCACGATTTAGCCGCCGGCATCTTGACTCACAATCAATATACGTCGATAGTCACGGCCATTGTCGGCGTGGTGATGCTGCTGTGGCTGCGTCGCCGCCCGCCCTCGGCCGGACCCAATTGGGCCGAACGATTGGAAGCACAAACAAACAATCTCACCAAAGCGAAACGTAAATCTAGCCGAAATAGAAAAGTAAGCAGATAAAGGAGCCGTCATGAAATTGCGTAACACACTTCTATTGGTTTGTATTGTACTGGCCGCCACCTCGAGCGCATGGGGAGGCATGGACCCCGAAGCCCTGATCGCCAAAGCCGAGCAACTGACAAAAAACGCCCTGGTCCTTGTTCGCTGCACTTACACCCAGGAAATAGGCAAACGAGAGTTGGGGGGCATTGGGGTTTGCTACAGCGAGAAAGGCGAATTCCTGACGCTGATCTTTGACGCGTCGGTGAAAAAAGAGAATCTGTCGAATCTGCGCCTGATCCTCCCCGGGCCGGAACAAGAGGAGATCCCGGCGGAATTGATCGGGATTCATCCGGGAACGGGCATCGGTTTCGTTCGCGCGACCAAGCCCCATGACTGGCAGGCGATTCGTTTTGCGGAAGAGTCGAACCTCAAGCCCGGAACCCAGGTTGTCTCGGCCGGCCTGATCCCCGGCAATCCGGAAAATAAGCCGTATTTCGGCGTGGCGAACGTTGCGGCCCAGTTGCGATACCCCACGGTGCTGGCGTTTGTGACCGGCGGAAATCTGACCGGTATCGGCTCGCCTGTGTTGAATTCCGAAGGCGTTGCCATTGGCATTGTCCGCACGCAGCTGAATCTGGACTATCAGGTCGTCATCGGCGGCAAGCAGTCCAACTTGACCATGAAAGGTCATCAGGAAGCGAAGTTCTTCGTTCCCGCCGAAGAGTATGCGTACTCTCTCAAAGAAATCCCGCAGGAAGGCACGATTTCTCGCCTGGCGTGGACGGGCATTTTGAATATGGCCGGGGTCGATAAGACTCAGGCCGAGTTGCTGGATATGGACAAGCCCGGCGCGTCGATCGACCGGATCATTCCCGGCACGCCTGCCGCTCAGGTCGGCCTGCAGACCGGCGACGTGATCGTCGGCATGGACGGCAATGACCTGGAGAATTTTGCGGTTGCGGAGTCGGTGGCGACACGGTTGGTGCAGAAAATCCGCCGCAAGAAGCCCGGCGACGAAATCACTCTGACCGTAATGCGAAAGGGCCAGACGCGTGACGTGAAGATTCGTCTGATCGCCATGCCGCTACGCCCCAACGAAGCGCCTCGCCATTTGAATATGAAACTGGGCGTGCTCGTTCGCCAGAAGGTGCCCCTTGACGAGCATATCAAGGCCTTGGCGAATCCGACGCTGCCCGGCTTGCCGGTTCTTTACATAGTCCCGAACGGCCCGTCTGCTGATGCAGGCCTGCGTGGAGGCGATCTGGTCACGCACGTCAACGACCAGCCGGTGGGCGTGAGCCTGGAAACCTTCAAGCAGGTAATCGACGACGCCTATGCAAGAGATCCGGACCAAAGCATTGTACTGAAGATCCGGCGAGGCGATCAGGACGAAATGTCGATCAGTATCCAGCCGATCAGCGATAGCAAGTAAGCCAGTTAAGTTTCAATACGAACAGGAGACGTCACGATGCTTCGGATCATCCTAGTGGTGACGGTTTGCAGCGTCGTGGCGTCTTTTGCATTGGGCGAAACGTCGCCAGCGGAGCCCCAGGCGAATTCACTGGCGGCCGAAAGTTTGAGGCAGTCGGCCCGGACGCTAGCGGCCGCCCCGGCCCGAACACCCGCTCGGGCAGCCAGGCTGGTGGCAATGATTCACATGGCCAACCGGCTCGAACCGCAAAACGCAAGCACGAACGCACTGCTGGCGGACGTCTACGAAGCGCAGGGCAAGGCCGGCCCGGCCTCCCAGGCCCTGCAAGTATGCCTGTCCGCCCGCCCCGAAGATCATGCGACCGGCGTTCGCTGGATTGTCGGACGGGTCGCGTCTTTGAACAATGCATCCCAGCGAATCGCGTTTCTACAGTCCGTCGTCGATCAAGCAGACGCGGCCAACGCGCTTCGCGCCGAGGCGGCCGTACGCCTGGGAGAACTTTTCGAACGCCGGGCCGCAACGGAAGACGCCCGCAAGGCCTATCGCAAGGCGCTGTCTTTCATTCCATATCACTCGGCCGCCAGGCGACGCCTGCTGGCGATCGATCCATCGCCAAAACTCTCCCGCCATGCCGAAGCTCTTTTGTGCGAATTGCGGACCAATCCGTTGGCGATCAACTTCGCGTGGGAGTTGGGTGACCTGTTGAGCCGGGTCGGCCTGTATTCCCAGTCGGCGGAGATGTTCGATTACGCATGGGCGGTGTTCCTGCAACGAAACACCATAAAACAGGCCTCGCCGCTGTTTGTTACACAACACTTCAACGCACTCCTGGACGCTGGCAAACACGCGGAAGCGGCCGCACGATTCACCCCGATTCTGGAATCGTTCCCCAATGACACGAACCTTCAGTCTCTGATGGTCGAAGCGTTGCGAGAATCGGGAGACGAGCAAAAAGCGGACGAGATCATCGCCGCCATGGAGGCCCGCTACCTCGATGCCAACCACACCCCGGCCAGCCCCGCTGAATTGGCATGGTTCTACCTTCTAACGAAACGTGATCCGCAGCGAGCGTTGGGCCATGCCGAGTCGGCCGCCAAAGACGGCAACGCGCCGGTAATCCAGCGAATTCTTGGCGCTGCCGAACTGCAGACCGATCAGGCAGGCCAGGGCGCCGACCGCCTCGATAAGGTGATGGAGCGGGATGTCTACGCGGCTGCGATTCTGGCTGAGCACTATTTCGCCAATGGCAATCGCCAGGGCGGGCTGCGGGCGATCGCCGCTGCTGTCAACGCGCCGCGAGGCGGGCCTGCTTTCCGGAAGCTGCGGGCAGTGGCGGCCGCCAACGACGCGAATATGCCCACACCACCCGAGAGCGAAGCAATTACCTCGCTGGTC
>SDBV01012753.1_pt1 | contig 10737 bp, 12 predicted proteins | sample 2277081 | NCBI WGS metagenome assembly SDBV01 (sample SAMN10402039, study PRJNA504765) | marine sediment metagenome | isolation source: marine sediment core GS10_PC15, 223 cmbsf | place: Arctic Ocean: Southern Knipovich Ridge | collected 2010
AATTTCTGGAGTCAAAGAATGTAATTGGTTTAATAAAATTCTTGGATTAATGTTTTCTCGTAGAGAAAAAGCGAATGCTTTGGTCTTTGAGTTTCCTAAAAAAACAAAAATGCCAATACATTCTTTTTTTGTTTTCTTTTCTTTTCTTGCTATTTGGATGGATGACAAAAATAAAGTAATGGAAATAAAAAAAATTAAACCATTTACGCCAAAACAATCGTCGGCAAATCCTTATTTTAAACTTCTTGAAATTCCTATTAATGAAAAATATGAAAAAATATTAAAATTTCTTAGTAAAGAATAATATATAAATCTCTTTTAGAAGATTGGCAAAATCTTTTGTCACCGACGGATTTCCCAAAAGATTTAAATAGATTGGTGTTTAAAATAAAATACAATAGTAATCAAAAAGGAGGTAAAAAATGGGAAGAGTTGTTAAAAAGAATGTAATTAAAAGAAAGCCAGGTTATCTTTACTATGTTGATGGTGGCGGGAATGTATGCGAAGCAAAAATGTCTCGTGGTGGAAAAAAGAAAAAGAAAGGAGCTAAAAAGAAAGTAGCTAAAAAGAAACCTGTAAAGAGAAAGCCTGCAAAGAAAAAACCAGCAAGAAAGAAGAGGAGGTAGGGAAATGTATTTTTTTATTTTTAATTAATTTTTATTTTAGGTAGAATAGATTAATCTATCTATTGAAGAAAATCTAAATTCAAGAGTTTTATACAATAGTTTAGAAGGATATTTTTTGTCTTGTCTTAACTTAGGGTTTAAATGAGTAGTATATAATTCTTTTATGTAAATGGATTCTGTTAATATTGAAGCTTCTTGAGGGGTAAGAGCATTTATGTATTTTTCTAATTGGGAAAATTCAGGTTCTTGTCTGATTTTTTCCATATAAGTTTCATAGTCAGGAGTTTGAGGATTATTTAAAAACGTATTTTTATGAGTATGAAAGACATCAGGGATTCTTAGTAAATGTACTTTTTTTATGTGTTTTTCATTATTGTCTAATAAAAAATATCTTATTCTATAAAAATTACTATGGTCTGATGCAAGAATTAAATCTGTCTTTTTTGCAAGTTCTTTTGTAAAAAGAGTTCTTTTATCATCTTCTCTCAATATATGAACATCTAAACCTGCAGATTTGATATTTATTTTTGGAGTTAAAAGATATTTATTTCTAAGAAATTCTTCTATTATCTGACTTCTTGATGAATTCAAACTACAAATAACATATATGTTTTTCATATAAAAAGTAATCTTTTGATTTAAAAATTTAACTTTAATCCAACATAGAAGTTCCAAGGTTCTTGTTCGTTAGAATTTGCTTGTGCATATAAGAATAAATCTTTGTCTGATTCCCCACTTATTTTAATTCCAAATTGTCCAGAGAGTGTTGTAGGTTTTTCATCATCAGTTGGGATTTTAACATATGTTGAAACATAAGGTGAAAGTTTAAAATTTTCAAAGAGCTCCATCCCGTAGAATAATGATGGAAATTCCCAGGTAGTTGAAATGTTAACATTTAGTTCTTCAGAAGTGTTTCCAGCGATATTATCGAGTCCTATTCTTAATATAAGGAATTGGTCACTATATGGACTTTTTGGGACAATGTATAAATCTGCTGAAAAACTATATTCATCTATAAAAGATTCTGGTATCTGAGAAAGGGTTTTATTAGATAATTCATCTAATCTAGTGGAACCTTGTCCGGTTAAACCTCCTACGATATAAAGTTTGTTGCCCTCACTTAAACAAGTGTCAATCATTGGAGAATTTAAAAATAATTCAAGTCTGGCTTTATAATCAATATCATTTTCTTGATTTTGAGGAAAATTTAATTGTCCGCTTGCCACCAAAGACGCAGAAATTATTCTGTCAGATAATTCTCCATTTTCATCCTCTGCTGTTTTTGGCATTGCTGAAAGAAGGGCTCTGTTAGATATATCTAATGAAGCTAAAGGCAAAGTTTTGGATATAGAAATATAAGGTAAAATTTCTTCTATAGGATTTTTTAAAATCTCTTGTTCTAAACCTCGTGGAACTTGTATCTCTGTTCTAAAAACATCAGGATCAACCATAATTGTTTGGTATAATGGCTGTTCAGGGAAAAGTCCCAAATGCAAATTAGATTCTGCATGTGCTTGTTTTTGTGAACCAAGAAATAATGCACCACATAAGACTGGAATTAGTAAACTTTTTAGTCTCATTAAAATATAATTCCTATAATATTTATAAGTATATGTCTGTTTGAGAATATATGACAATTGTTTTAATTAATTTTAGATAGTTGTTCTCTGACTTTTAATTCATCTCCAGGATTAGTTATACCCATCCAATTGTTTTCGGTTGGGTAAAGATAAATTGTTAATTTATTACTTTTAATTAAGTTGCCAAGTTCTTGTGGGAGTAAGCATTCTATTTTTCTATCTCCTGTATTTTTTTCTTTAAAATCTTGCAGAATAAAATTTAAGTTATCTATGACTTCTGGCTGTAATGCGAAAATATTCATACTACATAAATCTTCTTCAGATAATGCTTTTTCTTTTAAATTTCCTCTTGTGATATCAAATACTTCTCGTAATGAATTAACGGTATTGTTTGGGTTGGACTCAAAAATTCCACGATTCACTGATCCTTCAGGCAAAACATTTCCCAATTTATATCCAACTGTTGCATTTGTTGATTTATTCTGAAGATGTTTTGCTAATATTTGGAAAGTTTCCTTTCCGTAAAGATCGTCTCCATTACATACTACAAATGGGCAATCAATTATATCTTTTATGGCACATAATGCACCCACACTTCCCCAAGGTCTGTCTCTTTTTTTTTCATCAAATTTTTGCAGAGCATAAAATATAGGAATTCCATGATAACTATTCCCAAATTTTTTCCTGAATGGTTTTTGTGTTTTGTTTCCTACGATGAAAATTATTTTTGAGAATCCTGCAGTAAGTGCTTGATTCAATGAACATTCAATTAAAGTTTCATCATTGGAACCAACTTTTGCGAATTGTTTTATTTTCCCTCCAAATCTGCTTGAGAGTCCTGCAACCATATAAACAAGAGCCATTTCTTTCATTGAAGTGAAAAATTAATATATTTTATAAAGATTTGTTTGATTTAGAGTTTATGAATAAATATGTTAAGAAATATCAGAAGATAGTTGATGAGTTGGTTAAGAAGGGTTTTCCTGAGTTGAAGGGGAAGAAAATAAAGATAATTGAATATAACTTTACTAAAACCTATGGGGGTTTTATTCCGATTATTAATCTATTTGGAATTCATAAAAGGTCCAGAAATCTTTCTCGTGGAGAGTTGGATGCACTTTTGGTCCATGAGCTTTGTCACATGAAAGATTTTGATAATATGAATTTCTTTAAAACTTTTTTGTGGGGAATTTTGTCTAATATTCCCGCTTTTCCAAGAAAGAAATTAGAAAGCAGAGTTGATAAAATAGTTGTTAGGAAAGGATATGCTAGACAGAGGGTTGTTTTGGCTAATAAGAAATTGGATGCTGAGAAGCATTCTAAAAATTATATGTCTGTGGAAGAGATTAAATCATATGCAAAGAAGATTGGAAAATGGTATTAATTTTAGGAATAGAATCAACTGCCCACACTTTTGGGGTTGGTGTGGTGAAAGATGGAAAGATTTTAACTAATGTTAAAAAAGCTTACACAACAGAGAAAGGAGGAATTATTCCTATTGAATCTGCTAAACATCATCATAATAACAGAGATAAAATTTATTCTGTTGCGTTAAAAGAGGCGAAAATTAAAGGGGAGGAGATTGATGCTATTGCTTTTGCACAAGGTCCTGGTTTGGCACCATGTCTTTTGGAAGGAATGAGATTTGCTAAAGAACTCGCAAAGAAATTGAGCAAACCAATTATCCCAGTTAATCATTGTATAGCACATTTAGAAATTGGCAAGTGCCGCTCGGCATACCCCAAATTGCGAAATACTGGGGCAACTGAACCAAAAGATCCAGTTATGCTTTATGTTTCTGGAGCCAACACGCAAGTAATTGCTTATGCTGGTGGGAGATATAGAATTTTTGGGGAGACTCTTGATATTGGAGTAGGAAATTTTATTGATAATTTTGCAAGATTGCTTGGCATTGGTTTTCCTGGTGGACCAAAGATTGAAGAATTAGCTGGAAAAAGTACACCGCTCGGTGTACCCCAAAGCACTGAATATCGGGGCAAAAAATATATAGAACTTCCTTACAAAGTTAAAGGAATGGATATTGCTCTTTCAGGAATCCTTACAAATTTAAAACAAAAGATTGAGAGGATGAATAAATCCGTTCCCGCCCGCCCAACCCTTAAGTTACCTGCTCACTCGCGTTCGCAGATTGATAAGAAGTTATTAAACAAGAAATCTTTAATTAATAGTTTTCAAAAATCGAGCGCATTAGCACGAGACAAATCAATTAATTATACAATTGAAGATTTAGCGTATTCAATGCAGGAAACTGTTTTTGCAATGTTAGTTGAAGTTGCTGAAAGAGCTTTGGCGCATACAGGTAAAACAGAATTACTTTTAGGAGGAGGTGTTGCTTGTAATTCTAGGTTGCAGGAGATGTGTAAAATAATGTGTAGAGAGAGGGGAGCTAAATTTTTTTGTCCTCAAAAAAGTCTTTTGACAGATAATGGTGCTATGATTGCATTTTTAGGAGAAATAATGTTTGAGGCTGGGATAAAAGAAAAAGATTTGAATCAAATAGATATTTTACCAAGGCAAAGAACAGATGAAGTTGAGGTTTGCTGGAAGTGATTGATAGAATAATTTTTAAATAGGATTTTCTTAATTATTTGATGAATCAAAAGGGGTTAAAGAAAATTTCCTTATTGAAATCTAAAAATTTGACATATTTATTCATATCTATTTTTGTTTTAATCTTAGTAGTTGTATTAATCCTGCTTCCTGATGGTATTCGATTAACTGGAAAAGCAGTTTTAAATACTGATATAACAAAATCAAGCCAAAAAATATCAAATACAACTGGAAATCTTTATGGAGAATTTTTTAATTCTAGTGCTTTTGGAGCAGGAGTAGCTTCACTAGGAGATTTTGATGGAGATGCTATAACAGATATTGTTGTGGGTGCTTGGGGCGATTTGAGTTCTAAGGGAGCAATATATGTTCTTTTCATGTATGCAAACGGAACAGTAAACACGAGCCAAAAAATATCAAGCACAAAAGGAAACTTTCAAGAAACACTTGGAAATTACGATTTGTTTGGAAGCTCTGTAGCTTCAATAGGAGATCTTGATAGTGATGGTATAACAGATATTGTTGTAGGTGCTTATGGAGATGATGATGGAGGGGCATCAGATAGGGGAGCAGTATATGTTTTATTCATGTATGCAAACGGAACTGTAAATACAACTCAAAAAATATCAGATACAGAAGGAAACTTTCAAGAAACACTTGATGGAGAGGATCATTTTGGAGAATCAGTAACTTCAGCAGATATTAATAATGATAGTATAACAGATCTTGTTGTGGGTGCTGGCTATGATGATGATGGGGAAACTAATAGCGGAGCAGTGTATGTTTTATTTATGTATCAAAATGGAAGTGTAAACACAAGTCAAAAAATATCAAATGCAACTGGAAATCTTAATGCATCTCAATCCCTTAATGCGGCTGATTCTTTTGGGCGTTCTGTAGCTTCAATAGGAGACCTTGATGGAGATGGTGTTACAGATCTTGTTGTGGGTGCTTATGGAGATGATGATGGAGCGAGTGGTAGTGGGGCAGTATATGTTTTGTTTATGAATGCAAATGGAACAGTAAAAACAAGCCAAAAAATATCTAATACACAGGGAAACTTTCAAGAAACACTTGATGGAGATGATTATTTTGGAAATTCAGTAGCTTCAATTGGTGACCTTGATGGAGATGGTATAACTGATATTGCTGTGGGTGCTCACGGAGATGATGATGGGGGATCAGGTAGAGGAGCAGTATATCTTCTTTTAATGAATATAAATGGGTCTGTAAAATCAAGCCAAAAAATATCAGATACAGAAGGAAATTTTAATGAAGTTCTTGTGGATCTTGATACCTTTGGGGCTTCAGTGGCTTCAATAGATGATCTTGATGGAGATGGTATAACAGATATTGTTGTAGGTGCTTCGGGCGATGATGATGGAGGATTAGGTAGAGGGGCAGCATATGTTCTTTTTTTATATGATGATTTTGTTCCCCCAAGCGTAACTTTTTCCTGCACTCCTTCTTCTGTTGTAATTGGAGAAACTATAACTTGTTCTTGTACTGGGACGGATGGTGGTTCAGGAGTCGCTTCAACAACTTACACAGTAAATCCGTCAACAGCTGTAGCAGGAACTTTTTCAACAATATGTACTGTAACAGATGTAACAGGAAATTCTGCAACGTCAACGGTTTCATATACTGTTAGTGTATCTGGAGGTGGAGTAACTAAAGACCAGCCAACAGAAACCCATTCATGGGATACAATAACTGAAAATGAACCCACAACAATGACAATAACAGAATCAGGAATAGATTTAACAGAAATAACAGTTATAACATCAGAGACAGTTACAGGAGCATCAGTAACTGTAACAGAAATTGATGTGACTCCTCAATCAGATATTAAAATAAGTGCAGGTGGAGTAAATTATCAGGGATTTAAGATAGATACTATTGGAATAAACGACACAAATATTGCAAGTGTGATAATTGATTTTAAAGTTAACAAAACATGGTTGGAAGAAGAAAACTTTACTTCTGATGATGTTTCCCTTTATAGAAAACCAGAGCAAGCAAATATCTGGGATGAATTAAACACAACTTTTCTTGATGAAGATGAAGATTATTATTATTTTTCTGCAATTTCACCTGGTTTTTCTTTATTTGTTGTTTTAATGGATTTGTCAATTTGCAATAATAATAATGTTTGTGAATCAGAACTTGGTGAAGATGAAGTGAATTGTTCTAATGACTGTACTGAGAAAAAGGGATTTTTTGAAACAGTAAAAACTTATTTATGGAATGGTGTGATAATTATTTTAGCTATATCTATAGTTGTAGTGATTTTGATTATTCGTTTTAAAATAAAGAAGAGGAAAGAATCTGGAAAAATTTAGAAGAGAATTTAAAAATAGATTAACAAAACTTTTATAAACCAATTTTCTCTCAATTATTTATCCGATGAACGAAAATTCAAATGAGGATATTCGTTCTTAAAAAATTTAAATAAAATGGACATATACAATTTAATTGAAACTGCAGCGAAAACAGGAAAGATTGAGAAAGGAACTAATGAAGTTACTAAAGCAATTGAACGAGGTACTGCGAAGTTTGTTGCTTATGCCGCAGATGTTGACCCAAAGGAGATTGTTAAACACATACCTGTTTTATGCAAAGAGAAAAAAATTCCTTGTCAAGAAGTAGAAAGTAAACAAAAACTCGGGATTGCAGTTAATATTTCTGTTCCAACTTCTTCTGTAGCAATTATTGAAGGTGGAGAAGCTCAAAAAGAAATTGCTTCAATGGAATAAAATGGCAAAACAACAAAGGATTAAACAAGCACAATCAGAATCTTCTAAAGGAAGTGTGAAAATTCTCGGAGAGACTGCTGTTCCTGCCTTAGTTGGAGAAGTTATTGGTAGAACTGGGTTTAGAGGAGAGATAACTCAAGTTAAGTGTTTAGTTGAGGAAGGGAAGGATAAAGGAAGGCGTATGAGAAGAAATGTTAAAGGGCCTATTGCTATAGGAGATGTGCTTATGTTAAGGGAAACTGAAATTGAAGCAAGAAGAATTAAATCTAAAGTTACAAAGGGGGTCTACACTTAAAATGAATTTTACAGGAGACAATATAGTAGAGATAGGAGAGGAAATAATGGAGATGGTCGAGGAAGGAGAGATTGGAATTGGAGAGGAACTCATAGTTAATTTGCAAGGAGTAAGAAGACATCAATTAGAATTATTAGAAACCATTTTTATGAATGATCCAGAGTATAGAGTATTAGGAAAAGAAGTAATTGGATTTGAAGAGTCTAACCCTCATTGGGGTTTTCGTATTAAATATTTTGGAAAAGAGGATAGAGAAAATGCCTAAATGTGTTTATTGTGGGAAAGTGTATGAATTTCCAAAAGGATTAACATTGGTTTCTAAAGACGGAACTGTGAAATATTTATGTTCTTCAAAATGTAGAAAGAATATGAAGATGAAAAGACGAAAAGTTAGGTGGATTAATACTAAGAAAAAATAATTCTTAAAGTCCTAAAAGAAGTTGAAGATTTATTGAGTTTTGTGTTTCTCTTTCACCATCATAATTTGTTCCTTCGCTTTGCCAATCAGCCTCTAATTGGAGTGTTCCTAAATTTAAATGTGTACCTATACTAAAACTATATTTATCTGGGTTAAAATCATTACCAGAGAAGGTTATTTGTCCGCTTACATCTATTCCAGTCCCTTCAGCTTCCCATCTTGCTTCTCCTCCAAATCCTTGTTCCCAAATTCTCCACAAATAATATGAATCAATTGAGAAATTTGAATTGTCAGAATTAGAATCAAGAGTAATTCCTGTGGTTAATTCAGAAAATCTGGGCATAAAAGTCCAAGTTGCTAAACTTTTTACGAAAGAACTAAATTGTGAAACAATATATGATTGTATGTTTATATTTTCTATTGGAAGAGTGTAGGAAACTCCTCCGCCTAGAATAAAATCATGAATTGTGGGATTTTCATATGTTGAATTTACTCCTCCAACTCTTGAAGTTAAATTCAAACCTCTTTCAAAATTAGTACTGATTATTAAATTTCCATTTACCCCTGAAAATGCATTATTCTCTAACTGTGTATCTTGTTCAATATTCCCTAATATCAAACTTAAATCTGGATTTATTCTTATCCTATCTAAAATTGGAAAATCCCTGTTAAAGCCAATCAGTCTCAACGAGTCTCCAATTGAAAAATTTCTCTTAAAACCAACTTGAGCTAAATTCATATTCTGTAATGGAGAAGAAATGTTTCCTTGTATTCTACCCATCTTTATAAAAAGACCAACCATGTTTGCTTCAACAGAAGTTAAATAATCTTCTAAGTTAGCAGTAAGTGTGATTCTTGGTTGAGGCTCAGCATCATCAATTAATGAACTTCTTAATGGTTCTGAAGACTCATCATATTCTATAAAATTAAGAAAATTTTCTGCATCTTTTGTTATAAGACGATATTGAAATTCATCATCTTCAAAAAATAAATGTTGAAATGTAGCTACTCCATTAAACTTTTGATATGCTTGAAGAGTTTTTTCAATATTGTTTGTATTTATAGTTAAAATATAACAAGCATTGACTACAGCACTTCCATTTTCTGTTTTTGAAACAACATATGCATGTCCTCCATTACTATCTAATCCTGAAACTGCAGAAGACCTTATCTCCAAATCATTTAAAGTTTTTTCAGTATGTGTTGCAATGTGCTTACAAACTCCTAAAGGATTGTCTTCTCCTGTACTTAATGAATCTTGTAATTTTGAAAAAAAATCCTCCTGAGATAGAAGCTCACTATCTATTAAATTCATATCATAATTGAAGAGATTTAGAGAATATGCGATTGCACTTGCTAAAACAAATTTCTGGTCTTCTGAAAGATTCTCAGATGCATCAATAAATTCTTGATATGAAGTAATGTTCTTGTCTTGAATCCTATCCATTATAGCGTCAACTGGGGTTATTTCAATTGGAGGGATATTTGGGCTTCTCCATAAAGATCCTCCAGTTGGAAGATCTCCTTCCATTCGAGGATATTTCCATGTTAGAGAATATGCATTAATTGAAGTTAAGTACTCTATTGGGATTTGTGAGGTTTCTGTTCCATAATTAACAATTATTTCTAAATTGTGGGTTTTTTATTATTTCTTCTGCTGTTGCAGTTAAAGGATTAAATAAAGCCATCCCACACAATGCTAATGACATTAAGGTTTTTTTCATAAAAAATAGGTGAATATTAGTTATATAAATTCTTTGTTTTTTATTACTTTAAAATAGTGCATTCTTCTGAGTACTTATAGTTCTTTTTAGACCAAAAATTCTATTTTTTGCAATTCCTCGACGACAAATTCGATTTTTTGGTAGAAAAGTTTATAAAGGATTATGTCTTTTTTTGAGCATAGATTTAAGGAAATCTAGTTAAGAAATTACAAAAATTTGTCTAATCTTGGCTAGTCCTTTCTCAAATATAAAATGACAGATGATTATGGTGCAGAGAAGATAAAAGTACTTGAAGGCCTAGAAGGAGTAAGAAAAAGGCCAAGTATGTATATAGGTAGCACGAGCAAAGAGGGTTTGAATCATTTAATTTATGAGGCTGTTGATAATTCTGTTGATGAAGCTTTGGCAGGGTATTGCAAAAAAATAAAGGTTTCATTGAATAAGAACGGCTCAGTTACTGTAGTGGACGATGGTAGGGGAATTCCAGTAGATACTCACCCAATTTATAAGGTTCCTGCTGTTCAAATCGCATTAACAAAACTTCATGCTGGTGGGAAATTTGATAAAAAATCTTACGTGATTTCTGGAGGTTTGCACGGAGTTGGAATAAGTGTTGTGAATGCTCTTTCAAAAAATTTGATAATAGAAATTAAGAGAAACGGAAAAATTTATAGGCAGGAATATTCTCGAGGCGATCCTAAAACAAAACTTAAAGTTGTTGGCAAATGCGACAAAAATGATACTGGAACAAAAATTACTTTTTGGCC
>SDBV01012754.1_pt1 | contig 10735 bp, 6 predicted proteins | sample 2277081 | NCBI WGS metagenome assembly SDBV01 (sample SAMN10402039, study PRJNA504765) | marine sediment metagenome | isolation source: marine sediment core GS10_PC15, 223 cmbsf | place: Arctic Ocean: Southern Knipovich Ridge | collected 2010
GGACGAAGCTGGCGAGTTGGGCCAGCGCGTGTGTGGCCGGCTACCTCGATTCGATTCGCTTGCACGACGCGGTGTTTTTCGAGTCGCGCCCGCCGACCCGCAAAGGTCTCGTCGACAACCGGGTCATCGACGATCTGGCCGCGCTGCTGCAAGCGGGCGCCACGGCGCAGGCATGGTCGATCGACGATCCGCGTTTCGTGGCGGCGTTTTTGTTCAGCGGCCTGCACAGCGCGGTGGACTACGCGTATATGAAGGAGAAGCGGGTGAACCGCTCGCGCCTTGCGCGGAAGGTGGAGGCGCTCTTTTTCCGTGCGGCCGGACTGACGCCGGAATGAACCCGGAGCGGCCCGGCGCCCCGCCGCCCGGCTATCCGGCGCGGGCGCGGACGGTGCGGGTGTACGACGCAATCATCGTCGCCAGTTCCTGCGCGGCGGGCGTGACCGGAACGGCGGCGCGTTGCAGCAGGCAGACGTCCTGCTCGACGGCGCGCTCGCGCACCGCAATCGAAGTCAGCGTATCCGCGAAAGGGCCCTGCTTCACCACAACCGACGATTCGAGCGACAGGCAATCGGTTTCCCCGACAAGGTGCAGGCTCTCGTACAGGCCCTCCACCGTGGCGATGATATTGGGCGGCGGCAGGCCGTGGCTTTCAAACAGATTGCTAAGACGGCTGGCCTGTGGATCGTCGGTCAGATTGGGCGAGCGCGTGGCGATCCACGTGCAGCCGGTCAGCTCGGCGAGCGAAGTCGCGCCCGCCTGTGGATGACCGCGCCGGCAGACGATCACAGGATCGGAAGGATAAAGCCGGGTAACGGAGAGATCCGCTGTATCCGTATGCTTCGAAACCAGCGCCACGGCGAAATCCAGCGTGCCTTCGCGAATCCACGCAATCATCATGCGCGAGGTGCCCGTGCGCAGATGCACGGCGACCCGTGGAAAGCGCGCGCGGAATTCGGTGAGCACGGGAGCGAGCGCGTCGATCAGCGGCTCCGTGGTCATGCCGAACGTGACCTGGCCGACATAATCGCCGCGCAACTGCTGCACCTCCTGCTCGGCCCGCTCGCATTCGCCGAGGATCGCAGCGGCCCGTTGCAGCAGCCTTTGACCCAGCGCCGTCAAGGCAATGCCGCGGTTGGTGCGGGTGAACAGCGTCGCGCCGAGGATCAGCTCGAGGTTCTGCAACTGCTGGGTGATGCCGCTCTGCGCCGTTCCCAATGCCCGCGCCGCCGCGCGAATGCTGCCGTGTTCCGCCACGGCGATGAACACGCGCAACTGGGAGATCGTCAGGGCCATGGTGCTCGGTGAAGTTGGTGATCGGTAAAAGTGAACATGATAGACCGATAGGGACTTCTTTGGCGCACCGGCGCGGCTTAGCATGACCTGTTCCACACTGCAGTTCGCGCAGTTCCAGCGCAGTTCCTGTTTTCCCAAGCCACCTTCAAGCCACCTCTCTACCCGACCGGCTCACCATGAAAACTCCGTTGATGCTCCTGATCGCTGCGCTGACTTTCAGCGGCAGCGCGTTTGCTAGTGGTAACGACACGCTGCGGCTCGGCATTGATCCGAGCTATCCGCCCATGGACGCCAAAGCGCCGGACGGCAGCGTAAAGGGCTTCGACGTCGACCTCGGCAACGAAATCTGCCGTCGTATCCACGCGCATTGCCAATGGGTCGAGCTGGAGTTCTCGGGGATGATTCCGGCGCTGCAGGCGCGCAAGATCGACGCAATCATGTCCTCGATGGCGATCACCGAAAAGCGCGAACAACAGATTCTGTTTTCGTCGAAGCTGTTCCAGTTCAAGTCGCACCTTGTGGCCAAGCAAGGTTCCGGGCTGAGCGACTCGGTTGCGTCGCTGAAGGGCAAGCAGATCGGCGTGCAGTCGGGCACCCAGTTCGAAACCTACGCGCAGGCACACTGGGCGCCTAACGGCGTCAATATCGTCGCGTACAAGAGTCAGGACGAAGTCTTCACGGATCTCGTCAACGGCCGCCTGGACGGTGCGTTGCTCGGCACGGTGGAAGCCGATCAGGGCTTCTTGCGCACGCCGGCCGGCAAAGGCTTCGCGTTTGTCGGCGCGCCGCTCTCGATGGGCGACCGTGGCGTAGGCATCGGTCTGCGCAAGGACGAGACCGCCTTGCAGGCGTCCATCAATAGCGCGATCGCGTCGATGCTGAAGGACGGCACCTACGCGCAGATTGCCCACAAGTATTTCGATTTCGATCCGTACGGCGGCAATTGACCGATCGCAATGACCATCGCCGGCAAGCACCTGCCGGCGCGTATCCGGATAGTCACCCCACCCACATTCGCTCATGAAAAAACAATCGATCCCGCTTCTGTCACCCGCCATCGGCACGCAACGTGAACTGGTGAGCTTTCATTTCGGCCCGACGGATAGCGGACAGAAAATCTACGTGCAGTCGACGCTGCACGCCGACGAAACGCCCGCAATGCTGACGAGCGTGCTGCTGAACCGGCGTCTGCGCGAACTCGAGGCGCAAGGCGCGCTGGCCGCCGAGATCGTGGTGGTGCCGGTGGCGAACCCGGTTGGGCTTGGCCAGTACTTGCTTGGGCAGTTCATTGGACGCTTCGATCTGAGCAGCGGCAAGAACTTCAACCGCCATTTCCTGCAATTCTCGCGGGTGGTGGAGCGCGCCAAAGAGGCGCTTGGCTCGGACCGCTTGACCAACCGTCAGATCGTGCGTCAACTGGTGCGTGAAGAACTGGAGCAGCAAAAGCCGCTGACCGAGTTCGAATCGCTGCAACTGGCGCTGCAGAAGCTCACCTACGACGCGGACGTGGTGATCGACCTGCATTGCTCGCTGGAAGCGGTGATGCATGTCTACACGAGTGAAGCGGGCTGGCCCGACTTCGAGCCGCTCGCGCGCTATCTGGGCTCGCGCGCCTCGCTGCTGGCGACGGACTCGGGCGGCGGCGCGTTCGACGAAACGCATAGCCTGCTGTGGTGGCAATTGCAGCAGAACCTGCCGGCCGACAAGCCGGTCGGCAACGGCACGCTGGCCGTGACCGTGGAGTGCCGCGGGCAACGCGATGTGTCGTATGCGGTGGCGCAACAGGATGCGGACGCGATTGTCGACTATCTGACGTGGCGCAAAGCCATTCGCGGCGAACCGAAGCCGTTGCCCGAACTGCTGACGCCGGCCACACCGCTTGCCGGCAGTGAGCAGTTCTATGCGCCGGTGAGCGGGATACTTGTGCACCGGGCGAACATCGGCGACACGATCCGCGCGGGCGATCCGCTATTCGATATCGTCGATCCGCTGACGGACGAAACCACCACGATCAGCAGCAAGACCGACGGCATTTTCTATATGCGCCGCGCGATCCGCTTTGTGACCGCAGGCGCGCCCTTGGGCCGGGTCACGGGAACCAGGCCGGTGCGCACCGGTGTGCTGCTAGGGGCGTAATTCAATCGCCGGCCCGCTGGGTATCGGTTTTGCCGCATACGTCATGCGGCGTTTGCTAACCCGTTTGCTAACCCAATACCCAGCGGCACCCCAGAGACCTTAGATCGCGGTCAGGGTCGGCCCTACAGCCGCCGGATCGGTGATGCTCGGACGGCCGGTTTCGACGTGACCGGCGAGGCGGCGGGCATAGCTGCTGTCTTCATTGCTGCTGACAGTCAGGTCGTACCAGTGATGGCTCGACGCCAGCACCCATGCCTCTTCGATCTCGGCGCCACCCGGCACGACGATCGTGCGCGGACGCGCGCCATACGCGTTATCGATTACCGTCAGGCGCGCAAAGCCTTGTCCCTTGTTGGTGAACGCCAGGAACACGTTGCCGTTCGCCACGTCGTAGTGCGTGCGCACTTCCGGCAGCGAGGGCTTGCCGCTTTGCGTCTGCGCCGCGTTGCCGGCGAACTTGCGCACGAAGCCGTTCGGGCCATACACGTCGAAGGTATAGACGCCGCTCGTCGTGCTCAGGTCGAAGGTCTCCTTCAGCGATTTGCCCGCTTCGACGGTATAGCGCCACGGACCGTCCGTGCGGTTCGTCGAGTACACGTAGAAGTGCGCGCCGTGCTCGCCGGTGTTGGCCAGCTCGATCGTGAAGGTGTTCTGCGTGACGCTCACATGACCGTTCACATGCAGTTCATACGGTAGCGCACGGGCAAAACGGATGCCCGGCTCCTGCGCGTCGAACGGCCCCGGCGTCGTCGGCACGACCGGCTTCGGATTGTTTGCGCATTGGTTGTTGGCGGTCGTGATGTAGTTGCTGGTATCCGGCAGCGGCGGCATGGTTGCGTCCGGCGTGCGGAAGTCGAACGCCCGGGTCAGGTCGCCGCACACCGCACGGCGCCATGCCGTGATGTTCGGCTCGAACACGCCGAAACGCTTTTCGATGAAGCGGATCACCGAGGTGTGATCGAACACCTGCGAACACACAAAACCACCCTTGGTCCACGGCGAGACGATCGTCATCGGCACGCGCGGGCCGAGACCGTAGGGCAGGCCGTCGGCCGTGTAGCTGCCGCCGCGCAAAGGGTTCACCACGTTGTGAATCTCGCCTTCCACGCTGACGGTCGACTGGCCTTGAGCCGCTGTCGTTGCCGGTTGCGGCGGCACGAGGTGGTCGAAGAAGCCGTCGTTCTCGTCGTACATGACGAACAGGACCGTCTTGCTCCACACTTCCGGATTCGACGTCAGCGCATCGATAATCGTCGACAGGTATTCCGCGCCGTAAGCCGGCGTGTAGCTCGGATGCTCCGAGTAAGCAGCCGGCGGCAGCAGCCATGACACCTGCGGCAGGTTGCCTGCGAGCACGTCGTTCTTCAGATCGGCAATCGTGCGCACCGTTTGCGCGCGCTCGTACAGCGCGGAGCCCGGCTGGGCGTTGATGTAGTTGACGAAGTTCTGCAGGATGTTGGTGCCGTAGTTGCCGTTCAGCGGATCGGCGCCCGTGAGGCCCTGCTGGTAGACCTGCCATGAGATGCCGGCGGCCTGCAGGCGTTCCGGATAGGTGGTCCACGAGAGCAGCGCGTACTTCGGCGGGCCGTCGCCGTCCACATAGTCGTTGTTGTCGAGCAGCGGGCCACCCATCGTGCCGCTCGGGTCCACCATGCCCGTCATCAGGTACGAACGGTTCGGGTGGGTCGGGCCAGGCAGCGAGCAGAAGTAGGCGTCGCAGACCGTGAAGGCGTCGGCCAGTGCGTAGTGGAACGGAATGTCGCTACGCAGGTAGTAGCCCATCGTCATGTCGGTCTTGTACTGCGGCCACTGGTTGTACGCACCGTTGTTGATCGCGTAGTGCGTCGGGTACCACGAGTGGTCCAGATCGCCCACGCACTGCGCGCTGGTGGTCTGCGTATTCAGATGGAACGGCAGCACCGGCTGCGCTGCATTTTCCTTGGACGGTTGATACCACACCGGCTGCTGGCCGCCCGGCAACGGAATCGGGAAGCGGTCGTTATAACCCCGTACGCCGCGCAGGTGGCCGAGGTAGTGATCGAAGGAACGGTTCTCCTGCATGAACACCACGATGTGCTCGACATCCTGAATCGTGCCGGTGCGCGAGTTTGCCGGTACGGCGAGCGCATTGCGGATCGATTCAGGGAATGCGGCCAAAGCGGCGGCTGCACCAGCGGACGATGCGACGGTCTGCAGGAAACGGCGACGGCTATTTGAGGTCATTGGTTATCACCTTCTGCGGGGGTGGAAGAGAGCGCGTCTGACGCGCCCGGGGGAATCCGGTGCTCAATTACTGTTGTTGTCCTGACCGCCGTCGCCCGGCGCATAGCGCAGTACGGGGGCGACTTGCCGGCTGTCTGCCGCAAGGCTTGCCTGCACGCTTTGCACCGCGCTGTCCGAGGCGGCCGCGGCGTCGGGCGCGTTGGCCAGCGTGGCCGACGCGCCGAATGCGGACTGCGGTGTTACCGTTGGGCTTGTCTCGTGGCCCGAGACTGGGGTCGCGCTGGGTGCAGCGCTGTTTTGATCGACGCTTGCCGAGGTGCCGTCGTCCGGACCGCAGGCGGACAGCAAAATGGTTGTGAATGCAACGAGTACAGCGGTGGCCGCAATCGGGTGTCGTCTCATGTCTGCATCCTCGTTCGGGTAGCGGGATGCAGTCTCCAGTGACTTGAAGAAAATATTATGAAAGAGTGTGTAACGTTTGCGAGCCGCTAAAACGAGAGCTATTTGTGGGCTTTTGGAAAGTTATTCGAAAAGATAAGACGGGAAAAACTGGCAGATTTACCGTATTCAATTGTTAAATCGGTAAGATCGGACTGCTGAATGAGCGAAATGTAAAAATGACACGCATCGAACAGTCTTTCGACTCCTTTCGGTTTATGAACGAGTGGCTCGAGGCCGACGGCTTTGGCGGATTTGCATCGGGAACGGTCGGCACCGAGCGCACGCGGCGCTACCACGCGTTGTTACTGAGCGCCATGCACGCGCCTGGCGGCCGGGTCGTGCTGGTCAACGGCATCGAAGCGTGGCTCGAGGCGGATGGCAAGCGTTATCCAATCAGCATGCAGCGTTATGTGCCGGACGTGGTTTATCCGGACGTGTCCACTAGTCTGCTCAGCTTCGATACGCAGCCGTGGCCGACGTGGCGCTTCCAGATCGATGGCGAGACGGTGCTGATTGCGGAGGTCTTCGTGGTGAAGGCGAGTTGCGAGACGCTTCTGCGCTGGCGCCTCGAACACGGGGACGCGGGCGATGGGCGAAGTGATCCGGCAAGTGACCCGGTAAGTGGTGAGACAAGCGGTGAGACAAGCGGTGAGACAAGCGGTGAGACAAGCGGCGCGCAGCCCCACCGCTATACGCTGAATGTTCGACCGCTGCTATCGGGCCGCGACTACCATGCACTGCACCATGAAAACGCGGCATTCAATTTCAACGCGGATGTGGACGATGCTCATGGCCGCGTGAGCTGGCAGCCATACGGCGACCTGCCGGTCATCCACGCATCCACCAACGGCACGTATGCTCATGCGCCCGATTGGTATCGAAACTTCTGCTACGTGCGTGAGCGCGAACGTGGCCTCGATTTCAGCGAAGACCTGGCAACGCCCGGCGTGTTTAGCTTCCCGCTTGGCGATCACGAGGCGTTGATGATCCTGCAGGCCGGCCCCCCGCCAGTCGCCACGCCGGGGGCCGAACGGTTCAAGCCGCTGACCGACGCCGAATACGCGGGGCGCAGCGGGTTCCCCTCGCGCTGGCACCGCTCTGCCGATGCCTATCTGGTCGCGCGCGACGAGGGTCGCACGGTCGTTGCTGGCTTCCCCTGGTTCACCGACTGGGGCCGCGATACCTTCATCGCGATGCGTGGCCTGCTGTTAGCCTCCGGCCGTCACGAAGCCGCTGAGGCGATTCTGCTCGAATGGGCTAATACGCTCTCCGAAGGGATGCTGCCGAACCGCTTTCCCGACTATGGCAGCGCACCGGAGTACAACGCTGTCGACGCATCGCTCTGGTTCGTTGTTGCGGTGCACGACTATCTCGCCGCGGAGCAGGCCTGCGACGCCACGCGCAAGCGCTTGCAACAGGCGGTTGAGGCGATTCTCAGGGGGTATAGCCAGGGCACCCGCTTCGCGATACGCGCCGCTGACGACGGGCTGCTAAGCGCCGGCGTGCCGGGCGTGCAACTGACGTGGATGGATGCGAAAGTTGGCGACTGGGTGGTGACGCCGCGCATCGGCAAGCCGGTTGAAGTGCAGGCGTTGTGGATCAACGCGCTGCGTATTGCGTCCGTCTGGAATCCGCAGTGGCAGGAGCCGGCAGCGCGCGCTTCGCAGGCCTTTGTGCAGCGCTTCACGAACCCGGTGAGCGGCGCGCTGTTCGATAACGTCGATGTCGACCATGTGCCAGGCAACGTCGACCGCTCGATCCGGCCCAACCAGATTTTCGCGGTGGGCGGTTTGCCGTTCCCCTTGGTTGAAGGTGCGACCGCGCGCGCGGTGGTCGAGCAGGTGGAAGCGCATCTGTTGACGCCGCTCGGCTTGCGCACGCTGGCTCCGTCCGATCCTGCATATCGGGGTCGTTACGCGGGCGGTCCGTCGCAACGGGACGGCGCCTATCATCAGGGCACGGTGTGGCCGTGGCTGATGGGGCCGTTTGTCGAAGCATGGCTGCGTGTGCATCAACCGGATGCGGGCGCGCGGGCCCAGGCACGCACGCGCTTTCTTGCGCCGCTGCTCGAACACCTGGATCACAACGGCCTCGATCACGTTTGCGAAGTCGCCGACGGTGATGCACCGCATCAACCCGGCGGTACGCCGTTTCAGGCGTGGTCGCTAGGGGAATTGTTAAGAGTGAAACGGATGCTGGCCAGCGGGTAAGTCCACTGCGCCTAAAACGCGCTACGATGTGAGTCCCACCGCTAAGCTCGAAAAGCAAGGGAACGCTCCATGCCGCCGCTGCGTGCCGCCAATCTGCTCGCCACCATCGAAGGCGCCCGCCTGCACTCCAGGGAATGTGCTCACTGGCAGCGCTGGGGCCCGTATCTGAGCGAGCGTCAATGGGGCACGGTACGTGAGGATTACAGCCCGGGCGGTACCGCGTGGGACTATTTCCCGCATGACCACGCGCGCAGCCGTGCCTATCGCTGGGGCGAAGACGGCATTGCCGGCTTTGGCGACGACAAGCTGAACTGGTGCGTCTCGCTCGCGCTCTGGAACCGCCACGACACCATCCTCAAGGAACGTCTGTTCGGTCTCACCAATGCGCAGGGCAATCACGGCGAGGACGTCAAGGAGCTGTATTTCTACCTCGACGGCACGCCCACCCATTCTTATATGCGGATGCTGTACAAGTACCCGCACAGCGCGTTTCCGTATAGCGACCTGGTGCAGGAAAACGCCCGGCGCGGCCCCGACATGCCCGAGTACGAAGTTCTCGATACCGGCGTGTTCGACGACTGCCGCTATTTCGACGTACAGATCGAATACGCCAAGCACACACCCGACGACATCGTGATGCGCGTCACGGTCGAGAACCGCGCCGACCAGTCCGCCTCGCTCGACGTGCTGCCGCAGATCTGGGCGCGCAATACGTGGTCGTGGAAAGGCACGCAAGAGCGGCCATCGCTTTCCAGACAGACGGCACACGGTGAAACGCATCTGATCGGGCGTCAGCATGGGCATGATCCGATCGTGGTCACCGCATGGTCGAAAGACACGCCCGCGCTGACCTGGCTCTTCTGCGAGAACGATACCAACGTCAAGCGTCTGTTCGGTATGGACGGCGCGGGACCGTTCAAGGACGGCATCAACGACTACCTCGTCGCCGGCGATACCCAGGCCGTGCGAGCCGACGCCGGCAGCAAGGCCGCGGCGCATGCGCCGCTCGAGCTGGCGCCGCATGGCCGCGCTGTGGTCTATCTGCGCTGGCGCCCGGAATCCGCGCCGGATGACGTGCCGCTCGACGTCGACGCCCTGTTTGCCCGCCGCCTCGCTGAAGCCGATGCGTTCTATGCGGCGTTGCAGCACGACATGCACGACCCGGATGCGCGGCTTGTCCAACGGCAGGCGCTGGCCGGCATGCTGTGGTCGAAGCAGTACTACCAGTTCGACGTGCAGCGCTGGCTCGACGGCGATCCTGCGCAGCCCACGCCTCCGGCGAGCCGCAAGCGCGGCCGCAATACCGATTGGCGGCATCTGTGCAACGCAGATATCGTCTCGATGCCCGACAAGTGGGAATACCCTTGGTACGCGTCCTGGGATCTGGCGTTTCATGCAGCCGCGTTCGCACTGATCGATCCGGAGTTTGCCAAGCGTCAGTTGCTGCTGCTGGTCAAGGATCGCTATCAGCATCCCAACGGTCAGATACCGGCTTACGAGTGGGCGCTTGGCGACGCCAATCCGCCGGTGCATGCGTGGGCCGCGTGGCGTGTCTATGAAATCGACCGGGCGCTGACCGGCAAAGGCGACCGCGATTTCCTCGAACTGGTGTTTCACAAGCTGCTGCTGAATTTTTCGTGGTGGGTGAACCGCAAGGACGCCGACGGCCACAACATTTTCCAGGGCGGCTTTCTTGGGCTCGACAACGTCGGCATTTTCGACCGCTCCTCGCCGCTGCCGACCGGCGGCCACATCGACCAGGCCGACGGCACCGCATGGATGGCGGCCTACGCGCTCGATCTGATGCGGATTGCGCTGGAACTGGCGTTTGCCAATCACGTGTTCGTCGATATTGGCGTGAAGTTCTTCGAGCACTTCCTGTACATCGCGGAGGCCGTCAGTTGCGACGACGGCTGCGACACCGGCCTATGGGATAGCGCAGACGAATTCTTCTACGACAAGCTAAGACTGCCCGATGGCACGAACGAGCCGATGCGGCTGCGCTCGATTGTCGGCCTGATTCCGATGTTTGCGGTGCACGTCCTCGAAGAGCGCCTGCACGGCAACCTGCCGGGCTTGCGCGACCGGCTCATATGGTTTCTCGAGCACCGTCCGGATCTTGCCAAGCTGGTCTCGCGCTGGAACGAGCCGGGTAAGGGCAACAACCTGCTGCTGTCGCTGCTGCGCGGGCATCGCATGAAGGCGTTGTTGCGCCGTGCCCTCGACGAGTCAGAGTTTCTTTCCGATCACGGCGTGCGGGCGCTCTCGCGAGTGCACCGTGACGAGCCGTTCGTGTACAGGCATAACGGTGACAGCTTTTGCGTCAAGTATCTGCCGGCCGAGTCGGACTCGCGTGTGTTCGGCGGCAATTCGAACTGGCGTGGGCCGATCTGGATGCCGGTCAATTACCTGCTGATCGAGTCGTTATATGA
>SDBV01012755.1_pt1 | contig 10734 bp, 8 predicted proteins | sample 2277081 | NCBI WGS metagenome assembly SDBV01 (sample SAMN10402039, study PRJNA504765) | marine sediment metagenome | isolation source: marine sediment core GS10_PC15, 223 cmbsf | place: Arctic Ocean: Southern Knipovich Ridge | collected 2010
CCCCGCGCCTTCAAACGCTGGTAATTCCCAATGCTGAGTTGCTTTCCCGCTGGGGAGGTGGGGCGGCGCCAATCTCTTATTCTGTTCTTCGGTCAGGTTTATGCGTGTGTCTGGTAATCCCAACCTATCGCACAACTTTGCGATCAGCGCTTGTTCGTAAGATGTCCCTAGATTTTTTGCGAGAGCATGTCCTAATAAAGCAACCCCAATGTTGGAATATCGGATGATACTTTTTTGTTGCTTGGGTTCGTAATTTGATAAATAGTTAAATAGCTGCTCAGTGGTGTATGTTGAAAATGGGTTGCTTCGGTTTTTCCGCATCAAGGGACGGATGTCATCAGGCATTGTTGGCAGCCTAGAAGAATGGGTGGCAAGCTGCTGTAAGGTCATTTCAGAGGGGAGATTGGAGAGTTCCGGCAAGAGGTCACGAACAGGGTCATCTAAGCTTACCTGCCCTTCGGTTGTAAGGATTGACAGTAATGTTGTAGTGAATACTTTAGTAATTGAGGAGATGTCAAAGATCGTGTCACCATCTGGTGGGATAGGATTTGACTCGCTGATCTTCCCAAAGCCGTACGTAGAATAGATGCCATTATTAACCAGGCCAACCACTAGGCCCGCATCCTTGCGGGGGGCTTTGTATGACTGTACGATATCAGTGATTATTTCTTTCATGGCATCTTAAACCGTCAAAGAAAAATAATCCTCAAACTTAGGCTCCCAATCGGTTGGCATAAATTCCCCTGAAGCCTTATCCTGTACGTATTCGCCTTTGTAATCGCCGTTGGTAATGTCCTTGAGCGCATCAATAAAAATGTCAATTTCTTCTGTTCTGTTAAATAGACCAAACGAAGCTCTGATTAACCCCGGCATTTCAGATCTGTCTCCTTGGATAATATCTTCCTGAACTTTTTGTGCGGCTTCGCCTTTTATTTTTAACAAGTGCATTATCAATGGTTGGGCGCAGAAACAGCCATTCCGGACTCCAATCCCGTATTCGTGACCCAAGATTGAGGCAACTTTGAAATGGTCAACCCCTTGGAGGTTAAAAGATATCACTCCCAATCGTTGAGCTGCATTCTCCGGGTCCTTATCACCAAAGATATTGAGATTGGGGATTTCCCGAAACCGGTGGAGGGCATGTGCGGTAAGGGCGGCTTCATGGCTGGCAATTGTATCCATCCCAATTGCAGTAAGTGTGTTAATCGCCGCAGCCATCGCGATCGCCCCAACATGGTTGGGGGACCCGGCCTCATCCCTGTCCGGCGGTTCTGCCCATACGACATCTTCCAGGGAGACAATCTCCACTACGCCGCCTCCTACCATGTCTGGGTCTCCGGTTTCAAAAGTGTCCTTTCTTCCGATCAATGCCCCCGTCCCATACGGCGCATACATCTTGTGGGCTGAGATGGCGATATAGTCCAGATGGCGGGAATCATCCAAAGGCAGCATGTCTACTTTACGGTGTGGGGCCAGTTGGGCACAATCCGCCATGAATTGCGCGCCCACAGCGTGGGTTTTTTCGGCTAGATCATGGATTGGCGTGATGAAACCAGTTACGTTGCTTCCTCCGCTGATCGCGACCAAGGCAACCCGATCCTTGTACTCTTTGAGTTTTGAGTCAAAATCATCGAAGTCAAGCTTCCCATCTGAGAGAAGTTGGATATGTACAACTTCAGCCGCTTCTCTCCAGGGTAGGTCGTTGGAGTGGTGTTCCATCCCGCTGGTGATGACTACATTGCGTTCTTTTGTGAAGGGGAATCGGCGAGCTAATTTATTAATCGCCTCGGTGGTATTCTTGCCGAAGGCGCAGATGTGTGTCTCCGGGTCTGCACCTACAAAACGCATGACTGCTTGGCGGGCCTCTTCATAAAAGTGGGTTGAAAGCTGGCTTTTGAACCCTGTCCCCCGGTGCACGCTGCTGTAGTAGCGCATGAACTCATTAACAGCTTCCTGAACAGCTTTGAGGGGCGGGGTGGAGGCGGCGTTGTCAAAGTTGATGTAGCGGGTTTTGCTGCCGTCGAGCAGCGGGACTTCAACGTCAAGACCGATGAAAAGATGACAGTAATCTTTTTCGAGGGGGAGGGAGGTCATAAGGACTCCTTAAAAAAACATTGCGTATTGCGTATTTCGTAAAATGATAACGTTGGATTTAGGTGGAGTGATTCTAGCATAATTTATAAGTCATGGAGCGACGAGACGAGTACGCAGTGCTCCAACTACTTGACCATTAGACTAAAAACACTAGATTTCAAACCCATTCCCCCAATTGTCTACCCATCTTCTATATTAAATAGTACCTGAGAGTGGGTGGGAAACTTGCATTTTAGGGAGGAATACGGTATTATGTGGATGCTCGTGGGTTAAAGTGGATTAAAGTGGGACGTTAGGCAACTAGCGTCCCAGATGCGTTAATAGGAGAATAGCACAAATGTTCTTGGGTCAATACCGCCACAATTTTGATGCAAAAGGCAGACTGACCATTCCCGCGCGCTTCCGAGAATTGCTTACTGAGGGCGCTTTCGTCACCCAGGGCTTTGAAAAAAACCTTATGGTGCTTACAACGCCAGCCTTCAAAGTCATCACCCAACGGGTCAACCAGACCAGCATTACTGACCCAACCGCTCGCGATCTTAAGCGTCTTCTCTTTTCCAACGCCGACCGAGTCGCCCCGGATAAGAATGGCCGAATCCTCATCCCCCAGTTCCTGCGTGAACAGTCTGGGCTGAATAGTGAAGCAGTCCTTGTAGGCGTGGGCGACTATTTTGAGATCTGGTCGCCTGAGCAGTGGGAAGAGAAGATGGCGCTGCTCAATGATACCGATGCCAATGCTCAACGTTTCGTTGGGTTAGACCTCTCGTCGAACTAAACATGACAGCCAAGACAGGGGAGGAGAACCTCCCCCATCGCCCAGTACTTTACCAACAGATTATACATGCGATCGAACCGACCCGCGGCAAAAAATACGTGGATGGTACCCTTGGGGCCGGGGGGCATGCCTGGGGTATCTTGGAGGCTAGCAGCCCAGATGGATTGTTGTTGGGGTTGGATCTAGACCCTCATGCCATTGCTATTGCGCAGGAAAAGCTCTCTGAGTTCGGTGAGAGGTGCAGTTTGGTCCAGGCTTCTTACACAACTATCCCAGACCAGCTTATTCGCTTGGGATGGGAGCGTGTAGATGGGATCCTCCTCGACCTGGGATCGTCTTCCATGCAGTTTGATACCCCCGAACGAGGATTCTCCTTCCAGAAGGATGGCCCTCTTGATATGCGCTTTAATCCTGCTGGTCCGCTAACCGCCGCTGATATCGTCAACACCTGGGATCAGGACTCGATTGCAGACATCCTCTACCGCTATGGAGAAGAACGCCGGTCCCGGCAAATTGCGAAAGCTATCTTTGCCGCACGCCCTTTGCAGTCTACCTGCCAACTAGCAGATGTGGTAGCTGGGGCGATTAAAGGATCTAGGAAGTCCCGTCTTCATCCAGCTACCCGTTCCTTCCAGGCATTGCGAATTGCTGTAAATGGAGAATTGGATGCAATCGAGCAGGCACTTCCTCAAGCGGTTGAGGTTTTGTCATCCGGTGGCCGGTTGGCAGTCATCTCCTTCCATTCATTGGAAGATCGGATCGTGAAACATTTCTTCCGGGATCACAGCCGGGATGAAAGAGACATGAACCATCCTCTTGCTCCGGTAGTGCGGGAGGCCACCCTCAAGTTGGCCAATCGCAAACCGGTCCTCCCAGGCGACGAAGAAGTGCACTCTAATCCACGGGCACGAAGCGCTAAATTACGCGTGGCTGAGAAAATCTGACATCTCGCTACCACGCGATTTTAGGATAAAACAACCACTCGATCGCCGAATCTCTGGCATAAGACTTGCAGTTTATTTATAAACTTTAGCAAGGTAGACATAAATATGAAACGAGAACGAAAAATTACTCAGGCTTATGAAAATACCCCATGGCGAAAACAGTTTCAGGTGATAGGGTTGTATCTTTCTGTAGTAATTTTTTTAGCAATTGTAGCAAGTGTATACTTGGAAGTAACCGCCAGGGCGACCACCTATGGACGAAAGATTCAAGGGATAAGGATTGATGAGCGGATTGTAGAGAAAGATATTCAAGATCTCACATCCGATTTAGCAAAGGCTACCTCCATTGAAGTACTACGTGAACGCGGAGAGAAATTAAAATTTGACCTGGCAGATCCCAACGCAGCAATATATTTGATCATACCTGGCTTTTTAGGAGACCAATATTTTGAGCTTGCCCTTGACCCCAAACAATTAGAGGGGGTTAACCAACCCCAACTCCCGTATGAATATACTGTTTCGTTGGTCGATTGGATCAAAGATATGTTTGGCCAAAATGACTTCAGTTCCGAAGTGGGGGTAAAGCCATGAGATCAGAGAATATTTGGCGTTTCAATATCCTTGGGGTTGTATTTGGTTTGATGGGGGTCATTATATTCTTACAAACCATTAGGCTTCAGATCATTCCTGAAGGTCAGGAAATCTCACGGGAAGGAGATGACCTTTATCGGGGGGTGTGGCTGGACAGGGATTCACCTCGAGGTCTGGTCTATGATCGTAAAGGGCATCTCTTTGCGGGTAATCATTTCGTTTATGAAATCGGAGCTGACCTTGAAAATGTTAAAGACCCCGGGGCGATCGCGAGGTTACTTAGCGAAGTTCTTGAGTTGGATTATTATGTTGTATTAGATAATGCTAGCATCCCTTACCACAAGTATGATCCCAGCGTCCCTGATGATGACCCAGATGCTATTTACAAAGAATTGGTTAAAGGGGTCCCATTTGAAAAGGGTGAATATATCGAAGCACACATTAAAAAATGGGAAAAAGATGTCGAGAATGGAGTTACACCTGAATACAACTTGGCGGGCCTGGTTACTTTTAAATATTTACACCGGAATTACCCGGAAGGAAATCTCGCGGCTGGAGTTATTGGTTTCGTCGCATTGGATGGAAAAGGATATTTTGGGATTGAAGAGAGATACAATGCCCGAGTTGCCGGGGATACACAGAAGGTTTGGATTGCCTTCAACCCAAATTACGTTACTGAAACCCCAAGAGAATCCTCGGCAGTTAACCTTGTCTTGACTATTGATCGAGATATTCAAGCCATGATCGAGAAGATCATGGCTGATGCCATCGAAGAGTATTATGCAACGTCTGCAACTATTGTGATCATGAACCCGGAGACTGGCGAGATTTACGCCATGGCATCCACCCCCAGTGTAGATCTGAATGAATATTGGACTATAGAGGATGTATTCCCTAAAGATGTTCCTTTCAACCGAGCAGTTTCCCAAACGTATGAACCTGGTTCGGTTTTTAAGATATTCACCATGGCCGCCGCTTTAGAAAATGGGACGGTGACGCCAGAAACAAAATACATAGACAGAGGTTTTATAGTCGTAGGGAAAAAAACCATTGAGAACTGGGATAAAAAGCCATACGGAGAACTAGATATGGTCGGGTGTCTAGCCCGTTCATCGAATGTTTGTTTGGCATGGATCGGAACCCAACTTGGCGGGGATACTTTCTCCCAATATATGGATGATTTTGGATTTGGGCATACAACTGGGATTGACCTGGCCGGAGAAAGCCCGGGTATAATAAGATTTCCTGGTGGGCCTGGTTATACCATAATTGATCTGGGAACAAATTCTTTCGGCCAAGGTATTTCAACCACAGTGATCCAATTGGTGACGGCGGCCTCAGCCATCGCTAATGATGGTGAAATGATGCAACCTAATGTAGTTAGGTCGTTTGAAGAGCAGGGTGTTCAACACAATGTTCATTCCATGGTAGCTGGAAGGCCAATCTCGGCAAAAACTGCTCGATTACTTACTGAGATGCTGGCGATTTCTCTAGAGGCGGAAACTTACCTCGCTATGGTACCGGGTTACCGTATGGCCGGTAAAACTGGCACGGCCCAGATACCTGATGAAGAAAATGGCGGATACAAACAAGAGACAAATGCTTCCTTCATTGGTTGGGGACCGATTGATGACCCCAAGTTTGTCGTTTATGTCTGGCTGGAAGCGCCAGCCCTGGAATATGGCTCATTGACCGCTGCCCCAGTATTTTCTCAGGTTGTCCAAAAACTAGTGGTCTTGTTGGATATTCCCCCAGATCACGTCCGGAAACAATTGAGTGAAAATTAAAGGTTTTGAATGCTGATGCTGGCTGATGTCCTCGAAGCTTTGACCAACGAACGCCCTTCTGCTGCAACTCAGGTGATAACAGAAACGGCAATTGATTCGCGCCGAGTTATTCCTGGTTCGATGTTCGTTGCCATTAAAGGTGATCGCGTAGATGGACATGATTATGTACGAGATGCTTTCTCCCAAGGGGCTAGCTTGGCCTTGGTAGAGAAAGACCTTTCATATGATCACAAGGTTGTAGGTTTGGAAGAGGGTTTGGAGCCGGGGGTTCTTGAAAAATTAGATTCCCCATTCTGCCTTTTAGTTCCCAACAGCCTCGAAGCCATGCAGAGTATTGCCCGTTTTTGGCGTCAGAAATTAAACCTTAAAGTTATCGGAATCACTGGTTCTGTTGGAAAATCCACCACAAAGGAAATGATTGCTGAAATTATTAGTCTGAGGTATCCAACCCTGAAGAATGAAGGCAACTACAACAACGAAATTGGTCTCCCAATGACAATTCTTGGTCTTACTGAAGGCCACAAGCGAGCTGTCCTGGAAATGGGATTTTATGTTCCTGGTGAAATTGCATTCCTTTGTGAAATTGCTAACCCCTATATCGGTGTTGTAACCAATATAGGCACGGTGCATGCTGAACGGGCTGGGTCTCAAGAGATCATCGCTGAAGGAAAAGCTGAACTGGTTCAATGTCTTCCTTCAGATGGTTTCGCGATCCTAAACTATGATGACCCTCTGGTGCGCCAGATGGCTGATAAAACTTCTGCCCAAGTTTTGTTCTATGGGCTTAGTCCCGAGGCTGACATATGGGCTGATCAAATTGAGGGTTTGGGACTTGAAGGGATCCGTTTCCGTTTGCATTACCGCGATGAAACCCTCCATCTTCGGGTGCCAATGTTGGGGCGTCACTCGGTTCATACCGCCTTGCGAGCCGCGGCGGTGGGATTGGCAGAACAATTGGACTGGCATGAAATAATCACTGGGCTTCGTTTTGGTCACATGCAGCTTCGGTTGGTTGCCGTGAAAACATCTCATGGAGCTTTGGTGTTAGATGATACTTATAACGCGTCTCCCCAATCCGCCCTGGCTGCTTTAAATTTATTGGATGAGATCGAAGGTAGGAAAATAGCAGTCCTTGGGGATATGCTCGAACTAGGACAGTATGAACAACGCGGCCATGAAATAGTAGGTTTCCGGGCTGCTGAAGTTGCCGACCAAATAATTACCATCGGCAACCGGGCCAGGACAATTGCTGAAGCGGCGTTTAAAACAGGGTTCTCTTCAGAGATGATCACCCAAGTGGAAAACTCTTCAGAAGCGATAGAAATCTTGAAAGAAAGTCTGACAGAGGAAGATGTGGTTTTGATCAAAGGGTCTCGCGGAATGCATATGGATATTATCCTCCCTAATCTGGAGAAACAAATATGACCGATCAACCTTCTGTGACCCTGGTTCTCGCTGGAATCACATTTATTCTGACCGTAGTCTGGGGTAATCCTCTGATTCGCATCCTTCAATGGTTGAAAGTAGGGGATAGCATCCGTCTCGAAATGCCGGATAGACATGAGACAAAGGTAGGCACACCAACGATGGGCGGGATCATGTTCATTGTCCCGGTCTTATTGGTCACAGGAATAATAAACGCAGTTACCTTGCTGGGACAAAAACCAGCTGGTCGTTCGATTCTATTGCCGTTAGGATCAATGGTCATATTCGCACTCTTGGGCGCGGTTGATGATTGGGAAAAGCTGCGTCGTAAAAACGTAGGTGAAGGAATTCGGGCTCGATATAAAATTTTGATCCAATTGGCGATTGCTGCAGTAATTGCCTATGGTCTTAATGATGTTCTTCATGTCCCACATATGTACCTACCAGGGATTGCGGAAGAGATTGATCTGGGTTGGTTCTATATCCCAGTTGCGATCTTCATTATCTTAGGGGCCTCAAATGCAGTTAACTTCACTGATGGGATGGATGGGTTGGCAGGTTTGATTTCCGCGACTGCCTTTGCAACTTATGGGGGGATCGCAATTATGCAAGAACAAACATTCCTGGCGCAGTTTTGTTTTACACTTGTCGGCGCTTTGTTCGGTTTCCTTTGGTTCAATGCCCATCCCGCTCAATTATTCATGGGAGATACGGGTTCTTTGGCGCTGGGTTCAACCCTGGGGATTATTGCATTGATGACTGGACAATGGATTTTGCTTCCTTTAATTGCAGTAATCCCTATAAGCGAAATATTGAGTGTCATTATTCAAGTAACTTACTTTAAACTAACAGGTGGTAAACGTGTTTTCAAAATGTCGCCGCTTCATATGCATTTTGAACTGACCGGCTGGAGCGAGACACAGGTCGTCCAGCGTTTTTGGTTGATTGCTTTGTTATTTTCAATGATCGGAGTGGCTTTGGCGGTCGGATGAATTGGAAAAATAAACGCGTAGTGATTATTGGGGCTGCCCGGCAGGGAATTGCCTTATCTCGCTTCCTGATTCAACAAGGAGCTAAAGTCGTTTTAACTGATAATCGCGGCAATGAAGAACTGAGAGAATCTATGGAGGCGCTGACTGATTTACCGATTGAATGGGTGGTTGGAGAGCATCCGATTAGCCTGCTAGAGGAAACTGACCTGGTTTGTCCTTCTGGTGGTGTCCCCATCACGCTCCCATTGATTTTGGAAGCCCGTAAGAGGGGTATCCCTCTTTCAAACGACTCGCAGATTTTCCTGGAGGAAACTCCTTGCAAAGTGATTGGGATCACCGGATCTGCTGGGAAAACGACAACGACTACTCTCACTGGTCTCATTGGGAAGGAAGCTGAGGGTGATAGCCCGTTTAGCAAAACTTATGTAGGAGGCAACATTGGTTTGCCTTTGATCGCCTCGGTAGCAGATATGACCCCTAAAGATCTGGCTGTTATGGAGCTGTCCAGTTTCCAATTGGAATTAATGAGCAGTTCCCCACATATTGCAGCCATAATGAACATTGCCCCCAACCACCTGGACCGCCACGGTACGATGGAAGCATATATTGCCGCAAAAATAAATAACCTCAACTACCAATCCTCCGAAGATGCTGCCGTGCTTTGGCGGGATGATCCAGAAACTTGGGCTTTGAGCGATAATGTAAAGGGGCAGCTGTTTTCCTTCGGCCTTTCCCCGGTGAGTGCCTGGCAGAATGGTTCATTTGTGCGGGAAGGCTCTGTCTGGTTCCAAATTGATGAGGAGGAAACAGAGGTTCTCCCCTTGAGCGAGGTTAAATTGCACGGAGATCATAACTTGCTGAATATCCTGGCGGCTTGCACCATTTCCTCTATTGCAGGACTACCGGTAGCAGCCATGCAGGCTGCTGTTAAAAACTTCACTGGTGTTCCGCATCGCTTGGAATTCGTCCGCAATTGGAACGGGGCTGATTTTTACAACGACTCGAAAGCTACAGCACCCCAGATGGCTATTACTTCAATTAAATCTTTTAACGAGCCCTTGGTGGTCCTGGCTGGTGGGCGAGATAAACACCTGCCCTGGGATAAGTTTGCTCAAATTGCATCAAAACGGGTCGATCATTTGATCTTATTTGGCGAGGCGGTTGATGTCATAAAAGCGTCTTTTGATGAAGGTGTTGAAACTTTTACTTTGGATGAATGTTCGAACCTGGAGGAAGCCGTTCATACTGCTGCCAAGATCGTTTCAACAGGTGATGTTGTTCTATTAGCCCCCGGTGGCACAAGCTTTGATGAATTTAAAGACTATGAAGAACGTGGCTCCCGGTTCAAAGAATTGGTCAATGCATTTTAAGTAATGGAAAGAGGAAAACTATGATTGAAACTGCTAATCAACGTACGGCATACCGTGCTCGCCCCAAAAAGAAGAAATCTGTGAATTTAGACATAGATGTCATCCTCCTGCTCACCACGGTTACCCTGGTTATTTTTGGTTTGATTATGGTCTATTCTGCTAGCTGGGATTATTCTTTCCGAAACACCGAAACAGAATCCCATACGGAAATGTTCTTTAACCAGGTGAAATGGCTAGGTGTCGGAGTGGTCTTAGCTCTGATCGCATACCGGATGGATTACCATAATTTACGGCGGCTTGCTGTCCCTGCGATGATGGTGGTCATCGGGTTGTTAATTGCTGTCCTTGTTATCCAAGAGGAACGCTATGGCGCTGCCCGGACCATAAATAAAGGTTCCTTCACGCCCTCTGAGTTCGCCAAGTTGGTTACAATTATATATCTTGCTGTTTGGTTGAATTCCAAACGGAATGTCATCGGCAACATGAAATTTGGTTTGATTCCTCTGGGCGGTATTATCGGGATCATCTGTGGTCTCATCCTGGCCCAACCTGACATCAGCGCGGTTGCCACCATAATGTTTTTAGGAGGGGTGTTATTCTTTCTTGCTGGAGCTGACCTAAAACAAATTTTCCTTCTTCTCTTGGTAGCAATGATAATCGGTTGGGGAATTGTAACTGTTCAAGAAACTGCCAAATCCCGAATGGCAAGCTTTTTTGATGGGATCAAGAATCCCACAATGGCCCACCCCCATGTAC
>SDBV01012756.1_pt1 | contig 10733 bp, 10 predicted proteins | sample 2277081 | NCBI WGS metagenome assembly SDBV01 (sample SAMN10402039, study PRJNA504765) | marine sediment metagenome | isolation source: marine sediment core GS10_PC15, 223 cmbsf | place: Arctic Ocean: Southern Knipovich Ridge | collected 2010
TATGCATTTAGAGTATGAAAAGTTGACAAATAAAATTGTATTAGAATTAAAAGCCATAAAAAATATTGAAAATATTCATTTTTCAATTGTTAGATCTTATTTGAGAGCATTAAACCTTTCACACTGATTAATATTAAATTTCAATAAGGTGAAAATAGAAGTAAAGAGAGTAATTGCTGCCACATAATTCTTTCCTACTTTCTTTATAAATTTATTAATATAGTTTTGTTAGCAATCATAACTTTATTACAGGAATAGGAGGGCAACATAGAGAATCTCTATCTATATACTTTTACTTCATCAGCGACATCAGCAGCAAATAGTTTTCACACAATCTGTATGGGTGCAAATTACTTTTTTTACACACATCTTGACTCTGTCCTGATTAAAGTATATTAAAGTACTTTCTTTTTAGTAAACATTATACATATATTTAAACATACTATTATATTTAACAGAGATAAATAATGATAAAGAACATAGCAGTATTGGAAGGCGGCGGAATAGGCCCGGAAATTACAAAAGAAGGGCTTAAAGTTTTGGATGCTATCTTAAAAAAATACGAGCATTCTTTTAAAACGAACTTTGCTCCATTCGGGGCGGCAGCTTATTTTTCACACGGTTCCCCTTTCCCGGAAGAAACAAAAAAAATATGCGATGATGCGGATGCAATAGTAATCGGTAATCAAATTGTTGAATATATTTATGAGTAACCGGATTTCTATTCGGATATTCTAATATTTTAAAAAAAATCGATTAATACTCTTTTTTTTTAAATATTTTTTTAATATGATTAAAATAGTATTATAGTCCTAAGGTCTTGACTATGATATTTAATTTTTCTATTATTTTGTTATTATATTTTTATTAAAGCCGTTTTATTATACATATGAAAAATATTATTTTTATTATTATATTCTCTATTCTCATTCTTATAATAGTTATTATTTTCGATTCATTTTTGATTGATTCATTATTTATAGAAAATAAGCTTGTTATTAATGAATACATGGCTTCCAATAATACAATTATTCAGGATAATAAGAATAATTATTCAGACTGGATAGAAATTTATAATGGCAGCACTTTTCCTATTAACTTAAATGGATATGGATTATCTGACAATTATGAAGATCCTCTAAAATGGATGTTTCCTGATGTCACAATGGGACCGGATAGCTATCTTGTTATATTTACATCGGGAAATACAAATGATACGGAAATAGATTATTCACAAGATATTATGTTCATTCATACAAACTTCAAACTTGGAACAAATGATGTAAATATAGTTTTATCCACGCAAAAGGGTAAAATTATAGATAAAATAGATCTTTTTAATATTAATCCGGATGAATCATTCGGCAGAAATCCGGAAAATTCAGAATGGCAGGCTTTTATAGCTCCCACTCCAGGTTATTCTAATAATGCATATGGATTTGAATTATTTAAAAACGAATGCAGAGAAAATTCTCCGGACATTATTATCAGTGAAATAATGGCATCTAATAAATCCACAATTATTGATGATAATGGGAATTTTACAGACTGGATAGAAATACATAACGTTTCCAATGCTCCGGTTCATTTAAAAAATTACAGTTTATCCGATGACGCAAATAACCTGTCAAAATGGAAGTTCCCAAAAATTATAATTGAGCCGGATGAGTATATCCTTATTTTTGCGTCAGGACAGTATACAAAAGATGGTGATAATATATATCTGCATACAAACTTTAAATTAAACTCAGCCAATGATAGTCTATACTTATGTAATCCAGATAGTACAATACTCAGTAGTATTAAAATTGAAAGCCATACAGAAGATATATCTTACGGTATTAATCCGGATTCTTCCGAATGGTTTTTTTATAATGAACCAACTCCGGGATATATCAATACTCATGATAAGCAGGTAGAACTATCAGGCAGAAGTTTATTTGATTCGGATATTATCATTAATGAAGTAATGCCTATTGGGAGTAGCGTTTTACGGGATGAAGATTTTGAGGAATCAGACTGGATAGAACTTTATAATATGAGTAGGAACAGAATTAGTCTAAATGGAATGTATTTATCAGACAATTCATCCAATCTGGAAAAATGGGCATTTCCGGATATAACAATATCACCCGGACAGTATTTAATCATTTACGCTTCCGGCAAAAACCGGAAAGGCAGATATCTTCATACTAATTTTAAACTCGATGTAGAAGAGGAAATTGTGTTGTCAGACAGTTCAAACAATATACTCTATAAAATCAGTTATTCAAGAATACCTGCTGGAATTTCCTGCGGAATAGACAATCAGAAGATTGTTTATTTTAGAAGGCCCAGTCCTGGAACACGAAACAATCAAGGTTATACTGGTTTTTCACCGGATATAGAGTTTTCTGCAGCAGGCGGTTTTTATGAGGAAGTTCTCGAACTTGAACTTTATCATTCTTTATTTACCCAGGCACCCGCAATAATCCGCTACACAACAGACGGCTCGGAACCGGATGAATATTCTCCTGTTTATAAATCAAAATTAATAATAAACAGAACTATGGTTATCCGTGCAAGATGTTTTTCAGATGAGCTACTTCCCGGTAAGACAATAACGAATTCTTATATAATTAATCCTGAGCATACTCTGCCGGTTATTTCCCTTTCTACGGATCCGGACAATCTCTGGAACTACTACCACGGTATTTATGTAGAAGGCCCAAATGCGGCAGAGGAATTTCCACATAAAGGAGCCAATTACTGGCAGAAATGGGAAAAGCCTGCTCATGTAGAATTTTTTGAAGCAGATGGGACTACTGGTTTTAGTATAGACGCAGGCTTAAGAATATTTGGTGCATTCAGCCGGGGCAAACCTCAGAAATCACTTGCTATAAGAGTACGGGAAAAATATGGTGAAAGCACAATAATATATCCCATTTTTCCGGAAAGAGAAACAAATATATTTAAATCCTTTGTGTTGCGCACATCCGGACAGGATGCAGAATATTCGAGAATTCGTGATTCTTTGATGTGTACTCTTGCACAGGAAATAGGCCTGGATACTCAGTCATACAGGCCATGTGTTGTTTATCTGAATGGGGAATACTGGGGCCATTATAACATTCGGGACAAAATCGATGAATATTTTCTTTCATTTAACTATGGATTGGATAATCCGGATAATGTAGATATGATTCAGGGAAATTCAATAATCATGGCAGGCGATTATTCAGATTACAGTACGTTTCATACATATGTTTCCGGGCATGATCTTTCAATTCCGGAAAATTATGAATATGTAAAAACACAAATGGATATATACAATTACATGGATTATCAAATTGCCCAGATGTATTTTGCAAATCTCGATAATGGAAATATTCGTTTCTGGAAAGAACGTTCAGAGGAAGGCAGATGGAGATGGATATTATTTGATACTGACTGGGGATTCTTCCATACAGAAAATAACACAATCGCTTTTGGACTGGATCCGGAAGGTACCGGTTATGAAAAGCTTTTCTCCAATGTTATAATCAGAAGACTCCTGGGAAATGATGAATTTAAAAACATGTTTGTAAACAGATTTGTTGAGCTTTTAAATACAACATTCTCATCGGAACATGTTTATGAACTTATTAACCATATGGCAACAGTAATAGAATTTGAAATGTACAATCAAATAAACCGCTGGGGAGGCTCTATGGAGGGCTGGCGAAGAAATGTTCATGTATTAAAGGAGTTTGCTCTAAACAGGCCTGCTATTATTTACAGACATCTTATTACAACTTTTAACTTAAACGAAAGCGAGATTCCGCCATTAATTAATTAGACCAGTTCCATTTAAAATAAATAATAATTTACATTTAAAGTTTCAATTTATTATTAAGGAGAGAGGTTAAAAAAATTAAAAATAATTTCCGGCACGAACTTAAATACTATATAAACTATTCAGAATATCTTATTTTAAGCAATAGATTATCAAATTCTATTCCCTGTGATCCCTTTTCTGATGATGAAAATCAATATCATATAAGAAGTTTATACTTTGATGATATTTATAATTCCGCGTCATTTGAGAAATTATCCGGTGTAGAAAAAAGGAAAAAGTACAGAATAAGAATTTATAATTACTCTGATAATATAATTAAATATGAAGTAAAAAGAAAAGTCGGAGCATACATCAATAAAAAAATAACAAAATTAAAACGTAAGGAATGCGATAAAATATTGTCTAATAATATTAGCTTTCTACTTAATTCAAAAACAAAAATACTAAAAGAATTATATATCAATATCAAAACAAAGTTGTTAAAACCTGTTGTTATTGTGGATTATATAAGAGAAGCGTATATTTTTCCTATTGGAAACGTAAGAATCTCTTTTGATAAGCAATTGAGCACGCCATTGAATTCCGTTGATATTTTTGATACAAATATACCAGCTGTACATACACTTAATTCTTCTATTGTTATATTAGAAATTAAGTTTAATTATATTTTACCGGAATTTATAAAAAACTTATTACAGATTGATAGAAAACAGAGAGATACAATATCAAAATATTTAATATGCAGGCAGTATCCTAATATTACAAATTAATTATTTTTGGAGATAGATACGATGGACAATATTACATTTAAAGACATAATACGGAAAAGTTTCTGGGAAAACTTTAGTCTGGCAACAAGCGATCTGACACTGGGAAGAATAATAGTAACTTTATTGGTTACATTTATTATTGGTTTATATATATTCTACATCTATAAGAAAACGTTCAAAGGTGTACTATATAGCAGAAACTTTAATATTTCACTAATTGTTATTTCTATGGTAGGCGCGTTAGTAATCATGATTATCAGCTCTGACCTGATTCTATCACTTGGTATGGTAGGCGCATTAAGCATAGTAAGGTTTAGAACTGCACTTAAAGATCCTATGGACATAGTATATATGTTCTGGTCTATAGCTGTAGGCATAACAGCAGGCGCAAATTTCTATTTAACCGCATTTGTAGGTTCTTTAATTATTGGAATTGTTATATTAATATTAAACAATAATAGGAAAGGATTTAATGCTCCTTACCTTTTTATTCTTCATTTTAATCCGGGCAGTTCAGATGATATTGATGAATTAATTAAAGAACTGCTCCCGAAATTTAATTTAAAGTCAAAGGTTGTTTCAAAATCCGGAGTTGAATTAACACTGGAGATTAAAATTAAAAACAACAATACGGACTTTGTGAATGATTTTATTAATATAAAAGGTGTAAAGAACGCTTCATTGGTAAGTTACCAAGGAGATCTTGTGTAAACTGCTTTTAATAATATTTTTAAGCTTAACTAAATATGGAATATTTTATTTATTCTAATTTCATCGGTCAAACGCCTCTGAATGAAAATCAGGATAATTATTAATGGTATAATTACAACAAAAACAATCAAAGACCAATCGAGAAAATATTTATCATATAAATATTTGACAACAAACAGATTTACCATACAGCAGAATATAGAAGTATCAAATAAAACCAGGCTTAAAATATTAAGCCCTTTTAATCTAAAAGTTTTTATAATAATGCCTGCTAATAAAAGCAGTACTGCTATAATACCTAAAAGAGGTAAACCCATAATAAAAAACCATTCCATTTTGCCGCTGTACCAATCAAGCAATGCGAGAAAAATCGCGGAACAGATTATTGTAATTGCACCTGCAATATACGGTTTTTTAAAAAAAACAATTAAGGAACCTATGCAGATCCAGGAAAATAAAATAGAAGTAATCGGATATTTTGAAGCTGCCATATTCTTATTAATAAAAAAATCAACTATTATTATAGTAATTATTGATAATATGCATAATAAATTGAATATGTCCCAGAATAAACGCTTAACTTTTCTTGAAGATTTTTTATCCATTATTTCTTGTTCGTCCATTTCCAGAACAGGATAATTCTTTATATTTAAAGGCTTTTCTTCAACTGATTTACTATAGCAGAGCGGACAAATTCTTACAAATTTCTCCAGTTCTACGCAGCACTCAGGGCAATAAGGCATTTATTCCTCCCAGTATCCAATATTTGTATGTATTTTAGCACATATCCCCATACCAGCCAGCTGACGGAAAAATAATTGCTCAATTACAGGTTCATCTATTACACGTCCGAAACTTAAAGACAAAATATTATTAAAGCTTACAGCGGACAAATTTATTTTAGAACCAGGTCCCGGCGGAGGAATAAAATCAAACCGTTCTATATATTTATTAAATTGATCCGGCATAACTATTTTTCCAAGATTAGAAAAACTTGATGTATAAGGATTATGGCCTTTAAGCATAAAAAGAAATGATAAAACAGGATTTTTTATTACTAAGGGAATTATCCTGATTAAAGGATTAATTTCCCTTCTAATATTTTTTTTTATATACTGATTTATATGCTTACTATCTACTGCCATCTGCATAGAATGATGTATTTTTTTTACTACTTCATTAAAAGTATACTTACCAAGCCGCAGGTCCAACTCCGGAGAAACAGTTAAAAAAAAGTTTTTCATGCTCCTCGATTTATAGAGTTTCCGCAAATTTACAGGTACAAGCATTCTTATAATCTTTTTGCTTTCTCTTTTACGGCTTTCAGAAAGGCTATGAAACAAAATTTGAAAAGAATTTATGTAAACAGATAACAAAAATTCTGTTAAAGATACATTAAATTCAGCTGCTTTTTTTAATAAATCTTCCACAGAGATAAGGCCTGTTATTATCTTATAAATGCCCTTAGGCTCCAGAGCAAAGGGAAGGTGGAAAGCTTTGCTTGATGATTTTGGCATTGGTATTTTCTCTGTAAAATATTTTTTAAATCCATCTTCATATTCTTCTGCACGGGGTTTCTCATTAATTCTAAAAATATCTCCATAATCTTCTATTTTAGCTCCCGTTACTTTTAAATATTCTGCAATTAAAGCTTTTAAAAAAGCCAGCGCGCCATATCCGTCTGTAAGAATATGTGAAAACTCACAGGCAATTCTGTTGTTAAAAACTCTTATAAAAAATAAATATTTTCTGCTGTGTTTTCCCGCGACTTCCATGCAGGGATACTTTAGTTCTTTATACACACAGGGTATTTCTGTATTTGTTTCCAGATAGTCCCAGAATGCTCCTCTTTTTAATTTGACTTTAAAATACGGAAATCTTTCTATAATATTTTCTAATGCAAACTGCAGGGCTGCTGCTCTGACTGGATTTTTTAAAATTACAGCAAGCCTGAACAGGGAAGTGTATCTTTTAGATAATATTGCCGGAAAAATACGGGCTGCATTATCAAGTCTGTACCAGTACTTGTTTTTTTCTATTTTATTTTTATTCGCTATTTCCATTTATTCAAAATATTCGAAAGCATCTATAATATCAAGATAAACACCGTCAAAACCCGCGTCAATTATTTTCTTTAAATAAGAATCATCATTTCCATATATTATCTGCTGCCATTCCGGTTTCCAGTAATGCACTTTATAGTTTCCTTCCCAATTAGGATTTTCATCACCCAGCCATGAAGGCGGCCTGAGATTCCAGATGTTTTTCCAGTAATACCTGTAATCTTCTGCTTCGCCTATACTCATGTATGCAATAACGAGCCGGTCGCTTCCACCGGGCTTTGTTTTTAAAGAAGCGACTTCGCTGCTTGACAATATAATATCACCATGAAAAAACAGATCCACTATTATAAGATCATAATTTGTCGGAATTATAGCATTAAGAAAGTCTGTTTTATTATTATACGCGTCCGCATTAATTAAATAAAGGAAATTAGCAGCATCTGATAGATTTGTTACAGAGGAGTTATTATTACCAAAAATCGGTGTGGGATAAGAAGGAATACTGTCAAGTTCCCTTGAGTCTGCAGCAAAAGAAATAAAATTTCGTATATAGCTCTGATTATATGACTCGTCTACATAAGATGTACTGCTGCAATAATCTATTACTAAAATCTCAAGGCCGTGACTCTTTGCAGTATTTAAAAAGCCCAATATGTAATTGTTACTCGCATTTGGAGTAGGTTCATTGTCATCATTATATCCGTAAAACAAGTCCTCCTGTCCAATTCCGCTAATCGCATTTACATATTCTGTAGAAAGCGGACCGTCCGATTCACCATTTTCTGTTATTATTTCCACACCATTCTGAGGAATCACTATAAACTGCGGATTATACGATCTTGCATAATTACTTAAACTGACAACAAATTCGCGCATAAATTCTATGTAATTTATATCTCCCATAACAAACTCAATTTCGCTGGATACACAGGAGAAAAAGAAAACAAGCAGATATAAAACCTTAAACAGTCTGTATGTTTTTATCATTCTATCCCAAGCCGCTCTGCTTCTTCCGGCATCTGCTGTTTAAGAAGCTCATAAAATGCATACTGTGTTAAAACATTAAATGATGCTATTTCATTAGAAACTTCCATATCTATATTCCAGTATTCGCTTCCCGCTTGTGAAATAATATTCCAGACACCAGAGTCCAGCTCCTGTATGCCGCTCCATAATGCAGAATCTACAATACTTTGATCCTGCTCAATCATTTCACTGCGATACTTTCCAAGCTCAACGAATATTTCTATATACTTATCCTTTAAATCAGCAAGCTGAGGCTTTAAATCATCTGCATCCGGCTGTGCGCTTAAAATGGAGCTTAATTCCTCCATCATTTCAACATAATTTAGAGCAATTTCGCCTCCCAATTCTTCGGGATCCGTTAGTCTGTCTTTGCTGCAGCTAAAAATTATAGAACAAATTACTAGAACAATTAAAATAAAGTTCCTCATAATCTTCTCCTTTTATTTTAAGTATAAATAACATTTTTATATTTAACAACGTAAATTCCTAAATTATCTGTTATCTATTATAATTTTATTATATTATTGTCTCTGATATGAATAATATTACTTTAACTTTTCTGGGTTCCGGCACAAGCCACGGAGTCCCTATGATTGGCTGCTCCTGTTCAACTTGTAAGTCCACAAATCCTAAAGATAAACGTTTAAATGCTTCTATAATGATTACTAAAAATTCTAAAAATATTCTAATAGACTGCGGCCGTGATTTCCGGCAGCAGGCATTAAAATATGAAATAAAGCGGGTGGATCATATACTTATCACACATACGCATTTTGATCATATAGGCGGTATAGATGATTTACGCGTATTTAATCAGAAAAACAATATTACTATTCCAGTATATGGTAATCCGGAGCACCTGAATTACCTTGAAAATTATACATATAAATATTTGTTTGATAATAATATACAGGCCGGCGGCGGAATATCAAGAATTAAATTAGTACCTATTCATGAAAAGATTACTTTAGAGGGCATCAATTTTGAGGTAATTCCTGTATATCACGGCAGCTTATTATGCTACGGCTATAAGTTCCTTAACTCTGCATATATTTCCGATGTATCCTTAATACCGGATGAAAGTATAGCTAAATTAAAAAACCTCGATCTTCTTGTACTTGATGCTTTAAGGTTCAAACCGCATAACACACATTTTAATTTAGAAAACGCGCTTAAAATAGCAAAACTTTTAAAACCAAAAAAAACATATTTTACTCATATATGCCACGATTTATCCCATTCAGCCACAGAACAGCTGTTAAATGATCCAAAAAACAGATATTATACAGAACATGAAATAAAATTAGCATACGACGGCTTAATTATTAATATGTAATAATTGATGATTGCTCTATGTACATTACTACCTGGCCTCGCATTTTACTGAATTGGGGTATGGAAATGCCAATTTTGCAAAAAATGGAGCAGACGGAGTAAATCTTTTTAAATACCACAAACCGGATATTGTTACCTGCGACATGAGTATGCCTATAATGTCCGGATTAGAAGCCGCAAAGCGTATTTTTAAAATTGATAAAACTGCAAAAATAATTTTTATTACTGCACTCGGGAGCAGTCAGGATTTTATTGATAATTTAAACAAATTACTTCCCAGTCTGGATTTTCATATTCTTACCAGGCCTATAAAAAAAGAGGAATTAAAAGATATTCTTATTAAAATGAATTCTAACTGATGATATTCTTAATTTTAAGGCTAAGAGGACAATGATCCGAGCCCATCACATCTTTGTGAATACATGCATCAACCAATTCAGTTTCAAGGCCTTTGTCCACACAGAAATAATCAATCCGCCATCCAATATCTTTTACTCTTGCATTCATTCTATAGCTCCACCATGTATACTGGTCTTTCAAATCCGGATAAAAATACCTGAATGTATCTATATAACCTTTATGAAGGAATTTTGTCATCCATTCTCTTTCTTCCGGTAAAAAACCGGGATTGTTAACATTTTGTTTTGGATTTGTTAAATCAATTTCCTTATGCGCGACATTAAAATCACCACAGGCAATAATATTAAATCCCTGTTTTCTCTTTTTTTTCATTTCTTTTAACATCGAATTATTATACTCGAGCTTATAAGCAATTCTTGCACGTTCGTGCTGGCTGTTTGGAAAATAGCAGTTATAAATAAGCAGATTTTTTATTTTTATTATCTGTGTTCTTCCCTCAATATCTATTTTTTTAACACCTATTCCGGGATGAACTTCTGCGTTTTTTATTTGATTTTTAATATAAACACCAACACTGCTGTAACCCTTTCTAACAGCAGAAAACCAATAACTTGTATACCCTTCCGGCCGGACTATTTCTTCGGATAACTG
>SDBV01012757.1_pt1 | contig 10733 bp, 8 predicted proteins | sample 2277081 | NCBI WGS metagenome assembly SDBV01 (sample SAMN10402039, study PRJNA504765) | marine sediment metagenome | isolation source: marine sediment core GS10_PC15, 223 cmbsf | place: Arctic Ocean: Southern Knipovich Ridge | collected 2010
CGGCAATTTAATACTCAGCGATGTTGTGCCGAAGGATGACTCATATAGCTTGCGATACTCCGCTTATATTAAACGATATAACGAATCTGTAATACCTAAGATGATAGCAAGATTGGATAGAATTGAAGACATGGAGAGGACTGAAGTTTTCCGTGGATAATATACCTTACGGGGAATTCTTTTCGTCTTTAGATTCGTCTTTCTCGCTGCTGTAAACCCCGACACCCTCAACGGGCTCGACGACCAGGGGATTTTCAGGAAGCCTCTCCTCCACCGGGGGAAGCAGCCCCTTCTGCACCTGCTCTTTGAGCAGAGGAGATTCTCTGTACCTCACCCGCTTCTCGTTAGCAGCAGGAATTGTTTTTGGAAAACACGACGAGAACAGAAGAAGTACCAGGGACAGGAACAAATGGGAAAGAATTTTCGAAAGCACAGAGTTAGTCCTTATTCCTGAATAGTATAAGCATTTCTTCACCAAAGAGGAAACAACCACCCTTCTCGTCGTAGCCGATGGCGTCGCGGCCAATGTCATCGGCTGTTAAAAGCCGAATTCCAGGGGTTCCAAGTTTCGGGGTGAGACGATAGAATCCGGATATGTCGGATTATCAGACCCCGGCGGTTACGGAACGGATCAAGAAGCTTCGGAAAGATCTGTTCGCCGCTCCCGACCGATTCTGTTTCGCTCGCGCCGAGATCGTGACCCGCTCCTACGGGGAGACCGAGGGCGAGCCTTGGGTGCTCCGCAGGGCGAAGGCGCTGCAGGCGCTGTTCAAAAAGATGCCGCTCCTGATACGTGAAGGTGAGCTGATCGTTGGCCAGCGGGCGGCGACTCTGGCAGGCCGTTCGGTGTATCCCGAGTACCATCTCGACGATCTCAAGCAGGAGACCACACCGCCGGAAATCTGGACCTACTGGAACGGGAACACCCTCAAAGACGAGGTGTACGACCTCTACCCCGAGAGTCTGCTGAACGCCGAAAGGGAGCTGGCCACAGCGTACTGCACCGGAAGCGGCAGCGGGTTCGGCCATGTGATCATCGATTATGAAAAAGCCCTGAAGAGGGGGTTCCGTTCCATAGCCGAAGAGGCTCGGGCGCTGCTGGAAGCGACGCCCGAGGAGGGTCAACAGGGTAGAAACTTTCTGCAGGCCGTCATCATTGTTGCAGAGGGTGTGATTCTCTGGGCCGAACGCCACGCCGATCTGGCCGAAGAGCTGGCACGACGCGAGACCGAGCCCGGGCGAAGGGAGGAGCTCGAACGCATCGCTGTCATCTGCAGGCGGGTCCCCGCCCTACCGGCGGGCAATTTTCATGAGGCCCTCCAGAGTTTCTGGTTCGTTCATCTGGCCATGCACCTCGAGCAGTACGGCTGGTCCATCTCAGCCGGCCGCTTCGACCAGTACATGTACCCCTACTACGATGCCGATCTCTCCTCAGGGGGTTTGAGCCGGGAAGAGGCATGGGAGCTTCTCCTGAGTCTCTGGGTGAAGTTCATGGAGAACGTGGGCACCAAGCTCAAGAAGACGATATTCCAGAACCTGACTCTGGGAGGTCAGGACAGCAGCGGTCGCGATCTGTCCAATTCGCTCTCGCATCTCTGTCTTGATGCAAGTGTGGCGCTCAAATTCAACCAGCCGGCCCTCTCTGTAAGGTGGCACCGAAAGATCGATCCTGACTTCTGGCATCACGCGTTTTGGACCGTAGCCCAGGGGCTGGGATTGCCGGCCCTGTTCAACGACGATGTCATCATACCGGCGCTCACAACCCACGGGGTATCACAGGAAGATGCTGTCGGCTACGGCATTGTCGGGTGCGTGGAGTCCTGTGTGCCGGGCAAGCAGCAGGGAGTAACAGCCGGAGGTCACCTGAATCTGGCCAAGGCTCTCGAGCTGGCCCTCAACAACGGAAAATCCCTGCTGACAGGCACCCGAATCGGAAAACCCACCGGGGAGGCCGGGGCCTTTAAGAGCTTCGAGGATCTCTGGAGCGCCTACGTGACTCAGGTGAAGTATCTGGCAGCGCTGGACATACAGGCGGCACAGATAGCCGGAGCCATCCAGAAGAAAAGGGGGCACTGCCCGCTGATGTCCTCTCTCCTGGACGACTGCCTGGAGCGGCGAAGAGACCTCGTCAGAGGGGGAACCCGTTACAACCTGCCCGGAATCTCCGTGTTCGGAAGCAGCAACGTGTGCGACGGCATGACGGCCATCAAACGGTTCGTCTTCGAGCAGAAGAGCATCAGCTGGGAGCATCTGAATCGGGCGCTCCGGGAAGACTTCCGGGAACAGGAATCTCTACGCCAACAGCTGGCCAGGGGAGCGCCACGGTTCGGAAACGACATCCCGGAGGTGGACGCCTTTATCAACCGCATCAACGCCGTGCACGCCGATTTCTGCTGGAGCCACGTGGATGCCCGCAACGGCCGGTACACCTGCGGCGTATGGCCTGTCGAAGGGCACGTGCATACGGGCCACCAAACCGGAGCCAGCTCCGACGGGCGGCACGCCGGGCAGCCCCTGGCAGATGGGATCGGAGCCTGTCACGGAGCCGACAGGAGTGGGCCTACGGCCCTGCTGCGCTCGGTGGCCAGGCTGAACAACGTCGCTCACTGGGCCGCCGGTAACACCTGCAATATCAAGTTTCCAAAGACGCTGATCGACAACCAAGCGGGACTGAAAAACCTCGAAGGCCTCATAACGGTCTACATGGAGTTAGGCGGACAGCAGGTGCAGATCAACGTGGTCGACGCCGAGACCCTACGTGATGCCAAAGCCCATCCCGGGCGGCACGAGGATCTGATCGTCAGAGTCGCCGGATTCAGCGCCTATTTCACAACCCTGAGCCCCGATGTGCAGGACGAGATCATATCCCGGACCGAGCATGCCCTGTGAGCGGTAGACAGGACGCACTGATGTAGCTAAAAAGTAATAGAATCTGTAAGCTTACTGCAGAGGAGGACCATGCACGCCTATATCATTCGCAGGCTGCTCTTTATGATTCCAACCCTGTTTGGAATCATGCTCGTTAACTTTATCGTCATTCAGATCGTGCCGGGCGGACCTGTGGAACAGATGATAGCCCAGCTCTCCGGCACGGCCGTTTCAGCCACGGAACGCTTCACCGGAGGAGGAGGAGAGGGAGCGACGGACCGTGGAGTGCAGGATCCCTCGCTTCAGGCAACGGGTGGCATCACCAGCAAATACCGGGGCGCAAGAGGCCTGGATCCGGAGTTTATCAGAGAGATCGAAAAGATGTACGGCATGGACAAACCGCTGCACATCCGTTTTTTCGATATGATAAGAAAGTACCTGACCTTTGACTTTGGGGATAGCTTTTTCCAGGACCGCAAGGTGATCGATCTGGTGCTGGACAAGATGCCTGTTTCCATCTCGCTGGGACTGTGGACCACTCTTCTGGTCTACCTCATATCCATTCCCCTCGGTATTGCCAAGGCTATTCGGGACGGCAGCAAGTTTGACGTTGCCACCAGCAGCGTTATAACCGTGGCCTATGCCATTCCGAATTACCTCTTCGCCATTCTCCTGATCGTGCTGTTCGCAGGAGGCAGGTTCCTCAGCTGGTTTCCCCTGCGGGGGCTGGTCTCTGAAAACTGGCACGAACTCGGCCTGTTTGCCAAGATCGCCGACTATTTCTGGCACATGACTCTACCCATTCTGGCCATGGTCATAAGCGGATTTGCAGGGCTGACGATGCTCACGAAGAACTTTTTCATAGACCAGATAAAGATGCAGTACGTGGTGACAGCACGGGCAAAGGGGCTCTCTGAACGCAGAGTTCTCTACAGGCATATTTTTCGAAACGCGATGCTTCTCGTCATCGCCGGTCTGCCCAGCGCCTTTATCAGCATTCTCTTTACCGGCTCCCTTCTCATTGAGGTGATCTTCTCTCTGGACGGTCTGGGCCTTCTGGGCTTCGAGGCGGCCATCAAGCGGGACTACCCCGTGATGTTCGCCTCGCTGTACTTCTTCTCTCTTCTGGGACTCGTCATGCGCATCGTCGGGGACATTATGTACGTTGTGATCGATCCCCGGATCGACTTCGAATCGAGGAAGGTTTAACGGATGAAGCCGCTCAACCGCAGACGGATTGCCAACTTCCGAGCGAACCGCCGGGGATATATCTCCCTCTGGATTTTCTGTGTTCTCTTCACCGTGAGCCTCTTGGCCGAGTTCGTATCCAACGACAAGCCCCTCATTATCTACTTCGACGGAGCGGTCCTGTTTCCCGTTCTCAAAGTCTACCCGGAGACATACTTCGGAGGGGAGTTTCCAACAGAGGCGGACTATCATGACCCCTATGTCATCGAGCTGATAAAGGGAAAGGGCTGGATGATCTGGCCTCTGATTCCCTATTCCTATGACACGGTAGTTTTCGGGCTTCCGGCCCCGGCGCCGCCGTCTACAAAAAACTGGCTCGGAACAGACGACCAGTCCCGGGACGTGCTTGCCCGTCTGATCTATGGGCTCCGTCTCTCCATCCTCTTCGGCCTGGTGCTGACCTTTTTCTCGATAATCGTGGGAGTTACAGCCGGGGCCGTGCAGGGGTACTTCGGCGGATGGATCGATCTGGGCTTTCAGCGCTTCATGGAGATCTGGTCGGCCATGCCTACCCTCTATCTTCTCATAATCCTCTCCAGCGTCGTGGAGCCCAACTTCTGGTGGCTCCTCGGCATAATGCTTCTGTTCAGCTGGATGGGATACGTAGGAGTGGTCCGGGCGGAGTTCCTGAGAGCCCGGAACTTCGACTATGTTCGCGCAGCCAAGGCTCTGGGTGTGTCGAACCTGCGGATCATTTTCAGACATGTCCTTCCCAACGCCACCGTTGCCACGATCACCTTTCTGCCCTTTAACCTGAGCGGGGCGATTACAGCCCTCACATCTCTGGACTTTCTCGGCTTTGGGCTTCCGCCGGGCTCCGCCTCTCTGGGTGAAATGGTCACACAGGGGCGGAACAACCTGCAGGCTCCCTGGCTCGGACTGACAAGTTTTTTTACCCTGGGCTCGATACTCGTCCTCCTCATTTTTACCGGAGAGGCCTTGAGAGATGCCTTCGACCCGCGCAAGAGCTTTGCAGGCAAAGCGGGGGAGACAAAATGAGCTCCCTGCTCGAAGTCAGAGACCTTTCAGTCGACTTTTCAACAGCGGGCCAGACGGTGCACGCCGTAAAAGGGATCTCCTTTTCCATACAGCGGGGAGAAACCCTGGCCCTGGTTGGGGAATCCGGTGCAGGGAAGACGGTTACCGCCTTGAGCATCCTCCAGCTGCTTCCCTATCCGCCGGCGAGCCACCCCGGCGGAAGCATCCGAATTGAGGAAAAGGAGTTGCTGGGCGCCTCCCATGACGTGCTCAGGAAGGTGCGGGGCAACCGTATCTCCATGATCTTTCAGGAGCCGATGACTTCTCTGAATCCCCTGCACACCATCGAAATGCAGGTGAGCGAAGGATTGATCCTGCACAAGAACATGGCAGGAGAGGCGGCATACAGCCGCACGCTGGAGCTCTTACACCTGGTTGGCCTGTACGAAGCCGAAAAGAGGCTTAAAGCCTATCCCCACGAGCTGTCCGGCGGACAGCGGCAGAGAGTGATGATCGCCATGGCCCTGGCCAATGAACCCGATATGCTGATCGCAGACGAACCAACCACGGCTCTGGACGTTACGATCCAGGCGCAGATCCTGAGCCTGCTCAAGGACCTGCAGGGAAGATTCGGCATGGCCATGCTCTATATCACCCATGACCTTTCCGTTGTCAGAAAGGTGGCGGATCGGGTGTGTGTCATGAAGGACGGCGAGATCGTTGAACGCGGTGACATGAAGGAAGTCTTCACCTCCCCTTCCCACCCGTATACCAGGCATCTCCTGGCTTCAGAGCCCAAGGACGTTGCGCCCGAAACCGAGGGATCGACACCGGTGATATACACCGAGAATCTGAAGGTGTGGTTTCCTATCAAGGCCGGTATTCTGCGCCGCACCGTCGATCATGTCAAAGCTGTTGACGGCGTAACGGTGAGACTCAATGCCGGGCAGACCGTCGGCGTTGTGGGTGAGTCGGGCTCCGGTAAAACAACCCTGGCTCTGGCCCTGCTTCGTCTCGTCTCCTCCGATGGACCTATCTACTTCGAGGGACGGATGATCCAGGGGTTGAAGGGTAAGATCTTGAGGCCCCTCCGCCGCCAGATGCAGATCATCTTTCAGGACCCTTTCGGAAGCCTCAGCCCCCGTATGTCCATCGCTGAGATCATCGAAGAGGGACTCCTGGTGCACGGCATAGGCCGCAATCCCGAGGAGAGGGAGCAGCTCATTTTGAGAGCGATAAGAGAGGTGGGTCTCGATCCGGAGAGCAAAGACCGTTATCCCCACGAGTTTTCCGGTGGACAGAGACAGAGGGTTGCCCTGGCACGAGCCATGGTTCTGAGACCCAAGCTGGTTATCCTCGACGAGCCGACGTCCTCATTGGATGTAAGCGTCCAGGCGCAGATTCTGGAGCTGCTCAAGGATCTTCAGCAGAAGCACGGGCTGGCCTACCTGTTTATCAGTCACGACCTGCGGGTGATTCGATCGCTGGCCAGCTATATCTTTGTGATGCAGAACGGAAAAGTCGTGGAGCACGGAACAGCGGAGGCGATCTTCGAAAATCCGAAAGAAGAATACACGAAGGCTCTCATGGCCGCGGCCTTTGAGCTGGAGGCGTCGGGCGGCGCTGCAATGAAAACATGAGAGAGGCAAAAGGAGGTACAGAATGAAAGACACACCAAGACAGTTACGTCTCATAGGTTTGATCCTGATCCTGCTGGCAGGTCATGCGACGAGTGCCGGCGCCCAAAAAGTCTTCAAGGCCCATGCCATTGCCATGCACGGCCGGCCGAAGTACGGGCCGAACTTCAAACATTTTGACTACGTCAATCCCTTTGCGCCCAAAGGCGGAAAATTGGTCTTCGGGGCCTTTGGAAGCTACGACAGCCTGAATCCCTTCATTCTGAAGGGGCAGTCAGCTGCAGGTATAGGGTCCCTGTACGAATCCCTCCTCACAGGCTCGGCGGACGAAGCATTCACCGAGTATGGCCTGCTGGCGGAAACCATCGAGTGGCCCGAGGACCGATCCTGGGTTGCCTTCACCCTCCGTCCCGAAGCCCGCTGGCACGACGGGAAACCCGTCACGGTCGAGGATGTCATCTGGACCCTGGAGACACTCAAGTCCAAGGGCCATCCTTTCTACAGGTACTACTACAAGGATATCGAGAAAGCGGTAAAAGTCGGAGATCGGAAGGTAAAGTTCACATTCAGCGGGGGTCCCAATCCAGAGCTGCCCCTTATCACGGGCCAGCTCCCCGTACTGCCAAAACATTACTGGGAAGGCAGGGATTTTGAGGCGACGACACTGGATCCGCCGATCGGCAGCGGACCTTACAGAGTCAAGAGCATGGATACGGGCAGGTCCATTACCTACGAGCTGGACAAAAGCTACTGGGGGAGAAACCTTCCCGTAAACGTCGGACAGTACAACTTTGCCGTCATGCGTTATGATTACTACAGGGACAGAGCCGTTGAGAGGGAGGCCTTCAAGGCCGGAGAGATCGGCTTTTTCAGCGAGAATACGGCCAAGGAGTGGGCCACGGGTTACAATCTCCCGGCGGTCGAAAAGGGAATCATGAAAAAGCGACAGATTCCTCATGAGAATCCTCAGGGCATGCAGGCGTTCGTTTTCAACACCCGCAGGGAGATCTTCAAGGATCGGAAGGTCAGGGAAGCTATCGGTTACGCCTTTGATTTCGAATGGACCAACAAGAACCTCTTCTACGGCTCCTACACGCGAAGCACCAGCTACTTCTCCAACTCGGAGCTCGCATCGCAGGGTATGCCGAGCCAGGGGGAGCTGGAGATCCTGAACCGCTACCGCGGAAGCATACCGCAAAAGGTGTTTACCAGTGAGTTTTCCCCGCCATCAACCCCCGGGACCGGCTATATTCGCGGGAATATCCGCGCCGCCTTCAAGCTTGTCGGTGAGGCGGGATGGACGATTAAAAATGGAAAACTGACCCACACGAAGAGCGCGGCGGTTATGAAGTTCGAAATCCTGCTGGTTTCCCCTGCATTCGAAAGGATCTGTCTTCCCTTCGGGAAGAACCTGGAAAAGCTGGGCATCGATGTCCGGGTAAACACAGTAGATACGGCGCAGTATCAGAACCGGCTGGACAGCTTCGATTTCGATATGATAATAACCACATGGGGCCAGTCTCTTTCCCCTGGAAACGAACAGCGGGATTTCTGGAGCACCCATGCGGCAAACACCAATGGCTCCAGAAACCTGGCGGGCATACAGGACCCGGTTATCGACGAGCTGATAGATCTGGTCATCTCGGCGCCGGACCGCCAGAGCCTGATCAACAGGACCAGGGCTTTGGACCGTGTCCTGCTCTGGGGCCATTACGTCATCCCTCAGTGGCACATATCCTCTTACCGCGTTGCTTACTGGGACAAGCTCGTAACTCCGAAAATCCAGCCCAAATACAGCCTGGGCCTCGATTCCTGGTGGATCGACCCGAAGTTGGAATCGACTCTGGAACAGCGCAAGCGCGCACTGCGGTAACTTACACCCTTTTTGATTTCCAGCTGCCCGCTCTGAACCAGACGTGAGACCATCGCTACGGTACCCCTGGCGCCTCCGCTACATCGGGAATCATCTGGAAATCCGGAACAGACGGTTTGACAAAGAACTCCGAAAACCGATAATGAACACATAAAACTGGAAATCTATGCGGAAGCAGCGACACAGAGCGGACAGGTGGGTTCTCTTAGGTCTCGTCCTCTTACTCTCCCCGGCAAAAACAGTGGAAGCGCAGGACGCTGAACAAGCCTCGCTTTTTCTCAGCACCTCGCCTATCCGGGCCAGAGTCGCAATCGACGGCTCGCTATTGCGGGAAACAACCCCTATCTATCTCCGAGCAATCTTCCCCGGCAAGCATCGCATTACGATAGTTAAAGAGGACTATGAGGGATACACCCAGGAGCTGGATTTTTCACAGGGAGAAACCAAGACAGTCCACATCGACCTCGAGCAGCAAAGCTTTGATACGTCCTTTCCCTCCGAGCAGATTGTCTTTAGAGGAAGCGAGGGATTGGAATCCGCCGAGGCGTATAGGTTTCCCCACGGCAGATACGCTTATCGTGTCGAGGACGGCGATCTGCACGTTACCCCCGTGTTTCCAAATGACGGTCTGCTAACGGCCATGAACATCTCGATTCCCGTCTGTGTTGCCATATCGGCGCTCCTTACGGTCAACGATCTGCTGTTTCCCCCGGACTCGGGCCTACCACTTTCTCCAACGACTCTCTCTGCGTACGGAATAACCGCAGGGGTGATCGGGGTGGATGTGGTGTTGCACCTCAGAAAGCGCCGTTTTGTCGAAGATGCTCAAAAGAAGATTCAGAGCAGCCGGTTGGGGTACCACCTGGCACAGGAGCACTACGAGAATGGCCAGGAGATGCTGTCCCAAAACAGAATGAGCGAGGCCCTGGAAAATTACACGTGGATTATTCAGAACTCTCGGGAATCCCTCTACTTCCCCTATACGCTCTACCAGATCGCCAGGATCCATTATATACAGGGAGAGTCGGAGCTCGCTCTCCGGGAGTTTGAACTTATCATCAATCAGTTCCCCCTCTCCGATCTCTACGATAAATCGCTAAAGACTCTCGCAGACCTTCATTACGCGGCTGGTGATTACAATAGAAGCCTCGATCTTCTGGACTCAATGGTATTTCTCGATCCCCTCTACAGCCGCGAAGAGATTGAAAAATACAGGAATGTAATCCGAGAACAACTGTAATCCCTTCTCAATTTGCAGGATAAGATACGGTGTGCTATAGTCTTAGTAGAATACCCCATCAATTGTGGGGAGCTGTAAGGCGGAATGACAGATACTCTCAGACATCAAAGACGGTTCCTCGCTGGTCTGCTGACAGTTGTCCTTGTCTTCCTGAATAGCACGCCAATCTCCCACTCCCAGGAATCGTCCGATGCTGCGTCCGAAACGCAGACGACCTATTCCTCCTATTCAGAGAGACTGAGGGAGGCCCAAAACCTTCTGAAAAACGACTACAGTATCAAACCCGAAGACATTACCAGGCTCGAGGCCTGGCTTGGAGAGCTCGAAAACACCCCCTATAAGGATCTGATCGCCAAGGCACGCATGCTGGTTTTTCTCACCAGAGAGAAACTCACGAACAGCCCCTCGACGGCGCCGAGCGGCGCACCGCCCGACAGCCCGCGACCCGAGCTCGCCACAATACGGGTGGCCAATCCCGATCGCGGCCGGCAAATCGCTCAGTGGATCACGTTCAGCGTGGGCGTCTCATGTCTCGGTCTCTTTAACCTCTTCTGGTACATGGGGGACCAGAGCTACGAGGAGTTTCTGGAGGCGGATTCCGCATCAGAGGAGGATCGGCTGCAGCAAATCACCAGCACTTACGACACCCTGAGCTACGTGTTCGCAGGAGTCGGGCTGGTGAGTCTCGGCGCGTGGATTTACCTGTTGGCCACAGGACCGGTCTCGGACCGGCCCGGCCTGGAGTGATGTCGATGCGAACGGGCGACTTTCCAAGGCTCGTTACCTTTCCAAGGCTCGTTACCTTTCCAAGGCTCGTTACCTTTCCAAGGCTCGTTACCTTTCCAAGGCTCGTTACCTTTCCAAGGCTCGTTACCTTTCCAAGGCTCGT
>SDBV01012758.1_pt1 | contig 10733 bp, 17 predicted proteins | sample 2277081 | NCBI WGS metagenome assembly SDBV01 (sample SAMN10402039, study PRJNA504765) | marine sediment metagenome | isolation source: marine sediment core GS10_PC15, 223 cmbsf | place: Arctic Ocean: Southern Knipovich Ridge | collected 2010
GTAGGAGACGGACGCGCGCTTGGAGGGCGTCGACGTCGCCGGGTACCTCCTGGCCTTGTTCCCATTTGTGGATACGGTAGAGCTGGACACAGAACTCGCGGATGACCTCCGCCAGGGCCTCCGAGCAGTCGGAAGGAACAGGAGCCCGGTCCCAGGCCTCGGCCTCGTCCGGTGGAAGTAATGCCCGGATGATAGGCACCTTGGAAAAAAGCCCGTGCTTGGTGTTGCCATGAACTCGAGGTAAAGCCCCCTCGTCTCTGGGCTCGGTGCCAGAGTCGGCCGTGGCTCTGGAAAGGCGCGCATTAGCCATGCTACAATCTAGGCTGGCCCTGACCTGCATCAACCGGTTCTAGGCCTCGTGGCTGCACCCATCGGCCGAGGGAAGGAGAGGAGATGGTGCCGGCCAGGGTCTCGACCAGGAGGCCGTTTGGCGGCCATGGTTAGAGGGGAAGGCCGACCTCCACTATGCACACCTAATCCGAAGAGCCGATCGCGAGCGTGACTGGACGCAGGCGGTAGGCTCAGCGAGGACTTGCCCAGGATGAGAATGGCCCGAAGAAGGGCACAGATTGGCAGGAGAAGCTGACAGAGAATGAAGGCGCGCCACCGTGAGGAGCGTAGAGTGTTCATGGCACGCGAGATTGCGAGCTGGGCGGCCAAAGAAGATGCAACAACCCGCAGGCCCCTTGAACCACGCAGGCCGTGGCCGCGGCACCTAGCCTAACCCTGGGCATGGCGAAGACCAGGCTCAGATCCTGGACCCAAGAAAAGGATCCAAGGCAAGGAAAGGTTCAAGGCGAGACTCAACCACGCCCCGGGCAAGCTAGAGCAAGGCCCCGGCCCCGCCCTTTTTAGCGCCCTGGCCTCCTAATCCTGCAATCCGGCGGGCCCTTCCCTCGGCCTGGGCCCTGGCCGAGCACTGCCAAGTACGGCCCACGACCGGGGTTCAGGTAGCGGTGGGAGGAGGAGCGCCCTTTCCACGTCGTCTTTTGCCCGGGGACCGCCCAGCAGCGCGCTTTTCAGGAGCTTCGTCAGAGTCTGACGGTCCAGCCCGGCACGCTCGAGCACCCCGGGGTGAGCGCGGTCAAACCCGGCCGCGGCCCCGGGGTTCTAGGTCATTTCCCAAGGCAAGAAAAATCTCAGGAAATTCCGCGGAGCGGGATAGACTTTAGCCGGCGGTAGCTGGACGGGATTCCCCCCCCTGGTCGCTACCCGCCCCTGGGCCGTGCGCCAGCCCTGGGCCCGGTTCTAGGTCGTCACCTAGACCCTGGTCGAGCACTGCTAAGTACGGCCCACGACCGGGGTTCGGGTAGCGGAGCGGCACGGCTGGTTTAATTGAGGTCCTCGGGGGTGAGGACGGCGTGATCGTCTATGGGTGGTGGCGGTCAAACCCGGCCGCGGCCCGGGAACCGCCTGGCCTTGACCTCGACCAAAGAAAAATGTGGGAAAATTTGGCCGGGGGAGGCTAGACTTTGGCCGGCGGTAGCTGGAACGGGACTCCTCCCCCCTTGGTCGCTACCCCCCCAAAGCCGTCCGGCGGCCGGGTGAGACCATCCATAACCAGCCGGGGATCCGCCCATGACCGGCCGAGGATCCGTCCGCCCTGGGCCGATTCCGGGTCGTCGCCGAGGCCCTGGGAGCTAAGTCTAGGCACGGCAAGGTCTTGGACGTGACCACAACCGTACAGAATGAAGGTTATACGCAGTGGGCCGGCCGAGCCTGTCCACGAGCTGCGGCGTGGGCTCAGCTTTCATTCGCGTTTTATTCCAGCCCCAGCCCAGGAACCAAGCTCAGCAGGGAGCGTACTAGCCGGCCTGCCGGCCTGGCCTATGTGCCCCTTCATCGGTCCTAGCGCCGGGCCTTGCCTAGGCCTCGCCCGTGACCTTGGTTTAGCCCTTGCCGGGTGTAGATCTACACCATAGCTTTACACTAGGCATGTTCCGTACCGTTTCTCAGCTCACTGCCGACACAGGAGAGCGAACCATTGACCAACCCTATACCTGGCCCCGGTCCTGGCCTCGACCACGCCCTGATCCGGGAAGGGTCGGCGACCCCTTGGGGCTCGGCCGACTCGGTGACAGACCTGGGTGAAGGCCTCTACCTGGTAACGACACCCAGTCACGGCGGGATCTACGTCCCCGATGAGCAGCTCGCCAAGATCCCGACCGATCGCCTTGCCTGGTCGCGGTATTGGAGCGGCGCGGAAAACTGGTTCGAGGAGGATTGCGCGGCCTGCTTTGTGGTCGCGGCCTTTCCGGGCCTCTTTGCTCCTGACCACGTTGCCCGTTGTCGAGAGGCGGTTGGGACGTTCTATCCACCGGCAAGGGCAAGGTGACCGCCATGGACGAAGCCACCCTACACCGAGCCCTGGCCCAGGCAATGACCGAGGTCACCGAGGAGATCCACGCCCTCACCGACGAACTCGACGGGCTTAGCTCTCGCCTTGGCCTCGTTGCCGGCACCTTGACCGGAACGGCCGCAGCAGCTCGACGCATGGCCCAGCTTGCAAAGGACGACGACCGGGCACAGATGAGCACGCGCGAGCGACTCTTAGACTCGGCCGGCGACATGTTGAAGGACTGCCCCGAGTGTGACGGCGGCGGAAACGATCCGGAGGCCATCTCGTCGGCGCTCTGCACAGACTGCGACGGTACCGGCAAGGTTCGCGGTGTTGCTCTCCAGGATGAGGGTGTCGAGGACCCGGGTGACGAGCGGTGCCTCCAATGCGGGCTCCTGCTGCCCGAACGGCGCGGCCTGGTTGTGCCCGGTGTGTGAGCTGCTGCTCCAAGGCGAGGCGGAGGACGCGGCAGCGGCGGCGGCCTGGCAGAGCGAGCTGGAGCACGAGCGGCAGGGGACCGAGGGGGCGAGCGCAGCGAGTGGCGCGCACCCGCGCGCCCCGTCGCCCCTCGATAGTGAGGTGAGGCCATGAGGCCCCCGACCGCTGGCGGCGTGGCCGGCCACATCGGCCCCACGCCCGACGAGCTGCTCCCCAGCCGGGAGCAGACCGCCACCGGCGAAAACATGGACGAGGCGGCCGCTCAGGTGGCGAGCCAATACCCGGCCATGCCCCCGGCCATGCTGCGGCTCCTCATCGGTGCGTTCGACTCTGGATTCCGGGCCGGCGTCACACAGACCCTCGACGCGTTGAGCCCTGAGCAGCAACAGGAGATCCGCGCGCAGATCATCGACGCTCGCCGGCGGAAGGAGCGTCAGCCATGAGCGCTCTTAATCTGGACGCCGGCGAGCGCATCTTCGACGCGTGGCGACCCTACCTGGAGACCTTGCCGGCCGATGCCTACGAGCTGGTGACGCTCGCCATACGCCAGACCGGTAAGGCGGGGGCCGAGCTGCGACGCTACAAGCTCAACGAGCTGTGTGAGACCGTGGAGCTCCACCAGGCCACCCTTACAACCAGGTTGACGCGGGCCGGCTGCCCAAACATGGGCAGCATCATCCGGGCCCTGCGGCTCCTCTGCGCACTCAACGCGCGGGACGTGCACCGCTCCCGTTTCTACGGGCCGGTCAGGCTGCACCATGTTTGCTACTACGCCGGCTGCTGTAGCCCTCAGAGCTTCGGCCGATTCGCAAGGTCCGAGGGGATGCGCGGGCCGGCCGCGTGGTTGCAAACCTTGACCTTCGCCGATGCCGCGCGCCAGGCCGCCGAGGAACATCTGACCCAATCGGGTTGGCACCGAACCGCTGTACTCGCACCGACTAGGAAGGGGTGCCGGGTCCGAGTGAAGAAGTGCGCCGAGTGCGGAGGACTCTCCTACATCGCATGATGGCACGGCTGACGTTGCGTCCCTTCCGGCTGACGGTGCGCGTGTGGCGCTTCATGATCCACACCGCGCCGACAGTCGGCGGCCGGCGCATATACGCCGCGCGCATGGGCGGCAAGGTGCACCAAATGATATTCGGGCGGCGGCGATGAACCCTCGACAGGCCCTCAAACAAAGGAGACGGCAATGGAGGACGTTAGCAACTTCCTCTTTTTCGGAGGACTACTGGCCGCAATCTTGGTGATTGTGGTCGCCTGGGCTTGGTGCATGGAGAGACTGTTTAAGCGGGCCGTCAACGAGTTCTGGAAAGCCCGCCATAAAAAGGATGACGAGGACGACGGCGAGCGGGAGGCCTAAACAGATGGAGTAATTCACCATGAACGACGAACACCAGAGGAAGCAGTGCCCCGGCAACAAAGTGCCGACGCTTCTCAGCCTTGTGGGCAGTGTGCCAAACCTGACGAGCGGCGTGGAGTCGGTGGAATACATTCGGCGGAAACGCGACCGATTGAAACACACGCCCTGGTCGTGGGGTGAGGATTCCGCCAACGGCCTCGACGCTGCGTGTGTCATGGTGGAGAGCTTCCTGAGTAACGAGATGGAGAATGGGCCCGGCTGGGTCGTGGTGCACGGATCAGAACGCTACGACATCGACATCAGGGTCAGGCTCACGAAGCAATGAGCCCGAAGATCACGGTAGACGACCAGCGCGCGATGCTGTGCGCCGAACTCATGGAACTCGAACGGTCCGCCGCGGCGCGCTCGCTCGATGAGCAGGATGCCCTGTGGCTGACGGTCTCTGCCGTTGCCCGCAAAGCTGCGCCTCTATCTCGCTGACGAAAACTAGGAGAAGGCCCACAATGACAAGCCCTGCCGAGTCACTTTCAATCAGTCCGGAGATCACCGGCCTTTACCTCTGTCCCCAATGCGCCAACCGGACCGAGTTCGTCGGACACGACGATCGCGGATTCCCCGGCGATGATTGCACGTGTGGCGGCTACCGCTCCGAACCCGAAGGCGTGACGCCTAGGGAGTGCGTGTGCCACGTCACGTTGAGCCAACCGTTTATCGTGCTGGACGGCCGGGTCGTCGAGTACCAACTCTTCACCGGAGGGGGAGACAACGCGACGATCGACAGCTACACCCGGATCGACTGCGCGAAGTGTGATACCGAGATCTGGCGCGAGCAGGTTTGTATATCATGTTGCAAAGAACCCGCGACCACTAAATCAGAAGGTGTCGGTTGGCCTGTGTGCGAGAGCTGCGCCGCACAGGAAGCGACGGCAATCCAAAACAAATGACCCAGCAAGCGAGGTGCCGGCGGCACGGCAGCCTACTCGATTATCCACGCCGCGCAAGCGGTGTGAGTCATGCAAACGCCTGCATATCAACCTGCGAGTCAACTCCCGACGCGCACGCACCTGCCGGCCTAGAGGCTGCCAGGAACCGGTGCGTACGGGTCAGCGAGCCTATCGGAAAGCAAAAAGAAACGGTCGGTTGTCGCGGACCTGGGGCTACAAAAAGCGGGAGAATTATCTGCGCACCCAGGCAAAAGCCAATAACACCCAGCAGCGAAAAGAGAAACGCCGCGCCTGGGCGCGCGCCAACCAACGCCGATTTAACGAACAGGACCGGCCAGTGTGCGCGACCTGTGGCGTTCTCATCGAGTGGAACGGCTGCGGCCGACCGCGAAAGTACTGTCCACCCTGTCACCCGTGGAGGAAATCACGAAAGGCTTCAAGCTCTGGATTGAAAACGCACTCGCCGTAGCGATTGCAGTCCTCGCCGGCGGACTCATCGCCCTCATCCTCTGAACTATTCCCAGGAGTGTGAAATGACCGACAAACTGCAAACGGTGGAGCTCGTCCGGATCGAACTCCACCCACTCAACCGAAAGCGCCTCGGCAACATGAGCGAGCTCGAGGCCGACATTCGGCAGAACGGAATCGAGGTGCCGCTGATCGGGCGCTGGCTCAACAGCGAGCAGACGCGGGCGTTCTATCCCAAGCATACGGATGGCAGCCATGCCTTCCAAGTCCTCGCCGGCGCGCGTCGCATCGCCATAGCACGCAAGCTCGAGCTACCCGACGTCGTGGTCATCGTCCGCGAAGGCCTCAGTGACGAGGAGGCCTTTCGTTTCCTGATGCGGGAGAACCTGCACCGGGAGGACGTGCACCCGCTCGACGAGGCCCTGTACTTCGACCAGTGCATCACCAACGGGGCCGACGTCGACATGATCGCCGCCGAGATCGGCAAAGATCCGACCTACGTCCACCGCCGCCTGCAATTAACGCAGCTCTACCCGGCCGCGGCCAAGGCCTACGAAAAGGGCTCGTTCGGCGCAGGGGTGGCGATGGAGGTCGCGCGCATCCCCGAGGCTGCACAAAAAGAGGCGATGCGGTGGATCCTCGACCGCAACGAGTTCGGCAGTTCGATCAGCGTCGCCGAGGTCAAGCGCTGGATCCGCAACACCCACGTCCTGCTCCTGTCGAAGGCCTGCTTCTCCCCCAAAGATCCGGACCTGTGGCCGGCAGCGGGCTCCTGCGTGGAGTGCCCGATGCGGACCGGGGCCACACCTTCCCTGTTCCAGGACCTCGCCGACAAGGACAGCTGCACCGATCGGAAGTGCTGGGAGCAGAAGGCCATCAAGCGCATCGAGCAACGGATCCGGGAGTTCGAAGCGCAAAACGTGGAGTGGTGGCCCCTCGGCGACTGGTATTATGACCCAAGCGCCGCTACGCAATTCCAAGACAAGGCGATCGTGAACGGCAACGCATGGGACGAGTGCCGGCAGAAGGACGCAGGGGCCGTCCGCGGCCTCCTGGTCCGCACGAGGGGTCTCACAGATCTGGGCAAGTGCCTGTGGGTCAAGGCCCGCGTGCGTTCGTCTGGCGTCAGCCTGGCACCACTCGCCAAGGCCGCTCGAGCCCGCGAGCAACGGTTGGAAAAGGTACGCGGGCTATATCGGTCCCTGGTGTTCGATGCCATCCGTGAAGCTCCACCACCAGTCAAGAGCATCTCCTCGAGTACCCTCATCAGCTTCCTGCAACGGGTTGCGAACGCATTTTGGGATCGCCTCTGGTCCGAGTCACAAACGAAGATTGCGAAAGCCTACGGCTGGGAGCTCGTGAAGCAACGCACGTACAACGGTTGGGACATGGAGCGCACGGGCCATGAACGAATCCAGCAAATGCGGCCGGCAGAGCTGGTCAAGTTCCTCGAGGTGCTCACCCTCGGCCATACGGTAGTGCTCCACGGCTACGGCAGCGAGAAGAAAGACGACCTGCTGGAACACGCGAAGCGGATCGGCGTCGACGTCGCAAAACTCAAACGCCAGGCAGAGGACAAGTTCCCCAGCGTGAAGCTCGCCAAAAAGAAAGCCGCGAAGAAAAAGGCGAGGCAGAAAGCGAGGCAACGTGCCGGAGCCTAAAACGAGAGATGACTCCCCCTGCCCGTGCGCTCAGATCACCGCAGCGGATTGTGCCGGTGAGTGTGCCCAGGCCGGGGCCTGTGTCGTATGCAACCGTCGCAGCATGGGTACGCTCAATGGAGTGGGTATTTGCGGCCGCCATTGGAACGAGGTCGCCGGGCGGATCACTGGACCGTCGCACTATTTCCTCAAGCTGGCCATTGAGGGGATCTCCAATGCCGAATAACCAGGACGGCCTGTGGCTGTTGTTCGCCGCGATCGCCCTTCTCTTCCTGGGCAGGTACCTAAGGAGTCGCCGATGACGATTGATCACTTGGTGCGCGCCCATCGTGAGCTTGAGCTCATGATGGGCTACCAGCGCCAACCCGTGACCGCCGGGATGAGCTACACCTATCGCATGTTCACCTTCGATCTCAATTTGATTCACCCCGCGATCGTTCGCAACGTGCAGCAGATGAAGGATGTGATGAGCGGGCGCGTTGCGTTGCCTCAGTATTGGGAGAGGGTAGTCAACGAACTCTTGGAGCTCGGAGCGCGTGGCATGAAGTATCCCCCGCGGCCCGGGCCGTTCTGGCATCCCAACCCGATGTCAGAGAGGGAGCGTGTCCTCGCCGGCCAGATGCTCGTTCGCTGGCAATACGCCACGCAGCGGTACAACAAGGACCTGGCGGTCGCAGCCCAGATCGGCCCGGAAAGAATATCGCGGATTCGCCACGGCCACTGCTACATAATGCCGACCGAGCTCGATCGGCTTGCCGCCTGTTTCAACACCGATCGGGCCGGATTTCTCCAAGGCCCCCCGGAGGAAGAGACCGGTGGGTGAGAAATGAAGAAATTCGGACTCTCGTAGAAGCCAAGTGCATGTGTACGCATGTGTACGGTGGTGAGAGGCTTCATAATGAGGGTTGCGAGAAAGGCGTGGGGTATTTGTGAAACATCACAAGTCATTAATGGATATTTACCCCACGCCTTTCGGCATCACTTGTAAGATCCGAGACCTGAACCTGCCGGACTCCGGTAGTTACCCTCGAAGGGCAGATCGATGGGCACACTGATCGAGAAGCTGACCTCGCCCGACATCAACCTGAGCCCCAATCCGGTGAAGAACAGTGACGGCTCGGTCCGGCACCCCGGCCTCGACAACCACGCCATGGGCACCATCTTCGAGGAACTGCTGCGCCGCTTCAACGAGGAGAACAACGAGGAGGCCGGCGAGCATTGGACCCCGCGCGATGCCGTCAAGCAAGACAGGCGTCCGCGTGTGGATCATACCCAACGAATTGGGCGGCCTCACCGCGATGTTTCCCCGAGGACTACTAACCCCCGTGCTCCGGCTGGCCTTCGGTCCCTTCCGGCTGACGGTGCGCGTGTGGCGCTTCATGATCCACACCGCGCCGACAGTCGGCGGCCGACGCGTGTACGGCCCGTGCGCCTGTTCACCAAGGTCTACCGCATGAGAATCAAACCCTCAAACAATCCCAAGGAGGAAGTATCATGAAGATGAGTCGCCCAATGCTCGTTGTGTTTTTCTTACTCACCAGCATCATAAGTTTCATCGTTGGTCAGCAGGTCGAGCGCCGAATGAATCCTCTAGGCCGCGCCTTTACGGAGCTCGCCGAAGGATTCGCCGAAGGATTCACGGAGGAGCTGACCGAAGAATTGACATCGCCGGCAGAACAGACACGCTGCCAGGCGCTTGCGCAGTTCGAGATTCTTCGTTCTCGTTTTTACAAGCGTCAAGGAGTTTTGCTTGAAGAGACTATCATCGAGTTGACCGTTCGCAATGGGACGGTGTACGCTATCTCCCGCGCGGTCTTCGTCGGAACGCTCGTCAGCCCCGGCCGCTCCATACCGTGGAACAAAGAATCGTTCAGCTACCAGATTCGCGGTGGCCTCGAACCGGGCGAGGAGGTGACCTGGCAACTCAAGATGGGAATGTTTAGCGATTGGGATCGGCTAGACGCGCCCGGCAATGCGATTCTCACAGTAGAGGTGAAGTCGCTCGAGGGTGCAGATGGTCGTGACATCTGCGGGGAAGACTAAATCCACAAATGAGCCAAACGGCGAAGTGCCGGCGACACCGTACGCTACTCGAGTTCAGCACCGACAACATCGGGCGACTGGTCGAGTGGTGCGAGAAGTGCGACCGCGCACGCCGCAGCCTCTGTATCGACTGCGGGCATCCCGCCCAGCACAAGCGGTGCGGATCGTGCAATCGCCTGTTTATCAACCTCCGCGTGAACTCCAAACGTGCCCGCACCTGCCGACTCGCAGGCTGCCAGGAGCCGGTGCGCATTGGAAGTAAACGCTACTACTGCACACCTGAGCACAGCCGCGAGGCCAAGCTCCGGCAATACACGCGTCGCTATGCGACGAACCGGGAGTTCCGCGAACGATGCAGGCGACGCCGCGAGCGATGGCGTACAAGCGCGGCCGGCCTGCGTTCCTATTACATTGGTTAAGCCTTTCGCGACACGGCGTCAGCCCAGCTCGGAAGACGTTGAAGTGGTCCACTATGCCATGCGCAAACTATGCGCAGCCTGTCGCGTGATTTCCTCGTCCACGGCCCGTGCAATCTTGTCCTTGAGTTCTGCTGGGATGTCGTCCACCGCATCCGTTTGGTACGGTCCTCCTGGCGCGTCATCGGCTGGCACGCGGCGAATCGGTGAATTGGCGAGGTCCTCTTCAAGCTCTGCAACACGGTCGAGTATCCAGGGCACGCTACCCCCTCGGCTGCCGTAGACAGCCTTCGCAAACTCATCCACCAATCGCCACGGACAGCCTTCCTCCGCGATAGTGAACTCGCCGCAACGCCGACCGCTGAGATAACTTTTCGTCATCGTCCTGATGGCGTCGAGGCGTCCAGGGCTCACCGCCTTGACCTCCGAACGATGTGGCCGAACACCACCATGACGAGTAGGAAAACCAAGGCTTCCGTCTAAAGCCTTCTGGCGAAGTCCTCCGTTGTCACACGTGCTCCGCGCCACGGATTCCGCCCGTGGATGAACTTCTCAGTGGGCACTTGACGACCTGCAAACATCATCAGGGTTCTTTCTCTGCCTCCAGTAGCAACTCGCCACCCGTAAGCTCAAGTGATCCGGCGATTTTCTCAATGTTCCGGAGGCTGATGTTGACGTCGCCCCGCTCGACGGCGCCCATGTAGGTCCGGTGAACGCCAACAAGATCAGCGAAGCCCTCCTGGGAATAGCCAGCCGCCTTCCGAAGACGACGAACCGCCCGGCCCAAACGTTTTTGCAATGTGCTCATGGGCCGGTAGGGTGTCTCTATTGACCCCTTTGGATCTACAGACTATAACTAGCCACTGTATACATAGTATTTCGATCCATTGGTGATCGGGGCACCGTCGGCCGCGGTAGCCGCCGGACACCGAGACCAATGCTGCAGAGCTAATGACGGACGACCCGCTGAAACGTCTGCGAGAGGACTGCCCCGAGTGGTCGGACGAATACCTCGCCGAGCAGTTCTCGCTCGGGCCAAATGTCCACTCCCCTGCAGCCTGGGAG
>SDBV01012759.1_pt1 | contig 10733 bp, 12 predicted proteins | sample 2277081 | NCBI WGS metagenome assembly SDBV01 (sample SAMN10402039, study PRJNA504765) | marine sediment metagenome | isolation source: marine sediment core GS10_PC15, 223 cmbsf | place: Arctic Ocean: Southern Knipovich Ridge | collected 2010
GCTTCATTTTTTGGTTTCCTTCCTCGTCTTTGGCGACGTTCTACCTTCTGCTTTTGGTGGGCAGGTAAACCACCTTTTTCATGACGTAGTCTCATGTTGTGAAGCTCGGTTATAAGCTTCTCCCAGGTGATGTCCTCTATCTCTTCTGCCAAACGTGTAGCATTGGGTACACCACGCAATCTGACAAACTTGGTCATTCGTGCCTCTCTTGCTGCTTTTGGCTCACCATCAACTACTGTTTTCTTGTAGGTATGTAGACTGAGTGGAGACATCTGAGTTGATTGTCTGTACCAGTGTAAGACCTCATTACCAGTCTGTCTCACAACGCTTTTACCCTTCTCTTCTTTCTGCTCATACTCTGGTTTGGTGTGAACTGTGATGAGTACGTTACAACCAAATCTGGTAAGACCCATCAATTGCTTGAAGATAAGGATGTACTTCTTGTTAGCCTTATCCCAGTCCCACATCTGTTTGACGTATGCAGTGGCAGTAGGATCGAGTTTCAGTACCTCGAACTTCATGTAATCCATACATGCCATCCATAGCCAGCTCGCAGTCTCCAGTACCACAGTACCAATTTTCGCATCAGCTTTCAATGCTGTGATCAGAATTGCCAGTTTCGACTCCAGATTGTGTAGGGCATTGACCAAAGAGGTCGAGAATTCCCAGTCCCCGTCCTCATCTGACAGGCTTTCCTCAGATATTTCTTCGTCTATGGGAATCTCCAAGACACGAATATCCTTGTCTGCAAAGTTACCGTCGTAGGTTTCTTCGGTGGTATAGTCCACCTGCTCCCATATAGCCTCTGTTCCCATATCCATATCTAGTATGATAACCGGATCTGGCATAGTACAGGCAAAAAAGGTCTTACCTGTTTCGTAGTCACCCGCAAGGACAATAGCTAAGCCTCTGTCTTTGGCAGAAGGTCTACTCTCCTTGGGGATGAACTTATTTAATTTATTTTCAGAAATTTTAATCTACTTCCCTAGTCGTCCTCTATCTGAAATCCAGAGGTGTCCTGCTCGGCAGTTGTCTCAAGATCCTCAGCAGATATTGATTCTGACTCAACCCGTTCATTTTTCAGATCGGGATCAGCCACGAACCCCCATGCGTTCATGGAAGGCATATCTGCTTTCTTCTCCTCGTCAAAGGTTCTGGTCTGCGAATCGTAGAAGGCTCCTCGGTAGACTTCGCCCCATACATAGAGTACAGTGTCCACATCAAAGTCAACAGTTGCAGCCAGCTCTGCTGTGACTCCCACGCGGAATCGGAGTGGACTGAAGTTCTCACCCCAGATGTCTAGATCCTCAACATCATCACTGTCGTTGGTCAAGGTGATGGTAACACGATCATTGTCACCATAGAAGATGTCATGAACAGTACCCTTCACAAGTGCGAGTACGTTGTCTTTACCAGTAGATTTCTGGGTCTTCCTCTGCCAACTGTCAACACTATCTCCCAGAACTTGAAGTTGATTTGGAACTGCATCTAGCATGTGCTTGATGATTTTCTTGTCCCTCTTTGTGGGGTCACTGACCTCTAAGACCTCATAGTCGTTCTCCACAGGTTCAATGTTGAATGCCTTGTCAACCCACCATCTCTGACCCTCGTTCTCATTCTTGACCACTTTCATGGTAACCAGTTTGAAGTTGTCAGTTTCGGTGAGTATACTCATTCTATCCTCTCCTTTGACATTGACGTCAACAAGATTGGCTACACCACTCTCAAGTATCACCGAGGTGTATACTCTTGATGGGGAAGCTTTCAAAATCTTACCGAAGTTGAAATTTTTGGCTCCAGATGACCAGGTCTCCATGTTCTCAATGAATTGATCCTCAGCAGTATCATCATCCTCATCATATACTACAAAACGACCATCAAGTACTGACTTGATATAAGCTATTGCTGTATCCTCATTTTGATTTGTGAGCTTGTAGTACTCAGCGATCATAGGATCATATTCTTGCTTGGATATCTCTACATCGGTCTGTGTGTTGGTTTCCTTGTGTCCCTCGTATTCATTCTGCAGGTCAGTTAATCTAGTACTGTTGATGTCGTTGATCCTGTGTTGCTTTCCAATGATAAATCCCAGATAGGGTTTGGCTGAAACAGTTCCAGCTCTGTCAAAATGACCTCTGGTACGTTTTAGTGCTGTCCCGTATCTGTTCTTAGCACCGGGTTTTACTTTTCCTAACTTCTCATCAAGCACATCAATAACTTCTTTGGCTGTTACCTCAAATTTATCTTTGAGGGCAGAGAGGAATTTCTTGATCTGTTCGATCTTATCCTCTGGTGCGTCACTGATCTGTGCGTCAAAAAGTTCGGAAACTTCGTTATATGTATCCTCACTGTAGGGAGGCTCTGTTGATTTTGTAGCTTTTTTCTTTGCCATAATAATCACTCCTGCTTAATTTCGTTCATGGAAAACGCAGGTTTTTCGTGCAAGCCCATATCCTTGATGGTCTGATCTGCCATCCATAAAATCAAAAGTTTATAGGACTTCCTGCCGGTATGCGCCTTCAAGACTCTGAGCTTATTAATCTCGTCCTCAGTAAGGTTTAACCTAAAAGAAGGCATATTTGACTGCAGTGCCAGTTAGTATATAAGTGTTACACTTGTGTATTGGAATATACTATAGTAACAATATTAGTGTTTAAGGAAAGAAAACAGACCCCAACGCGTCTCTGAGATCAGCTTCCGCGAGGGCGCAGGATTTGTGTTTTATGTTCTGAGGACTTGTAAGTTGCTTTGCCAGAATCTCCGGCTTTCCTCGCAAAATTACGTATGCCGTTGGTTCGTAAATTTTATCGTGGCAACCGGGACATTTCTTGCCCTGCAGTGCTGTTACGTTAGTTTTGTTTCTCATAAGAATTACATTCTTACCAAGCTTAGCCACCTTCATTTTGTATTCTGTACCGTCTGTGTCAACAGAGTCCCATATGGTTTCAATCTCTTCCTCTGGCTCCACCGGTTCAATATCGTCATAATTATCATATTCTTCTTGTGTCATGCCATCATGAGTTCTGATGTGTGACATGTTAATTTTCACGAGTTGTTTCTCGCATACTTTACATTTCTTCATTATGTGCTTCTATCTCCCTTCTTTCTACGTTGGTGAATACTGCTTCTACCAGTACATCCATGCCTAAAGTATGAAATTTCAATACTACCACAGGTCGTTCTTCTGGACTTTCTTGTTCAAACTTTGCGTAAATAAGCTTATCTAGTTTAACTCGTCCCTCGTCAGTAGTTATCCATACCTCAGTATGACGACCATTGGATTTGATTTCTATTTTATTCATCTTGATATACCTCTGCCATGTGATACATTACCCTCAACTTGCCACCAAACACCCCATAATTCCCTGTCTCTTAGCTTCCTTACATATACATTGTATTCTTTAAATACAGTAAGGATATTACGTGGAAGTTGCTTATCAATGTTTGAGAGGTTAAGATACTCACACAACCTGGCATTTGTCAATAATTTTCTATTATTCTTACCAGATTTCTGTCCATCCGTCACTCCCTTGGCGAAGGCAACTGCGAAGTCTCTCTGTTCACCGATCATCATAACACCTCAGCTACCAGCCACCCTCTAAGGTTAGGCACAATGTGGTGTACAGCACACCTCGGTTCATACGTTATCTCGTCTGTGGATCCTTCTATAATAATAGTTTCCGAAAAAGCACTGTCTGGCTCTTCGTTTCTAAGTCTCTGAGGAAGTGTAGCGTTGTTGTGACATACATCCACTGGCTCCATGCACACAGGATACCTGTAATGTATATTATCTGCCAGTGCCATCAGTTGTGGCATGGGACCGAAAGGCTGACCTCTAAAATCTACAGGTAATCCTGTACAGACCACGTTGTGTCCATCAAGTTTTAATATACGTACAATATTAGGTAATTTATTATCTAAAAATTGAGCTTCGTCTATAAGTATCAATGACGGTTCCTGTCCAGACATTTCTTCTAGATCATAGCTTTTTTCAAGTAATAAAGCTTCTACTTTATGTCCATCCCTGCTTGCTATGTAATCTCCATCTCTGGTGTCTATCATTGGCTTGTAGTATACAACTGGCACACTGCCATATTTTTTTACCTTGCGTCCTCTGTCTAGCAGAGCAGTGGTCTTACCACTGGACATGGTTCCAACTATTACCTCAATTGTATAAGGATTAAAATAATGATTCATCTTCTACTCCTGTTGCTCCCTAACTTTGACAGGGGTGCTGTCTTGAATGTGGAGACAGGACGCATCCCATCCAACTTGCGTTTATGCATCTGTATCCTTCGCTCTGTTTCACCGTAATCAATGTGTTCCTCTTCAACGGTGAATACAGATAGTCCCAGCATTGTGTGGTGGCTGGTACTGGCAGTGTCCCCGGCAGTGTGCCATTGTTCAAAACGTACATCTGTTCCAGCGTCATCATAGCTGACGGGATCTGAATCCCAGCTCTCCGTTCTCTCAATTCTAGGCGCAACATGTCTATTGGTTCTCCATATGTAATCTCTCTCGTCTACCATTAACTACCAAATGCCTTTGAAAGTTTCCAGAACAGGTTGGAAATGTGAACATTTGCATTGAAATGATCCTGCAGAGCTATGTCAGTTAAGGCAATAGCTTTGGACATCTCTCCAACCACCACAGGATGTTCTGCTCTGTGTTCTCTATCTGCCTCATCAAATATAAATCCAATCATCGTCCGTTCTGGTGATGAGAAATCTGGACGTATAGTATCATAGATGTCCATCAGCCCACCGTAAAGCTTTCTGTGTGGCACCTTGTCACCCAGCGCAGCGAATAATCTACCTGCTATTAGGTTGGACTTCTCCATCAGCGTGGTCGTGTTCTCAATATCCCCACCTGTAATATAAACTCCCAGGCGTTTCAAACACTCTCGTGGTGGTAACCCAGAATTTGACAGGGTAGCTACTGTGCTTAACATCTCACTATCCATTCGTAGTTTCTCCTTTGCTACAATATCTGATAACCAGTCCACTATCTCAAATGGCTTAGGTGGGGCGAATTTCAAGTTCACACACCTGCCTTGAATACCCTCATCCAAATCTCCAAAGTAATTGGTGGTGAATACGAATCTGGTGTTGTGGGCATTTTCCTCAATAGCCATCTTGAGTGATCTCTGACCAGGTACTGTGATTGCATCTGCCTCTTCAAATCTCATCACTCGGAAGGGGAAATCTCCCTGTGGCATGATACCAAGCTCGTGTTGTATAATCTCATCCATTGCACCTATACCACGAACAGACTGTTGAGAGGCATTGTAGGTGGTCACATTGTCATAGTAATATTTACCATAAAAGTCTCGTAAGCCACTCTCGGTGAATGAGGTCTTGCCTGTTCCCCATTTGCCATGTACAATCATGTGGGGTATATCCTTATCCTTGTTCCACTGTTTCCACAGTTCCACGTACTTATCGTGTCCTATGATGTCGTCCAGTGTACGAGGTCTATATTTCTCTAATAATGTCATAACCAGTCCTCCAATGATTTCTGTTTTGCTTTATCTTTCTTCTTAGCCCTTTTCACCATAGTGGGGTGTATCTTCCTCTTGAGCTTGGACTTGGATTCCTTCTTCTTGAAGGACTTGACGGTCAACCGTCTATTCTCCTTTCTGTGTAATCCTGCCCAGGCGCCTGCTAGGTATTTGGTATGTGTCTTAAATAACATAGTGTCAAGTTCTGCGGCGAGTTCTCTATTGTCCTCGTGTATGGTTCTGGTATCACCAATGGAACGTATTAGAAGCATCATCTCGTCGTCTTGTGGCTTCCTTCTTGATATCATATTGAGCTTGAGATTCTGCCATATATTATTGTCACGTGGGGGTGCCTTTCCCCTCACTCTCTTGATAGAGGGTGCCAGATTAAGTATATGCTTGCTCACGTTTTCCTCTGATTTTGCTGTGAGTAAGATATAGGTACTGTCTGGTTTGGCTATTAGAATTCGGCATAGGAGTGCTGATTTCTTCTCATCCAGCCTATCAACCCCTTCTACCACCACGAACTTGTCCTTTCCAACTATATCTTTACTCATGATAATTTTATGTATATCTGTTGAGGTGCTATAACTCTTTGGAAGGTCAGTATAATCAATTCTTATGTAGTTCTTATCAATTATGTACTTACTCTCGGGGTCAATTAGTACTGTAATCACTCAATATAGTGTAAATGTTATATCAATATATAGTTTACTGTTATGGTGTGGACTGTCTAACAACTCGTAAGTCACCTATAATCACAGTTTTCTTCTTGCCACCCACCTTGGTTATCTGAGTATCATAGTAGTAGTTCTTGATTGAGAAGAGATCAGAAGCAATTGCTGGTATCTCTATGGTAAATTTGCCGAGGTCGGGATCTGTCTGGGTTATCTGATTTGCGTAGTAGGGAGCTGCTGTCACACCACCGCTATCGTCGTCTGTGGTGTAGACTATGACAGATGAAGTTGGATCTTTTATTGTGAACTCTATCTTGGTGGTTAATGAGAGATTAAAATCCTCAAACTCTTCTGTCTGGGGATTCCAGACGTCCAGTTCACCAAAATATAATTCATCGTCGCCCTGTACAGTCTCCAAATCAACAACTGATATGGAATCTAACTGAAGTGATCTTGCGCCAGATGACATATATAATACTTCCTTTTAATTTTATAAATGATTATCGCTCCAACGTTGTACGAAATCTCTCCTTGACCATAGTTGTTCTGAACTCATTCATCAGAGTTGTTCTGAACAGTATCATTTCATCTGGTAGAAAGACAGCATACATGGCACTAACAGAGAACGTTGCCTCTATCAAGTTTACCTCATAGGTGGCATATACTGAGAATAAGTCTTGAAACTGCAGAGAGTACAGTGCATCCCTGTTGAAATCTGCAAAGAATACCAGTGCATAGGTTGCATCACGATCAAAATTATTTCTTATTTCTACTTGGTAGACAGCATTCCTGTCAAAATCAGCAACTATTACGATTGAATAGGTCGCATCTCTATCAAAGAATCCTTGAAAGATGACTTCATACACAGCATCCCTGTCAAAGTTTTCTCTAAGCTCTACAATATATAATGCATCCCTGTCAAAATTATTCTGAAATTCAACAAGATAGGTAGCATCTCTATCAAAATTGTTTCGTACTTCTACTTCATATAAAGCATCTCTATCAAAATTGGTTCGTATCTCTACCTCGTACAGTGCATCCCTGTCAAAGTTTTCCTCTAGCTGGGTAAATTCGATCTCGTAAGTAGCATCTCTATCAAAGTTATCCCTTAATTCTATTTCATATAATACGTCCCTATCAAAGAAGCCTTGGAATATGATCTCGTATGTGGCGTCCCTGTCAAATACACCCCGTAGTTCCACCTCATATGTAGCATCTCTGTCAAAGAATCCTTGAAAGACAAGCTCGTAAGTTGCATTCCTGTCAAAATTGTCTCTGACCTCCACTTCATATGTGGCATCACGATCAAAATTAGTTCTGAGTTCTACTTCGTATAAGGCATCCCTGTCAAAGTCACCCGTTAGTTCTGATGTATCAACCTCGTAGGTTGCGTCCCTGTCAAAATTGGCTCTGAGTTCTACAATATATAAGGCATCACGATCGAAGTCATCAAAGAATATAAGCTCGTAAGTTGCATCCCTATCAAAGTTAGTTCTAATTTCTACTTCGTATAGGGCATCACGATCAAAGAAACCTTGGAAGATAACTTCATAAGTTGCATCTCTATCGAAATTAGCTCTTATCTCAACCTCGTATAAGGCATCGCGATCAAAGTCAGTAAATAGTTCTATCTCGTAGGTTGCGTCTCTATCAAAATTGGTTCGTATCTCTACCTCGTACAGTGCATCCCTGTCAAAGTCGTCAGATAGCTGGGTAAATTCGATCTCGTAAGTAGCATCTCTATCAAAGTTATCCCTTAATTCTACAATATATAGAACATCGCGGTCAAAATCAGTAAATAGTTCCACAGCATAGGTTGCGTCTCTATCAAAGTTTTCTCTGACCTCTGTCTCGTAAATAGCATCTCTATCAAAATCTCCAGTTGATTCACCAGTAAGGGTGGTTAAAGAGACAGAAGCCAATTGTTCAAGGGTATAAGTGATATTAACTAAATTAAATTCATATAAAACACCATCTCCCCCGTCCTCGACCGATATACCCCATTGTATCTCTCCATAAGTTCCGGGGGAAATTTTAAACAGATCACTCTCAAACGTTCCGTCTTCCCTTTCTATTGAGTCTGAGATTGTTCGACAAACTGATGAGGTTCCAACAGGCGAAGTATTATTTACTAGCTCGGTGGTTGTAACATACTTACAGTTGCCTGTGGCAGTTAAATCATTCCAACTTCCACCGTCTTCTCTCCATTGCAGCTTCCATTCGGAAGCCTCTGCTCCTCCCATAGTACGGTCATCAAGCCCATAGGTAGCAAATACAAAGGGTGTAGTCTTAACGTGATCAGTTATATCACTGACAGTACAAGCCCCTTCCCAACCTGTACTGGGTACATATCCTATTCTAGCCTCGCTTTGTGGGGTCTGAGTCATCTACTCACTCCCAACTTGTTTCTTGCTGCCCAGATTAAAGGTATATCTAGCCCTTGATCAAGATAGGAAGTTCCTAATTTAGAGCCCCCCGATCGGATTACACGATAAACATAACCATCATGAGATCGGATCAAGTAGCTAGGGTCGTCCTTTGGACTCATCTTCATAGCTGAGAACACATCAAAAAATGAGGGATGGAAGTATCCATCTGCGACATATACAGAGTTCGTGGGATCATCATCCGATCCAAATACATGAATTTGACATACAGAGCTTATATCATTGATTTGTCCTATAACAGTCTCTATTTCGGTCAAGTTGGCAAAACAATCTATAACATTCCATGAGATCACTAAGTCAGTATCTTTATAAACATGGGTTCTAAGGTCTGAATTGACCATATAACCTTGTGTCACACCATAGCCCAATACGTTGGCTTGAGAGATGGCATAGGATGAACTTTCAATACCTAAAACTGTTGTATTATTAAAGGAATGATTTTCTACAAGGTATTTTATAACATATCCGTAGGCGGCTCCTAATATAGTTACATGGCTGTAGCTATTGGTATTCATAAAAGAGTTAATCCATGCAGCTCTCTGTGTAAAGTGGGAAAAATCCTGGTAGGGGTGGTAATGACCACCATTAAAATAGTCTGAATCAAACGTTATCGGCAACATTACCACTTGTTCGCACAGTGAACTGTACGGTAGGTGGTAATCCAGCTTTGGTAAGTCGTGGCAGAAGGGGAATTTCTAAATTGTGAGATTTACCCTTCTTCCTTTTTTGTTCTGCAAGGAACTTCTTTCTAAATGCTGTGTGTTTAGTACTGAAGTCTTGCGTTTCTTCTTCCGTCATCTTGTAGTATAAATGGATGGGAAGTCCCTTCTCGATAACGTTGGCATGTTCATTCGTGTTACGTGAGATATTAAAATTGAGTGGTGAGTTTACCAACCTGTTAAGCTTGCCCTCAAGCTCTATCATGATGTCACTGTCAAATGTCTCTTCAATATCTCTTTGCATATCAGCTATCATCTTGTCTCTCTTGCAGAGCTGGGTCATAATGTGAGAATAATCAAAATAAAATTCTATTGCTGCTCCGTCTGCCTGGTAGCAGAAGCCTATGGTATCCACCTGCAAGGGTGATAAGATATTAGTTTTTCCCTGTATCTGTACTGGTCTATCCCTCTCCATGATATGATAAAAGAAGCCTTCTGAGTACTCATCTGTAACTTCGTTCTTTCTGCTGATGGTAACTGTCTCTCTGCCGATTACTAGTCTTATGGCATTTATATCCTGTCTGTCATCTATATCCATATCAAAGAATCCCTCATTCTTGTTGAGATCAATTGGGGTAGCAATGCCACCCGGTAGCTGTACTATAAGTTTTCTTGACATTAACTGTTCGATAATGTTTTCGTATTTCTTGTCAAATATTGGTCGTGCTGTCATATTTCAAACCTCGTTGTGTCCTTTTACAAAGACAGAGCTAAAGATTCTCAGTACTCCGTACCTAAACTAGGTATAGAAGAAATGATATGTTAAGCTTATTGTTCTTGCAGCGGCTGCTGGGTTGGTTGCGTCGTCTGGAATTAGTAAATGAAACAAGAACCTGTTCATGTTGCCTGTTGATAAGGCTGTACTGAATACCAGTTCGTTGGTATCCCCTTCTAGACAATATGTTGTCGTATTGGCTGTCTGTGTTAAATATGCTCCTGGGATTGATCCAGCGCCAGAAGCAGTTGTTACATTACTTCCTGTCTCACAGGCTCTCCAAAAGGATTCTATGTGATTTGTTGTTCCTGTTAACGATTCTATTGCTGTGGTATTGTAGTTATTGTCATCCCATGCTCGTAGAATACCGGGAGATGTCTCTGGATTAACTGTTGCAATAATTCCCATCACATTGGTGTCGGTGGGGTTTGCGGTGAAAACATCAGTAACGAAATCTGCTACTTCCTGTCCTCCACCGGTGTATCTTGCTCCCACGTTTACATCTGTACCGGTGGTAACAATCCATAACTCATCTGCTACACGCACACCTACGGCAGGGCGAGTAATCGGATCCATTGTTCCATCCACTGAATCTGGTCCTGTAAAGTTAATAGATGAAGTTGCTCCAACTGCTACCCAGTTAGGAGCTGCTTCTGTAGCATCATTGTAGTTAAT
>SDBV01012760.1_pt1 | contig 10732 bp, 12 predicted proteins | sample 2277081 | NCBI WGS metagenome assembly SDBV01 (sample SAMN10402039, study PRJNA504765) | marine sediment metagenome | isolation source: marine sediment core GS10_PC15, 223 cmbsf | place: Arctic Ocean: Southern Knipovich Ridge | collected 2010
GTTGCGCTTTCTTTCGTATCGGCCACGGGGCGCTTCCTGGGCCGCCTGGAGGGAGCAGTCTCAGGCAACGTGCTTCTTCGTAGGCAGCAGTATAGGCTCGCAGACGACCGTCCGGCAGCCGTCGGGCTCGCCATAAGCTTCGTGCTCGGCAAGATCGCCAACGCGAGGACGCTTCTCCTGCGGTCGGCGAGAGAAGCGAAGGACGACGGGGAAGCCTCCTGCCTCCGCACAGCGGCCGGCAGGCTTTCTTCTTCGGTCAAGCAGCTCGAATGGAAGAAAGAGGCCGACATCGACCACGTGCGCGGCACCGAGGGCGACGCCGCTTCGGCCTACTTCGCAGCCTTCAACCGCATGCTCCGGACGGAGGAAGAAGCACTCCGCTTCGAGGGCAGGAGCCGCCGTCCTCCCCGGGACCCCGTGAACGCGCTGCTCTCCTTCTGCTACGTGCTCCTTATGCACGACTGCGCGGGAGCGCTCCAGGCTGTCGGCCTTGATCCGAGAGTGGGCTACCTCCATGCCGACCGTCCGGGACGCCTGTCGCTCGCCCTCGACCTCATGGAGGAGTTCCGACCCGTCGTTGTGGAACGAATGGTGGTCGCCCTTGTGAACCGGAGCCAGGTCAAGCCGGGAGGCTTCGACACGGCCAGGACCGGCGCCGTCAGGATGTCGGACGAGACCAGGAAGGCCGTGATCGTGGAGTACCAGAAACGGAAGCAGGAGAAGCTCAAGCACCCGTTTACGGGGGAACAGACGACCGTCGGCATGCTGCCGCACCTCCAGGCAAGGCTGTTGGCGCGTGCGATACGAGGGGATATCGATGCCTATCCCCCGTACCTCTTGAAATGACCGGAGGCGAAATGCCATGTACGTGCTTGTCAGCTACGACGTGAAGACGACCACCAAGGCCGGCCGCAGGCGCCTGCGGAAGATTGGCAAGGCTTGCAAAGACTTCGGCAAGCGCGTGCAGTACTCGGTCTTCGAGATAGACGTGCCCGCGGCCCAGTGGGTGGTCGCCAGGAAGAAGCTGCTCGACATCATGGACAAGAAGGAGGACAGCCTGCGGTTCTACTTCCTGGGGGAATCGTACGAGGACAGGATCGAGCACCACGGGACCAAGGAGCCGATCGACTTCGAGGGGCCGCTGGTGGTCTGAGGCGGGCAGCGCGAACCCCCGGTGACCACGGATCTCCGGGGGGTTCGCGCGGGGGCGTAGCTCTTTGACAATTGAGCACTTGTGACGGGCGAAGCCGGGCCGGTCCCTCTTCGGCCTGGGGCGGCTGGAGGGGTCCGCGCAGATGGCCGTCTCAGCCCTTGTAGTGCAGGGACTTACGGAGTGGTAGTTCCTCCCGTCTCCACGACGGGAGGTGGATTGAAACACGTGACCGTCCTGGGCGTCGTCCACATGCTCAGTTCCTCCCGTCTCCACGACGGGAGGTGGATTGAAACCAATCGATTGGATACCCTACTCAACGCGGATGCTACGTTCCTCCCGTCTCCACGACGGGAGGTGGATTGAAACCGCATCGGGAAGCGGGCCTTCGACCGGACGCCGGTCGTTCCTCCCGTCTCCACGACGGGAGGTGGATTGAAACCACTTGAAGTTGAACATCCCCGCCGGGGCCGTCGTTCCTCCCGTCTCCACGACGGGAGGTGGATTGAAACGTGAAGGCCCGGACCGCGATGAGCCTCGCCGTCGCGGTTCCTCCCGTCTCCACGACGGGAGGTGGATTGAAACCGGGAGGCCGAGTGGAGCATCATCTGCGCCTTCTGGTTCCTCCCGTCTCCACGACGGGAGGTGGATTGAAACGAGGATCGTTTCGAGGCGTGGACGAAGCGCCAGGTTCCTCCCGTCTCCACGACGGGAGGTGGATTGAAACAAGGGTATCCTCGCGTGGGAAGCGTGGCAACTCCGTTCCTCCCGTCTCCACGACGGGAGGTGGATTGAAACAAGACGTACTGGGCGCAGCAGTACAACGGGCGCTGTTCCTCCCGTCTCCACGACGGGAGGTGGATTGAAACCGTGAGGTCTGGATCGACTGGGACGCGGTAGCCGGTTCCTCCCGTCTCCACGACGGGAGGTGGATTGAAACGTCTTGAGCGAGCCGACGCGGGAAAGGCTGGCGCGTTCCTCCCGTCTCCACGACGGGAGGTGGATTGAAACGCCTGGTGGGTCGCGCGGGCGAAGGCGAAGGGCGGTTCCTCCCGTCTCCACGACGGGAGGTGGATTGAAACCTTGTGCCCCAGTTCGGCGAGCGCGAAGGCCAACAGGTTCCTCCCGTCTCCACGACGGGAGGTGGATTGAAACAAGGACGGGCATCCCTGGCAGAAGCTGCTCTATGGTTCCTCCCGTCTCCACGACGGGAGGTGGATTGAAACGTGGAGCTCACGCCCGACGAGATCCAGCGGATCGTGGTTCCTCCCGTCTCCACGACGGGAGGTGGATTGAAACCCCGCCTTTGATTGGAGCGTGCAATAGTGGACACGTTCCTCCCGTCTCCACGACGGGAGGTGGATTGAAACACTGTGCTGTCCTTGTTCAGCGCGATAGCGACTGGTCCCTCCCGTCTCCACGACGGGAGGTGGATTGAAACCTCATCAACGTGACGGCGCACCCGGAGCTGACCGGTTCCTCCCGTCTCCACGACGGGAGGTGGATTGACGCTCGTAGCCGAGGGAGTACGCTCCTCCTTGCAGGGTGATCTTCCCGTCTCGACGACGCGAGGAGGACTGAAGCCGGAACTCTCGCGGGCTTATCGGCGAAGAGCACGTTCCTGGAGAAAGCGTTCCGGGGCGAGCTTGTCCCGACCGAGGCCGACCTCGCCCGCCGCGAGGGTCGCTCCTACGAGCCCGCCTCCGAGCTCCTCGTCCGTGTTCGCGAGGAGCGGGAGCTGAGGGAGATCGAGGCGAAGGCTGCGAAGAAGCGGCGCCGAAGAGCGCGTCGACCGTTGTAACGGAATTGGACTCCCGAGGAGATCTGACTACAATCACATCGTACTGGGCGAGCTAGGCTGCGGCCGATCACCGCGACCGAACACGGCGATCGGTGGACGTCGCGCCCGCCCAGCATATCCACCACGGCCCCGACCACCGGGGACTACGAGCTGTGCGAGATATGGCGCGGGGAGTACGAGGACTTGCGGCCGATCATCGAGAAAGAGCGGAAGCAGAACCCACACCTGGCCTCGTTCAAGCGCGTGGGCCGGAAGATCTACCCCGCCGACGGAAGCACGGCGAGGACTGTTACCGTAGTCGACGATGGGACGCTGACGGGAGGTAAGGCCGTGGGCAAGAAATCGAAGTGCGAACAGTGGCTGGATGATGCCGACTTCCACGAAACAAAGAAGGGCGTCCGTTTCGGACTTCAGTTCTATGTCTACCCCGACGGCCACGGCAATATCCAGCACATAGACTCGGACGGAAAGGTCCAACAAGAGAATCAGCCCGTGAGCGACGTGGACGAGGCTGTGAGGGTGTTTCGTGACCTGTGGCAGAGGGGGATGCAGGCCAAGACGGATGGAGGCCGGTGAGACCATCCAGCAGGATCGCGTTCTCGGACGTGCCCGAAAAGAAGACCGACTACGTCCAGGGCCGTGACGAGCTCCCGGCACCGGAGGGCGAGACGGCCGTGACCGTCGGGTGAGTGGGTGTTCGGTTCATGAAGTTCCTGTTCGACACCAACCTTGTCATCCCCGCCGAGCCCACGAGCACGGCTGACGAGGAACCGGGCACCGCGCTCGTTTCGGAGTTGATCGGTCTGATCGCACAGAGCGGGCACCAAGCATACGTGCATCCCGCATCTCTGCGAGAACTCGGACGGGATAAGAACCCCACTCGTAGAGCGTTGCGGAAGAAGCTGCTAGCCAAGTATCCCGAGCTCCCTTCTCCACCGAGCACTTCGGCGGACCAGGCGCGTATCCTTGGCACGCCTCCGCCTGGCAGCCACGATGAGGTGGATGATCTGTTGCTCGCAGCAGCGTTGGCCGACTGCGTGGACCACCTCGTCACCGACGATCGCAGGGTTCATGCGAAAGCCACCAGGATTGGCATCGCATCCCGCGTCCTCACGCTTCCCGACGCGGCGGCGACGGTACGGGGACTCTTCCCTCGTGTGCCCCCTCCCCCGCCATCCGTGGCGGCGGTGTTGTGCCACGAGATCGACGAGAACGATCCTATCTTCGGTTCCCTCAGATCCGAGTACCCTGAGTTCGACAGGTGGTTTCGGGACTGCAAGCGGGGCCACAGACAGGCATGGACGATACGCTCGTCCGACGGCAAGCTTGCCGGGCTGTGTATCGTGAAGAACGAGAAGAGGGCAGAGCACGGGTTGAGAGGCAAGATACTCAAGCTGTGCACATTCAAGGTCGCCCAACACGCGCGTGGATACCGTTATGGTGAGCTTCTGCTGAAGACCGTGTTCGACTACGCCTTCGACAACCCGTACGAGGTGGCCTACGTGACGGTCTTCGACCATCACGCCGACTTGGTCAACCTGTTCGTCGAGTTCGGATTCGGAGAACAGCCCGGCGAGACCGAGCGTGGCGAAAAGATACTGGAGAAGCGGCTACTACCCTCGGCAGAGGACCGCGCCTCTCTTGATCCACTGGTGTATCACGTCCGGTTCGGACCGCGGCATATCAAGGCAGAGGGGGTGCCCTCGTTCGTGGTTCCCATCAAGCCGGTCTACCACGCCTTGCTCTTCCCCGAGCTGGAAGCACAGACTTCGCTCCTGCCGAACGATCCTTGCGGCAACTGCATGTCGAAAGCATACTTATGCTATGCTTCGACGCGCCAGATTGAGTCCGGTAGCCCTCTCCTATTCTACAAGTCCGGCGGGGAGAAGGCTGTCACGTGCATCGGGGTCGCTGAACAGACATTCGTTTCAGGCGACGCTGACGAACTCGCCAAGTTCGTGGGCAAACGGACGGTCTACAGCTACGACGACATCCTCAAGATGTGCGAGAAGCCTGTGCTGGCCATACGGTTCCGACAGGCAAAGGTCTGTCATCCTCCGATCACGCTCGGGAAGCTCGTCGACGAGGGCGTGGTCCGAGGCGCTCCTCAGTCGATAGCAAAGGTGCGAATGGAAGGCTTCGAGTGGCTGAAGAAGACCATCGAGTCGTAGTGCTGCTGTCGGTGCATCCGGAGTACGCCGAGAGCATCCTCAACGGCTCCAAGCGGGTCGAATTCCGGAAGACGCCGTTCGGCGCCGATCCTGATCTGGTTGTCCTGTACGCTACTTCCCCAGTAAAAAGGGTGGTTGGCTACTTCGAGGTCGACAACGTCGAGTCAATGGCCACGGATGCCCTCTGGCGGAAGTACCGAGGGGTGTCCGGCATGTCCATCGACAGCTTTCGCGACTACTACGCGGACTCGCAGACAGGCGTTGCCTTGGCAGTTGGGGCGGTATGTTCTCTGCGGACCCCGATGCCTCTCCCTACGCTGCTCGGGAACGCTCCCCCGCCACAGAGCTTCCGGTACCTGCCCCTCTCGGCCGCAGAGAAAGTTCTTCAGGCAGCGTGCTGATATGACGTCTGTGGACCCCGAGCACGGACACGTCCTTCTGGCCGCGGTCGAGCTGGACGACCGGGCGGAGGGGCTCGCCGAAGGGGAAGGTGCCTCTCACCAACTGCATAGCCGCGCTCTCCTAGAGATTCTCAATCGTTATCCCGCCCCATTCCCTCGCCAGGTACTCCGCCACGAGCCTCCGGTGGCACCCGTCCGCCTTCGGCTCGGAGCAAAGGAGCACGGTGGGGACGTCGAAGAGGCTCCTGTCGATCACATCCTCGACCTTGCGCTCCTTCAGGAGCGCCCCGAACAGCTTCTCGTACTCGTCCCAGGGCAGGCTCTCTTCCCGCCAGGCGTCCAGGATCTCATCGGACGGGGCCAGGAGCGGCTCGTGCACGTACTCGGTCCCGCATATCTCTCTTAGGAAATACTCCAAGTGGACGCGCCGGGCGAAGCCCGCGAGGTGCGAGTCGTTCCGCAGGCGCACGTCGACCAGGCGCTTGATACCCACCCGCTTGAGTGTCTCGAAGAAGTCCTCGGCGGTCCTGCCCTTGAAACCGATCGTGTAGATCGTCGCATGCATGCTTCGGCCGCGAGGCGCCTTCACGATGCCACCCCTACACGGACGTGTCCCCCGCCTCGTGGTCGAGCCGGACGACCGGGCGCGTGGGGACAGGGCTACAAGCCCCCGCCAGGTCACGACGGTGCATCTCCGTCGGTCGCATCGCCGGTCTCTTCCGGCTCGTCCCGTCCGCCCAAGAGCCCGTATCTCGTCGCGAGGGAGCGGCAGCAGAAGACGAGCGGGGAGACGGCAGTGAAGGCCGTAACGAACCCCAGGATGACGACCAGCCTCGTCCAAGGCCGACCGCTCTGCTGGCGCTCGGCCACGAGGACCAGGGCTGTCCGGACCCATTCGAGCGCGGCCAGGACGAGGAAGCACTGGACGACTCGGGCTACCCATCGCTCGCGAAAGAGCAGCAGGAACGGAACGAGCAGGCTAAGGGCTACGAGCGGACCCAGCCCCGCGCGCATGAAGTGCGCGCCGATGACTAGCGAGCTCAGGATCACAGGCAGCAGTCTCAGGAAGTTCATGCCACGGATTCCGTCCCTGTCCGACGGGCACACCGTTGGGTCATTGCCACTATATGAAGGCTCTCGCGCAGGTGTCAAGTTCCCCGTCACCCCCACCACCATCCCCACGCTCCCCGCCCGCGCCCGCTCGGGCAGGTCGGGCCGGGGGGAGGCTGTGATATCGAACGTTGAACAGATTGTGAACGCAGCGCGAGGCGCGGCCACCGCCCGTTTCGAGCGGCGGACATACGGGCGCCGTGGCTGTTCGTCCAGGGACTAACCTTGGCTTGCTCTGGCTTTGGCTTTTGTATCCTCCCAGAATGGTTTGTTGTCCGCGTCGAAGAACGGACACTGTTCCAGCCCCCAAGCGTTCCACATCCGGTCGGCAATGTCGCGGACCTCCGAGCGTAGGTCGAACCTGTCCGGGACTTCCTTCTCGATCTTCACGTCGGTCCGCTGGAGCTTCGGGCCGGCCCCGTCGTAGTCATATAGTATCGCACCCGGGACCATTGTGCAGCGCCGCTGGTCAAGGTCGAGTGCTACGCCGGGGTTCTTGTCGATAACGAACCGCAGCAGCGTTGGAGAGTAGAGACCTATCTTCTCGTAGAGCAACGCCATCGTGCGCAAGAAATCCTCTACCGTGCTCAGTAGGTGGTCCCCCTGAACCGCGCTCTTGTCGTTGCTCGGGTGAAGCGTGAAGTTGCCCGCGACCAAGACCCCATCGCGGTGTATCTCAGCCCACCACGCATAGTGTGGGTTGTGAGCGCGCAAGCCTTCCAGCGTTGGCTTGACGTAGTCCTTGTTCGATACAACAGGCAGATTGCCCGTGCCACTGGGGCTCTGAGCCAGCATCTTGCGGATGTCCTCCCGCGTGATGTCGACCACCCCGTCTCTGAGTCCTAGAGGCACCGCTATGAGCCCAGCACGCCAGACATCAGGAGGGGAAGACATCGTCGCCAAGTATCCCAGCTTCTCCTTTGATGCCGGATAAAGTTCACGATTCCGGAGGCACGCGGCGCGCACTTGATAGGCCGTCATTCTGCGGGTACAGTCCCTTCCCAGGCGGATGTGGAAAATGTTCTGGTCGTTGTAAGTCACCATATGCGGGGCATGCAGGGACTGAGGCACGCGCACCACGATGGCCGACGTGCCTTCGCGGCAAGACACGTCCTTCACGCGGAGTCCGGTGATCCTGGGCGCGATGTGCGAGTGGGCCAATTGTTCGATCCTCTGGACCTCTTTGGCCACGTCCGGGACAGGGATGATCTTGCCTGCGTACTTCCGACCATCCTTTTCCTTCTCCTCAAACCCGACAACGATATCGCCGCCTTGACCGTTGGCCATCGCCGAGATGTCCTTGGCGAGCTCTCCTTGGTAGTCCTTTCCCTGCCATGTCTGGCGCTTGAAGTCCAGCGAGATCGTCTCTTCCTCGCCGATGAGGGCTTCGACATGTTCACCCCTGATCTCATCAAAAGGCACTTGAAGCATCTCAGCCTCCTCTCCGCTTGCGCACGAAGTATATCCGTCATGCAAAGATCATCAAGGGCAGCTTCTTCAGGTCGCAGAAGGCCATGAGCTTGTCGACACGCAGCACTATCCCTCGACCTTCAAGAGGCTCGTGTTCCCTCATGAGTTCGTAGGCTGGCTACTGCTACTCGCGACGGTCCCGCGGCCCGTCGCCCAGCCCCACGCTCCCCGCCCGCATCCGCTCGGACAGGTCGGGCCGGGGGGAGGCGAGGAGGGCATGATCTAGCGAGGGCCGCTACGCACACCCCGCTTGATGAGCTCCTCCTCGGCGAACGCCCCTCGACATCCCGGCGCGTCAGCAATAGGCTGGTCGAACTGCAGACTCGTAGGCGCAGGAGGGATCCTGCCCGTGAGACGGCGCCATCTGTTCGAGATCACGGATCAGGAGTGGTGCCCCGAACTCGTCCGGAACGGCATCACCGACGCAATCCAGTTTGTCACGAGCCTTGGAAACCACTACCGGCGTCTTGTCCCCAGGCTTCGGCGGGCGCTTGAGCGTGCGGGGACGCGACGCATAGTCGACATGGGTTCCGGGGGCGGAGGACCGTGGCCGCGGCTACGCCGCGTGTTTGAGGAGAAGGAGAACTTCCCAGTAGAAGTGGTCCTTACCGATAAGTATCCGAATCTCGATGCGTTTTCTCGCGTCCAGGCCGTTTCAGGGAACAGTATCCGCTTCTGCCCGGATCCTGTTGACGCCATGCGCATGCCGCCCGAGCTCAAAGGCTTCCGGACGCTCTTCGCTTCCTTTCACCACTTCCCGCCCCAGCAGGCTCGGGCTATTCTGGCGGACGCCGTCCGGAACCGGCAGGGGATCGGCATATTCGAGTTCACGCAACGTTCGCCTCTGGCTCTGTTCCTGATACCGTTTGCTGTCGCGTTGATCTGGATGCTCACTCCGTTTGTCCGACCATTCAGGTGGTCGCGATTGCTGCTCACGTATGTGATCCCCGTCATTCCCCTCGTCGCGTGCTTCGACGGGATGGTGTCCTGTCTCCGTACGTACTCACCCAGGGAGTTGCGCAAACTGGCGGGTGAGTTATCCGGCTGTGGATATGAGTGGGAGATCGGCTGCGAGAGCGCCATGCCCTTCTCACCGATCCCGGTCACCTACATGATCGGCTACCCGAGCGACAGCACAGGCCAGCAGACCGTCAACCATCAAGAAGAACGTGAATGCCGTGCAATCTTGGCTGAGATCGGCAAGACCAAGGCAGTTGAGCACCTGAACAAGTTCGCCCGTTACGCGCACGAGCTGCACTGTGCATCCCATTCCCTGATCATCCCCGCAATAGACCGGAATGCTCGCGAGTTCGAGGAGCGGCATCCCGAACTGTATAATGACCCTTCTCTGAAGATGTACGCACTCTCCAACATCGGCGAGAAACTGGAGATCAACCTGCTGGTCAAGCTCTTCTACTTCGTTCTGCGCCAGGCTATGGACGAGCTATTGGCTATCTACAGCTCACTCTGGACGATTCTCAGGGAATCTGCTGACGGCCAACAACCGAGTCTCGACTTCACGAGATTCATGGCCCAGTTCTTGGGCGGCCATCTGACCCCCGAACCCGAACTGAAGGCTGCCTTGGACAAAGCGGCGCCCAGTCTGGTGGAGATACGCGCCCTGAGAAACAGTCTGAAGCAGAACGGAATCATCAAGTCGGACATTTCCTGGTTCGGCAAAGAGTACGTTCTGGGGGTCTCGTACAGCGCCGACTTGTCGCAGGATGCCCTCGCCCAAGACGTGTTGAAGCTGGCCGACAAGGGAGTTGACCCAGCTGCTGTTCCATTCAACTTCGAGTTCCTGCCAAGGGCCGCTTGGTACAAACGTATGCTCTACCTCTTGGTGGAACCAGTCTTCAAGATCGTATCAAGAAAGCGTGCCGACTCGGGACTCAAAGCCTAGAGCGGAGCTGAGAGCTCAGCAATCGGAACAGGGGGATACACCAAGCTGTAGGTGGGTATCAGCGACGAGATGGACATCCTGCATCTGGCTGTCTCGACCGAGGCAAGTCACGCGCGCGGGAAGCGGCAGAAGCTCCTGGGCAAGCTGGCCGAGCGGATCGAGCTAACCGAGCCCACGTAGACAGGAGTGGCCGCGCTGGCGGAGCTGCCGACACGCCAGAGGACGCTGTTGTCCCTTCCTCGACAAGCATCTCATCCCAACCCCACGCTCCCCGACCGCGCCCGCTCGGGCAGGTCGGGCCGGGGGAGGCGAGGGGGGCGAGTTCCTCCTAATCGTCGACGTGCTGCGGCTCCTGTTCCAGAGATTCTTCAAGAAGCCTGACCTCGCGCTCCTCGTTCTCACGCATGCTGTTCATGGCCTTGCCGATCGACTCGATGATCGAGGCGCGCGTTTCCTCGGGAAGCAGCAGCCACGCCTGTCGGCCGGCGTCTACGGGAGCTCCCGTGCCGCTTGCGTAGCTCTCCGCCTGCGCCACGATCGCGGCGCGGATATGGTCGGGGAGCGTCGGCCAGATCGAGGCGAGGCGGGTGAGGTCGGGGGGCAGGTTGGCTATACTAGCCCGACACAACTGACTACTAGTGCAACGCGCCATAAGTTCTGATACAGTCAAGTACCGTTCTTGCCGATAAGAATGGTATGGACATCATCCTCTCCCGCCAGCAGAAG
>SDBV01012761.1_pt1 | contig 10732 bp, 10 predicted proteins | sample 2277081 | NCBI WGS metagenome assembly SDBV01 (sample SAMN10402039, study PRJNA504765) | marine sediment metagenome | isolation source: marine sediment core GS10_PC15, 223 cmbsf | place: Arctic Ocean: Southern Knipovich Ridge | collected 2010
CCCTCATTGGTTCTTGGCTTGATTGATACCTGTTCAACGCCAATTTTCAGGGATTCGGCGATTTTTGCGCGCATTTCGTCCACATGCGGATTCAGCTTGGGTTCCTGCGCGACAATGTTCGAGTCGATGTTCACAATCGAATAACCTGCGTCACGAAGCATAGCAGCGGCGGTAGCCAGCAACTCCAGACTATCGGCTCCTTTATACTGCGGATCGGTATCAGGAAAGCATTGGCCGATGTTACCAAGACAAGCAGCACCAAGAAGCGCGTCCGTGACGGCATGACAAAGAACGTCCGCGTCGGAATGGCCAAGCAATCCTTTGTCGAAAGGAATGTTGACCCCGCCAAGAATCAAGGCCCGCCCTTCAACCAATTCATGTATGTCGTAACCGATGCCGACTCTAAACATCCGTCATTTCTCCCATTGGAAGAACCAACAACACTACTCTGTCGAGGAACACAATGCCCTCGCCAGCACTAAATCCTCTTGAGTGGTAATCTTCATGTTCCGCGCAGTTCCCATGACGAGCTTCACTTTCCCGCCCATTCGCCTCACCAGACTTGCGTCGTCCGTACCCAGGAAAGCTTGCCGGCGCGCCGCGGCATGCGCCTTACGAATCAAAGCCACCTGAAAAACCTGTGGCGTCTGGCATGCCCACAACTTGCTCCTGTCAGGGGTGCCAACAAGACAGTCCTCGTCATCCGCTTCCAGGATGGTGTCAACGCAAGGCACCGCCACTGTGGCCGCACCGATTTCCTCAGCTGCCCGAATCGCGTCTTCAACGGAGCTTTGAGCGACAAAGGGACGCGCCGCATCGTGGATGACTACAATGCCGGTGTCATCGGCAAGTTGCTCCAATCCGATAGACACGGATTCCTGTCGCTCAGTTCCCCCTTCAATGCACTTGATGTTAGTGTCGGGAAAAGTCTTGCATATTTCTTGAAGGAACAATTCACATTGTCCTTTGGGAACAAGGACAACCGCATCTTCAACAATGCCCAGGGAACTAAACTGCTCCAAAGTACGCACGAGCATTGCCTTGCCGCCAAGATCGATGAGGGCCTTCGGAATGTCCGAGCCCAATCTAGTGCCGCTGCCCGCGGCAGGAATAAGTAGCTGTGCCTTCACGACACTACACTTTGGAGCCTTGAAAAGATCATTCTGCCCGCGGCGGTCTGAAGCACGCTTGTAACTATAACGTTCACGCTTCTGCCCACGTATTCTCTACCGCCGTCAACCACTACCATTGTGCCGTCGTCCAGGTAACCAACGCCTTGGAAGGTCTCTTTGCCTTCCTTGATAACCTTGACCTCCATTGCCTCATCCGGCAACACCGCCGGTTTCAACGCATTGGCCAAATCGTTCACGTTGAGCACGTCAACACCTTCGATCTGCGCAACTTTGTTCAGATTGAAGTCGTTAGTGACAATACTTGCCTTGTACTTCTGTGCGATCCGCACAAGTTTGCCGTCCACTTCGCGCGTCTCGGGGGGATCGTCCTCGATGACCCGGACATCCACCTTGCCTTCCAGTTCTTGAAGATTCTTCAAGATATCGAGTCCCCGGCGTCCTCTTGCGCGCCTCAGCATATCAGAGGAATCAGCTATGTTTTGCAATTCTTTAAGCACAAACCGGGGGATGATAAAAACACCGTCAAGAAATCCGCATTTGCAGATGTCATGAATACGGCCATCTATGATAACGCTTGTATCTATGACTTTCGGCACGCCCTGGCCCATGTTCGTTCTGCCTATGGCGCTCACCAGCGACTCCAGACTCGACGCGCGCGTCAGACCAAGGGATATTCCAGCGAAGCCGAACAGCAACACCAGGCTCGTGGTCATGAACACGTGTATAATTGCGTTTTCCGGTTCCCAGAACAAGCGTATGTACTTGGATATGGCATACCCTATAAGCATTGCCAAGACAATCGCTATTATTGCAGGAAACATCTTGTCAAACATTTCCTGTGTCACGAACATGAGAAGCGCGAGCAACGCTGCCGCCGTAGCAAATCCTATAATACCGCCTATAATCGTTACATTGGCTACCGAGTTAACTTCTAACCCGGCTTCGATACGCGCGCTGTTTAATTCCTCCGCGATGTATCCGCCCCAGAGGCATCCCATGAGTACACATGAGACCAGAAATAATACTCGTATAATCTTAATCGCCATAATAATCACCTAACCTTTCGTATAAACCGACCCTAAATGAAACTGTCAATATCAATCTAAGTCTAAGCAGCACGAGCAAAAATCAAATGCTCATCTCTTCTATACATGCCACAACAACTTCTGTAAGCGTAGGCTCTATCCTGTTCGCCGTGGCTATAATCTTATCAATGTCCGCGGGCTCGAGCGCGTCAGGAAAACATTCGTCCGTTACAGCCGAGAATCCCAGAACCTTCAGTCCGCAATGGACAGCCACAATAACTTCCGGTACGGTACTCATCCCCACGACATCCGCGCCTATCGTGCGCATAAAGCGATATTCCGCCCTGGTCTCCAGACAAGGCCCGGAACATGCCAGGTACACACCGCGCTGCAACTTGATTCCTTTTGAAAGCGCCACGTTTTCGGCAATCTTAATAAGTTCTTTGGTGTACGGCTCGCACATGTCGGGGAACCTTGGACCCAAGGCATCGTCATTGGGGCCAATAAGGGGATTGTCGCCTATGAAGTTAATGTGGTCTTCTATCACCATGAGGTCGCCGGCAGAAAACTGGGGATTCAGGCCGCCAGCCGCATTCGATACCACCAGAGTGCTTATTCCCAGAGCTTTGGCGACTCTTACAGGAAATGTGACTTGCTGCAGAGTGTATCCTTCATAGAGGTGGAACCGCCCGGACATTGCAAGTATGTTTTTCCCGGCGAGCCGGCCCAGAATAAGTTCACCGGCATGCGCGTCGACAGTGGATGTGGGAAATCCAGATATTTCTTGATACTCGATCTTGGATTCGACTTCTATCTGATCCGCCAAACCGCCCAGGCCTGTGCCCAGCACAATTCCGATATCCGGCTTGAGCGTACACTTCTCCGTTATCGTCTTTACGGATTCATTTATTTGACTTGCTAGTCCCGACAATGTTCTCTCCTTTTACCAAGAGTGCGGTCGCAGTTTAGCACACTCCCCCCATTGTAATACCACTATTTGCCGATAAGTTGCATTTTTTCCTGAACACTTTCGAGAGTGACACCGGCAAGCGCGAGCGTTTTCTCCCTGGATTTTTCCCCAGAAACCAGTGAAACGTCTGCCCTCGATATCCCCAGCGATTTGGCCACAAACCTTAGCAAGGCCTTATTCGCTTTGCCATCGACAGGCGGCGCTGTCAGCGCAACTCTTATTCGACCGTCGCTCTGGACTATTATGGAATTCCTTGATGCCTTAGGTTGCACCCTTACCTTAAGAAGGACATCGCCCCCTCTCTGGTTAATTGGTTCCATCTTTAGTCTTGCCGCCAGTATCAGCGGCGCTCTCCTGCCAAACTCCCATTTTACGGAACTTTTGCTGGCGTTTTTCCAGAGTCCACTCGTTCTTCTTGCATTTATCCAGAAACTCGGCAATCTCTTTGGCCACTATCTCTGTTGCTTTCTCGACATTTCTGTGCGCTCCACCGATTGGCTCTTTAAGTATCTTATCAATTACGCCAAGTTCTTTGAGGTCCGCGGCGGTAACTCTGAGCGCGGACGCGGCCATTTCCTTCTTCTCCACGTCACGCCACAGTATTTCCGCGCACCGTTCCGGCGGACATATCACATAGACCGCATGCTCCATCATCGCCACCCAGTCACCAACGGCCACGCCAAGCGCCCCGCCGCTGCCGCCTTCCCCAAGTACTATAACAAGTATCGGAGTATTTATTCGCATCATTTCCAACAGATTTTGCGCGATTGCCGGCCCCTGCCCATGCCGTTCCGCCTCAACCCCCGGCTCAGCCGCCGGTGTATCCACAAGGGTGACAATAGGAATTCTCCACCGTTCGGCAAGCTTGAAAAGCCTCAATGCCTTGCGATACCCGCAAGGGTGGGCCATCCCAAAGTTTCTGCGCACCTTTTCTTCGGTTGAAACGCCTTTTTGCTGACCAACCACCATTATAGTCTGGCCATTAAAGCGGCCAAGCCCACCTACCATGGCCTGATCGTCGCCATACATTTTGTCGCCGTGCAACTCGACGAAGTCCTCCAGAATACGGGACGTATAATCGAGCATGCGAGGACGCAAAGCATGGCGCGCTACGAGAACACGCTGCCACGGCGTAAGGTTGGAAAAGACAGCTTCGCACTCCTTTTCCAGCTCTTTCTTGATCTTCTTCCTGGAAGGACCCGAAGATGCTTCTCTGAGGCGATTCTCTATTTCATCAATGGCTTTTTCAAACGGCAACGACTGACTAAGTACAGTCATTTTATTTTTCCTGGACTTGACCAAGGGGCATGCTCCTATATTGTGTCTTCATATGAATCTCAATTAAAAACGGATTTGTGCCATATTGTAGCATGACACAGCCGCCGAGGGAAGTTTTTTCTGTTGCACAATTTCCCTGATTTCACACATTGCTCATGAGAATGGCGTCCCAATAAGGAGATTAGGGGATACTGCTGCAAGTGTCCAAGGGCGAGAGAAAAAAGAAAGGGATCTATTTGAAGAAATAATTCAGCGTGGCCGTAAAAGATGAACCGCCGAAGTCCTCTTTCTTGTAGTCGAAGAAATTATAGCCGCCGCCCACCACAAAAGTCGTCTTTTTGCCAATGGGAAAGTCGATTCCTAAATTTGCGTTTATGCTTGGAACATACCATGCGTCGCTTATTTTGACGTCCACCAAATAAGGCACCGGATGAAACCCAACTTTTATTCTCGCGTCGAAGCTCGCATAAGTTCCCGTTACACTCGTGCCAAGCTTCGGTTTTGCTCCACGAACGCGTTCCCATATGCTGTCGTACTTCTTCAGTTTCACCATTCCAAGGGGATAAAAGTCCGCACCGAGGGTAGTCGAAAACGCTGAACGTGCTATCTCAAGATCGGTGTGCAGCGGCAGCAGAAATATACTCCTGTCATCGGCGATAGTGCGCACCTTTCCCGCCGAGTAACCAGCCTGCAAGTAGACGGTCCACCTGTCAGAAAGAATTCGCCCAAAACCGAACTGAGGCACAAGCAACATGTTGTTATCGCGCAAGGTCTTGACAGTAGTGACATCGTCATAACTGGGTGCCAGAAAGTGCATAATCGGGTTGAATATGCTTTCGATTAGCTGCTCGCTCTCAAGGTTGGGATATGCGTTGACCAGTTGGATGAAAACGAACCACTTGAGCTCCTCGTCCTCAGCAGGCAGAGACGCCAACGAAAGATCGGAAATCGGCGTTATCCAGGACGTGTCACGAATCTCTTTCTCGATGTCCACTTTTTCAGCAGATGCCGAATGCGGGCAGAGCAAAGCAAGAAACAGAACTGTTCCGGCTAACACTAAAACAAGGGGAGAACACAAGCGGACTTTGTCCCCTCTTCTTTGACTGCTTTTCATCTTCGGGTTTATCGAATGCATAAATCTGTTCGCCCCCCTAGCCAAGCGCGTGTCAACTAGCATGGATTCTAACGAATTGGGCTGTGCGCTTCAAACATTTGCAGAAACCCTGTTGAAGAAAAAAGAGGAAGTTGCTACTCTATTGTCTGGTCGGCAAAAACTCCGAAGCTCTTCCCGGCATACAATGAGGTACAAGTTTGAAGCCTTTCAGCAAGATATTGTTCTTAATCCCAATCGCTTTTCTTTCATCAAGCGCATATTGCGGTGAAACGGACCAGTATATCGTTTGGGGTATCGAACTGGAGGATTCAGCAGAGGCAGTGAACAACTACCTAAACTCAGAAGCGGAAAAATTCATCGAGAAGAGAAACCGTATCGACAGGAAGAAAATGGACGATGAGCAACTGGTCAGCAAACTGTACGCCTATTATTTCCATGGACTTCATGCGTCAAAGTTGCGAAACTGGGTTCAACATTCAGAAGATGTCGACCGATACCCCGAAACCTCTTCAGTCTCGTATTTCAAATATATGAAAATCAGCATATACAAGCGCCGTTCTTTTCCGTATATACTTCCCATGGCGCGAACCGTACGAATTGGCGACGTGTATCTGGGAATAGACAAAATATCACATTTTTTTGGAATAGGAAGGCGCTATTTCGAACGCTACAACACACTGCGTGAACGTGGCCGTACCGAAGAAGAGGCAATGAGAAAGGTCGTGATCGTAGGAATAGGCTGGGAAAAGTACCTCGTCGGGAGATTGACGGACGGGATTTTCTCACACGCAGACCTCGAAGCCGATTTTCAAGGTTTCATGATGGCCAGGGACCTGTGCGGCGGCGAGAAACCAAACATACAATACCAAGACGGCAAATGGAAACTTGTTCGTCCCATAGACATCACCAAGTACGTCACACCCGACTTTGACGAGTCATACAATCCTTCACACTACTGGGCACTACGCAAGAGATTCGTTCTGCCGCTGCTCGAAAGAAAGTACAAAGACAAGTTGCGCGATGCAGACGTTCAGGCGCGTTTTGCCCGCTATGCAACATACGAAGCCAGTTTCTCGAAAAAACTTGTGGACGAGTACTTCAAGAAGCACGGCGAGCACCCTCAAGACGTGCAGCACGCGCAAGTCTTCGGCGTTCCATCAGGAAAAGCCGCCGCAAATCTGACCCAGCCAAACGTAGCCAAAAGCGAACAGCCTGCTGCCGTCGCTGTTGACTAATTGACTTGGCGAAGAAGACCGGGAGCGTAAGACCATGATTGAAGACTATAAATTCGGACACGTCAAGATTTCCGGTACTGAATATAACTCGGATGTTATTTGCCACGCCGGACAAGTGACGGACTGGTGGCGCGAGACGGGTCACAAAGTTTCCGAGAACGATATTCAGCGGCTCATGCAGGAAAAACCGGCCGTTATTGTAATAGGCACTGGCGCCTACGGTTTGATGCGCGTCCCGCGCGAAACCAGGAAGCTTATTGAAGACGCGGGCATCGAACTTGTCACAAAGCGCACCGCGGAGGCGACGAAAGTGTTCAACCAACTTCAAGAAGAAAGCGTCGATGTCGCTATCGCAATGCACCTGACTTGCTGACGGATGATGCAATCATTTTTCTATCCCTATCGGCCAAAACCCCAAGGGCTTATCGCAAACACAACCGCCATCAACAAGATCAGCAAAAGCGCCAGCGCGCTTCGATATATGATGGTTTCACGGCCGGTCATCGGCGCAATTCGGCGGGAGACGCGGACTGTGCCGGCCTTTTTCCTGTCGTCATCTCTGGCGGATGTCGTATGAGTTACTATCAACATCGTTGCCACACTGATAATTCAGCTCATCCGACTTTAGCGTACTTTTCCGCGTGCGGTCCTTTTCTTTTCAACAGCCACCAAAAGCTCATCCAATCGTGGAACTAAAATAGGGACAGTCACCTATTATTCAGATTAGATATAGACATTTTGGAATAGTTATACTTTGTAAATAATAGGTGACTGTCCCCACTTTCCACTGCGTTAACAGCGCCATTCTAGCAAAATCAAAGATCTTTATGCCGAATTGATGTCACCAAACTGAGGACTGGCACGTCAATAACTATAAGCAAGGTATTACGGACGTGAAAGATTCCGGTTACCTGTCCGGGCTTGGCGGTGTATTAAGGGTAGAGATCACTCGAAAGGAAGATTCAATACCCATCCCGGACAGAGGAGTAAAGAAGATGAAAATGATGTCGACCATTCTGTTGACCTTGGCGCTTGGATGTTTCATGGCAACACGAGATAGTTTCGTGTTTGCCGACTCCGGAGCACGCAGAATCTGAATACGGTACAGCGGACCTCTGAGGACATGCGTTATGAAAAAGGACAAAAAGTGCAATAAAGAGTGGTGGTGTCAGCCGATTAGTCTATTTGTGTGTGCTGCGATCTTGGGAATCGCCTACGCGACCATAAACAAGCAGTACACACGCAGCAGCGCACGCGCAAACTATTATGAGGCTCTGGATCTCTTGAGCGAAGAGCGGCCACGAGAAGCCATTATTCTTCTTCGCGAGGTCGTTAGAATTGATCCGGATGTTGCGGACTTTCACCTTAACCTGGCATCGGCGTATTCAAACTGCAGCCAAGTTGCCATGGAGGTGCTGGATAAGAATCCTCAGGACTTGTACCACGAGATCATGAGGGAGACGCGGTTGGCGCGTACTCTGAGTCCTGACGACCTGGAGATTTCCCAGCATTATGCTTACCTCTTCGGCATGGCAGAACGCTTTGGGGTCGAGGCGGATTTGGAAGCGGTGTTGGAAGCCTGGGAAGACTGTCTCAGAATTCATATTGCCCAAAAACAGCCCAAAAGATCGGTTTCAAGAACATGCCTAAGCGCCACATCTGGCATTCTGCTCAATCTGGCAAAGATCGAGAGCAAACTAGGGCACACAGCGGACGCGCGTAAACGCGTTGAGGAAGCACTGGAACTTTCCACACATTCAATTATTAGAAAAAGCCTATTCGTGAAGGATCTTCTTAAAAAGGGGAGAGAGAGCCAAATGCAGTTGTCCCGGTTGGTCATACGAAATGGGAGAGCCGGACAAGAAGCGTTGCTTGGATCTGGTGAAGCCCTTCCTTGAAATCTGCAGCGTTTTGATGCTGATAGCTTGTACAGGATCTCAATCTGAACTTTCCAGAAGAATTTTCAAGAAAGCACTTGACAACTGACTACAGGTGTAGTATCCTTTAGTTGACGACAAGGGTAGTCACAGATTAATTGTCGGTGAAATGGTTGGTCGAGTGTCTGAATTGATAAGGAATGAATCTATGACTGAGAAACTGAAGAGTTTGGGCGAGTTGGAGCTTACGGTTCTCAAGACGGTATGGGAAAAGCCCGGAATCAGCGTTCAGGAAGCCGCCGGGATCCTTGGCGAGCAGCGCGGTTGCGCGCGCACTACGGTGCTTACGGTGATGCAGCGCCTTCACGCTAAAGGTTTCCTCAAGAGGAAAAAGGTTAAGGGTATATACCGTTTCAGCGCAACGCAGGGCCGCGGCAAGGTTATGTCGGGTCTGATAGACCAGTTTGTGGACAAAGTTCTGGGCGGTACGGCCGCGCCCTTCCTAGCATACCTGGCCGATACGAAGTCATTGACTGGCACCCAAGCCAAACAACTGCGCGCAATCGTCAAGGCGCTCGAGGACAACGAACGGGAGGAGTAAGCATGAACACGTTCATTACTGTAGCGAACGAATTGTCAAACCATTGGGCGGAAGCTATGTGGCCTGCACTTTGGCAGAGCGCGATTCTTGCGGCGTTGCTGCTTATCTTGACGAGATTGTCTCGCCGCGCTACTCCGTCACTCCGTTTTTGGTTGTGGATGCTTATTCCGCTACGGCTTCTCATAATGCCGGTAATATCCATATCCGTGCCCGCGTTGCCGGCACCGGCGCCCGTTGAACCGATCTATGTGGCGTCCGAATCCGCAGCCCCGGTTTTTGCGGCCACCGCAACAGCCGTGATGGCCGAAGCTTTCGGGTTAGCACAAATTGAAACCATGGATGAAACCTTTCTCGGTTCGGTCGAAACGGCATCGCCTGTGGCTCGCCCAGGCCTTCTAACGTATGTGATGGCTTTGTGGGTGGCCGGCTTGATTGTCGTCATTCTGCGAATTGCAAGATCATGGCAACATGTTGGGCGGGTGAAGGCAAAATCGAAGGAAGTGCGGGAGGGGCGCCTGCATTCCCTCGCCGTCAAGGCAGCCTCTGCGCTGGGCCTGGAAAAACTGCCTCGCATAATAGTTACAAATGAAGCTTCGTCCCCGGTCGTCTTTGGCCTGTTCCGTCCGACCGTCGCAATACCTCAGGCACTGCTCGACGCAGTTTCCGAACGCGAAATCATGATCGTGTTCGCTCACGAATTTGCCCATCTGAAACGCCGCGATCCGCTGGTGGGCTGGATTCTGGCCGTAACCGAAGTCCTATACTTTTTCCATCCCGTCCTGCATTTTGCAAAACGTAAAATCATGCTCGAACGCGAAAAAGCATGTGACGAATTTGTTTTGGCCACATGTCGCGCCAGGGCAAGCGTTTACGCCCGCGCCTTAGTGCGCGCCGCCGAGGTTTGCGGGCAGGCGCCCGCGCCCATTGGCCCTTCGGCCATGATGGCTGAGTCATTCGGCGACCTCAAAAAGCGTCTGCTGTCAATCGGCTCGAACATGCAACCAACCGCGCGCCTTTCGCGAGGCGGACTTGCTCTTTTGCTCATTCTGGGCCTTGTGTGCGTCCCCGGCATCACTCTCGAGGCGCGCATCGCCATCGCCACGACCTCGCCGCATGCGGACGATGTCGAGGAAACGCAAGAACTCCAAGCGGCTCAAGTGGCCGCTTTACCGTCAGACGATTCGGAAACGCAAACGCTCGACACAAAGACGATTTCCGGGCCAACCGTAACCCTGCATTTCCCAAAAGACAAATCATTGGGGTCACTTTTCGTTAAGGCGCGCCCCGTATTGCGCAAATATCTCCTGGGCCCAAACTACAATGTGATTAACGAATGGGACTATTGGGCCAACGCAATTGGCGAAGTTGAAGTGCCGGCCGGCAAGAAGATTAAGCTCAGCGTGTCAAATGACGCGCAGTTCGATCTGTCGCCGCTGCAAAACCTAGGCCCAAACGACCTGGACACTTTGAACATCGAATGCCCCGAAAACTTCTCCGCG
>SDBV01012762.1_pt1 | contig 10731 bp, 8 predicted proteins | sample 2277081 | NCBI WGS metagenome assembly SDBV01 (sample SAMN10402039, study PRJNA504765) | marine sediment metagenome | isolation source: marine sediment core GS10_PC15, 223 cmbsf | place: Arctic Ocean: Southern Knipovich Ridge | collected 2010
CCGGAGCCTATGGAGAGGTCCGCATTGTGGAAGGCGTCCGCTGCGATCCGTGCTGCGTCCTGCGCCGAGATTCCGATGGCGTGCATGTCAGCTACGGCGGCGTCTCTTGTGTCCGGGAAGGTGGATGCCCCGACCAGCTCATTTTCCATTTCGTCGAAGGCGTCGATGGCGTCGAAGGCGGCACGACGGGCAGCGCCGCCGATCTCAGCGAACGCCGATGAGCCAGCGGTGGCGACGTTATCGAACTGGTCAGCGATGGCCGTGGTCGACACGGCGGAGTCCGCTTGCATTTCCTCAAAGGCCAGCAGCGAGGCGGTCGTCAAGTCCTGCATCGCCTTCTTGCTCTCGTCGGTCGCCTTGAAAAAATTGCTGGCGATGAGAGTAGAGGTCTCCGCAGCAGACGTCCCCATGTCCCGCAACTTCTCAGCCGTCAGCTGCTCAAAGTCGAACATCGCGTCTTCACTTACCGTGATGCCATCGACGAAGGCCACCGCCATCTGGGCGGCAGCCTGGGTCCCCTCGGTGCCCACGAATTGGAGGGAGCCAGCCATTGAAGTCGACGTCGTAGAGGCAGCGGCTCGCATCTCCTGGAACGCCGCCGTCGTCGCCTGATTCAACTGCTGCATCGCCTGCTTGCTCGTGTCGGTGGCTTTGAACAGTCCGCCGGAGAGCCCTTCGGCAAGTTGCTGGGTGGACACCCCCATCTCGGCCAGGTTCTGGATTGTGATCTGCTTCAATTGATCCAACGAAGCGCCAGACACCTGGGAGGCGTCGGACCAACTCCGCTTGAAGTCTGAAGCTACCGTGATCGACGTGGCGCTCACCGTCTGAAGGGCGCCACCCATTTGGGTGGTGATCGTATTGGAGGCCGCAGCCGTGGCACCGGACACCTTACCCATCGCCGTCGTCGCCTGTTCCCCGAAGTTGAACATGCCCTCAGTGGCGATTCCCTGCTTACCCAGGAAGGCATCGAAGCGGTCGAACAATCCCTGGAATCCAGCGGTGACCGCGTCGGCCGTGTCCAGCGTCGCGCCCTTGACCACGCCCTGAGCCTTGGCCTGGTCCAGCAGCTTCTGAGTGCCAGCGTCGACCGTGAATCCGAAGTCGGTTTGCAGGTCGGAGAGCTGTTGGAGCTGCGGCTTGAGGGCGGCGAAGACTTCTTTGGACGACAGACCCGAGAGCCTCAGCTGGTCGAAGGAAGAGGTCAGGGTGGTGGCGAAGTCGCTGAAGTCGGACTGGGTGGCCAGGCCCAGATCACGGAGGCCCTCCATGGCCTGCCCGATTCCCTGGATGCCTTCAATGACCGGGGCCACGTCTTCGCGTCCCAGCTTGCGGGCGAAGGCGCTGATCTTGTTGAAGGCTGCGGGCGCCTTGACTCCCAGCTCCACGAAGATGGCGCCGAGTTCCTGGATCTGGCTCCGGGTGTCTTCGACGATCTGGGTGACGGGAACACCAGCGGCCAGGGCTTCGGCGAAGACCGTAGCGATGGCACCGGCGGCGAACTTGGCCTGGGTGCCGATGCCCAGGATGGCGGCCTTCAGCTTCGGGCTCAGCACGCCCGTCTCAACGCCGGTTGCGATGGCCGTGCCCAGTGTCACCCCGCTAGCCTTGGCGGCCTTCTGAGCCTGCTTGAACGCCTGAGCAAAATTCAGATCCTCGGGCAGCTGTTCAATGCGTTTCTTCAGCGAGCCCAGGATCGTGTCGACCCCGCCGACGATCTTGGTGGTCTGAGCCACCACGAAGTTGGTCACCGACTCGACTTCGATGCCCAGCGCCCGGGTCTCGTTGATGATGTTGCGGATGCCGATGACACCAGCCACGCCCATGTCGTCCAGGCGCTCCACCAGGAGCGGGAAGGTCTCACCCAGCAGCTTCGCTGCGTCCTTGGTGTCGGCGAGGCCGGTGCGCACTTGACCCAGGGCGGTGTCGAGCACCTCAAAGATTTGATCCACCCGCTGGGTGCTGGCGCCGAAGTTATCCATCTCCGGGATCAACAGCGCGAGAGACTCACCCAGGTTGCCGAATGCTTCAGCGCTAGTGAACACCCCGGTATCCAGAGCCACCAGATTGTCTCGGGCTCGGGCGACGAAGGTCGAGAGGGCTTGGTCACTCTTGACGCCCTGCTCAGCGATGATCTCAGGGAGGGCTTCGGTGATGGCGGCGAACCGGTTGCCGATTTCCTTCGATCGATCAGCGATTGTCTTCGCCAGCGAGTCGGAAATCTCCACGCCCAAATCCACACCGACGGCCTTGCCCACCTTCTTGAACTCGGGCTTGGAGAACACGTTTTTGATGACGCCCACCAGCTTGCCCGCCAGCTGTCCAACGATTTTCCCCAGGGGGCCGAAGGCCGCGCCGATGGTCGCGCCGATCTCGGAAACGATCTGGCTCAAGCCTTCAGTGAAGTTGCCCGACAGGATGTTGCCGATACCGGCACCGATGAACTCCTGGATGTTCTCCGGGTCGGTCAGCCCCGATAGCCCGGTTTTCAATTTGTCCGTGAACTTCTGGACGGCTCCCTTGTCCTTTTCCAGTTCCGCGCCCTGCTCGCGAGCCGCTTCCGTGATCTCGTCGAGCGCATCGGCTACACGGGGAGCCTCGTCCCGAAGGTCTTTGTATTCCTCGTCGAGTTCTTCGACGATCCGCTTCGCCTCCGACGCCGTGATCGTTCCCGCCCGCATCGCCGCCGGGATGTCCTTCAATCGAGCGAGGACGCTCGGGATCGTCTTCACGCCGAGATCCGACAGGACATCGCCGAATTCGTCGAACGGATCGACGAGCCGACCGGCTGCGGTCGCCGCGTCGTCCATCTCGCCGCCGAGCGTGTTGATATCGTCCGCGAGTTCGTCGAATCCGAGATCGTCCGCTTTCTCCTGGAGCGTTTCGAGTGCTGCTCCCAGTTGCTCCGGCGAGCCCGCTCCCGCCTCGAACGCCGCCCGGAGCGCCGCCAGTTCGGCTTCGAGGTCGGCGAAGCTGACGAGGTTCAGAGTCTCGATCGCCGCCGCCGTTTCGAGCGCCTGAATCGCTTCCTCGCCGAGCGCCGTCCGCGTCAGCGCGAGCGCTTCCTGGACCGGACCCTGACTCCCGGCAAGCTGCGCGAACTCGGCTTCGAGATCGAGTAGCGCCTGCGCCAGAACTGCGGGAGGAAGCGCGCCCTCCATGATGATCAGGTTCAGCGCTTGGATCTTCGCGATCGCCTGTGTCTCGGTCGTGACCCCGAGAGTTTCGATCGCCGCGTTCAGCCTCGCGGTCGCGAGGACGCTCTGATCGACCGAGCCCGTGATCCCCATCAGCCCGGCGGAGACCTTGTCGGAGGTCCCGGCGAGCCCTTCATATTTCCCCGTCAGTTCGAGGACCTTCGCGACGAGCGCTTCCGTCGGAGCGCCCGCTTCGTCGATGACTAGCTGGAGCGCCGCGATCTCGTCGACCGCGCCCTGGACCGTGACGAGCCCGAACGCCGAGACCGCCTCCGCCAGCTTCTCCGCCGCCGTCTTCGCCGCGTCGCCGACATCGTCGAGCCCGTCCGCCGCGTCCTCGGAAGCGTTCGCCGCCGCCGACATCTCGGTCGAGACCTGGGACATGATCGACCGCAGCAGGTCGCCTTCCTCGCCGCCCATCTGCATCTGTTGGGTCAGCGAATCTATGATCGTATCGTAGGACAGACCCGCCGCGATCCCTTCCCGGATTGAGGTCACGACGCCGCCGGTCGAATCCTTGAAGGCGTCGTTCACGGAGTTCAGGAATTCGAGCTTCGTCGCCGTGTCCTCCGCGCTCCCCGAGAGCGCTTGCATCGAGGCGTCGGTCGCGAGTAGCGCGGGCTCGATGAAGCCGAGCGATTCCGCGAAGTCCGCCAGCCGTTGCTCGCCGATCAGGAACTTATTGATCAGCGTCCCGATCCCGATCGCGACCGCCGCGACGCCGACGATCGCGAGCCCGGACATCGCCAGCGAGAGAGCCCTGACCCCGATCGCCGAGACGTTCGCCGAGATCCCGATCTTCGCCAGCGACGCCGCCGCTCCGGCTCCCCGGACGAGCTTGAAGGCGGAGATTAGATTCCGGATTTGCGGGAGGAAGATTCCGATCGTCCCGACGATCCCGATCAGCGCCGTCGCCATCCCGGCGAGGACGAAGATCACGCCCTGGACCGAGAGCGGGAGATCTCCGAAGGCGGAAGCGATCGACGTGAAGGCTTCGACGATCGGGATCGCGACCTCGATCATCTTCGTCAGGACCGGGATCAGCGCGTCGCCGATCTTCGACTGGAGCAGGTCGACGGCGTTCGACAGGAACATCGACTGCGACTCGAAGGTCGCGAACCGAAGAGCCGCCTCGTCCGTGAGAGCGCTCGTGTCCATGATCGCTTCCTCGGCGATGTCGAGCGCATCGGAGAACGTGTCGACGCCTAGCGAGGCGGCGAGCATCGCCTTCTGAACTCGGATTCCCGAGAGCCCGAGATCGTCGAGGGTCGCGAAGACGTTCCCGCCTTCGGCGTCGAGGTCGTTCAGCCCTTGAAGCAGAGCCTCGATCGCTCCGGCGGCGTCTTCCTCGAAGAGCGTTGTAAAGTCTCCGACCGACAGCCTCGCGGCGTCCGCGAACTTCTGGACCTCTTCGCCTCCGGAAGCGACCGCGTTCCCGAGGTCGATGAAGAGCCGTTGGAACGCCGAGCCGCCCGCCTCCGCCTGAATCCCGAGAGACGAAAGCGCGCCGCCCATCGCGAGGATCTGATCCTCCGAGAGCCCGATGACCGTTCCCGCGCCCGCCAGCCGAAGACCGAACTCGACGATCTCCGCCTCCGTGGTCGCGAGGTTATTCCCGAGAGCGACGATCGACGAACCAAGCTGTCCGAAGGAGTTCCCCGTGTCGCCGACGATGTTCCGGAAACGGGCGAGCGAGGTCGCCGCCTCGGTCGCCGACAGATTCGTCGTGACGCCTAGCTGCGCCATGACGGTCGTGAATTCAGTAATGTCTCCGGTCGCGATTCCTAGCTGACCCGCCGCCTCCGCGACCCCGAAGATCTCCGTCGCCGTGACCGGGATCGTCTTCGTCAGGTCTTCGAGTTCACCCCGCAGAACCGCGAACTCCGACGCGGTCGCCTCGACCGTCTTCTCGACGCCCGTGAAGGCGGACTCGAACTCGGTCGCGGTCGAGACCGAAGAGACAGCGATCGCGGTTAGGCCGGCGGCGAACCCGACGAGCGCGACGCCGCCGGCCCGCGCGAGCTTGTCGGTCGCAGCCTGGAGGCTTTCGGACGCCCGCTTCGCTTTGGCGAGCGCTTCTTCTGCCTCGTTCCCGAACTTTTTGACGACGATCGAGCCGTCATCCCTTACTACGATTCGGAGTTCGAGGTCGTTCGCCATCTAGCGCGGCTTCCCTTGCGGTCCCATTTGTGAGAGCGGGATCTTCCGTCCCCGCCGTCGACCCTTAGTCGGGTTCCCAGCTTTGGCGGTCGCGCGATGGTCGGCGTTCTCCCGAAGCAGTCGCTCTAGATCGTTTCGGTAGACGCCCATTTTCCGCCGGAACTCCCTTCGTTCTTCCCGTTCGAGTCCTTCTGTCGCGTCGCGATAGGCGTCATCGCACGCCGCCGGGCTGTCGCCTAGCGCCCGCATCTCGGAGACGCAGGCGACGACCTCAACATTCGCGTCGAAAAGTTCCACGCGCGGACATGGTCGCCCGGTGAACTTCTCGATCTGTTTCAAGTGGCTAAGCGGAAGACACGGAGACCCGCTCCCTCCGAGCAGGGAGCAAGCCTCCAGGATCTCTTCCGCTCCGTCCGCCTCTACTCTTCTTCGCCAGCAGTCGCGCTCGGGCTGCTCGGCTCGGAAGAAGGCATAGCCTCTAAATTTGCGTCGTCCTCTCCTTGTCGTTCGGGAGTGATCGCCGTCAGCGGGTTCGCGATCCGCCGAGCGAACTTGGTCACGAACGATTGAAGGTCTGGGATCATGTTCAGGAGGACATATTTCCCCTCCGGCGTCATCGGCCACGGTGCCTCGTGGGTCACTCCGGGGTCCATCCCCGGAGTCAGCGTCGGGACGCCGTACTCCGCCGCGTCCGCTCCGCCGACGAGAAGCCCGTTCTCCGTGTAGTCCGCCTCGACTCCGATCGGATGGTCCGGCTCGTCCGGTCCGCCGAGACGATCGATCAGATGCTCGGCGATCGCTGCGCCGTAGGCGTCCTCCGCTTCCTCCGGAACCTTCTCGATAGCCGCCGCGCCGACTCCCTCTCGCACGAGGAAGGGACGCTGGATCTCCCGCGCGACGTGCGGGAATAGCGGGCGGACCTTGAGGTCGAGCGCGAAGCTCTTATCGTCCTGATCGCGCGAGCGAAACTTTGCCCATTTGCTCTCGTGGGACGTGGTCCCCTGTTTGAATTTCATTCTCCGTCACCCCTCTACTTTGTTCGCCGGTCCGGGCTCCCGACACGATGCCGGGAGCCCGTCGCCAGCGGGAAGCGACCGCCGCGACTTAGGTCGCGTAGACCGTCACTCGTTCGTTATCGACCCGAAGCTCCGGATTTAGGTCGTTCATTCCGGCCGGAATCGCGCTCGCGATCCCGAGTTCATATGTGACCGTGTGGCCGTAGGTTCCCTGCTCGGTCCACTCGAAGCCGGTCGGCGTCAACTGCGGGAGGTCCATGTTCCAGTCGAGGACCTGTCCCGCGTCGCCGCCTGTGAGCAGGGTCGTCGACGGCCATTCAATCTCCGCCTTGTGGATGTCTCCGTCGACGTGGGCATCGAGGAAGAACCCGTCGTCGTAGCGCGGGACCTCGATCGACAGCGTCCCGATCCAGCCCGGATTCGGAGCGACTACCTCCTCGCGAAACGGGGTCGAGCAGGACGTGACCGGACCGTCTAGCTGACGGTCGAGGGTCAGAGTGAAGGCCGTGATACAGACGTCATCCGCCGGGCTCGCGAGCGCGATCGCGCTCTGCAAGTTCAGGCGGAAGTTGAGGTTCTCGGAGACGAGCGCTTCGCGCGAGCCTTCGAGCGTGACCGTCGCGATCGCGGCGGTATCGTTGACCTGCGCGGTGTCCGGCGGATCGGACCCGAAGCCGCGACCGACCATCGTGAAGGTCACGCCGAGGCGTTCGCCGGTCGTCCACGAGAACTCGATCGAAGAGACCTTGAAGTGCGTGACCTCCAAGATCTGATTGATCATGTCGACCGCGAAGGTCCCATGCTTCCCGTCGAGATTCGTCGCGACGTTGAAAGTGTGTTCCGCGCCGACCGTGGCGCACGCCATCGTATCGATGTTCACCACGGCTTCCGTGCCGAACCAGAGATGGATCAGCAGATTCAGCGCGCCTTCATAGCGGACATTCATCTCCGCATCAAAGTCCGTGAGGATGTTCCCGATATCGAACGGCAATCTCCCCGCGAGCCCCGTCAGGGTCAGGTCCTCGTTGTACTCGCGCCCCGGATTGATCAGGATTCCGGGAGGAAGCGGCTCCAGCTTCGAGAGCGCCGCGACGACTTCCGCCGTCCCGGTGCCCCATGCGTTCGCATTCTGGACAGCCGCGAAGATTGCGTCCTGTGGTCTAGCTAGCGCCATGACCTACTCCTTCGCGTTCGCGGCTTTGGAGTTTCTCCGCCGCTGTGGGTTTGCTCGACTTCTTCTTCGAGGCCGACTTCTTCTTCGCCTCGACAGGCTTCAGCCAGTTCCGCGCCGCCGCCTGCTCCTGCGTGCACTCGATGACTTCGCCGGGTTTGCATTGACCGAGCTCCCGGTCGATATGCCCGCCCGCGCCGAGACCGGGAAGGACCTTCATGTCGATTTCATACTTCGCCATCGGACCGAGCCTCCGTGTCTGTCGCCGAGATCCCGCCCGGCGTCGTGACTTGCATCAGTTCCCCTTCTTCCTTTTCCATCGAACGATCCTCGGCATCACGGAAGGGTCCACTCGAACGGGATGACGAAGAGCATGTTCCAAGCGATGCGCGGAGCCTGCTCGCGCGCCGTGTGATTCGTAGAGATCGGGATCGTATCGAGAGCGAGCGGACCGCTCCCGTCGTTGCGTGTCGTGTTGCGAAGCAGGACCTCGAAGATCCCCTCGAAGATCGGCGTCACGATCTCCTGCGGATCGTCCGACTTCGCGATCGGAGCGACGCCGACAATCCCGACCGCGTAGTCGGTAATGAATCCGCCGATACAAGGCTGGAAGCCGAACGCCGACGTCCGTCCTTCGGGCTGAACTCCGGGCGTGTCGATCACGTAGGCGACCCGCTTCGTCCGCTGCGTTACCTTCCGCGCGTCGAGGATGTCGCGGGTCGGCATCCGGACGTTTACCTCGTCGAGAATGTCGGGGATCAGCGCCTCCATATCGAGACCGACCGAGGCGAGGATCGGTTCGCGGTTGTAGTCGACGAGTCCCTGTAGCTGATGCGCCATCAGGAAATCGGGAGCCCGGTGATCATGCACATATCCGGGACGGTTTGAGAGGCGACGATCCGCTTCATCGCCGCGAAGACGAACATCTCTTCTTCGGAGGTCAGCCCGAGCCACGGCCGAGCGGGCATCCGTTCGCCGCCTTCGGTCCCGACCTGATGGAAGGTGAAGATCGCCGTCGCCTCCGTGTCGTCGAACCGGATCACGATCGCGTCTCCGTCCGCGTCGATCTTCCCGATCAGCATGTCGAGCCATCGACCCGGACCTGTCAGCATGACCGGCTGCGCGCCGACTCCCTTCTGTTTCTGCGTCGAGCCCGCATAGTCGGCGAAGGTTCCCTCGATCCCCTGACCTGACCGGGTCCGCGCGACGACGAGATCGCGGATCTGCGCCGCCATCCCGAGCGTCACGTCTTTCCCGATGAACTCCGACAGGCGGTCCGCAGCCCTCCCATAAGCGACGCGGAGGTCGATCGGCGGGAAGATGACCTGGATCGTGGGCTGGGCCACTAGCGGACCCCTATGAAGCGGAGACCGGAGGTCACGGCGGGCTCGGGGCTCTCGACGTCGAGCGTCGGGTCCGTGACCTTCTTCAGCTTCGCGTCCAGCCCGAGGTAGAGCATGATGAACCAGTTCTTCCGCTCCGTGTGGTAGTCGCGCTTCAACTTGAAGCCCTGATCGTCGAGGTTCGTGACCTCCAGGGAGAGCAGGTCGATCCAGAGACAATGTCCGGCGATCTTCTTCAACTGATTCTGGCGAGCGTCGCCCTGCGGGTCCGTCCCGGCGCTCGCCTTCACGTTCGAGACCGCGATATCCGCCGCCTTCAAGAGCGCGAGGATTACTTCCTCCGTGTTCCCCGCCATCCGAACCGCGTCGTCCGGGAGGTCAAGGACTTCTGTCTCGTCGAACTCTCGAAGCTCGTCGATCTGGAGGACCTGGAGCGTCCCGTCCGCGGTCCCTTCGAGCGTGATCGTTCCGTCGTCGAGGACTGGCATCACGCCGCCTTCCGTTGTGCACGAGAGAGAGCCCGCGCGTCGGCGAGGACGCTCGACGGGACCGGGAGATAGAACAGTCTCGATCCGGGATGGAGCCCGAGCGTCGATCCGAACGGGATCTGAAGCTGGCGGTCTCGGGAGGCTTCCGCGAAAACCTCCAGCCAGTCCCGCCTGTTCGCGGGCTCGCTCTCGCGAATCATTCGAGCCATGCAAGCGCGGCGGGTCTTCGTGTCCGTGCCGCCGGAGATCCGACAGCGTCGCTTCTCTTCCTTCCGGGTCACTTCCAGGTCCTCGCCCCGGATGTTCGACGTCGCTTCGAGCATCGTCTGGAGCCGCGCGTGTCCGAACTGGATCGACCCGAGCCGGATCGTCCGGTCCTGCTCCCGGTCCATCCCCTGCGAGGCGAGCCGGTTCCTCTTCGTGACAACGCCCATGAAGTGAGGGACGCCGAGCGACTGCGCGAGCGCGATCGTCGAGGCGTTGAAGACGCCGCGAGCGTGATTCGTAGCCGACAGAGAGAGGGTGTTCCGGTTGAACTGGAAGCGCCGCATAAAATCCGTAAGGTCGCGCATCGTCGACTCGACCGCACGATCGACCATCGCCTCGACTCCGCGCCTCCCCTCGACTTCCTCGACTTCGCCCGCCGTTCCGAGCGGAGCGCCGCGAGTGAATTCATCGAGGAAGTTGTTCGCGTCTCGCACGCCGCGATTGATCAGAGCGATGATGTTCTCGACTTTGCCGGTCGAACCCTGTCCCGTGATGTCAGCGAGGAATTGATTGAAGTCGCCGAACTTCTTCCGGAGCCGAGCGGTCTCGACCGAGAGCGCCTTCCCTTCGGTGATCTCTTCCTCGGTCGCGTCTTCTTCCCCGATGATCCGGACGAGGTCCGCCCATTGTTGAACAGCGATGGTCTGGATGTCGCGCATCTCGGCGAGGACCTTCCCTTCGAGCCGGAAGCCTTCGACGTTCGCGACTCGGAAGCGCCGCTCGGCGTCGATCGCCCACTTCCCGAGACGTCGGAGCGCCTTCCGGCGCGAGGCTTGTGTCTTCCGGGAGGCGAACGACAGAAGAAGAACCGCGCCGACTCGTTTGAACTCCGAGCCATCGGCGAGGTCCATGAAGATCTCGCGAAGTTCCGCCTCGACGTCTTGCGCGACGGAGATCTCTCCCGCCTCGATCTTGTCGAGCAGTTCTTCGACTTCCTCGAACGTCGCTTGCGCGCCGTCGAGGATCTGCTGGAACGGCATCGCTACTTTGTCCTGTTCCCCTGATGCGAACGGTTAGGGAGCCGGGCCGGGGTGGCGGAGATGATCTCCGAGAAGCCCGACTCCCTGTTCCCGTCCACTACTGCCGGGT
>SDBV01012763.1_pt1 | contig 10731 bp, 9 predicted proteins | sample 2277081 | NCBI WGS metagenome assembly SDBV01 (sample SAMN10402039, study PRJNA504765) | marine sediment metagenome | isolation source: marine sediment core GS10_PC15, 223 cmbsf | place: Arctic Ocean: Southern Knipovich Ridge | collected 2010
GATGTCCTAAACGGCATAGCCTATGACACCGCGAATGATCGCCTATTCGTCACGGGCAAGTTGTGGCCCAGGTTGTTCGAGATTGAATTGGTGACCAAACAGTAGCCTCTTAGAATTGAGCCATATTATGCCTACTAATGGCACAATCTGGCGTTATGTTCAATCTGAATTTGGAAGTTGCGTTTTTACTAGTGCGTCAGGATATTCGTCACTGAGCTACTTCCTTCTTCTTAGTTGAGGATACTTTATGGTTGTTGAGAGGAGTTTAATCACCAGAAACCTACACTACGCCTTTATAGAAGGTATCGAGGTTAACACTGGACAAAGATGCGGGTTAAATGTTATGATTGCTTGACCTTTTAGGGAAGGAGAGAGAAATCCCTTAAGGAGATAAGAGAGTGATCTGAAGCTAGAAATTGGCATATTGTCTGGGGAGCTAGTGGTCTGTCTATCTACATATCTCGCCTCATCGACTCCGGTTGATTCTCAGATTAAACAGCCCATCAACAATAGGCTCTTTGCCTAGTTCATCAGTATCACCTCGCCACAAATTATTCTCTAAAATACAGAAATTCTACACCCTACACACAACGCCCCTAGAGTTCCTTCGGACTTATTTCCTGCATTGCCCACAATTTATATATTAAACAGGGAAACTTAGTGTCTAGTGATCGCTCGTCGGATAAATTAAAGGAGAAAGCAGTATGTTAGCTACAAGTAACCAACTAGACATTGGTAGTCAGCAGGTATTGCGCAATATTGGGTACGATACTGATTGCGAGCCGCCAGCTCGTACGGTGTCTTTGGTCATTGAGTATTTAGAGAACGCTCACCACCTTATTGACCCGTCGTATTCATATGTCATCAAGAATGTCGAGTGGGTTCATGGCTCCATTACGCTTATTGAGGATTCGATTATCTTTAAGAGCCAAGTCATTGCCCGCTTGCTGGAAAAATGCCAAAAGGTTGCGGTCTTTGCACTGACAGTAGGCAATCGCTTGGAGGAAATGGTCCGCCAACTGGCTAAGGAAAAGCTTGTACTCAAAGCTAGTGTGCTGGATGCAATAGGCTCAGTCGCTACTGAGAAGTTGGCCGATGCTGTACAGGCTCAGATAGATGAGAAAGCTCATGCCAATGGGCAGGTAATAAGCCGGCGCTTCAGCCCTGGCTACTGCGACTGGAATATTGGTCAACAGAGGATGCTTTTTTGGGCTTTGAGAGGCAATACAGCTGGGATTCACCTAACTAATGTGTGCCTGATGATCCCTCAGAAGTCAATATCGGGCATTATTGGTATGGGTCCCAGTGAAGTAGAGGATTATAACCCATGTGGAACTTGCAATAAACACGATTGTGCGGGCAGGAGATAGAGTTTAAGGACATGATTAGAAAAGGATTAGCTGGGGGCAGCTTTAAGCCTCTAACAGAAGAGTCTATATCTAGGGTGCACCAGACCGTAATGCGGATAATTGAGGAAGTGGGTTTTGAGGTAAACTCGGAGACCGCATTGAAACTATTTGAGCGGTCTGGTGCCTGGGTGGATCGGGAGAAGCACCGGGTGCGGTTGCCCCAAGAAAGAGCTATGGAACTAATAAGAATGGCGCCGGCCGAGGTCAGGCTCTGCGGACTTGATGAGAAGCATGACATCGTTCTGGGCGGAAACCGGGTATACGCCGGGACCGGGGGAACAGCTCTCTATATCTATGAGTCTGACAGCAACCAGAGGCGTCCGGCCACTCTTGAAGACTTGAAACGCATTGCCAGACTGGCTGACCAACTGGATAACATTCACCTATTCATGTTACCCACCTATCCTAATGAGTTACCCGTAGAGCAAGTGGATGTAAACCGCTTCTTTGCCGGGCTTGACAATACCACGAAGCATGTTATGGGAGGCGTTTACACTCTGGAAGGGGTAAAGCAGGTGATACGGATGGCAGAGATCGTGGCAGGCTCGATTGAGGCACTTCAGCGGCGCCCCTTCATCTCCATGATAACCTGCAGTATAAGCCCTATGAAGATGGACGGACAATACGGTGATCTGGTAGTAGCTATTGCGGAGAGCGGCATCCCAGTGGTATGTCCTGCTGAGCCATTGTGCGGGGCTACCTCACCAGTGACACTCGCCGGGAACTTGGTGATCCAGACCGTGGACTCACTGATGGGGGTAATGCTCACCCAGATTGTCAGCCCAGGGACATCAGTTATCTTCGGCTCAGTGGCTACCAACACTGACCTCAGGGATCTCAAGTATCTGGCGGGCTCTATTGAGATGGGTCTCCTGAATGCGGCCGGCGCCCAGATGGCTCAGTTTTACAAACTCCCCTTCTATGCCACTGGTGGTATGACCGACTCTAAAGTGCCGGATGCCCAGAGTGGCTATGAGTCTGCACTGACCAACCTACTATGTGCTCTGGCAGGCGCTAATTTCATCCATGACGCAGCGGGACTCATGGAATTTGCACTAACAATGTCTTATGAGAAACTCGTTATAGACAACGAGATACTGGGAATGGTAATGCGGGCAGTTGAGGGCATTAGAGTAGATGATGACACTCTGGCCTTTGACCTCATCAAGCAAGTCGGGCCAGGGGGTAATTTTATCACGGCCAAGCATACTAGGCGCTTTATGCGTAGCGAGCACTATCAGCCCTCCATAAGTGATCGTGATAGCAGGGAGGACTGGGAAACCAAGGGGGGAAAAGCCACCTGGGAAAGGGCAGCGGAAAGGGTAACAGAACTTTTAGCTAACGATAAATGTGGTCTTCCCACCATAATAAGACAGCAGGTGCTCGCAGAAATAAAGGACATAGTGGATTGAGATATGCTAGTAATTGGAGAAAGGATAAACGCTTCAAACAAGTCTGTCGCCGAGGCTATCGCTAGAAAGGATGAGGAATTCTTGGCAAATCTAGCTAGAGCCCAGGTCTCTGCCGGAGCCAATTTCATCGATGTAAATGCTGGCGCTGGGCATGGCTCCTGGCGGGATGAAGCGACAGCCATGGAGTGGTTGGTGGAAGTAATTCAAGCAGCTACGGATAAGCCGCTGTCTATTGACAGCGGCTCTCCTGCTGTTATCGAGGCTGCACTAGGCAAATATCAAGGCGAAAAGTTGGTAATCAACTCCGTCACTGCCGAGCCAGCAAGGTTGGCGTCTATCGGCTCTCTGGCAGCAGAGCGACGAGCGTGGGTAGTGGCACTAGCCATGGGAGCGGAGGGAATCCCGGACAATATCCAACAGCGTCTAGCTGCCTGTGAACTGATAATGACATACCTGACCCGGTTGGGTATAGAGGCGGAGCAGATATATTTTGATCCTCTGGTATTACCCATCTCTGTAGATTCTCGTCAGGGATTAATCACACTAAAGACCCTAGAGCAGATTAAATCTCGCTATCCTGATGCCAAAACAGTGATGGGGCTGAGTAACATTTCTTACGGCCTGCCGAAGAGGCAACTAGTAAACCGCGCCTTCCTGCTGATGGCAGCGTATGCCGGCCTAGATGCAGTAATCATTGACCCTCTTGATGCAAAGATAATGAGTTTGGTCAAGGTAGCAGATATGCTTACGGGAAAGGACCCCTCATCTAGGAGATACCTTAGGGCTTACCGGAGGGACACAATAGTAGACTAATGCATATAAAAGTGAGACAAGCAGCTGTAGGTTGTGTCCGAAAGAAGGAGTCAAAAAACCTCGCTGTGAAGGGAGACAGCAGCTATGACGCGCATAAGACCGCCTGAATTTCATCCCATCCTAGTAGTTATAGATATGCAGAATGGCTTCTGTGCACACGGAGGCTCTTACGAAAAATTCGGAGCCAGTATTGGTGCTGACATAAATATATACAGGGAGATAATACCTAATGTGAAGAGGATCATAGATGTCTGTCATGAACTGCGCATACCTGTCTTTTATACGCAACAAGTTAGAGAGGCATCAGGGATAGACCTCCTCACTAGGCTACACCGCATCATACCAAGAAGAAGGCTAGAATTCATGAAGATTCCCGCATGTGTGAGAGGAACATGGGACGCAAAGATAATCGATGAGCTGCTACCCGCAAAAGATGACCTCATAGTGGTAAAAAGAAGGGACTCCGCTTTTCAAGATACTGAGCTCGAGCTATGGCTGAGGAGTATGAATGCTGACACAGTCATATACACCGGCGTAGACACTTGCATCTGTGTAGAAAATTCTCTTGAGGACGGATTCAACAAGGGCTATGATGTTATATTAGTAAAAGACGCAGTAGCATCTTCATGGCCGAGGTTGCATGAGGCTACACTAATGAAGGTGAGGGGTTCCTACGGCTTGGTTTTGACTACAGCGCAACTCATAGACATGCTGTGTACTTCCAAGCGCAGAGCATCGGCCTTCAGGCTTTCTACGGAGTACCTATGACAACCATAGATAGAGTGTTTCAACAGATGCCCGGTCGGTTCGCTAGGCGGAGAGATTGCTAAAGTTGGAGAGTAGAAATGGCAAATGATATAACCAGCTTAATCGCAGAAAATGTTATCCAGGGGAGAACAACCCAAGATGATGAGGGTTTGTACGAAGGAATGGTAGGCCAGCCTGGAGTGAGCGAGCTTATTGAGAAAGCCCTGGCTTCGAGCATAAGTGTGAAGGATATTATCAATAAGGGACTCACTAGGGGCATGAATGTCGTGGGGCAGAAATTTGAGGCTGAGGAGTATTTCATCCCCGATATGCTGGCCTCAGCTGAAGCGGTGGGGACCGCCATGAGAATACTGGAACCATATCTTGCCAAGAGTGGTATCAAGGCCAAGGGCAAGATAATTATTGCCACGGTAAGAGGAGATCTACATGATATCGGTAAGAACATAGTATCAATATTGCTTCGGGGAGCAGGATACACGGTTAAAGACATAGGCAATGATGTTGCCCCTCAAATCATCGTGGATGCAATAAGAGAAGAGAGGCCCCAATTCCTGGGTCTGTCAGCACTCCTAACGAGTACCATGATAAACATGAAAGACGTCATACAGGCGCTCACCGAGACTGGGCTCAGAGACAAGGTAAAGGTCATCATAGGCGGAGCGCCTGTCTCTGAGGAATTTGCTCAAAGCATTGGTGCTGATGGCTACGGGGCAGACGGTTTCCGAGCAGTGGCAATGATAGAGACTTTGAACACTGGTACGACTAGTAGTGAGTAGGCTTTCCCAGCTGACGAGACTATTAATCTAGCTAGGAGGAACAAAGTGCCCAGAGAAGGAATTCTAGTTAATAATCCCCTGCAAAGAATAACTAGCGAGCAAGTCCAGCAAGTTCATGAGGTTTCCATTGAGATTTTGAGCGACCTGGGCCTCCTATCCTTTAATCGTAAGGCAACTGAGATATTCCACAGCCACGGCGCAAAGGTTACGACCGTTTCCGGCAATGATATTCCATGCTGGCGTGTGAGAATTCCAGAGGTGCTCGTTTTAGACGCTCTTGCCAGTACACCAAAGACAGTCAAGCTAGGGGCCAGAAGACCTGCCAATACTCTATTGATGAAGGGCGACGAGCCACGGGTATTCTTTATTACCGGCTCGGAAACGAATATCTGGCTGGATGTTGATTTCCCCAGTTACGTCAGGAAGTCTGATCCTAGTATTGAGATTAGGGTAGCAGAATTTCGCCCACGGCGTAGCACTGTTGCTGACCTGTGCGACTCCGCACATGTCTGTGAGCACCTTGAGACTGTCGACGGCTATATACGGACGGTAAATATCCAAGATAAGGATATTAACGAAGACAATAAAGACGTCAACAAGTACTTTGCCTCCCTAAATAACACTACCAAACACGTAATGTCGGGGCTAACCAACCAGAAACAACTGGACAATGTGGTGAAGATGGCGGAAATCATAGTCGGAGGCAAAGATAAGCTTAAGGAAAATCCCATCATTTCTTTTATTACCTGTCTGGTTAAGAGTCCCTTACAGTTTGTTGATGATACCACGGAGACTTTTATGGATGTTTGCCAGAGGGGACTCCCCGTAGTAGTTTCATCTTCGCCTCAAGCTGGTACCACGGCTCCCATGAAGGAAGCCGGCATTATGGCGCAAATAAATGCTGAAGTATTGGCCGGCATAACACTTGGCCAACTGGTCAATAAGGGAACACCGGTACTCTACGGGAGCGTACCAGTGAGGGCAAGGATGGATACCCTCGGTGATTCGTACGGTTCGGTGGAAACCAGCCAGTATAATATCGACTGTGTTCAAATGGCACGATTCTATAGTATACCAAATTACTCTACCTCGGGCGTTTGTGATGCCAAGGTTCCAGGGCAGCAATCATCTATAGAGAGATTGTTCTCGAACATTGTGGTCACTTTGAGCGGACCCCAGTATCTGCATTGTGCCTACGGTCTCCTCGACGGCAATGCTGTTTTCTGTCTGCTCCAGGCTGTCTTGGATGATGCACACTTCCAGATGATTAAGTTTTTCCTTAATACACCAAGGATCGGTGAACAAGAGCTCGCTTTGACACTGAAGCAGATAAGAGAAGTGCTGGCAACTCCGCAGAAGCTATTCATTCGCTATATTCGTCCCGTGATGCGTAGTGGTGAAATCTCAGCACCTTATCCGTTTGAAGGGGATGGAAATAGTGATAGTGTGTTCGCCCTTGCCTATGAGCGGATGAAAGAGCTACTGGCTAAGCCCGTAGAGCACATAGACCCAACCACCACTGCCAGGATATTCCAAGAGATTCCAGGCCTATTGCCAAGGTTAAACGTATATTGAGAGGGAAGATAGCAATGAGTGAAAACATTATGTCCATGCTAAGGGAAAATGTCATACAGGGAAGAAAAACCAAAGATGATGAAGGTATTGACGAATCACTATCGGGAACACCGGGTGTGTTAGAGCTGCTACAGCTGGCACTAGAGAACAATATCCCTCCGGAGGTAATAATCACGGAGTGTCTGACTTCAGGAATGCAGGTTGTGGGGGATAAGTTTTCCACCAAGGAATACTTTATCCCGGATATGTTAGCCTCTGCCGAGGCGGTAGGCGAAGCTATGGAAATACTGAAGCCACTCCTCGAGGCGGCCAACGTGGAAACCAAGGGTAAGTTTGTTATCGCCACGGTAAAGGGTGATATCCATGACATCGGCAAGAATATCGTGGCTATCCTGCTCAAGGGCGCTGGATACGAGGTGAACGACCTGGGCATAGACGTGCCACAGGAAAAGATTATCAGTGTGGTTAGGGAAGAGAAACCTAATTGCCTAGGGCTCTCGGCCCTACTTACTACTACAATGGTAGAAATGGGAGTAGTGATTAAAGGGCTAGAGAAGAATGGTCTCAGAGATAAGGTCAAGGTTCTGGTTGGGGGAGCCGCTGTCTCTGACGATTATGCTAGAGAAATAGGGGCTGACGCCTATTGCGTTGACGGCTTCCATGCCATCAAGATACTCGAGGCGTTTTCATAGCATAATTTATACGATTGTGATTTCAATGAAGGGGGGTCAAGGTATTTATGTGCGGTATAGCTGGATGTTTTGGAATAAAGGATACTAAGACAATCAATCGCATGCTGGATGCGTTGCCCCATCGGGGACCGAATGACCGTGGTATCCATACCTTTGGCAACACCGTCCTTGGTCACACCAGACTGTCTATTGTTGATGTGGCCAAAGGCCACCAGCCGATATTAACCAACGATGGTAGAACCGGCATCATCTGCAATGGTGAAATCTACAACTTCTGGGACTTGAGGCAGGAACTCATCTCCAAATACACGTTCCAGACCAAATCTGATACCGAGGTTATCCTTCATCTGTATCAGGAGAAAGGGCCGGAATGTGTGAGAGAACTGGATGGGATGTTCGCCTTTGCCATCTTCAACGGTGATGATTTCATGCTGGCACGGGACCCCATTGGGATTAAACCACTCTATTACGGCTACGTCGATGACAAACTTTACTTTACCTCGGAACTGGGGGCGATGACCCTAGCCGGGGTAAACGAGGTGCATGAATTCCCTGCCGGGCATTATTACACTCCTAAAGAAGGGTTTGTACAATTCTATGAGATCCCGGAGATTCAGGACCACCTTTTAACCGACGTAGAAGAGACATGTAAGTTAATCAGAGAAACATTTATTGCGTCGGTGAAAAAAAGGCTACTGGCCGATAAGGAAATCCACGTGGGCTCTTTCTGCAGTGGTGGTATTGACAGTAGCTTGGTGGCGGCCATTGCTGCCGATGAAATTCCTCATCTCCATACCTTCGTGGTGGGCATGCGAGATGAATCCGGGAACGAGAGTGATGACCTTAAGGCCTCTCGTATTGCCGCAAAGCACATCGGCTCAACACATCACGAGTTGATCTTCACCGAGGACGAATATTATGAAGTGCTGCCAACCGTTATCAATAAGCTGGAAAGCTATGACCCCTCTCTGGTACGCTGTGCTATCCCCTGTTACTTCACCTGCAAACTGGCGGCAGACTACGTGACGGTGGTGCTCACCGGAGAAGGGGCAGACGAACTCTTCACCGGCTACCATTACATGAAACATTACCCGCTGGAGGTCCTCAATAAGGAGGCCAGGCGCTGCATCGGCAATCTCCACAATATCAACCTGCAGCGAGCCGACCGGATGGGAATGTACTTCAGCCTTGAGTTGCGGGTACCTTTCCTGGATGTGGCCATGGTTGACCTCTCCATGAAGATACCACCCGAGCTCAAGATACGCGAGTCTGAGAAGGTGGGCGGCAAGATAGAGAAATGGATCCTGCGCATGGCCTTTCAAGATACCAACTACCTTCCCGATGATATCCTGTGGCGTTACAAGGTACAGTACACTCAGGGTGCAGGCTGTGAGAGTCTTGGTGAACAACTGGCGGAGAGCGAAGTAAGCGAGGATGAGTACGAACGTATCAAAGCGGAGAATCCCAAGGCAACAATTAACAGTCGAGAGGCAGCCTACTATTATAAGATCTTTCGTCAGTTTCATCCTCAGGACTCGGTGCTCAGCTCTATGGGCATCTGGACTGGCTTTGATTTTGCCGAGGAAAGAGAGAGCGTCCGGGGAACTATGGATGGTGACCTGAAACACGTACGCGAAAAGAAAGAGGAGAAGGAACAGAGCAAGGTCACGTAAGACCAGCTTTTCTCATATCTCATGAAGTGGACTATCTTGGGCTCTGGGGGGTGCATGGTCATCCCCAAGCCTCTTTGCCGATGCCGCATTTGTCAGGAAGCCAGGAAGAAGGGCGTTCCTTACGCCAGGGCTGGACCGGCTGCTTTTCTCCACGATATTAACCTGCTAATCGATACACCAGCAGAAATTGCAAGTCTCATCAATCGTTCCTCTATCCGCTGTATCAGCTACCTTACCTTCTCTCATCTAGACCCTGATCATGTGGAAGGGTTACGGGTGGTGGAGCAGATTGCACTGGATTTTCGCACTTGGCGTGCCTATCCAGAAAAACAGATTTGTCTGCTGCTCCCTGAACAGCTAAGCGCACGTATTAGGGAGCTCAGGTCTCAGTATGGCCCCCTCATCGATTTCTACCAGGAAAGCGGTTTTCTCCAGCTCAAGCTTTTTCATAACAAAATCCAGATCGGAGACATTCGGATAACTGCGATCCCTGTAGACCGAGGTTCTCAGCTAGCCTTTATTTACATCTTCGAAAAGTCAGGGCGCAAGGTGGTCTATGCTCCTTGTGACATCAAGCCTTTCCCAAAACATAGAAATGAGGTTCAACATGCTGATCTTCTGATTGTCCAGCCGGGTATATTTGAAGAGGGGCTGAAACATAGTTTCAAGTACCCAGCGGAACATAACTCCAGGACAACTCTCTACACCTTTGAGCAAACCATGGATCTGGCCACACACCTGCAAGCCAAGAGGGTTGTCTTTGTTCATTTAGAGGAATACTGGAACCGGAGCCACGATGATTACTGTGCCTTAGCATCGGAGAACCCAAGGATCTGCTTTGCCTACGATGGCATGCAGCTGAGGGTGTGAGTGTAGACCGTCAGCGATAATGGGACACAAAGAAGACATGTTAAGCTTGACTCTGTTATTGATATTTGCGACAACGGTCTGTCCTATGATGGCACACTGGTAATTGGTGCGATAACCGAAATCATAGAACTCCTTCGCCCCGAGGATAGCACAGAATCTATTGTTAGGCTATTAGAACTCCAGAAAAGGCTGAAATATGGATTATCGACCCCCATAAGTATTGCCCTTTACGAACTGGGTTTTTCTGACAGGGTAGTTTCTATGGATCTTGCCTCAATCCTCAAAAAAACTTCGTTAGATAGAAGATCGATTATTCGCTTTATTAAACGTAATGAACAGGAAGTTCGTAACCTGCTTGGGAAGTACCCATCATATTTCGTGGAAAGACTAAATAATTTATTGTAAGAGCCAAAGGGATATTGTATAAAAGATTAAAAATTCTTCATATCTCTTTCCCTTCAACAATAGCTTATTTTGTTCAATGTACTTACTGAATTTAGTGTTAAGTGAAAAATAATGCGCTTGGCAAAACTGGTAAACAGGGGTAACGTGATGATGGCTCTGAAAATTCAGGGCCATTGATATTTTTGGAGAGATTGTCAACCTGATTTTTCAAACCATGACCTGCCCCCCAAAAACTAGCCCAGGTAAAATGTTAGACTTGGGCTTGATTAGAAAGGGGGTTTATCTATGGGTAGAAGGAAGTATACTTCTGAGCAGATCATCAACAAGGTGAGAGAGGT
>SDBV01012764.1_pt1 | contig 10731 bp, 11 predicted proteins | sample 2277081 | NCBI WGS metagenome assembly SDBV01 (sample SAMN10402039, study PRJNA504765) | marine sediment metagenome | isolation source: marine sediment core GS10_PC15, 223 cmbsf | place: Arctic Ocean: Southern Knipovich Ridge | collected 2010
CAATTCTGCTGGTGCCACAAACGCACCGAAGCCAAATGAGTCCTAACTACTACCATCCGGTATTATCTGCTGCTTAAATCCTATAGGGATACTGAGGAGATCTCGAAGATGCTTAAATCATATATGAGGCCACAGTGCTGCAAGATCCCCACGGAGTTTGTGTATGATGACTCCTATGGTGATCTTTTTGAAACGCCATTTATGACCCATTTGAGTGCAGAAGAAGCAGAGGCGGCCTCTTTGCCTTTGCCTCTCGCAGCTGCAATCTTTGCTATGCATCCATCTCCTACTCCACTGGCGAGTTTGCTATGAAAGTCAAACACGAGCGACTGTTCGTTTGGTTTTACTTTCCAGGGGTGCTAAACTCCGGCCCCAAGGAGTGGGAGCCATCTGATATTGGAAGGCGGCAGTTCTTGGATCACCAGTCGTTGGGGTTGTGGCCTGAGGAGCTTGATCCTTACTTTGAAGTTCTTTCAGCAGGAAAGAGGATGTTCGATTGGCATAGCTCGGAGCTTCTTTCTATGTGGAAGTCTGGTGAGTGGTGGGGGCACCATCTTTTGTGGCTCGATTGGGAAGGCGACAGGTGGATACTTCCTCACTTGCTGAAGTGGTGGAAGGGAGTGACGGGGAGGGATCTCCCTCCTTGGATTGGGCAAGAAGTAAGTGAAGATGTGGTAATCAATCACACAAGAGTTCAGATGGGCTTACGTAACTATGGCTACCTCATACAGGATTCAAGATAACATTCGAGTGATTGTATCAGTGACTGGGCTGTTGCTTGCGATTGTTGGGCTGATCGTTGGAGCACACTTCGTGTCCACGCGGGCGTTGGGGCAAGAGGTTGCAGACCGCAAGGAAATGGATGCTACACACACGGCACAGATCGAGGCGGCTGTTGTAACGACCAAGGCCCTTGACACGGATATGTCAACTCAGATGACTAGGGTAGAGAGGAAGATTGACAAGATGTATGACTTGATTGTTGACTTTCACACAAATGGTGATTAGGCATGGCTGATCTGTCGCGCAACTTCTCAGTTGTAGAGTTTAGGTGTTCGTGCTGTGGGAAGGCGGAGATAAAAGGCAGGTTGGTTCATATGCTGCAACGTCTTCGGGACACATTGGGGCAGCCAATCCATGTGAACTCAGGGTACAGATGTCTGGCGCATGACATGGAGGTCAACTCTGGCCCATCTAGCAGGCAGCACACGAAGGGCCTCGCGGCAGACATTTGGGCAGACAACATAGATCTACAGGACCTTGCGCGTGTGGCTTGGAAGTTAGGTTTTAAGGGAGTGATTGCAAAGTACCCCATGCATGTGCATGTAGATATGCGAGAGGGTAGTAGGTATATGCAGGGAGTCAATCCCAAACTTGTAAAGGAGAGAAAGAAAATGGCTGGATTCTTTAACGTGAAGTCAAAGACGTTTTGGGGAGGCATTGCTGGAATCGCTACGGGCATTGGCCTCATCATTGCTGGAAGTGTAGAGCAGGGGGCTGCCATCATTTGGGCAGGCATCATGGCTCTTTCGGGTAGGCATGCCATCGCAAAACTTGAGAAGAAAGGTTAGGAGAGCGTAGGATGAGATACGAGATTACGGCAACAGACCTTGAGGGAAAAGAGCATACTAAGGTGCAAACGGGCACGTCCAATTCAGATGTGCAGACCATTGCTGCAAACCTGCTGAAGTTGGGCATTGTTAAGAGGGTAAGCCCAACCGAGATGACGTTGACTCCGGCTTCTCAGATCAAGTTGATAAAGGTGAGGCAGCTCTCAGCAAAAGAGGAAGAGAAGCTTCAGCGGGAAGAAGTTGCAAAGCGGGAAGAAGTTAAAGCGCAGAAGGTCAAAAAGGCTAAGGAAGCTCAAGAGGCTAGCATGAAGGCGAGGCTTGCTGTCAGGTCAGCAGAGATTAAGGCCGATGCCGCTGCAAGGGAAGAAGTCGAGGCGGACAAGGCTGAGCAAGCTGCACCAGTGTCGAAGACAGGTGCGGTGAAGGGTGCTCGCTCGACGGGCAATCTTGGGGGACGATAGGAACATCACATAGAAGGCGGCTCCGCTCCTTCCTTTCCGTTCTGCAAGACCTACCCTCAGGACCTGCATTATAGGTAGTTCGGAGCGTTTCCCCACAACGGAGCCGCCTTCAATATAACGTTTCACGGAGAGTTTGCTGGAGTTAGAATATGTCATTAGCACTTGGCAGTCCGAAGCTGGATGATGAGACGAAGGAGATCCTTGCGTGGTGTGTGCATTCAACACGGAACTTTGCAGAGATCTTTCTTGAGGAGGAATTTGACAAGCCATTCAGCTCTGGGCACAAAAGAGCTTTTGCTTTGATGGACGCTCCAGGTATTCAGCGGAAGGTTATAGTTGCTCATAGGGGAATTGGTAAGACAACGATAGCTCGGGCATATTCTGAGCGGAATATCTTGTACCGACACAAGAAGTTCATTGTACCCGCCTCAGCATCGGCACACCTGGCTACGATGCAGGGAGAGAACATCAAGGCAGACCTACAAGAGAATGTGCGGATTCGTGGGGCTTTCGGGGAGATTAGATCAAAGGAATTTAGCAAGGAGATGTGGACCACAAATACGGGGATTACGGTGATGCCTCGTGGATCGGGTCAGCAGGTGAGGGGACTCCTTAAGAGGGGCAATAGGCCCGACTTGTTTATTCTGGATGATATTGAGGATGATGAATCAGTACGGAATCCGGAGCAAAGGGAGAAGACGAGCGACTGGCTCTTTAACACGGTGCTGGGTGCGGTTGAGAAGTCTGATCCGAATTGGCAAGTCCTTGTGTTGGGCACATTACTCCACGAAGACTCATTGCTTAACAATCTGCTTGAGGACCCCGCGTGGGAATCGGAGACTATCTCTCTATGTGAAGTTATGGGTGACAGGTATGTAAGCTTGTGGCCCGAGCACATGACAGATGCACAGATTGTAGAAGAAGTGGAGATGTATCGCAGGCGGGGAAAGCTGGCAGGGTTCTACAGGGAGTACATGAATGCTTGCCTGCCTGCTGAGGACGCCGCATTTACGGATAAAATGTTTAAGTACTATGAGGAGACAGAGCTGAACTTGGACAAAGATCCTCAGGTAGAAACGGTCGTAATTTATGACCCAGCTAAGTCCGTAAAAGCGAAGAGTGATGAAACTGCCATTGTGGGTGTCGGAGTCAACTTAGTTAATCATGCGCTTTATGTAAGGGATGTTGTTTCAGGCAAGTGGCACCCTGACGAGCAGTATGAACGAGTGTTTGAGATGTGCGCTAAGTTGAGGGTGCGCACTATTGGTATGGAGGTTACATCCCTCAATGAGTTTCTAACTCATCCATTTCTAAATGAGATAATTAAGAGGGGCTTGGCATTACATGTTGTGGATTTGAGTCCAAGGGGGAATAAAAGCAAGTTGGACCGCATTGCGGCTTTAAGTCCTTTCTACAGGATGGGCCATGTATTTCACAACAGGGCAGTGACTGCGGGGTTGGAGGCTCAGTTGCTTCAGTTCCCAAGGTCAAGACGAGACGACATTATGGATGCCTTGGCTTATGTAGTACAGATGCTAAGTCTAGGCGATAGGTTCTTCATTCCAAGCGAGGATGACGACAACATAGAAGCAGAGTACGCAGAGCTTGAAGAGGAAGACGGCTACGCGCCGATAACCAACTGGAGGACAGTGTAATGGCAATCAAGAAAGCATGGGTGGGCGGTAGAGGCCCACTTCAGTATGATGACACAGATGTGTACTCAGATGATCCAGCCCTGTTTTTGCAAGGCGCGAGGATTGAAGGCCAAATCATCGTGGAGTCAGCACCGACTGCGGCGAATCATGTGCTGAGGTTTGGTGATGTTACTACATACCGCGTGTTGAATGTTGAAGTTGCGGACATAGATGACCCGACAGATGAGCTGGCGAATTATGACGGTGGTGATGCTGTTATGATTCTTGCACAGGAGGTTGATGTCGTCCTCGGTGGGGACTCTTATACTTTGTATGCACATGATTCATCTGCGTCATCAGTTTCCTCATCTCCATATGCAGTGGCTGGATCTAGTGGCTTTTGGATTGCTGTTGCTGGTCGATATGCGCAAAACACTTTCCAGGTGCCAAACATTATTGCTAATTCTACAATTACGGCACAGGACTTGACTCTGACGGATGACCTGATTGTCGGAGATGATGCAGACGTCGTGGGTGACTTGACGGCTAGAACTATCGTCAGCGATACAACTTTAGCTTCTGGGACCACCATGGGTGTGGGTACAGTGCTTACAGTTGCTGAGAGGATCTCTGTGACGGGGGATGCATCTAACCGGGTGAAGCGAACGATTGCAGGATGTGATATAGCGGGGGAGTCGGCAGATGTTGTTGTCGCCGCTTACGGGTCGTATGTAATTAGTGGAAATACCGGCTCTGGCTTTCTGGCGGTGCCCAACTTAGCGGTCGGTGACGTGGTTAAGAAAATTACGATTGTGTTCGCGGTCAATGATGCAACAGGAGCGGTGCTCGTAGAGCTCAAGACGATTGCTACAGGATCATCTTATCAGGCTTCTTCAACGGTCGCTACGATCTTGGTGTCGAATCAAAGCAGCAATAATCTTACCATTGCTAGTGTAAACGTAGATATAACAATTGCGGAAGATACGAGTTATGCTTTCGAGGTTGCCCTTGATGGAGGAGGTGCAGGGATTGCATCCCTTGCGAATATTGAGCTGGAGGTTGAGACGAGGAAGTACTAGGGGGCAGACGAAGTCTGCTGGGGTTGGAATCGGGTGGTAGGAGTTTGATACGTGACAATCAGGACCGTCTACAACATGTCTGCGGGGCCGTTCATCTTTGATGATGCGGATACATATGCAGTGGTGGGGGAGGCTGGCTATGGTGATAATCAGGAGGCACTTTGGACAGATGGTCAGTTGCATGTTGAAGAGTCCGCGAGTGAGGCAGATCATGTCGTTCGGTTTGGCGACCTTTCTGCTACTGCTCTTCAGCCTACTGCTGTGGCTGACATTGACAATCCAACGGAACTCGGTTCGTACTCAGGAGGCGCGGTTGGAGAGCCTCGGCTGGCATACGAGATAGGAGCGAATGCTGATGCGTTTACTTTGTATCTTTGGGATAGTGCTGTTGGCTCCGGTGCTAATAGCCCTTATATTGTATCTGGGTCAAGTGGCTTTTGGATTGCTGGTGCTGGGAGGTACGTTAGCGGGGACCATACTTTCCATGTTCTGAGTTCGACCGAGACGCTTGATGAGTACTTCGTGGAGACGGCGCAAGATGGAGTTCTTGAGGCGTTTGTGGGGTCGGATGATGGAGGACTAAACTTCTCCTGGGGAGCGGGGCTCGTCTATGTTGATGGGCAAGTCATCAGTGTAGATGCAGGCAACACAACTGTTACAGATGACACAAGGACCTTGCTGTATGCCACTGTTGCGGGTGGTTCGACAATGCAAGAGGCTACGACTGAGCCGGGTGTGAGACATGCACTGGCCTTTACGATTGATGCAGTGGGAGGAGATTTAGAACAAGTCTTCGAGGAACCCCTTGTTCCGGCGTTACTGGATGATGTGCATGATGCTTCAGGTGTTTTACATGCTCACATTGTTTCGACTGGGCTTGTTGTTGCAGATGATACGGATGGGACCAACCCTAATGACTTTACTATTGGCGCGGGAACTTGGTACTTAGACGGACACCATCCGCAGGTTCTTGCTTCGACATTCTATTCGGCTGGAGTGGGACATGGAGATAACAACCTTAAAAGGTACTTCCACACAGCGAGTGCTGACGCTACTGAGATGTCAAATGGGGTGGATTTTGGGTTCTGGGACAATGGAGCAAATAAGACAGCGGTGGGGGCCGCTAAGTGGTATGTTGCTTGGATATTTTCTGAGGCGGGGGGCGATTTTGATTATGTGTATCCTCAAACAGAGCACAGTAACGAAGCATCAGCACTAGATGAGGTTACACCAGTATCACCCCCGAACCATAGTGCATTCGTGACTGTGTTAGCTAGGTTTGTGTTTCGTGGAAGTGCTTCAGCGTTTGGTATTAGGGCATTCTTTGTAGACATTCGACCGACACATGCTGGTGCCTCGAACTTAAGCGTTGCGCTTCAAAACATATGGGAGACTCTCACAGGGGATAGCGGTTCGATAAGCGCGAACACGACGGCAGACACGTTTAACTTTGCTGGTGGAACGCACATAACAACGGCAGTGTCAGGAGATGAAGTTACAACAGAAGTGTCAGGGACGCTTGTTGATGCCTCAAATGCAGATGCTTTGCACGTACACGCTAATGCAGGCATAACCCTGAACGTCGCTGAGTTGGACGATACTTCAGCAACAGGTACTGAGCTGAACTCGCTTACTGACAACTCAATGGTAGATGGGTTGCATCGACACAGCGAGCTGAGCGCAAGCGATGGAAGCCCGGATCAGGTTCTGAAGATCGACGGAACGGGCAATGTGCTCTGGAACGATGCTGGAGTTGATGTCGATTTCACGATAGAGAGCACTGGCCAAGCGGCCATGTTTCACCTGGACGCCGGTACAGATAGCGTCAACATAAAGGGTGCAACGCCATCAGCGGGCACACCTCTGAACATTGCCGGAATTACTCAATCGACAAGTTTTCTCAGCAGCCTTTATTCGTCTAATGCGAACAACGCCTTCCGTACTGGCAGTGGCGGGAACCTGACATTAGACGTAGGGGGGGACCTCCTCGTCCGGGACCGCGATTCCAGTTTCGTCACGGTTTTTAGTATCGCCAGCGCAACTGGGGATATGCGTTGTTACGGTAATTTCACTGGGGATGGCAGCGGAACACTAGAAGATGGACTAACAGTTGGAGTTGCTGCATCTGGAGCCAACCTGCATAGTAGGGGGCAAACAGTAACAAATGCGACGGCCCTTGTTAATTGTACCTTAGAGTATAATGGTTGCCTTGTACAAAACAGTAGTATTGGAGTTACCGGCACATTCCTCTTGGCTCTTCCTTGGCTGGCACAAGGGGACATTATCTATGGTTATGCATTCACTTCTACGCCAGCTGGGGGAACTGGGGGTGTAGGCACCGTTACTGTGGAACTTTACAAACACGCGGCTGCGACGGCTGCGGATGTGGCTCCTTCACAGATAGGCACTGGCAGTTATGCAACTGGGGGGACTGGGATACCATCCAGAAATAAAGTAGCGTTTTCACATACGCTAGCTTCTACTCATACTGTTGATGCTCGGGATGCGTACTGTTTTAAGGTGACGCTTGATAATCAGTATGATGTGTTTGGCACTGTTGGTATTTTCAACATAAGTTTGTTTTTGGAACTTAGGAACTTTTAAGGAGCGAGCATGGTTGGACCAATTCAAGAACCTTTCATGGGTGAGCAGCTCAACATAGAATCTGCGGATTTTCATTATGACTATCCCGTTGATTTGAAGTTGAAGCCGGGGGAGGAGGATCATGCCAAGCTCGTAGGAATGGTCCTTGATAGAGCAAGGGCTTCCTGGAGAGTTATCTCGGGGAGGCACGCTGCTTGGGATGAGATTAAGAGGACGCTTACGGCCTACATTCCTCTGAGTGAGGAGGAGGAAGAGGTAATCACGGACGACACAAGGAAGCCTGTTTCTATTGTCGTGCCTCAGTCCTTCGCCGTGCTTGATACGCTTATGACACAGTGCATGGACACGTTCCTGAGCGATACGGTTTTTAGGTACAGAGGAGTTGGACCGGAAGATACAAGAGGGGCCTTGCTGATGGAGCGGGTTGTCGAGCTTCAGGTGGAGAGGTTCAAGGGAGCGCTCGGCCTACACACTGCGTGGAGGGATGGATTCGCGTATGGGATTGGTGCTTCAACTCCGATATGGACGCAGGAGATTGGCAAGCGGCTGAGGCCCAAGACTATAGGCGCAAGGATAAGCGATGTATTTGGGCAACTTGTTGGAGGGGAGACTCAAGATGAATACGTCGACGAAGTTATCTACGAAGGGAACAGGATCGAGCCGATTGATCCCTATACACTTCTACCAGACCCCAACGTTTCGATTCATCAAATACAGCAGGGAGAGTTCATCGGGTGGACCACCCACGATAATCGTATGTCCTTGCTCACCCGAGAAGGCGACAGACTTGATGGACTTGGGCCGGAGGGCCTCTTCAATATCAAGTATCTTAGATTTGCCCGAGACAGAACTAGCCATTTCTCTGGAAGATCTACGTCTGTAGAAACTGGTAGGGGAATGAACCTTGGGGACAGGTTAGGTTCACATCTGACCAATCCAGTTGATGTGGTTTGGATGTACATAAACCTTGTGCCTAAGGAATGGAAGTTGGGCAAAGGCGAGACGCCTGAGAAGTGGATGTTTGCAGTTGCGGCAGACACTGTGCTGATTGCAGCGCAACCATTAGGGCTGGACCACAACAGGTTTCCCGTGGCTATTTGCGCTCCTGAGTTTGATGGATATGAGACTTCGCCCCTCTCAAGGTTGGAGACAACCTATGGCCTTCAAAAGGGAATCGACTGGATGTGGAATTCCCACCAGGCGAATCAGCGCAAGGCCATCAATGATATGATTATCTACGATCCCATGCTCGTGAGCGCAAAGGACATGGAAGACCCAAAGCCAGGTAAGCTTGTAAGGCTCAGAAAGTCAGCTTGGGGTAGGGGCGTAGACAATGTAGCGAAGCAGTTGATGGTCAACGACATCACTCGGGGAAATATTCCTGACATGGCGGTTTTGATTGACCTGATGGAGCGGGGATCTGGCGCAACGGATACTCTACAGGGCATCTCCCGTAAGGGGGGAGAGCGTCGGTCGGCCACGGAGATCCGGAGCACTACGAGTTCGGCGGCCTCGCGGATTGACAGGGCGATTACAGTCATTGCAGTGCAGTACATGCAAGATATGGGCTATATGTTTGCCTCCCAGACACAACAGCTCATGGATGCTGACTCGTACATCCAAGCGATTGGATCTTTTGGACGGGAACTGGCAGAGGAGTATGGAGTTGATGTTCAAGGGGAGCGGGCACTTGTCACTCCTGGCGACTTGGATATGATGTATGATGTTGTTTCTTACTCGAATGCACAGAAGGGGTCTGAGTTTGCAGATAGTGCGTTACGAGCCCTTGAGATTGCAGCATCCCAGCCTGAGCTGGCCCAGAGAGTAGATTTATGGAGGCTGTTTTCTCACACGATGCGCCTTATGGGAGTGCGAAACATCCAAGATTTCAAGCGGGATGAGGGGCAAACGAACGTGCAGGTGATGCCAGATGAACAGGTGTTGGATCAAGCGGATAGGGGCAATCTAATCCCACAAGGGGCGGTGACATAATGGACTCAGATCAGTTCTCGCCTAGACTCGTTAAAGAGTTCTTGGAGCATCCTGTGTGGAGGCACTTCGCGGCGACGGTTGCGGAGCGCATAGCAGCGGGGCACTTGATTCTTGAGGGGGGTATAGATCCAGTTAATGGGGGGCCATTAGACTTGGCTGGAATAAAGTTCTTTCAGGGGAGTTTGAAAGAGGATAGATACTTGCTTTGGTTCCTCGAAGATCTGGAGCAAGAACTAGAAAGTGAAAAGGAAGAGGGAGAGTAAGATGCCAGAAGAAACGCCAGAAGTCGTTGATGTAGCAGATGAGATCGAGGCGTTAGGAAATCTTGGTGGGCCTGAAGCTGCTGAGGAAGAGTCTGAGGAGGTTTCAGAGACTCCAGCAGAGGAAGAGGTCACTGAAGAGCCTGGCCCCGAAGCTGAGGAGGAACCAAGCGGTGAGCAAGAGGAGCCTGGAGCCAAGGATGATCCAGAAGCTGCGTCGGAAGACGAGACTGGAGAACCAGAAGTTGGCGAGGGAACACCGGAAGAGAAGCCTACAGTCGAAGAGGGAGAGACTCCTGAAGGAGGAGTAGCTCCTGAGGCAGCACCTGAAGTAGAGGATGAGGTTGCTCCTGAGTTGGCGGGGCCAGATGTAGATGCTCTTTTAGCGGAACTTGCGAGAGTTTCTGCTGAGGCAGCCCAGGTGCCTGCGATTCCTGAGCCGGAAGCTCAAGCGCCTGCTCCAGTTGAGGCTCCAGTGGAGCAACCGGCGGCACAGCCTCCAGTGCAGGATGCGGGTCAGGGCTCGATTGCAAACCTTGTTCCGAGATACAGGTTTGTTGATGAGACGACACATGAGCAGGTTATGCAAAGTCCTGAGGCTCTGAATCAAGTGCTCAATAGCACGATGGTTCAAGCTGTGGAGATTGGCCTGAGAGCCGTCTCGGGGATGGTATCGGAGTCCGTTGCGAACCAGATTTCTATGCAAAGGGCTGCTGATGACTTCTACGACTTAAATCCTGACTTTGGCGTGATTAAGCCTTATGTGCAGAAGGTTGGAAATGCAATACACGCTGCACATCCCGACTGGGATGTTGCAAAGCTTTTTAATGAAACGGAGGTACAGGTGAGGAAGGCACTTCAAATGAAGAAGGCGAGCGGGCCTGCGGCGAGGACGCCAGCACAGGCCAGACCAGCCCCTGGTGTAGCAAGAAGGGGAGGTCGTCGCGCTCCAGCAGTGAAGGATACGGCGTCCGCACTAACCCAAGAGATCGAGGATCTTTTGGAGATGTAAGGAGGTGTGGCATGGCAGGAACTGTGGATACACACAGGGGCACAGACTACAAGAACGCTCCCCCTAATTTGGCAGTCACCGGTGCGATTACGTTGACGCCTGATGAAACTGTGGTGGA